>ERZ1106929.80-NODE-80-length-103636-cov-9.326208_pt1 | contig 103636 bp, 115 predicted proteins | sample MGYA00403662_ERZ1106929 | MGnify/ENA primary metagenome ERZ1106929 (study PRJEB35170, sample SAMEA104062442) | human gut metagenome | biome: human gut; feature: human-associated habitat; material: faeces | place: Denmark | collected 2013-02-20 ... | reverse complement strand
CGCTCACCAACGGCTACCAGTTCACCAACAAGGCGGACGTGGGCGGCCTGTACGGCCAGTACTGGCAGCAGTCCATCGCTCGGTGGACCACCTCCGTGTACTCCAACTACAAGCCTTACACCCCGACCCTGCCCCGGACTGGTTATTAAGTCCTAAGCACCTCAGCGCCCCCGCCTGATACCCAGGCGGGGGCGCTTCCTACTTATCTATGATGAGAGGTGTGTCTGTTATTATGCCTACCGCTACACACAAGTTTCGAAATGGAACTGCATTATAAACACCTTGGTGCTTAAGAACTTAGAGCTTCAGTTGCTTGTATGCACCTCCCATTTTTTTCATCGAAGGATAAGAAAAATGCCGGGAGCTAACATCGCAGTTAGCTCCCGGCATTTATGTTGTTTATATAGTGTCGTTCCCGACAAGTTCAGCAAACTCCAAATCATCCAGAGTCAGGGGGTAAATTCCATATTCACACGGCGAGGCTCTGCCACTTCTAATCCAGGCTGGATTCGTTGCGTCGAGTCCGAGCTGTCCGTCTGCACAAAGATATACCTCGTGGGGCTTTCCACCTTCGCACAAAATGATTTTATCGCCTGCGTGAATTTCCTCCCCATTCATATCGAAGTAACGTCTTTTACCGTTTTCCATTTTAATCATGAGCTTCCCCTCCTCATAAAATCCAAAATGCCCATTCAATCACCTTATGTGTAAAATTCGGCAAAATCCTCCAACCGTAAACATGCTAACCTCCGGGCCGCAGTAGAGTTTCCGCAACCACAATCTATATCGATGAACGCCGAGGTATGTAAGATTGTCATATGCTCTCCAGCGTCCTCTAAAGACTGCAGCCACTTTTCTCGCTCTCCCCTATCTGGATACAGCAAGAAGCAGACTGGTGTATGGCCGACGATGATAGTCCGGCCATCCGGAAAGGGATTCGGCATGTCCAGACTAGGACGTTCCCAGATGCGACTATCATGGGATGTACCGGGGCATCCGTGGACCAGATGGAACCTCCGACCGTTCACCTCAATGTCCAGTTTATCAGGCAGGCTGGCCAAGAAGTTAAGTATAGCATTCCGCCGCCGAGCATCCATGTGATATAGAAGCTCACGGCGTGTAACGCTGCCTCCGTTTGAAGACCAAAGCTGTCTGGCTCCATAGACATTGTTTTTTCCCAGTGTATCGAGGCACATCTGCTCATGGTTTCCCATCAGCATGACCACGTTTTTTCTAGCCATAATGTCCTCCAGGACATCTACGCCGCCTGGAGCTCGGTCAATCACGTCTCCGATGACATACAAGGTATCATTGTCTGTAAGATGGATTTCCTCCAGCATAGTCTGGTAACGGTCAAATTCACCATGGATATCTGATATGCAGTAATGCATTAGATTCTCACCTCCCGTGCTTCTGCAACCAGTACCTAGATACCTAAGCACCCAAGCACTTAGGTGCTTAGGCTCTCAATAACCGCGTAACGACCGGAGTTCTATCCCCGGTCGTTATCTTCACGGCTTATTCAGGCGAATTAAGCAGCCATTGATAGTCTTGCCTGCCATCTATTACGAATTCAATATACACCGTCTCCCCTTTTATTTGGTAGATGAGAATATACCGTTTGTTGAATACCATTTTCCTGTACTTGTCTGTCACAAATTCGGCAGACCGGATGGCAGGATACCGATATGGGAATCGTTGCAGAGACTGAGCTGCTTCATTAAACTCCTTAACCAAAGAGTGCGCAAGCCTTTCATCTAATCTGGCAACAAATGCTGCCTGATTCGCAAGTTGATGAGCTGCCCTTTTTGACACAATGACCTGGTACGTGTCTTCACGCTCCGGCATGGCGTACCTCCATAATGGCCTGGTTCATCATTTTCGTAACATCGTCAATAGAGAACCCAGGCTCACCGTGAAGTCTCTCTTCTTCAATGCTGAGCAACTCCTCGCGCAATTTCAGCATCTTCTCGCGTCTGGAATATGCTTCAATGTCCATTACCACCAGGTCGCCTTCTCCATTCTTCGTGAGAAAGACAGGCTCGCCAGTTGTTTTGCACAGTTCCGCAATTTCGTTATAGTTCTGACGAATCGTGGCACTCGGCTTGATATTCATAGCGCTACCTCCGATAGTAATATTCTAATTATATTATAGTCATATTCAGCAATTTTGCAACCCTTATTTCTATCACACCGTACCCGAATCACAGTTGGTAAAAACACCTAGGCACAAAAGCGCTTAGGTGCTTAGTAGTTCCGCATTTATGTTTTGTTGGCTGAATAGAGTAATGTTCCTGCCTGTGAAGCCAGGTAAATTCCCTGCTCCGTCACAACGACCTTAATGGTCTCACCAATGTGGTTTTGGAGCTCAGGACAGTCGCCACTTCGCAGCAGCACCGGATTGCCAGGAATATCAACCTGTACGACAACGGGCTTACCCCACGGCAGATTCAGTTCCCTGCATGTACAAGGGACGCCAACGAAGGGCATCAGTTCCTCATAGGTCAGTCCAGCCGGGGCAAATCCGGGAACCGTACTTCCAGTATAAATCAGCGTCTCGTGCCCATTGTACAGGACATCAAGGTCCTCTGCAGTCCAATCCAGCCGGGCAAACAGCCAGTCGTCGACATCTTTCCAGTCGCTGGCGTTAGCGAAATCCGGCAGGCTTTTGGCTGTCTTTCTCAGCAGCTCAATCGTCTGGAATACCAGGTCTTGCTCTCTTTTTGTCATTGCTTTCTCTCCTCATAATTTTCGGCGGAGGGTTTTCCCCCGCACCGTGAATCTCCTTCAGTTCAAACAGGTATTCGAGCTGACTATCTGCCCGCAAAATACAATTCGTAAGCCGGAAGCAGTTAATGGGCACCCCGTACTTCTGAAATCGCTTTGATTGGACTATCTTCTCCAGAACCAAATTATCGATTTCAGATTTGTGGGCCTTAATTTCCGCCAGGAGCTCTTGCCTGCTCAGCCGGTATTTAGGCAGGGATACCTCCACTCGAATTCTATCAACAGTATTCTGCTTGGGGTTGTCGGTAGACCGTTCGAACTCAGGGCTGCTCACTTTCTGCACCAATAGTTCCAGTTTGGTATAGAGCCCCTCCGGCTTCTTTTTTGGCCCGACCCGTTCCATCTCCAGATACCGTCTCATACATTCTTCGAAAGTCATACCTGGGATAAAGTGCGTCGCAGCCATTTGCCAAAAGGTCATATTCTCTAGCGGCCAATGCCGGATGGGGAGAACCCTCACGCCCTCATATACTTCCTTCCGGCATTGATAAACAAGGTTTTCATCGAAGAAATAAATCTTCCCTTTGGCAATTCTCATGGGCTGATTTACAAAGTCACGCTCTCTGAAGGATTCGGCTATGTCGTCCATTGTAATGATGCCTGCCGTGGTCAAATCCAGGTTTTCGTCGTCCACAATGTGGAGGCACCAACCCCAGAATCTTTGACCAGGGCGCAGATGCATCAGCATCTGCGCCCAATGCGCTTCATCTATAAACGATGGAGCCCAGGTTTTTACCGAGGCCCCTGGATGTATCGGCCTGCATATCATGTTGTTCATGCCAATACCGTAGGCTTGAATGAAATCGACGGTCTTTCCGGTTCGTATGACAAGCGGCTGACCAACAATGCCATCCTTGATGAGTTTATTACCGAGTATCTTAGACACTACCGTAGTCAGGTTTTTCAGTTTGAAATGGTCCATGCTGAACCCCCACTTACACGTAGCGGCTCAGAACTGCGAGGGTGTTGGTATTCAGTTTACAGGTGTCCGTTCCGCTGAAACGGGCTATCCCTGTGCTGACCATCTCATCCAGCCTGTTATACAGGTCTGTGAAGCTCTTGGCCCCCTCCAGCTTTCGGCGCACCACTTTAGCCTGAGCCTGCGGAATGTAATGCTCCGCAGAGAGGTTCATCTGGTTGAGGCTCTTCAGACTCACGACAGCACATATAGGACCGTCCTCAGCCGGTAGCAGCAAGACACCTTTCATCGGGCCTTCTCCCAGAATGTCCCGGTAGATAGCCTCTTTGGTCTCCTCCAGGGTCTGGTGGAGCATGGCTTCCTGCTGGAGAGCCTGATACATTGCACGGTTCATAAATTTTCCTCCTTAATTTTGGGCAACTGCCCTACTGTCACCGTTTAAACCTGGTATTCAGCGTAATGCTTCCGAATCAGGTCCATCGCGGCATTGTGAAAGAAAGTGTACTCTTCGGACGACATTGACTCGAAAATCCAATCTCTGAGGTCTGTGGCCGGGACTTCGATGTACTCGTCGTCACCATAAAGCTCATCCGCAAACTCGTCAAAGAATGCGTCCTCGTTATCAGTGATTCCCCGTACGTCGACGTAGCGGTCTCCCTTTTGACAGTAGACGTGGACGAGCCTGTTTTCCCAAGTGTCAGCCTCATCTCCCCAGTCTTCTGGTTCGAATGCTACGACCCAGATTTCGTATCCAAACGTCTCATGCAGGACCAGTGCAAAGATGCCGCATACACCGTGAAGGAAGATACTTGCATCCAGGCCGTCGCCCAAATCGACTTTTTCCAGAGCCTCACAAGGCTCCTCGTCCTCACGGGTCCAAAAAAGTGTTTCCACGTTCTCATTCCTCTCTTTAGTTAAAAGCGTCGGCCGCCCGGACCCTTTGGTACTGGCCAAGCACCTGCATCGGCACCGCGCAGGCATCGAGTCCGGCATCGCACTTGCCAAAAGGTTCACCGCTGCCGCACCCACACAGGTCCAACCCATAGTGGTTGACGCAATGGCTACAGCAGAAGGTGTCTTGGTAGTGCCTGAGCTTTCGAAGGTCGAGTCCGGGAAAAAACTTTCGCCGGTTCTTCTCCGAGCAGGAATACTCACCTTCGTCCGTCGCGATGGTGATAGCTCCACAGGAGCACCGTGAATATCCAATGTCCCGCACGGAATCAGTCCTCCCCTCTTTTGATTTCCTGCAGAACAGCCGCAGCAATCACATCCGCCGGATGGAACCGGGACACAGCCGCGCCTTTCCAGGTGCCTTTTGTCCCATTGATGCCGTTCAACAATTTGATTGCTTTTGCGTACTTTGCCCACTGGTCGAGATTCAAGGTGTAGTCGTCCAGGAGAACATCACCAGGCTGTACCCCTTCAGGAACAGCCGCCATCTTCTCAGTCCCGTTATGGATAAAAAGCCGGTGGTCATGAGAGATGAACGGCATGTGCCAGTCGAGCCACTCCATTTTTTCCGGGATGCTGTACGTGCTGTCCGGCAAGACTGCCGAGAGTGTGTAAATTTCCACGATAGCCGTGTGCTGGAAAATCAGCCGGATAGCGTCTACGACATTTTGGTATGGCTTCAGCGAAGCAAAATACCCTTTCTCATAGAGGTCTTCAAATTCCTCTGCGGCCTTCCATTCCGCAACAGTTCCGTCCATGTCAACGAAAAGCCGGTACTTGGGTTCTCGATACTCTGCCCGGAGTTTCATAAGAAGTTTGCCGAGCATATTGCGGCCCCTCCCGTTGCAGACGCCCCAGTAGGTATCTCCATGGGTATTCCCCTCCACGAGTTCCACGTCTCCGGTTGCCAGCAGCCGGTTGCGAAGTTCCAAGTCGGAGAATTTTGCCCGCAGAACGGCCTCCATAACGCCGTCTTTGACCTGTTCCCAGTCGGGGCGCAGGTTGATACGGCGGCCCAGTCTCTTGGCTTCCTGAGGCGTCAGGAGCGTAAACCGGAGCTGTTCAGCAATATCCTGGGTCTTCATTGCTTGGAAAGCGGCCTCCGAGTTGAGGAACGTCATGCCGTGGAATTTGAGTTCGTGCGGGTAAAAGTTACTTAGGAAAAAGTACTCGTCCCGAAATCTAGTGATTGCCATGTAAAGTCAACTCCTTTTTTGATTTTTTGTTTGTGTATATAAAAAGGCAGTAAATCCGAATTGGATTTACTGCCTTGAATTGATGATTTGATTGCTTTTTGTGGTGAAAATACTTCCTTACTGATAGAGTTATTGTACCATTCAGTAATGAACCCGTCAAATTCCAAGGGAAAGGCGCGGGTTCGAGGTTCAACGGCTGTTGGCCTCGATTCCATCATTGCTTGTCTCAACATTTTGAGCCAAATTGTTTCACGTGAAACGCATATTTGACGAATTTAGTAACTTTTTCACCTAAGTTCTTAAGCCACTAGGTGCTGAGGTGATTAAGTACTTTGGCACCTACTGCCCCTGCTGACGACGCCCAAAAAGGAAGCCCCGGCCGATTAGAAATCGACCGGGGGTAAGAGCATTGGGTGAGTTAGACATCCACAGTAAAGTCAGAAGAACTCTGAATGTTAGTCATCCTCATCATCCTCATCATCGTCGTCATCATCGTCATCCTTATCATCGTCGTCGTCATCCGAAGAAGCGAAGTCTTCGAGGTCTTCGGCGTCAAAGTCGAAGTCCTGGATGAGTTCGTCCACGGTGAAGCCCATGCCAAGCAACTCCTCAGCAGCCTCTTGGACATCGAGGCCAGCCTCTTCGACCTTGGTGTTGACGATTTCGTTCAGCAACTCCATAGCACGCTCGAATTTCATAACAATTTTCCTCCTTAAAAAATATATTTTTATTGTTTTTGAAGATTTTGAGTGAGCTGAATCTATCAGCCCGCTTCTTTTCTGCGCCGTTCCAACTCTGCTCGGATAGCGTAGTACCGCTCCCTGGCCCGCTCCCAGGATTTCTGGGATGGAAGTTTGGCAAGCCGCATTCCATCACCCCAGTTTCCTGAAGGGGTCAGGGTGAGTGCCTGGTACTTTTCCCAGGCGGCGGATTCCATCTTTTTCAAGGTCTCCGTTTTGTGTCTGCTGTAATCAGCCATTTTCAGTCTCCTTCCCTTCACTTAAACGAGGAAATCGTCAAAGGTCACAGACTCGTCCGTTGCGATGGACTCTCCGTCTCCCTCAACACCAATGAGTTTATCATCTCCACCGTTCCCAAGGTAGGAACGGATGCCGCCGAATTTTTTGACGGCTTTGGCGTAGATTTCACTCTCGGTCAGAACAGCGTTGTCTGGCACCTCTATTGTGACTGAAACAGTCACTGAGGTGTGACCCAACACAGTAATTTTCTTCATTGCGCTATCCTCCCTCTCACGAAATGATGCTGCCGTTCTCATCGACGACTCCAAGAACCTCGGCACTTTCCAGCACATCGGCTTTCACGGGCTCTACTTCACGGCCTCGTCCAGAGTGCCGTTAAAGCCCGTGACAGTATAATCGCCGTTATCGTACGTCACTTTCACCGTAATCACAAAGTTTCCTCCTCAGCAGCATCTTTGAGTTTTTGCAACTCATGCTGATGCTTATAAATTGCGGAATCGATGTAGTCGAACCCCGCGATGAACTGCCCATCATCCGTAAAGAAATCCGGGTAAATCTCGTCATCCTCACAGATGATTCTGGCATTCTCCAGGGTCGCCGCATAGCCGTTCTCGACCAGATAGTTCAGAAGGTCAATCATCCGTCGCCGCCTCCTTCACCATCTTCGCACGGGCCTCTCCTTCCTCACGGGCCGCAATGTAGCAGATGATGCTATAAATCTTTGCGGCAACACTATCCTCAGTCATCTCTTTGACCAGGCGGGTGTCGACGAACATCGGAGAAATCGTACACCGGGTCTCAATGAAATACTTCCCAGTATTCTTCAGCAAGAATTTGCCCAGCTTCATATAGACCCCGCCACTTGTATTCTGCCCCTGGGGTGTGATATTGCTGTTCCGTAGGCAGCCAACATAGTGTTCCTGGCTGTAAACGCAGCCATATTCGTCTATGCAAGCCTGACAGGAGGCCACCTCGCTCATCATATCAGCAGCCAATTCCTTCGCAGACCGGCTCGTGATGAAATACCGCTCCGGGAATGGAAGGGCCTGAATCCCCCATAACTGATTGATGTTCCTGTCGAACATCCGCTCCAGGGAGGATTTCAGCTCGTCTTTCAGGCTGCCGTATGTCAGGTCCCATAATTGGAACGAAGACGGCACGCCATCCTTGATGTAGTTCACGTAATAGACAGCCGAGCGGCTGGATGCCTCATCCTCAGAACCAGCGAAGTCAGGAAGCCCAGTCTTGCTCTCAACGAGCTGTACGCCCACATCGGGATACGCTCCATTGGTGATATAGAGCTGGAAAACCGGGCTGGTGCGGAACCCATCGGAAGTCCTCGGCCCCTTACCAAGAGACTTTATCATCTCTTTTGGCAGGTCAATGCCATCGTAAGCACTCCGCGTCTGCTCCACCGCAGCCTCATCCTTAGGCGTTGTCTCTTCCTTGATGACATTCTGGACTGCCTTGAACATCTTGTTCACTTTGCAGTTCAGGCAGTCTTCCCAGAACGGCCTAGCGCCTCTTACGCAAAAAGCGCAGTAGGTCATTTTTGCCTCAGCCATCTTCTCATAGTAGGCAGTACTGATTGTTTTCATATCCTAAACTCCTTTTTTAGTGGCCGGGACTGGACACTCCAATCCCGGCATATGTTATGTTCTCAGCGGATGACCTCATAGAGGGCCATGGTCAACTTGTTGTGCTCAACATCCACGTTGACGTCCAGCCGCCAGATGGTCCGATACTCATGGGCTGGTGTGTAGCCATAATTGGCGTACTGGTGGAAGATAGCCTTCTCATCGTCAACCCCAGTCTCACGGAAACCAAATAGGTGTGAACCAGACTCAATGGTCCCTTCATCCACCTGCTTTTGCAGGCTGGACCAGTAAATGAACAGGTCGCTGGCATAACTTCTGCACCAGCGGCCAGCCTCCTGGATGAGCACCGTCAGGATAGACGACAAGTTGATGCTCGGCTTTCCGCAAATGATTTGCCCGTCAGCCTCAATCGTCTTCCCAAAGCAGGTCTTTTTGAAACCATCCATATTGGTCTTATCCATACTTCACGTCTCCTTTTCTGATTTTGAGTTCTTAAGCACCACAGCACCTAAGCACTCAAGCACTTAACTTTTCTGTCCATCGTTGTGGTCGCTATCCCTCTTGACCCGCGCCAACTCGACTCTCAGGTTTAACACGAGGTCTTGCAGTTTGTCTGCGCATTCCTCCACGCCGCAGTCGCCTCTGCAGGTAACGCCGAAGTTGTTCTTGTCCTCAGACGGCCAATACAGGTCGCAGGAACCGCAGCGGCTCATTGGTCATCTCCCCCTTTTTTCTTGAAGTCAGCCTCGTGCTCGGCAACCTGGATGAGCACGTCCAGCATCCGAATACACTCGGTCGGCTTCATCCGGGCCGACAAGCACTTCTCCTCACTGTATGCAGTGGCGAAAAAGAGCTTATATCCGCCGTATTCGTGGTCGACATAGTAGCGACCGTGCTCGTGCGGATACAGGGTATTCAGCAGGTCAATTCGAGACCGGATTTTATCTACAATGCTTTCCATGGTTTTCTTTCCTCCTATCAAGCGTTTAGCGATTGAATCACTTTGTGAATGAGGGCGTCAGCGTCATCCTGGAATCGCTCCAGTTGAAGCTGGATATGGACGGCATAAAGGCCAGTCCGGTTCCGCCGCAGTTCCTCTTTCAACGGAAGTAGGTTCTGCTTGCTTTTCAGTAGGATGGTCTGTATCGTCCCAACCCGGCCGCTGCAGGCCGTGTCGACCGCATAGTCGAAGGGGTCTTGATGGAACCTATCTACTGTGCAGATGCAGAGTTTGGGCTCATTCAGGCCGATTTTCCTTGCCTCTCCGATGACCAGCAGCTTTTCATTCAGCTTGAGGCCGCCTTCGGGAGAGAGCTTCGCCAACGGCATCCGCTCCATCTCAGGAATCAGATGCCGAATCAGGAAATCGAACTGGACAAAGCTGTCCCGGCCCATGTCGACCGGCTTCGCGTAGGAGTCCATCTCGTAGTCGCCATCAGGAAGCGGGTTAATGACATGCTGGTTCCAGGATGAGTCCTTGAAACTCGGGTCGCTGACGATGATGTTCGGAAGCCGCCCCAGAGAAACCTTCAGCAACTGATTCATGACTTCTTACCTCCATTCACATTCTGCCGCTCGACCTTTCCAGACAGAGAGACCGGCACAGCTAATACCAGACCCATCTGCTTCTTAAACTGAAAAGCCAGGTTGTTCCGGGCCTTCTCTTCCGACACAGCGCATGTGTGGCCAGTCCAACGGTTGGACAGAATGGTCCCAAATGATGTGACCGCTCCACAATAACTGTAAAGGCACTTACCTTCCATGTGATTCACTCCTTTTTTTGAGAAATTGTTTGTGTATATATAAAAAGACAGCACCTGCACGATACCGTGTAGATGCTGTCTCGAATTATATTTGTAGTGTGTTGAGATACTTCCTTAATCTATGGATTTATTATACCATCACAAATCTCTGAGGTCAATTTTGCGATACCGAGAGCGCCACTTTATTGATTTATTCAATGGTATGTGGTATAATATTGCGAGGTGATTTGATGCCTTTACACGAAATTTCTGGCCATGTGCTCAAGGTCGGAGACCGCGTGAAAATGAATATCGAGGGCATTGGCCAAGGAAGCCCGGACGGTGTTGAGTTTACAAAGAGCGGGAAAAATTATTGGCGCTATATGAACCAGCACCCAGATGAGGTCTACACTATCACAAAAGTTGACTTTTCCTATGACGACTGTCCTTATTTCCTATCCGGGTATATGGACACAAACTGGGCCGCCGATGAGCTCATTTTAGTACCTATCCCTGCATCTCGGTTCGAGGTCATCAAGAACATGACGCTGCAGGAGATGGCAAAGGACCTGTTGCCTATGGTCTTGGACCTTTGCGAAGATGGCGTTCCCACTCAGGAACTGGTTTCTGAGTGGCTGAGTAGCGCACCCGATGTTACTGATGAAAGGAGCACCCGACCTTGACAGAATATCAAAAAGCACCTAAGTGCCTGCCCTATGAAGCAGAGCCTGTGAAGAACCCCAGCCTCAATATGCTTTCAGAGTTGATTAGCCAGGTAAAGCACCGGAATGTCAAGGGGGCTTCTGCCAGTGTAATTGGATTTCGCACGCAATTTATGGACGAATGGAAAGAGTCGCCGTCGCATACCGAGTTTGTTAATACAATTCGCTTCATGTCGCAAAGAGAGGTTATTTCCAGGCGCAGGCTCGGCAATATGTCGGGTCGTGAAAATATAGCCTATTATCTTGGTATGCTTGCCGGAATAACCTATGTATCCAGGGAACTGTGTACAATGGAAAGACAAGACTGTCAACTTGTATCAGTCTGCGCTCAAAATGAGATGGCCGAAAAGATACTTCATTGCCTGAACGTGACGAACGGCGGACATGGGATGTACCACGCGGATTTAGCCGATAAGGTTGGCCTCTCAGTCGATGCGTTGGCGGAAGCCATGATAGACCTTCTTCAATGCCGGGCTGTCGCCGCTGTCGGCACCGGAAGCCATACTTTCTATACATTGGGCAGGATTGGAAAACGGTATTGCACAAAATTTGCCTGTGACCGAGAGGTGGGAAAAGATGCTGAAAATAGAGATGCCGATTGAGCAAGCCAAACTTGCAGCAGAGGCGTGTCTCTTCTATGCCCGAATGCTGACTGGGGACTACCAGGCAGTCATTGACCTCTGTCTGGATAAAACTCTCCCTGACGGTGAGTACGAATCTTGCAGTGCAACAGCCAGGGAGTATTTGTCTCAAGCTAAATCCCGCATCTCATCTGATGCCCCCGATGCATCCCTGACTGCAGAGCAGGTCAAGAAAATCGAGGATGATGTTCTGACGTTAAAAGAGCTGTTTGAGACGTCAGACGGGTCCATTGTAGTATCAGATGCTCAGGCCGAACTCATTTCAGGCGTCTGCGAACTATATGCCCGTGTGAGGATGGGCCAGTTCAAGGAAATCATCTGGTATTTCCTTGACATGAAGCTCCCGTCTGAGGATTACTGTGAACGGCGAGATGAAGCGGAGCAACTCCTTCTGAAGGCCAGAGAGTCAATCTACCCTGACCTGCACGGCATAGGCCATTCCTACGGCATCGGCAAGTTTGAAGACGCTGATAAGGTATACGACGTCCATCAAGTCATCCGATATGCAAGGGGGCATTGGCGAGAGCCATTCAGTTATTATCCCGTTCCCAAATGCACAGTGGTCAATGGCACATAAATAAAAGCACTCAGGAACTTAAGCTCCTGAGTGCTTTCTTATTGAAGTGCCTTAGCACTTTGTTCTAAAAGTATATCGCGCCGATTGAGTTCGGCATCCTTCTTTACCATTTTCCGAAGCATCCGCAGTTGCTGGCCTACCGCCGGGCCGGGCTCGTAGCCAATGCTCAGCAGGTCTCTGCCAGAGATTTTGAGGTTAGACTGTTCGTCTGCCTGTTTCTCTATCTTCAGCCGCTCTTTAATGCACCGGAGGTTCGCAATCTTATCCAAGCGTTGCCGTTCATATTCCGGGGCCTGTGCCAGCACATCTGCCTCCCGGACGAGAAGTAATTTGTTGAACAACTCCTCCCCTATTTTGCCGACAAGTCTACTGACTGCTTTCGAGCAGACCTCAATCCGCATATCATGGTATCGGACGAGCGTGACCACCTGCACCTTAAAGGCAGGGTCTGCGCCGAGCCGCGTCAGTACGGCTTCCGTGATTTCCGCACTGACATGCCCGTGACCATGGAAATGCCCGATACCGTTCTCGTCGACCTGATAGCATTGAGGCTTCCCAATGTCGTGGAACAGGAGTGCCATACGTACCAAGTAATCGGCTGCAGCTTCATCTACCGCCGCTGCAATATGACCCCACACATCGTAGATATGGTAGGGGTTATTCTGCCGAAAGCCAATACACGGTTCCATTTCCGGGATAATATAAATGACCTCAGCCTGGTTGTCCAAGAGTTTTCTCTTGGCGTTGGGGGCCATAATCAGTTCTTTGAGCCGTTCAATGCTGTTCGTAGCCTTTACGATATCCTGCTCCACAATTTCACCTCGTCTCCTTGATTACTGAGCACTCAGGTGCTTAAACACCAAAGCACCTGGGTACTTAATCGTTTTATGCTATGTAAGCCGCCAATCAACTGGTTCCTGTCCCATCCTATGGAGCGCCTCATTGGTGCGGCTGAACGGGTGGCTTCCCATGAAGGCTGGAAGCTCTTTGGAGGCCCGGTTTGCAGCAAGAGGGCTCGGATGGGTGGAACGAATGAATACCCTGTCTGTCCGGTCCAGGGCGGCGGCTGGGGTAGTCTTTACTGCCTGCATTCCCCACTGAAGGAACACCAGTGGCTGAGACAGTCCGGCAACATAGTCCAGCACGCGCCTTGTGAACGGCCCCCAGCCAATATCCCAGTGACTATTCGCCTTTCCCGCCTCTACGGTCAAGGAAGTATTCAGCAGCAGGCCACCCTGTTGGGCCCATGCCGATAAATCACCTGTTTCAGGCATTGGAATGCCCAAGTCGTTGCGCAACTCCTTAAAAATATTCTGGAGAGACCGTGGGAACGGCTTCACGTCCCGCCGGACGGAAAAGGCCAGTCCCATAGCATGTCCAATGGTCGGATAAGGGTCCTGGCCAACCAGCACGAACTTGACGTTCTGCGGTGGGGTCAGTTGAAACGCCCGAAAGATATCCTCCCTGTTGGGTAATATGTAGGCTCCGCTCTGTGCTTCCGTATCGACCTGCCGCAGTGCGTTCTCTGCCGCAACAATCGCATCCTGCGGAAGCGCATCGTACCAAAGGCCCAGACCCTGCCGGGCCTCCTCTTGTATAGTAGTCCCCATATTCACCCCTCCAACATTTGAATCAATGCTTCTTCGTCCAGCACGGTGACGCCCAACTCCTGGGCTTTTTTCAATTTGGAGCCTGCGGCCTCCCCTGCAACGACATAGGAGGTTTTCTTGGATACAGAGCCTGATACCTTACCTCCAAGGGCCTGAATACGGTCTCCGGCCTCTTTACGGGTAAATCGGGATAGCTCGCCGGTCAGGACAAAGGTCAGGCCAGCAAGTTTATCGCCAACGGGCTCAGCATGGCTCTCCATATTGACTCCGGCCTCCTGGAGAATGGAGATGAGATGCTGGGATTGAGGATTTTCAAACCAGGTCTTAATGCTCTCTGCTGTGATACCACCCACATCAGGGATTGCGGTCAATTCCTCAAGCGAGGCCGCAGCAAGGGCATCCAGAGAGCCGAAATAGCGAGCCAGGACCTGTGCCGCCTTTTGCCCCACCTGCCGGATACCAAAGGCACAGAGCAGTTTGGAGAGGTCATTCTGCTTTGACTTCTCAATGGCAGAAATCAGGTTCTGCGCGGATTTCTTGCCCATGCGCTCTAGGCCCTGAACCTGCTCCTCCGTAATGTGATACAAGTCGCCAGGGGACTTAACCAGTCCGGCATTAACCAGGTTTTCAATGACAGAGGGGCCAAGCCCCTCAATATCCATGGCATCACGTGAAGCAAAGTGTGTCAGATGCCGGAGAAGTTGCGCCGGGCATTCTGCGCCTGTGCAGCGCATTGCGGCACCGTCTTCATCGCGGATGACAGGCGCACCGCATACAGGGCACACGCTCGGCAAATGATACGGGACCGTGCCCTCCGGCCGCTTATCATGTAGCACAGACACAATTTCCGGGATAATTTCCCCGGCCTTCTGTACCAGAACCGTATCACCGATGCGGATATCCTTCTCCGTAATGAAATCCTGATTATGGAGAGTGGCATTCGTCACCGTGGTGCCTGCCAGCCGCACCGGCTCGACGACCGCCTTCGGCGTCAGCACACCAGTCCGGCCGACCTGTACAACGATGTCCAAAACCTTGGACGGTTTCTGCTCCGGCGGGTACTTATAGGCAGCCGCCCAGCGCGGGAACTTTGCCGTGCTCCCTAGAGCCGCACGTTCCTCCAGGCTGTTGACCTTGACGACGGCACCGTCAATGTCAAAGGGGAACTCCTCCCTGCCGTCGCCTATCTGCTGAATTTGATGGACACACTCCTCGATGGTAGCGCACTTGGTATGCGGAATCACCTTGAAGTGCTGTTGGGCCAGATAGTCCAGTGTCTCTGTATGAGTCTGGAACTCCCGTCCGTCTGCCATCTGGAGATTGAAGATAATGATGTCCAGGTGGCGGGAAGCGGCAATCTTCGGGTCCAACTGCCGGAGGGAACCCGCAGCGGCATTCCGTGGATTTGCAAAGAGCGGCTGGCCATTCAGCTCCCGCTCCTCGTTGAGCTTGTGGAACACCTTCTTGGGCATATAGACCTCTCCCCGCACGATAAGCCGGGGCAGGGCCTCCGGGAGCCGCATGGGGATGGAACGGATAGTACGCAGGTTCTCCGTAACATCCTCGCCCACACGTCCGTCTCCACGGGTCGCTCCGCGAACAAATAACCCGTTCTCATATTCCAGAGCCACAGACAGACCATCTACCTTTGGCTCTACATCGTACTCGATGCCAGCAGGGATGGCTTCTCTCACTCTCTGGTCAAAATCAGCCAGTTCGTCCGTAGAGAATACATCCTGGAGGCTCTCCAGGGGCACCTCATGGACGACCTCGGCAAAGCCTTCAGCGACCTTGCCCCCGACCCGCTGTGTGGGCGAGTCGGGGGTCTTCAGCTCTGGATGCGCCGTCTCCAGCTCCTCCAGGTGCCGGAGCTTGTGGTCGTAGTCATAGTCGGACATGGTAGGGTTATCCAGGACGTAGTACTCGTAGTTCGCCTGGTTCAGTTCAGCACGGAGCTGCTCCGCTTCCTGGATAAAATCAGCCATTGGTTCCATCCTCCTCAGCGGAAATGTCCTGGTCTACCTCCCGGATGTACTCCCGGGCGATGCGCAAACCTTCCAACTTGGCATCATAGCGCTTCTTTTCAGCACTGGGCACCCCACCACGATTTCGAAGAACTAACAGGCTCGTCTCTGCATCAGCCAGCCTGGTTTTGAGTTCATCCCAGGCTTCCTTGTATGTCAATTTGCTCATGCCTTATCTCCTTCAATAAATTTTCTGTAATCGCCCATGATGATACCATCGAACGCCATTGAAGCAGACGGAATGGGCGAAAAACCATTTTTATTACACCAATTCACCATTTCCGGTGTTTCCACGCATTGGATGACCAACTCCGGTATCTGGTGCGTGTGGCAAAACGCTTCTAAATAGGCTCCAATTTCAGTCATTGTCCCGCATCGCCTATGGATGAAGCAGACCCGGGAGACCGTCAGCCTGAACGTCGAGAGGAAGATTATCCGCAATTCAGATTCCCAGTTGGTTCTGTGGAACCAAAACCCGCTCAACTCTTTCTCTATCTGAATGGGAACACCTTCGCGGTGTTGAAGTGTCGCTTGGATATATGCTGCCTCCTTGTCAGAGAAACAAATCTTGTTTTCGGCCACTCCATCACAATTTCTCCCCTGCAGCCGCTTTCTTGGGAACCGGGATATGGCCATGATACAGCCCAGCCATTTTGAGCTTACGCAACAACGCAACCTGCGGCCGAGTTAGTGGGTAATTTAGTATGCCAATCGGCCATACCGGAATCCATCCGCCAGAAAGTGGGATAAGCCAGTTCATAAAGTCTGCATAGTATTCAGGTGGACAGGCATCCATAAGTTCCTCCCGGGTCCAGTTATGCATCTCCATGGCTCTTTTAACGAGGAACTCCTGGTGAGACGGCAGCGCATAGACTGCAGCACCGTTGGGAGCAATCATGATTTCCAGCTCCAGATACCTGGCCTCTTTGTGCCGGGCGATGTCAAAGGGAAGCCGTAAAATCTCATCCTCTGTCATCCGGTTCAGCCTCCAATTCCCGGACAGCCTCTGCAATAGCGCAGATGTCGCAAAGGTTCCCCTGTTGCTGACAGTAATTGCACAGGTCGAGGCCATCCTCTTTCGCCGCCAGCCAGATGTGAGCCAGGCTGGGGACATTTCTGGACGAGCCCAGCAGTTCAAACAACTGCGATGCCACTCGTTCGGTATCCCAATGGGCACAGAGACTTGCACTGCCGGACTGCTCACCAGTCTCACTATTGACAGGAACTACGACGATATTACACCCATCTGGGGTGGTTGTCCAGCGAGGAGGCACCTGCCGGACAACATTCCCATTCCCGTCGGTCGTTGTCTGGCCCAATGTGTAGGTTCCAAGCTCCACCATGACAGTCGTTATTTTTTCCATAATGGCCCTCCACCTATTTTGCAATATTATACCACATAATAATAAAATACGCAATCTCTCGGAAGCTGAGATTGCGTATTTTACTCACTTTACAAGGTTAAAAATGACCTGCTTAAAAATTCGTTCCACGTCCAAACTTGGGCGGAGGTATCTGCGCTCTTTCAACGCTTTGTCGGCGTATACTGCCTGCATAACAGTCTGGATGAGCTTCTTCCCTTTTTCGGTCCTAAGCTCCTCATACTCGAATTGAAAATCGTGGATTAGTGTATGTGTGACCTCCTTCTCAATATTCTGCCCAATCCGATTGAGAATGCTTGGCATCTTGAGAGCCTCCGGCATCAGAACTTCGATGTAGCAGCTTTCGCTCTTTGTATCTTTGAGATACTGACGGCGGCTTTCGTCCATGTAATGCTCACTATTGAGTGCAGCATCAATCGTCTGCTCCAGTTCATCGGCCCTGAAATCGCAGTCATCCAGTTTGTCGTAGTCGTAGATATTTTCGATGAAAATGCTCGGCCCGGACGCGATAGAAAAACTGATGTGATAGCATGGCTCATACGCCATGACACACAGTACACCATCCCGGATGACATAGGATTGCTCAATCTCTCGGATACTGGATTCGATGTCCGCTTCGTTATCGACATTCTGAACATCTATTGCAAATTCATCCACAAGCCGGTCAATGGTATGGTGGTTATCCTTTGCATACAGACTCCCCTGATACCAGTACAGCGGCTTATGGGTTGCCTGCGTATCTGGGTACTTGTCCTTATACAGTTCGTCGTGGACAATGAGGGCTACTGGCATAAGCCGGTCAGCATCTGCCCCTGAAATTTCACGAATGGTTGCAACGGCATCCTTGTAATGAGGGACATTCCTTGCCTTTCTGCAGCGTGGTGGGATTTCCAACATACTCCATTTGAATTTGATTTTTAGTTCCACTTTAATTCCTCCTCACCAAAATATCACTTACCGACCCAAGCTCTCTGTACTGCGGACGTAGCTCCTCGACCATCTCGGTTGGAAGCGCGACCTGAAATTCGTCAGCGTAGAGGGCTTTAGATGCACATACTTTGGGTATTTCGGCATATAGAACTTGCCAATTGAGTTTCCTGCTTTGCTCAACCAAATAGTCAAGCGTGGCCAGGAATGTTTGGACCCCAAACTCTGTGAACCAGAATGAGACCGCTTCAGAGAGTCGAGGACAAGGCAGCTCATTGAAATCTTCTTCGATATTGACCGACACGCCTTCCGGCAGTCCTATATCATCAAGACCTCTCAGAACGCCAATGTCTTGGGGTTCGCCATCAAAGGCGAGTTCGAATCGAAATAGTTTCATGGACATTGCTCCTTTTTGTAGTTGATTATATGTAAAAAAAGCAGTTGCGCCCCGATGGAGGACGCAACTGCTTGAATGGTTAGATGATTTGATTTTTTTGAAAATACTTCCTTGCTTGATATTTATATTGTAGCATTTGCAAGAACTCAGCGTCAAATTACCGGCCGTCTCCAGGTTTTATCCAACTGCGGAAAACAGTTTCAAACTGCGCCTGGGTCATGACCACCAGTCTCTTGTCGTATGCCTCTGCTCGAATCAGCTTGAGCGCCTCGTCTTCGGTGAGGTCCCGGCTGTCGAACAAAGCGACATTGAAGACGGAAAGGCCGTTCGGCCACTTCTGCTCGAAGTCAATCCGTGCAATGTGGTGCATATTGTCCATAGTCCACCTCACTCAGCCATCAGACACTTCGCTCGGCAAACCGCTCTGCCTCTGCATGTGTCATTACAAAACCGTAGTAGGCAACTCTCGGCACTGTGGTTTCCACGACCTTGACCCGTGCTGGAGTACGGAGCACGCACCAGCTATGCTGCCGCCATAAACCGTCTTCAGACATGGCGTATCCGGTTACCAACGCCAGTTCCTCCCGGTACGGTCCTTCCAAGGTGCGGCTCTTGTTTGCCTCCCAGAGCATCGCCGAATTGGCGTGACATTGGGATGGCTCCCCTTTCTGGATGATGATGCGGTCTCCATACCAAAGCTGTCCACGCTCCAGGATTGCCTCAGCGTCTGACTCATGCCAAGCCATGACTACGGCGTATCCACCGAAGTCTAAAAGCCTCCGCATGATTTCAGACTCCTCAGAAGCGTATTTTTCGGGACCGCTGTATCCAGGGCCCCATGCTTCCAAGCGCATCCTGGCCTTCCACGCATCATCCGGCTCAACAAAAGCCATGCTCTTACCGGAAATCGCCTGTTCAGGCAGGCGGATGGGATGACCACCCTGCTGATAGATGTACGCGAACTTGTTGTCCAGCGGAACATCGGTGAAGGTTCTCACTTCGGCTCCCCTCCGTCCTGCTGGGCGTACATAGCTTCGATTGCCTTGTTCTCCTTCAGGTAGCATTGAACGATACCGCGCAGGCTGTCGTCGACCAGGCTCTGAACGTGGCTGTCCACCACAGCATCAATCTGCTCCTTGCGCATCTGACCAGCGCCGAAGGGATAACCTGCAACATACGTGCGCATCCCATAACCCTCAGCCTCCAGGAACAGGTCAACCGTGTAGAAGCCATTCTGCGGATAAGGGTTCGAATCCTTGACCTCGGCGATGACGTGGACGTCATTCGCTCCGGCCAGTTCAGCAGGAATCTGATAGGTGCGGGTGTAGCAGGTTCTATTTTCAATCGTAAAGGTGTTCATAATTCATTCCTCCTCTGGAAATCAAAAAGGTTTGTGGCTATGCGGGAGCATACCGTCCATCTTCTCCCTCAGCGCCTTGCCGGTCAGCGTGGTCTCAATGTACCAGATGCCGTTCTCCTGCCAGGCATAGAAGTCGCCGCCATGCTCTCTGAGATGCGGGAAATCATCCGGGTAGATGAACTCCTTTCTCCCACCCGCTTTGATGCGGGCGGCTCTGCACTCACGCGGAGCCTGGTTAATAATAGCTGCCATAGGTACTCCTCCTTCAACGTGGTTTGTGTATATATAAAAAGCCAGCAGATAGTGACCTACCTGCTGACTGAAAGCGTATAAAATTCGATGATTAACGTGTCGATACTTCCTTGCTTTACTTTTATATTGTATCATTTGGAGAAATGAAGCGTCAAATTGAGATTGCGCGGCATTTTGTCAACTGGGAGTACTTAGTGCTTAGGTGCTTAAACACTTAAGCTCCAAAGCGCCTGACTATCTTGTGAAAGTTTAAAATAACCCCCAGGCCCTGCATATTGCAGAACCTGGGGGCACATTAAAATTCAAACGGGATACACAGGTACGTACCGTCATCCATACGGACGAACTGTTCTCCAGAGAAGTCATCTCCGCAGTAGCCAACCGTCTGCCAGCAGAAAAGACCATCCGCTCCATTTTCTCTTGCATGGCGGTGCCCTTCTACAATAAGGGCCTTCTCTCCATCCTTCTGTTCCCGAACTGTGCCTGATACGAAATCGCTGGAGGTCAGCATCTGCAACGGCTCCAGCATATTGTCCTGCAAGCCCAGTTCATAGCGGTCATCCAAGAGCTTTGCAACATCGGAAGCCAGCTTGGCACGTTTCTCATTGAGTGCCACAAGCTCCTTGAGCATAGAGTTGATTTTGCCGCCCACATGAATCGGATACTTCCAGCAAACACTGTTTAGAGTATCCCACTCATTGCACAGAAGTTCATCGCGGGCATATGCCTGGTCACTCCAGACAATATATCCTGTGCCCAGTGCGAGACTGGCTACTTTGCAAGCCTGCACCTTTCCTTCTTCGGACAGAAAATGTCCATAGACATCCAGAAGCCCTTCTTCCTCGTTGAGCTTCCAGGTAATCCGAGTAAGCGGATGCACGCTATTCGTCTGTTCCATCTTGATTGTCGTCCTCCTCCTTATTTTCGGTATCGTCATATCCGTAGGGACAGTCATCGCAGTAGAGATATTGGTTGTGTTCTACTGGGAACTGACATCCATACTCCTTACATGGGTTCATGCGGCCACCTCACGTCCATAGGAAGTTGACGCCGCCGATGGCTTCCACCCGGTGCATGATTTTATCCACCAGGTATGCCGGAGCGCTTTTATTCCAGGTGCGGACCAGTTCTTCCAACTGTTCGTCCGGCACTGGGACACAGAAGGCACAGGAGAAGTTATAGATTTTCCCTCCCATGTACTTCTCATAGACGCTTCTCTCTTTAGCGAGAATGCGCTCCCGGTCCTCGCCATAATAGTTGATGCTTCCAAGATAGGCTTGGCCATCACGGCGTACCATGGCTTGAATCGTCTCACGGTTGAAATCATTGTAGATGTCGTCTGCTTCCATCAGAGCGCCAACGCCGCCAATCGCCTGCAGATACCGGATTCGCTTCCGCCTTGTGAGGGCAAGCTGGATATCTCCAGCCAGCACGTCACTCCAGCGCATAGACCGGAGGTCGAGCCGCCCAAAGTTGGCGAACTCATAGCTGAGCACACCATTGGCGTCGGAGTTTTCAAAACTCCAGAAGGGGTCACGCCAAATACACTGCTCAGGGATTTTGACCTTCTGATACTTCATACGGTCATGCGCTTCCGACTGCGTATAGTGGGTCGGTTCCAAATCGACCTTGCGGTTGTGTGCCTCGTCCTCCTTCGTGTAGAAAAGGACCGTGTTCTTATCTCGGACCTTCCCGTGATAGTCCGGCCGGTAAGCCACCACACCAAGCTCAGATGCGATTTGGTTCAGCGCAGCCTGCTGCTCTTTGTATCGAATATTGTTTTCCATAAAACTCATCCCTCCTCGTCGGCCAGCGGCAGTCCAGTGGCATCAGCAGCCAATTTGTCCGCTTCCTTGGCAGGCACCCGGCGGCTCCCATACACAGCATCTTCAGCCATCAGGTTGACCATGTACATCCAGTCGATGTACCAGGCCGGGCTGGCATTGCGGTCAATCGTGCCGTCCGCATTGCGGATGAAGCCTTTTTCTGAATCCGCGAGATTGATGTCCTGAACGAAATCGTCCAGGTTTTCGTACTCAAATCTTTGAAGCAGCTCCACAAGTGCCTCTTCACACCACTCCTCCGGGAAAAACACCTGATGCAGGTAGTTGGCGTCATCTGTCCCGTTGATGTGCCTAACACAGACTGCCTCATACATTTTGCCGAGGTCCAGACAACGGACATAGCAGTAGTGCTCAGTCTCATCCGCATAGTTCTCCCACTCGCCGGGAACCAGATTCATCATGTTGACCATCAGAAAAAACCTCCTCGAAATTCAATCACTCTTTTGTTCCTGTCACTGCTCATTGCCGCCGTTATCTTCCAGACTGGCGCAGTCATAGCCAGCAGCCTTGAGCTTTTCCAGGACTTCCTGAATGCACCGACTGCTCATATTCCTGATACGGCTCAGGCGGTAAGCGTCAAGTGCCAGCAGGCCCTCAATCGTGCGAATCCCGGCTCGGCGGATGCAGTTATACGTCCGCACCGTCAAATCCAGGTCCTCAATGGGGTGTCCGATAGGGGAAACTCCTTCCTTGTAGGGCTCGCGGACGCTGAGTTCAGTCAGTCGGGCAGCCGCCGCTCTCAAATCTGCGGTGAGACCGGCAGGGCTATTGCCGTCCAGCTCCTTGGCCCAGTTATTCAGCCGAATAATCAATTCCTTATCCATGTTGTTCTGTCTCCTTTGATTTTGTTTGTGTATATATAAAAGCCAACAAGCCCGCTTCTGCGGATTTGTTGGCTGAAACACTGCAAAATATGATATTTAATGATGATACTTCCTTGGTTTATACCAATGTTATACCATGCGGCTTGGCACAGCGTCAAAAAAAGGAAGAGGTCGGCGCTCGGGTACTTAAGCACCTAAGTGCTTTAGCACCCGAGCACCTGGAACCTATTTCAGTTCATGGACTGTGGTGGTCTTGACCGGCTTATCCTTTGAGTTGATTTGCATTTTGGCCAGCCAACGCACCTCCAGGTGTTTGTTCTCCCCGGAGCCAACCCAGTAGCGGTGGGGATGCTGACGCCTGGAGTGGGGCTTCATGGACCATCCATGCCGCCGCATAGCCGTCTTATTGGGAATGCGCTTGACCGTCCTTGGCGTCAGGTCGAACATTTCAATAAACGGGACATCTTCCAAGGTGTCACCCTGGCGGACCGCCTGCTGCCACTCCTGAGCCGCAGCCTCCTTCTCTTTTCTTTCTGCATCGGCAGTCTGAACCACAGGCACCAATGCGGTGCTGCCGGGGTCTCCCTGCTGGATAGTCTCCTTTGCCAGACGCTTCAATGTCCTCTGCTCCAAAACTGTGAGGATATGGTACAGGGCACACAGCGCACTGGTAGAATCACTCACACTCTTGAGCAGACTCTCATCCGCAAATGGGGATTTCCGGGCTGGGATGATAGCGATTTCGTCCATGTCTGTCGAGAGGGACATGATAAACACGCCTCGCTCCTGGGCCCCTTCCAACTTGCAGAGGGAAATCAGGAACACCAGCCCCGTGTCCTGCTGACTCAGGACGATGGTCGGATAGGGCATGTAGTCTATCAGCCTGTCAGGGAAACCGTTCATAGCCAGCGTCTCCAGGTATTTCTGGTGGAACGCCTGCTCAGACTCGTTGTTGTACTGATAAATGGTCTTATAACTTTCCCACTCAAACAGCATCTCGTGTGTCTTATAGCCAACAGCATCCTGGGGCCACTTCTCATATGTGTCTGTCTGGAACGGATAGTCCTTCCACTGCTCGTACTTCTTCAGGTACACATCAAAGTCCTTGACCATATTCTGACGGCTGATATAGTTGAAGAACGGACTGAGGCCCGTCTTTATCCAGCCATCCTGCCGCTTCAGATAGTCGAAACAGCTTTCATCACAGTCAGGGAAGGTGATGGGGTTAATGATGTAATACTCGCAGTTGCCTCTATCGTACGGCGTGAAAACCTGTTTCTGCGCGTCCACCATATACTGGGTAATAGCGAGATATGACAGGCAGCTAAAAAGCAATTTCCCTGCTTCTGGAGTATCGTCCCGGAAAACACTTGCAAGAGAGGTATCTCCGCCCATATGGAGATAGATATGCGCCGTTGGCTGCTCCACGATGATTGCGTTGAGTGCTGGCGGGTGGTCTCCCAGCGGGACGCCCCAGGTTTCGTTTATCAGCGAAACACAGGAGCAGAAAAAGCCCTGTATGTCGCCGCCGTTCGGCAGTCCAATGTAAATCGGCTTGCTGCACATCCTGCGAATCACCGCATTCAGGTTGACCTGAATCTGTTCTGGCTTAAACACATTTTTGATGTACTCCAGGGTCTCCGGCAGGAACTGATATACGACCTTCTGATTGTACCAGAACCCGAGGGTCAAATCCCGCATGACAGCGACATACTCCATGTCGTTCTCTTTCTTCTGGACCCGCTCCAGAAAATCGCGGTTTTCTGGCGTTACCGTCACCTTCTCCGCCGGTGACTCTTTGAGTCCAAGGAACGCCGCCTTGTCTTTGTGTCTGGACCGAAACCTGACCAACTCCTCCCGGAATTCACCTGGCACCATGGATGGGAACCTGCCCGCAATGGCAAAGGCTTTGTCCAGTGATGAGAGGGCCGTTTTCTTTTTTGCCATAGAATGTGAAACCTCCTTTTGACGTTTGTGTATATAAAAAAGCCAGCAATCCCATTCAAATGGTCTTGCTGACTGAGTATACCGAATTTAATTAAAGTGTACCGATACTCCCTTGTTTATATCAATATTGTACCATTTCTCATTTGAGAGGGTCAAATATGTGAAAAGGCGGGCACTGGTTTTCAGTGCCCGCCCGCAGGGATTACTTCTTCTTTTTGCCTTTGCCGGGTTTCTTCACATTCGCGGCTTCCTTCAGCTTGCTGCCGGGCTTGAAGAACGGCCGGTACGAAGCGGGAATCTCCACTTCCTCCTGAGTCCGGGGATTGTAGCCCTTCCGGGCCTTGCGCTCCTTGACCTCCAGCGTACCAAAGCCGACGATAGAGATGCTCTCCTTCTTCTGAACAGTCTCCGTAATTGCCTCCAGCGCAGCGTTGATGATATCTGCGGTGAGGGCCTTGGGCTGGCCAGACTTCTGTGCCACGACGGTAATGAACTCGCTCTTGTTCATAAATTACCCCTCTTTGTTTTGAATTTACCAGTCGCCCGGTTATCTATATTGTACCATTTATCATTATATTAGTCAATAATTTTCAGCGGCGACGCCCACTAGACCCTTAAAATCTTTTCACTTTTGCAGGAAAATAGCGGTACTGCGGGCAGTGAAAAGGAGCAAGCCTATTTCGCTTGCTCCTTTCGCCTTAGGCGGAACCCTGCAATACCGTCACAGGGATGCGGACCACCGAGGACGAACTGGACGCCCTTGCAGTGATGATACATGTGCCAGGGCCGATGCCTCTGACATGGCCGGTATCGCTGACGACCGCAACGTTGTGGTCAGAACTGCTGAGGGTGCATCCTTCGGAGGAAGTCAGGACGACCTCTTCCCCAACGTGGATTGTGACGGATTCCGGTGTGACCGTGAAATCCGCGACGCCCCGTAGTTCGTCAATGAACGGGATATCGTAGGGGACATCATAGCCCATGTATTGTGCCGCGCACATTCCCAAGAAAGCGAGAATAGCGACGAGAAGGAGCACCAGGAAGAAAGTCCCGGCTTTACTCTGCTTTTTCGGCTTCCGGTAGGTCGTGACTGTACGCCGAATCACCTTTTGGGCCGGTTTGGGCGCTGTCGCTTGTGCCGGGGGCGGTGTCTGCTCCTGTTTCGCAGCCGGGGCAGGAGCCGCTGATGGTTTTTCCACCACGGGTTGCGTTTTCGGTACTGCCGGTGGTGTGGCAGGCTCTGCGGCTGTGGTCTGTTGCGGTGCCTGCGGCTGAGTAGCGGGGGCCGGAACCGTCTGCGGTACTGCGACAGGCTGTACCGCAGGAGTCACTCCCTGCTGTCCAGTCATGACTTGCGGCGGATACACCGCCATAAATCCCTGCTGCCCTCCCGGTTGGCCATAGGGCACCGGGATAAAGATGGGGCCCTGGAACATAGATGGCTGACCCGCTGTGGGCGAAGTTATACCGGCAGGCGGTGCGGCATCCTCCTTTTGGACTTCCGGCTGTTCCTTTGCAGGTTTCTGAGGGGGATTACTGTCATGCTGAGAGACTTCCTGCTTCGCTTCCTGCACAACCTCCTCCGGCTCGGAGGGAACCTCTTGAACTGCCGGTTCTTCGTGCGGTTCTGAAGAAGGAACCACCGCCGTTTCTTCTTTAGGCTCGGGGGGCGCAGTCTCAGGCGACTCACTCTCGGTAGCGGACGTGGAATCCTCATGTGATTCCACGTCCGACTGACTAGACTGCTCCAACTCAGTAACTGCCGCTTCAAGGATTTCATTCTCCTGCTCAGACGTATCTCCATCTGTCACAGGTCCATCAGAAGGCATCTCCACGCCCTCAGGAGAGCCTGTGTGGCTTTCTACTGCCTGCTGGGTATCAGCCCCCATTCCAGGTGCCTCGGCCTTCTGCGGAGGCTCTGAAGGGGCTTCCTGATGAGGTTCGGCTGTCTCAGACTTCACTTCCTCCAGCGGCGTGGTGTTATCTGACTCTCCACCGGACGGCTTTTCTGCCGTCAGTTGTTCCGAGACAGCTTTAGCCGCCAGCGCCGTCGGCACGGTGACTGCAACGACCTCCGCAACGATTTCCGCATGGATGGGCGTTTCAGGAGACGCCTCTCGCGCAGCAGCTCCCTGCTGGCCATCACCTTTGTCGGTGTCCGCAGCAGGGACTTCCTGTGTTTTCGGCTTCTCGCCCTCCGATTCAGGCTTGATTTCCTGGGGTTCTTTGACCTCACTCTTAGTGTCAGCGTCTGAGCTGGCCTCTGCAGGCTGCTCTTCCTCGGCTGGAACATCTTCTTGTTCAGCAAGATATTCAGCCAGATAATCTGGTGGCTCGGCCATGTGGATTATCGTATCCGGGAGTTCCTGCCGCCGGATGCTTCGCATCAGGGCGTGGAACCGTTTCGACATGACCCTCAGAGTATCCGGGTCGTCGCTGTCCCTTCCCTGCACGAGAACCTCCAGAAGCTCGGCGGGGGCGTAACAGGGAGCTTCCTCATAGTCTGGAGGGTCTCGGTAGTTCTTGCCGCTGAGCATCGTCCAGAGAAGGGCAACCAAGGAGTGCATATCGCCAACAAGGCTCGGCGCGCCACCTTCCTTTACGCCCTGGTCTGTGCTTGCTGGGAGCGTCGGCAGTCCTTTCATGTCCGGCCAGGCCGGGCCTTTCCAGTTTGTAGGAAGATGGTCCTGGTCAAAACCGGCATAGAGAAAGGAACCAAATGTGAAGAACTTCTTTCCATCAATATTCTGGAAGAAGATTGTATCCAAATCAAATCCGCCCACATGGAACCCATAGTAGGCAAACCCGTTGATAATCTGCGTAGCCCGAGCAGCGAAAGAGAGCAAATTACTCAGAGAAATGGCTGTCCCAGTGCAAAATTCACTGCCCACGAACGGGTCCAGAGGCTCTGTGACCAAATAGACATCGGAGCCGTGCTTATCCGCCTTTTTGATTATCCGCTTGTATTTGTACAGCGCGGCAGAACTCTTGACCGCAACCGCTGGGTCACGTTTCGGCGTACCGTCTGGATTTTGAGATTGCTCCTCCAGCGGGATGTCGTTGATATACTTCACGACAGCCATGCTGTTCTGGACACATTTGGCAAACCTCTTATAGAACTCAAACAGTTCGTCGCTGGGGATGCCAAACCGAGCCTGCAGCAGGCGTTCCTTTTCTTCGCTGAATGGAAGCGAGATATGCGTGATGTCCCAGGATTTTGTGATACCATCCAGTTCAAAAGTAGCCCGGTAGGTATCGCTGAAATAGGTAGAGCGAATCAGGTTGTGCTCTGTGCAGAACACTTGAAGTTCAAACTTGTTGTCAACCAACTTCACCAACCTCCCGGGCAATCTCTAATTCAATCATCTCGCGGTCAGGATTGTCCTCAAACTTGACTTCCCCGCTTTCCGCAAGGCGCTTCTGATGCTTCTTCGCATAAGCCGCGTATTGCTCCGGCTTCTGCAATCGGTTCCGCCTGGCCGTCTCATTGTCCCGTTTCCGAATATGCTCCCGGTTTTTCCGGTAATTCTCCCGACGGTAGGCCAGATGCTTTTCCTTCTGTTCCTGTGTCTTATATCGATAGGCGGGCATGGTATGTGTCCCTCCCTTCCTTAGAGTTCAGTATATTATACCATATAATATTATTTTGGTCAATTATTGGTCAAAAAGGGAACTGCCAACGGCAGTTCCCTTTCAAAATATGAGTTTATACACAAACCCGGATTTCCCGGAGAAGAGCCTCCCCTTCCTGTGTCATAGAGACGGCCTGCAGCGTCTTCTGCTTGGCGTCAAACAAAGAAAGGATGTACCGAACAAAAGCCCGCCCGGGCGGATTACATTCGAGTCGGATATTTTTCGACTGCTTGATAAACTCGTCTCTGTCCTGCCTGTCCATGTATACGTCCATGATAAGAGCAATAAAGTGGGCCGCCTCGTTCCCTCTCTCTTCGCCAAGCTCCTCGCACAGGTAGTCTCTCATGCTGCAGAGAATATCAAAGACAGTCTGCTCCTTATTTCGAATCACCAGCCCAATACTGTGCAGGACGAGTTCAATCGCCGCATAGAGTGTAGCCAAGGTGAGATGCAGGGAGAGGTAATCCTCGCCAATGTTGGCGATACTGAATCCCACATTGGTCTGCAGCCAGTTGCTGAGAATGCACCCCAGGTGGCCAAGGAACGGAAGGAATACGACATATTCCAGAAGAAGAACGGCCAGATATGGAGGCATACTTCTTTTCATGGAATCGATTTTGAATCGCTGGATTTCATCAAATCCGCAGATAGACTTCCCCGCCTGGCTGAACCAGATATTGCGATGGGGCCTGGTCGACCGGGGTTTTACATTCCTTTCAAAATTGGACTCTTGGAAGATGTCTTCCTCATCCTGATTGTGCTCAGGCGGACTTTTCTTCGGATGGAGCCTTTGCTCTAACGCACTCAGACCTCCAATCCGCCGGATTTCCAAAAATAGTGCAATCGCGCACGGTATCCCAATCAGGGCGATGAAGCCCCGAAAGGTCTCTAATAGAAATGCCATGTAGTTTCTCTCCTCCCCTATCAGCCGGATTAGAACAGTTTGAACTGCTCCACATCAGGCTGAGGATTTGTCGTTTTCTTTTTGAGGTATACCTCGGCAAGTGGCACATGTCTGGGCCGCAGGGCCTTAAACGGATGGTTGTATAGTCCGCAGCCTCCGAACTTATCAGTATTCCAGGTACAATCATACCCCTCGACCCAGCCAAATGCAATGCAATATCTGCTATTGGGGCTGGAGGGGACCTTCTGGCAGTTGCAGCAGTCCCGGCATCTCACACTTGGATTGCTCCCATACTCTTTTGCCATCATCCGATATTTGTCCATACCGCTCGTCCCTTACCCGAAAAGTTTATCGATTTTGACGTACTTATCTTCCAATTCTTTTGGACTGGGCCCGCTCCCCAGGAGTCTTACCTTATCGCCTTTAATGGCATAGATGTGATACTCCCGGCGGTCATATTCACTCTGAGAAGTGATGACATACTGAGGCTCTCCAGCCGTATTGTTGATAGTGAGCCATACATGCTGGTCAGGTACTAACTTTTGTACATCCATATCCACGTTTTACTCCTTTCTGCTATGGTCGTGTACGTGGGTCACGCGGTTTCTGCGTTTGCCTGTTTTGCTTCTTGGGCCAAAGCGTAGCCCTTCTTCATTTCAAGCTCCATTTTGGCCTCGTTCTTCTGACTGACAAAGATGGTCTCCACGTCATCCCGAAGCTCATTGTAGACCCGCCAGGCCAGCTTGTGACTGATATAGCCATAGAAGAAGAACACCGTGTCAATTCTCTCAGAGCCCTTGTTGTGGCGGTCATCCTCACTATTGATGAAGAGCCAGTGCGGGTGGCGCTGCTTCACGGACTGAACAAGTTTTGTCCAGCCGCCCAGGAACAGTACATTCTTTTCCGGGAGTTCGATATTCCCAAAGAGCTCCTCATCCGTGGGCTGGTTCTCAGCCGCAACAGCCACAATATGATTCCCTTTATCTGCTGACGGCTCATTTTCACTTGTTTCAGCGGTAAGAGCATCCATCTCACGGGTCCACAAGTCTGCAATATGGTCTTTCTCCCGGCGGAGTTTTTCTACTTCTTGGCGGAGCTTCTCAACATCCCGCTCCAGGGCGAAGATTTTCTTGCTGTCCTCTTTTTTCTGTCGCTCAGCCTGTTCTCGTATCTCAGAGACTTTAGTGCTCTCGCTCTCACGGTCCTGTTTTTCGGCAAATTTGTTGTAGGCGGAAACAAGACGTCGATATGCGTCAGCCAAATCGTCATACTCTTCACTTTTCTGCCGGTCAAAGCGGGACTCTATCAGCAGGCTTTCATAGGAATTTGCCATATGAATGAGCACAACCAGAATCCAAATCTCATTCATAAGCTCTGGAATATGGATAGCGTAGGAGCTGACGGAATCATCCACGATGTCTTCGGGGTAGTGCAGGGCAACGGCTGTTTCGATGGCACTGAGCCATTCTTCATCAGTCAAAGAGTGGATTGTAAAATCCACTTTGGAGCCACACTGCATAAGGCCGCAAAGCAGGTTACGTACACGCTGCCAGTTTGGCTTATCCTTCTGAACTCCATCCGGTCCGGCAAATTCAAAATCCGGGAGCCAGAATTTGCTCGCGCAGGACTCAAACAACCCCTTATCTTTGATTCTTTTCAGTGTTCGCTCCAACTTTTTCCTTTGTGTTGTAGTATCCGTCGTCTTAGAGACAGCCTGCAAGAATTCACGCCTGTGTTGGTTTTGCTCCCTTACTTCCTCACTTTGTCCTCTGCTCCCGCGCCGTTCCTCGCTGATAAATAGTTTTTCGTAGCCTTCCAGAGTGCCTTTCAGCATCACATAGGAATTTTTGAACAGGTCACGTTCAAAGCTGGGAGACGCATGGCAGCAAGCCTGAGCCTGCTCTACGTTTTCCCCGCAATATGCACTTGCCTGCGCAAGTGCGAGTTTCCGGTTAAAGTCATATCCAATTCGTTCCATATGGACTCCTTTCTTTTCATGTTCTCTCTCCCTTTGTAATATTATACCATATAATAATGAAATAATCAATATTAGAAACAAGCTGGGTTTCTCGTTTCCAAATGTAATCATAAACGCACAAAATTAAAATCCTCTCCCGTGAAGGAGAGGATTTCGTCGCTGAAGTAGTTCGTCATCATAAACTCATAAGTGAGGGGGCATTTTTGCTCAAACTTGGCCATTGATGTATCATCATTGAGATACTTACAGAAGTAGGCGAACACACAAGCGAATGCCTCGGATGACGAGCTTTCAGAGTACTCGCCAGCCAATTCGGAGATGCCGGCCTTTTCGCTTTTCCAAATTTTTGTGGGGAACTGTTTATCTACGGCAACCCTCTCCGCAAAATGTCCAAACTCATGGCGAATCGTACTTGTGCTTGGCGCATACACATAAATTTCATCAGTCCCGTAGGTTGTAATGCCAACAGCGGAGGTATACTGCTCGAAGCCCGGAATTTCCCAGATGCGTTGGCTTGTGATGTGGAAGGTCCAGTTTTCGTCTTTGAACTTCTCCAAATAGAACTGTGGCACATCCATGAGTGTGCTGTAAGAATCATTGATGCTCATGATTCCGACCCCATCAAACTCAATAGGGAAATAAGACACGATATCAGGCACTGCATCCCTGCTTTCACTGTTGCTAAGGTTGTAGAAAACCTGTACTACTTCTCCCCGACTGGGAGTACTTTTGAAGTCCTGGACCTGGATACCATCCAGCAGCCCATATTCTTTTGCCGAACAGATTGTGTTCGCCTCTGGTTTGCTCAGTCCCGGATACTCAGTTTTGTCGCCCCACAAGGTTTGTGAATATGCCGGGAGTTCTTCCCACTCCAGGACCTTCTCAAGCAAATACATCCAACTGCACGAAGTGCTTTTGGCATCATAGGCGCTCACCAGCCCGTTGGCGACAGCCTGAGCCATGGTCCTCTCTGCCCAACTCCCGGCAGTCTCAGAGTTGTCTTCATCAATACCGATATAGCGCATGTACATCGTGCAGAGTTGCGGGAGAGTGACATTCGCATCAGGCTGGAATGTACCATCGCTCGTTCCGGCAACAATTCCCTGCTCGTATGCGGCCTGAATCGCTGTGTAGTATTGAGAATCTTGGGGCACATCATTGAATGCAAGGGCAGACTCCGTGGCGTATGCTGTGGTGGCCAAACAGGCGGTCAGTAGCGCTGTCGTCAGCAATATCGCTGACTTGCGCAGGAAAAATGGTCTCATGCGGTTCTCCTCTCAAAATTTTAGATAATCTCATGTGTAAATACAGCGACGGGTTCTGGGTCAAATTGAGCACCTGAGCACCTAAGCACTTCACGCTTGCACTCCTCTGATGACATCGGTCTCTGATATTCCCTGCCGTGCAGCATGACATCTACGGCATCTGCCACAGCGATAATACGGGCTTCCAATGGAATTTCTTCTCCCTGCAGTCCAGACGGATAGCCATGGCCATCCATCCTCTCATGGTGTGTCATGACGATGCAGGACTCCCACAGGCGCTCGCATCCAAATGTCTGTCGAATGAGTTCGCTTCCGAGTCTGGGATGTTCTTTGACAGCTTTCCATTCGCTATCAGTCAGTGGACCTGCTTTCTTCAGAATCCTGTTGGGTAGAATGAGTTTTCCAATATCGTGGAGTTCGGCGCAAAAAATAAGCCTCTGGGTAAGCTCAATGCCCAAATTTGTTGCCGCGCTGTATTTGTGAATCAGGTCTGCGACACGGAAGGAGTGCTCATAGGTGCTCTTGTCCTTTTTCTTCAATTCGCCAAGTAGCTTTTGAACTTGCGTATCCATGCGTGCCGCCTCCTTCGCCGTATATTATACCATATAACAATGAATTGTGCAATTTTAGAGCAAAAGAAAAAGCCCACCCCTTCTGCACAAGGGATGAGTTTTTCCTTTTACTCGGTCTTGTCGTTCTTCTTGGCCTTGCGCGCCTTTACTGCCGCAGCAGCGATTTTATAGACTGCAACGGCCACGGGCTTGATAATGTCGCAGGCCCAGAAGAAAGCGAAGAAACCGGCTGTGGGAAGGAAGAACACGCAAAAACTTAGCGCACCCTTTTCCTTGCCCAGCTCTTCCCAGATTTCCTGGAAAGAATTTTTTCCCCAGGCGACCCTTGCATCATACACAAGGAGTCCAATGAGGCTCAGAGTGAAGCCAACCTGGAAGAGGAAAGAGATAATGAAAAAAATGAATCCGAACATAATGATACCTCCGTTTGTAAAATTCAAATCTGTGTATAATAAACACCACTCAGCCGAAGCCGGGTGGTGGGATTAAGGGAGCACGCCGGTCTTGGTATCCAGGAGACTCGCTCTTTGAGCTCATCTGCTGGATGGTCCAAGACCATTTTTCACTATCATCCGCGAGGACTCAGCGCGTGCTAATATATAAAAACACAGAAAGAACCATACAAACGCCACATTCCGGCTATGCGGTCGATGTGTGCTTGGACAGAGCTGTTCTGTGAGTACCATTCGTAAATAAAAACAGCACCATCAGCCGCTTTGCGGGATGATACTGTTGAATACTTCCTCAATCTTTGCCTTTAGTGTACCATTTTAAAAAATCGATGTCAAATTTCCAAAATCGCCGAGTCTTGCTCAAGCACTTAAGTGCTTAGGTGCTTGCGACATTGAAAAGGCGGGGCGTTTGCCCCGCCTTTGTGGTTCAGATATCCTTTGTGGTGATTGGTGTTCCCTTTGGCGTCAGCCGCCGGATGGCTTCCTTTGCCAACGGACTCCGGGTGCATTCATCCTCTGTGAAGGATATCTGCCAGCAGAGGGGACTGCCCTTCATCTTTTCGGATGCGAAGACGAGCCCGTTGTTCTGCCGGTCCAGGAATGGATTGTCAATTTGGTCCGGGTCGCCCAACAGGACGATTTTAGACCCCTCCCCTGCCCGGGTTATCATGCTCAGCACTTGCGTCAGGCTCATGTTCTGCGCCTCGTCAATGATGATATATGTATCCGTGATGGAACGCCCGCGCATATAGCCCATGGACTGGATGGAGACGACGCCGGACTGAACCAACTCCTTGGCCGGGTCTTCATACGGAACCCCATCCTTCTTGCCCTTCCGCTTTTCTGTCTTATGGAGGTTTTCGATGTTGTCGAAGATGGGTCGGAGGAGCGGCGACAGCTTCTGGACTTCATCGCCCTTCAGGTAGCCCAGCGTCTTATCCATCTCGGCATTCGAGCGTGTTGCCAGAACCCGGCGATAGATGTCATTGTTGTATGCCTGCTCCAATGCGGCGGCCATGCTCAGGAAGGTCTTCGCGGTTCCGGCAGGGCCTTTCAGAATCACCAGCGGGGCCACCTCCACAGGGGCCAGAAGCGCCTCAAATGCAAATACTTGCCCGACGTTTCGGGTCTGCACCCCATACACCGGCCAGCCCCTGGAGTAATACTGGAGAGGAATGATACCCTCCTTTTCTTCGCTCCATCGCCCCAGCGTGGTTGCTCCATCAGGATGTGCGCTGTCCACCAAGACTACGAACTCATTGGCAGTCAGAGCGTACTCCTCAGACAGAAGAGCTCCATCCATAGTAGTTGCATACCACCCTGCAGGCCGCCGGAGTATCCCGGTATCTGCGAACTCCTTCATCTCGTCATGAGTCACGTAGATGCGGCATCGGCCAGCATATCCACCATTACGCACGACGATTTCTGCCTTATAGTCCTCTGCTGGTATTTCCATGCAGTTGGCCACGACACGGACAGCAGGTTCCCTGGAGACGATGGTGCCCGAGCAGCTTCGCGCTTCGTCAAAAATGGATACGCCAGGCTGGCTCTCCCCGATACGAACAATGCCTCCGTTATTCAGGTGTACCCCGCTCTTCAGAGACCCTCCGTTGCTATGCGTGAGGACATCCAAGATACGGAATACTTCCGCAGCGTTTGCCCGGGCTTCGCCACTCCCGCCGTTGGCCTTTGCCCGAAGTTCCTGAAGAACACACATGGGAATAACGACTTCGTGTTCATCAAAGGCATTGATGGCATATGGGGAATTGAGCAAAACGGATGTGTCTAAGACATATGTCTTTCTGGGCTTATCAGCTTTAATAAGGCTCACTCCTTCCTTTCGGGGGTACTGGCCCCTTTCAATGTATATTATACCATATAACATTTTTTTAATCAATTTTATCCGCGCAACTCTGAAGCAAATCAAGATTACTGAGGAACTTGCCGCCATGCAAGACCAGAGTTCTCAGCCTGAAAACTAACTAGGACGTCCCTTCATAACAAAAAGCAGCAGGAAAGCAATTTGAAATCATTGCTTTCCTGCTGTGTGTTTTTTGGTGCGTCCACGGGGGCTCGAACCCCGGACATCCCGGTTAAAAGCCGGGTGCTCTACCAACTGAGCTATGGGCGCAGGTAGGAGTTCCGTTGCGTTGCAAGCCGCCATCACCGTGAGGTGACGCACCCAGACCATTGTGATACGGAACTCTGGCAGGGGTAGAGGGACTCGAACCCAAAGCCTTCGGTTTTGGAGACCGCCGCTCTGCCAGTTGAGCTATACCCCTATATGGCTGGCCCGGCCGGGTTCGAACCGGCGACATCCTGCTTAACAGGCAGGCGCTCTGCCAACTGAGCTACAGGCCAATAGTATATTTTTATTTATCTCTTTCTGTACACTTATATTTCCGTCTATTCATGTAATCTGACGTCATTTTTGATGCCATTTCACTGCAAAAATCATCATACACGACCAACTCGTCAAACGCATCTAGGAAATTTTTCCTTTGGTCGCTTGCTTCTTGATAATATTTTTTTGCGCCATTTACGAGTTGACAAATTAGCATCCCAACATTGATTACTTTATAATTATAAAGTGGAATTTGTGGGATTACACACGGGTATATCTGCTTTATTTGTGAGAAATCAAACACATATGGTGCAGGATTTTCGCCCTTGAAACATCTAACATTTCCACCGTGAAAAAGGCAGTTTCGAAGGGAGTATATCTCTTGAGCCGATAAAGATAGATACTCACCCTTCTCCGACTCCTGCTCACATAACTGCCCTTCCTCATTATATCCTATGCATGGGCGAGTCAAAGAGACATATTTTTCAATCCATCTAATATACTTCTGTTTTACCTTTTTCTCTGCATTGCCATCTTCGGACACCAGCGTTTCTCCACATATATCTGGAAGCATAAGCGCTTCAAACAACGCAGGCCGACCAAAGCCTGCCATTCTGCATGATTCTATTTCTTTAAGAATGTCAAGAAAATTCCCCATGTTACTGTCCTCGCTTTCTTGGTGCTCCCAGCGGGGTTCGAACCCGCGACACCGGCGTGAAAGGCCGGGGACTTAGCCACTTGTCCATGGGAGCATATGGGCGGGCGAGCTTGGATTTGAACCAGCAAGGCATTTTCAAGCACCCAGGGTACGAGCCTGGGCCCTGCTCCATTACAGGTCTATCGCCCGATATGGTACTCCCAGCGGGACTCGAACCCGCATCTCCGCCTTGAGAGGGCGGCCACCTAGTCCTTTTAGTCAGATGGGAGCATGTGGTGGGCCGGGCTGGACTTGAACCAGCAGCGTTTCCTACGTCACGGTTTTACAGACCGCTTCCTTCACCAATTTGGATACCGACCCGTGTGGTGGGATAAGAAGGTGTCGAACCTTCATCCTCTGGCTTTTCAGGCCAGCGCTCAGACCGCTTAAGCTACCATCCCAGATTGGTGTTCCCGGCAGGGCTTGAACCTGCGACCTCTCGATTATCAGTCGAACGCTCTACCAACTGAGCTACGAGAACATATATGAGGAGGCGGGCAACCGACTTTTACTGCCCTGGCGGCACGGAGTCTCCCCCGCCCCGGTGGGTTTCCACCACTATATTCTGTTCGCCTCCATGGCGCAGCAGAGAGGATTCGACCGCACAGAAAGCCGGAATACCCGGGAACACGTTACGGATGTTCTCTGGCGGCAGGAGTGGGACTCGAACCCACAGGCCATGTTTGAGGCCGTCGGTTTTCGGGACCGATTGGCTACCATTACCACACCCTGCCGTGTGGCGAAGAGGGAGGGACTCGAACCCTCAAACCCCATCTGCAGGGGTCAGACAGATTAGCAATCTGCTGCCTTGCCATTGGGCTCACCCCTTCATTTAGATTACAAATAGTATAACTATCTAAGCCCACCTGAACTGTCTCCTGTGGACCTGGACTTCTGTTTTGACTTTGACATGAGATACAAAAAACGACCGAGCCTGGCGTGATGCCTCGCTCGGTCGTCGTGAAAAGCCTATTTAACTGAAATGCCGTTCCATCTGATTATTTGTCAAGAAAACCAGTATTTACGGCCTTTCTATGGCAATTCGTTCTGTCCCGAAAAAGAGCATCACAAATAGTGGGGCTAGATTCATTATAGCTCCACTCAATAAAATAGATACTATTTTTCAGCGAACGAACAGTAGCCATCGTGAGTTATCCTTTCCAAGCGCATCTCTGGCGCTTTTTTCTTGATGGTGTTATTATACATTATGTTATCGAAGATGTCAACACCCAAAATGAAATTTTCCGTTATCCGTTTGAGCGGTTCATATAGCCGAGCTGCTCAGCTGCGATTGCCAGAGCCCGCTCCGGCCGGTCGTGGATTGCGATGTAAGCTAGGGCATGGGCTGGGGAGTAAAATTTCTGCTCCTGAATATGGTACTGGTTCTTCTTCTCGTGGCCTTGCGCATCATATCTCTTTTCTGCGTTTTTGTGGTGGAGAACGATAGGACGGTCATTGTAGGTGAAGTACCACTCCCCTGCTACCGTTGTAATGTAGGCCACGCCTGCTTTGACTTCCGCATGGATTCCGAGCTTTTCACAGTATGCTACGATTGCCTTGGACACGATATCATTCTTGGAGCCTGGCTTACAGGTCTTCAAATAGGTCTTAAGCTGCTGCTCTCTGGTCTTGTCCCGGAAGCAGTTCGTGCATAGCGCAATTCTGCCTTGAAATGGCACATAGGCGACCTTGAGCTGATATTCCTCCGGTATCTCGCTGGCCCGGTCACACCAGGCAAAGTGGCAAATCAGGGTCCTCTTATCGACAATGTATTTCTGGTCCTCTCTTGCAGTCTCCGCAGCCGCCTTTTCAAACTCCTCACGAGCTTTGGCATCCAGGACATCAGGGCTTTCTTCGATGTCTTCCCCCGTCTTTTTTGCTTCTTCAAGGATTGCCGGAGCCTCATCATGCTGTATAGCCGGGACCTTGGGTTCGACTGTCTGAGAAATGTCCTTTCTGTCTGCAGCGGTCTCCTCGGCCGGAGAATTGAACTCTTCCCGACTCGCCGCCACAGGCTGTTTGTCTTTTTGAGCCCGAATTTCTGGCTTTTGCTTACTCGGTTTGCCAGAAAGCAGCAACTGCGTCGCTGAAATCAGGTTATATCCGCCACTCTGAACGCGCCGTGGCCGGGCTTTCGGTTTAGCCGCCCCCTGGGTTTCCTGAGCTTCCTGGGCCATGAGAAGGCGGTGTGCGGAGAATCTAGCGGCGTTGTCTGTCATTCTCTGTACGGATTCTGATTGGCTCACACGACGTCACCTCCTCTGCGAACTGAAATTTGGTAAATTTGTTCTAAAAATGCCCCCGGTCAATGACCGGGGGCAAGTTATGGGCGATGATGCCCCTCAGCCGACCTGGTAGCCCTGGACAACGTAGCGGTATTCACGCTCATTGGCCACGCAAGTGACCAGCGTAATCATATTGCTTGCGCTATCCTGCAGGCAAGTCGTGTCCGTCTCATGGACCTTTTGCACACTGCTCACGCTGTAGGTCCGGGTGCCATACACTGTTTTCAAAGTAATGGTGTCACCAGCGGACAGGGTGTGAATCTTACCGAAGTTATTGGATACTCCACGGTTATGCGCGGCCAAGCAGACGTTGCCGTCCCAAATAGAAGTCCCGTTGAAGTGCCCGGCACCATACTTCATATCAGCACTGGTCGTACCCTCATAGACTCCGAAATTTACGCCGATAGCCGGGATAGTGATAGTGCCCAGCGTCCCATTAGAAAAATAGGAGCTGTCCGTCACCGGGGTGAAGCCGATGGCTCCGCTGGTTGTAGTTCCAGAAGTGCCGGTGCTCGTAGAACCAGAAGTCCTGCCTCCATCAACGGAGGGGAATCCGTTGACAATCGTGATGCTGCTGTTGGTCGCATTCCCGTCGATACTGCCGGGGCCAACAATCGTAACACCGTCCATATTACCGTCCGTACCTTTCAGGTTGATAAGCTGTTCAGCACGGTTGGGAATGTAGGACTCGGGAGTACCGAAGCCCGGGGGCGCATAGGCAGCATTCTTGCTGTAATCAGATGCGCTATCCGCCGGTTGAAGTTCTGAGTCGATGGAAGTGATTGGGCCGAAAAAGCCGCCGTCTGCTCCATCCACTGAGTAACTCATAGCACTAGCTGGCGCAATCGACAAAGACGCAGCCAGTGCGGCGGAAAGCATGAAAGCAGTAATGCGGTTAAAGTGTTTCATGGCGTTTCCTTTCTTCCTCTTGGATAGATTTATTTTTGGCCCGTTGACGTACCGGATGTATTTGTCCCATCGTCAACGATGACCTCCTCCGTGGTAGTGACTTCCTGCCCTCTCCGGCGCTTAATCAGAGACGCAATGGTAAAGGCTGCGCAGGCGAGCAGGAGGCAGAGAACAACGATGGCACCGAACACGGCAATAGGATTGGCGTTTTCGCCAACAAACACGTCGTACCAGTGGCTGTCCTCAAACTCAGGGGCAAACAGCAGGGTGCAGGAATAGCCCTCAATTTCATCCTTCTCAACTGTGCCATAATACTTCACCTCATAGGCGTAACCCTTGGCATAACTGGAAGAATAAGTGCCGGAGTACTTGGCTGTGGCATTGAAACGGTTGCCGTAGTCCGGGTCGTAGGGGTTGTAGGGGCTTGTCTCGACCCAGTTCACATCGACCAGAGAACATGTCACGCCATTTTCAGTGACAGTCTTGGGGATGAAGGTGAGGTCTGCATCAGAAAGGCCCGTGTAGGACTTTGTTACCGTCTTGGTCTTGGAGGTGGAACCGTAGGAAGTCACCTCAGTAGTCAGAGAGGAAGCATCCAGGTCCAGAACGCCGGTGTACCCATCATCGGTCGTAACCTCGCGCTTGAGCTCAAGCGTGGCCAGAATCTTGTCGGTGTCCTTGGTATCGGACTCACCAGTCAGCGTCTCAATGTAGTTCTTCTCGTCGTGTGTGCCGATTTCCTCCACGGTGATGTCCTGGAAGTGGTAGACCTTTCCCTGGTACTCAATATCGCCGCGTTCGAGAAGGTCGATGTCCTCCTGGCTGGAAACCACAAAGGTCTTTCTGATAAGTCCACCCTCCTCGGTCGGGTACTGAATGTCGACCGGATAAGCGGGGACTTTAGATTGGGTTGTGAGCGCGTTTGTATCGGTAGTGCTCACGGTTGGGGTAGTTGTTGGCGCGGGAGACTGAGTTGCATCAGTAACTTCCGCCGCCGAGGCGCTGACGGCCATTGAGCACATCATTACTCCGGCCATCAGGAGACCTGCGAATTTGTGCTTCATGAACGAAAATCTCCTTTACTCTTTTTTCGATTTCGCTTACAGACCGTCTTTGCGATTGGACTTGCTGTTGCTTTTTGCCTTTCCTCTGCTGCGGGAGCCGCCGGACTTCATCTTCATGAGCAGCAGGGCCACAACAGCGATAATCGCCACGAAAACAATGACAAAGGCGTTATTGCTGAACAGTCCCACATACCAATCGAAAAAGCCGCCGGATTCCTCATCGGCGGTCTCTGCCGGGTCGGTCTGCTCCTCAGTCGGAGCGGTTGTATCGGTGGCTGTGCCGTCAGTATTGGAAATCGTCTCCGACAGAACAACCACTTCATTGTCCCCATCATACCGAGCAGGAATCTGCTCAACAATGATGGATTCCTCTGTACTAGGCAGAGGCGTGGGCGCGGCGGCGAAGGCGGTAGTCGCACAAAGGCAACCGACCATCAGGACTGCCGCGCAGATGGAAGGGATACGGGATTTGATACGCTTCATCTACTTCACTCCTTATCTTGATTTCGGCAGTTGCCCCATGACTCGCATAATCCCCTTGCACAGCCAGGTTTTTTCTGCCTGATTTCAACATTGCGGGTTTCCGCTTTGTCGGTAATATTATACCATTTATAAATATATTAGTCAATTTTTAAGGTGAGAAAGCCGGTGCCTGACAGTTGCCAAGCACCGGCTTTGTGATTGTTCCGGGGGTGTATTTAGTTCAGTTCAGTCCAATACTCAGTTCCGCTGGACTTCTCATAATCGTGCTCATTAGAAGCCTCGATGATGTCCCAGTAGAACCAGTCTGCCTCACTGATGTCGGAGAACACCTTGTAGCCAGGAACCACAGTGTCCGCAGAAGCCTTCCGCTCCAGGATACGGTTAATCATGACGACCGTCTCGGCGCGGGTAATCAGGTTATCCGGGCCAAAGGTCCCGTTGCCGTAGCCCTGGACAAGCCCAGCCTTAGCGGCTGTGTTGATGTAGTTCCGGGCCCAATGGCCAGAAATGTCCGTAAACATGTCGGAACCAGTCGTTCCCGTCTCATTGCAGAAGCGAGCGAGAATGGTCGCCAACTGTGCCCGGGTGATATTGTCGTGGGGGCCAAACCGGCCGTCACTGTAACCAGCCAGGACACCGGCATTCGCCAGGGTCGCAATGGCGGCGTAGTTCCAAGCGCCACTCTCCACATCGGAGAAGGTGCAGTAGTTGGTCTCATACTGTGCCCGAGCCTCATCCGTCAGCAGCCGGTAGAGAATCATGGCCACTTCGCCACGGGTGATGTTAGCTCTCGGAGCCGCTGTATCCGCCGTTCTGCCAGCGATGTACGCAATGTGGTCTTCCTTATTCAGCATCCAGGTTTTATCCTCCGGGATGTCCTGAACCTTCTCCCACTTGGCGTAGAGCGTCATGTTCTTCTTGACAGCATCGGAGAAGTCGTACTTGTCTTTCAAGTCCTTATCCTCATACCATCCCAGGAAGATATATCCGTCTCTGGTGGGGTCATCAGGCTCCTTGACAGTGGAGTTTCTATCCACCGTCTGAGAGTTCACCTTGGAGCCGCCGTTGCTGTCGAAGCGGACCGTGTAATCAGAGGAAGAACTGCTTCCTCCGCCACTGCTGCTTCCGCCACCGCCGCCGGAGGACCGGCGACCTTCTTCGATGACAACAGTCTGCGTCAGGCTGGCCAGGCTAGAGTCGGTAGCACTGTAACGCACCTCGTAAGTGCCAGGAGCCAGCCCGGTAACGGAGGTCCCGGTAATCTTCGTCCAGCTACCGCCGGAGACACGGTACTCCATATCGGTTGTAGTTCCAGTCAGCGAGCCGTCCTCCCGGCCGTACCGGGTCTCATCGGTGTGGCCGACAGTGGGAGCGGCAGGCCGTGCAGGCACATGAATGACCTGCTCATCGCTTGCCAGATGGTCGTCATCACCAGGTACGCGAATCATGATGTCCTTGTCCGTCATATCAGACACATCCAGAGGCTCCGTAGCAGACTGCCAGGTCTTGCCGCCGTCGGTGGAATACTCCATATCGTCGGTGGTGTTGATGGTCTCGTTGCCATAGTCCAGTGTCACATCCGGGGTCGGATTCTTTTCCGGGATGTGAATAGTGACCTCTTCGCCCGGCAGTTCTGTGCCAGTAGCGGGCTCACGGATAATAATGTCCTCCCCTGCCATGTCAGAGGCATCGAAGGGGTCCGGGCAGGGCTTCCAGGTCTCTCCACCGTCGTCGCTGTACTCCAATCCGGTGGAGGGAGAGATGATTCCGGTGTCCGTATCCAGCGTCACATCGGGCGCAGGACGCCGCTCAGGAACCGTCACAGTGGTAATGCTGCTGGCCGGGGTATCGTCATCAGCAGGATACCGCACTTGGATTTCGGTGCCTGCCAGGTCGGACACATCCAGCGGCTCAGGTGCCGGGTTCCAAGTGTTTCCGCCATCGGTGGAGTATTCCATATCGGTGGTGGTATTGACTGTCTCGTTTTCAGTATCCAGTACCAGCACAGGGCCGTCTGGACGCTCCGGCACGATGACCGTAGCGATAGCGCTTGCAAACTCGTCATCGGTAGCGGGCTGCCGAATCAGAATCGTCTCGCCGGTCAGGTCAGAAATTTTCAGTGGGTCTGTGGCATCCTGCCAGGTCTTACCGCCGTCCGTACTGTACTCGGTGCCTCCGGTCGGCTGGATGGTCTCCGTCCGGTTATCCACCGTCACATCAGGTGCGGGACGCCGCTCAGGAATGGTAATAGTGACTGGCTCGCTGGGGAACTCATTCTCAGAGCCATGGTTGCGGATATAGATGGTCGTGCCATCCTGTGTGGATACATTCAGAGGCTCAGTCGCCTGGGTCCAATGGATTCCATCAGAGGAAACATCCATCTCCGTGGTTGTATTGATGGTCTCATCTTTGGTGTTCAATGCAACATCCGGTTTTTCAGCATAATTGTAGATGTCTACTTCGACTGGCTCACTGGCAAAGGTGCTGTCCGTATTGTCCTTACGGATGAGGATAGTCTCCCCTGCCATGTCGGACACATCAAGGACGCCATCGCCGGGCACCTGATTCCAGGACAGTCCGTTGTCGGTAGAGTATTCCACACCAGTCAGGTTCGGAATCGCGGCTGTTTCCTTGTCAATGACAGGAGCAGGCTTTTCACCGCGCAGCGGGACCGTGATGGTCTCAGGCAGGCTGGCAAAGTGGGTGTCATCGAATTTGGCCCGAATGGTCAGGGTCTGACCGCACTTATCGGACACGTTGTAACCCGTACCCACATCGGTCCAAGCCTCATTCTGCATAACTTGGCCAAGGGTGGAGTCAGCGACTAAAGTCTCAGCCTCCATATCGAAGCTGAAGGCAGGCAGAGCGTTACGGGTCGGAATGACCACGGTTGCGGCGTTGCTTGCTGGGTTGGTGCCGTCGCAGCTATACCGCACCAGGATAGTCTCCCCTGTCATATTGGAAACGGACATGTTGTCCAGGCAGGGAATCCAGCTCTCACCGTCATAGTACTCCATGCTTGTCGTGGAGTCCATACGCTCACTATCGTTATTGATTGTGAGTACAGGAGCAGGACCACGTACGGGCACCTCAACGGTGCAAGACTCGCTGTGGAAGGAGTCCTCTGTGGCCGCAATGCGAACAAGCAGGGTCTCACCCTGGAGGTCTTCCACATTCATTTGCTCGGTGCAGGGCAACCAAGTCAGGCCGCCATCCTTGGAGTACTCCATGTCAGCGGTGCTGTTCATGTTGTAGTCGTAGGGATTTACAGTGACATCCGGGGTGGCGGGACGCTCGGGCAGGATTTCAATGGTGACAGGGCCGTTGTTGCCGGTGCCATCATCAATGAGCCCCACATAGATGGTGCTGCCGGGTACGATGGTGTCGCCATCTTCCAGCTTGTCCGTCATTGCGTAGTCATTACCGCCACGGACCACTTCCGCATCGAAGTGGATGGTCTCATCCTTGTAGTTGATGGTGTAGTTGAGGCCGGTATCCTTGACTGTCTGCGTATCTGTAGAAGTCGCATTGGATGCCTCATAGTTGTCGGTCTCGGCCAGGCGTTGCATCACCGTGTAATCCGTCCCCTCGGTGAGTCCGGTGAACTTGGGTGAATCCTGCCAAGTCCGGCCGCCGTCGATGCTATACTCAGCTCCGGGCACTGGGTTGACCGCGATGGTCGTGGTAGTGCGATTGGCGATGCTGGGAGCATCAGAGAGCGTCTGAGAGGCCCGCTCAATGGTCATCGTGGCCTCAGCCGTGTCAGATTCCAGCTCATAATTGGTCTCAGGAGTCAGGTAGAACCGGACCGAGTATGTTCCGGCATTGACAGGGGCCTCTGCGCTGGAATAAGGTGTGCCGTCAGTCAGCGTACCGAAGTACATGACCTCCACGGTCTTCACGCCATCCAGCTCAGTCAGGGTGCTTGTGTAGGGATAAACCTGGCCATTCCCGTTGTAGACAGTCGTATAATCCTGCATCTCGGGAAGATTGACCTGATGCTTTGTCGTAGTTCCCACAACAGGCCGGGTAGCAGACGCCTCATGGTTCTCGTCACCCTTCATCCGCACCAGAATAGTATAGCTGGTGCAGGGGTTCAGGTTCTCAAAGACATTGCTGTCCTGCCAGTTGCTGCCGCCATCAATGCTGTATTCCGCACCGGGAATCGCGGTAGCAGTCAGGGAGGTCGCGTCAGACTTCTCCAGGTCCACAATCGGGGCCTCCTGCTGGGCCTTCTTGATAATCAGAGTAGCCGTGAAGGGACCAGGAGCCATGGTATAGCCGTCGTCAGGCGTGAAATCAGCAGTGATTTCATAACTGCCAGCGTTGGTGGGCGGAGTTGTTGTCGGAACCCCATCGGAGCCCACGTAGGTGATGGTCACAGATGTGATACCCTTGATGTTGTCCGCACCATGGTATGCCTGTGGAGTTCCATCGTAGGTTGTAGTCTCATCCTTCAGCACGGGAGACAGCGGAGTGCTGTTCTTCACGATGTGAAGCACAGGTGTGGGCACCTCATCCGGCAGCTTATAGCCGCTCGCCGGTGTAAAATCAATGACTACCTCATAATCACCAACAGCAGACGGCTCTGTGGAGAGGCCGCCATAACTGACGATAGTCATAGAGGAGATGCCGGGGATAGACTTGGGAAGCACGAAGGTCTTGGCGTTTCCGTCAAACTCGTAGCTCTGGTCTGCAATAACCGGGAATTGGACGACCGTCTGTTCCGTGCGCTGCTCCGTAGCAGGACCAACCTGCTCCTTATAGTAAGCAGTCTCAATAGCCTTGGGAATGATGGAGTAGACGGTATCGCGGTTCAGGCCAGTGAATAGGCCGTTGGTCTGCCAGGTCTTGCCTCCGTCAATGCTGTATGCGACGCCCTCTTCCACCTCAATGGTGATGGTGGTGTCCGTCACATCCGTGACTACAGGAGCCAGGGGGGCCTCCTGGTTGGCCTTATTGATGGTCAGGTTCGCGTACTGCGGCTGGATTTGGTCGTAACCAGCCTCCATGGTGTAGGTCACAGCCACTTTATAAGTGCCCGGGTCCGTCGGAGGCGTGGTGGTGGGGCCATACACGGTATCGTTGATGCCGGTGAAGGTCTGAGTCACCGCAGTGCAGCCGGTCGGCTGGTCCGCCACCAGACTCTTGGGCGTTCCATCATAGGTATAGACCTCGGATTGGACAGTGCCCGCAGAGGTGCTCTGATTAGAGGTCCGAATAACTGCAGAAGACGCGGGGCTCTCATTGTGGTTATCATCGGCAGGGTACTTGGCATAGACCGTATAGTCTGTGCTGGGCGTCAGGCCCTCAAACAGCGGAGACGGCTGCCAGGTCGTGCCGTTGATGGAATAGACCGCACCCTGAATAGTCGTCACAGAGATGCTGGTCATGCCCACATTGCTGGCGGTAGGAGCAGGGGGAGCCTGCCGGTCCGCCTTGTTGATGGTCAGCGTCGTCTCAACAGGGTCAAGCTGGGCGACGCCGGAGTTCATGGTAAAGGTCACACGAACGGGGTACGTACCGGCATTGGTAGGAGCCGTGGACACCCACTCGTCATTGACATAGTACTCGACCGCGCTCTTTGCCACACCTGTAATGGGAGACACCCGATAGCTGATGGGGCTTCCGGTGTAGGTAGCAGTCTGAGCCTGCAGGTCGGGAGTATCAATCTGCTCCTGGGTCGTGGAGAATTGGGCCGAGACCGCAGGAGATTCCTCGTAGTTGCCATCCTCTGTGGCGGCCAGTTTCTGATAGAAGGTGTACTCTCTGCCAGGGTCCAGATTCGTGAACTCGGGAGATTCGGACCAGACAGAACCGTCCTTGCTATACAGAGCACCAGGCACCGCATTCAGCGTGATGCTGGTCGTCGTGCTGGACGCCAAAGTGGGCGCAGGGCAGGTCTGGGTAGCCTTGCTGATTGTATACTCTACCTCAACGGCCGCGAGCTGCTCATAACCAGGCTCCATTGTAAAGGAGACTGTCGCCTTGTACGTACCGGCATTGACAGGGGCCGCATCGCTGGAGTAGGCGCTGCCAGCCGCGCTGGTTCCGGTGTAACGCACAGACATAGATGCGATGCCCTCTGTGGCGTCCGGGAGTTGAAGGGCATCGGAGTTCCCGTCATAGACCTTGGAGAAAGCCGTAAAGGTCGGTGCGCTGACAGAACCCTTGGTCAGATTCACTGTTGCCTCGGCCCGGATGTTCCCGTCGTTATTCAACTCCGGGTGTCCGCTCAGGTCAAGCGTGCCATAGACAGTTTGGGAAACGGTATTGGGGTCATAAGAAGAGGAATCCCACAGCACAGGCACGGTAGCCTGATAGTCTCCCTCTGCACTGACTGTAATGGTTGTGGGCAATTCCAAATTGGAAAACTCTGTTCCAATAGGTTTGGTGGCTGTTACACCAGTTACTTTATAAATCTCCCGGCTCCGCACTTCAACAGGGACCGGAGCGACATTCAGGCGGGCGTTGTTCCAGCTCCCGTCTTTGCGGTTGAACTGAACTGTGGTCGAAGTCTCTCCAGGCTGGCTGGAGTCAAACTCGCCCTGCCCGGCAACGACAGAGACACTGTACAACTCCGAGTTTCCACTCTGGAGGGTAATGCTGGACTCTGCATCTCCCACATAGATGGGATTCGCTTTGGGAAGAACGTGGGTGATAAGGCTGTACTTTGTATAGACCTTTCCAGGCTCCGCATCTTCGACATCCCAGCAGTAGTTCTTATCTGTAATCTGGAATGTGATGGCGTAAACGCCAGCGGGAGACGCATCAGAGACTGGGGTAGACTCATCGACCGACAGTTGTGAACCATTAAAAGACACAGCGTAGACAGTCATAGGCACAGAGATATCATTGCCATTGACGTCTTCATAGCTGAAGCTCTTGCCATCCAGGATGCTGGTCCCGTCGTACACCTTATTGGCAAACATATCGGTACTTGGAGGTGTGACAGGCTTCGGCCGAACGGTCAGAATATCAGCACCCTCCAGTTGCACGTTGTCATAGCAGCCATTGCTGATTGTGATGATAACGTGATAAGAACCGCAGTCCGTGATATGGACATTGTTGTTCAACTCGGTGCCAATGAACCGGCGGTACTGGCTGGCTACATCATACGCGATGGTATACTCATCGCCGCTGTAAGTAACTCCATTCTCAATGTCAGCTTGAGACTCTGGGGTCAGAGTAAATGCATCCAGAGTCAGGGCCGGAATGGTCAGTTCCGCAGAGGAGCCGCACTGGTCGCAGGTGAATTTAATCAGGCCATCACTAGAACTGGTTGCCTTATAGGATTCATCGACCAGGGACGCTCCCTCTTTGCACTTGTGAGCAGCCTTGATAGCGTGGTTTTCAGAGTCAGGATGCTCATAGTCAACAAAGAGGTAGACCGGCTCACAGTCCGGCATTGTATTCTGTACGACATCCTTTGTCGCAGAGGCAGGCCACTGCTTGGGGTCGTCTGTCGCGGAGTTGCTGGCCAGCATGATGCCGTCATTGGCACCAATCGGGCCCAAATCATACTCAGCGGTGAACAGCCGGTTTTGGATGCGGACGATATACTCGCCGCCTTCCACCGTGGAGCCATAGGAGTCAGGGCCAAGCCACCGCTCCCAATCCGCACCATTCGCTTTCAGCCCGGCATCTCCATCGGAGACCAGGGCATCATCGTCCAGTTGCGGAATCTCCACTTCCGCATACGCACCGCAGGTGCCGCAGGAATAGGTAATCAGCCCCGGGGAGTCCTGCGTCGCCTGCGAAATCTCCGGGTCGTAGACTTGCGGGTCTGAACAGGTATGCACGGAGTAGATTTGCTCGTCGCCGTCAGACATGTCGATGCTGACGTAGATGTTCAGGTCACTGCCCGGCTCCATATTCTCATCGACGCCAGGTTCTTGGCTCTTATACTCTGTCGCCTGATAGTTATGGTCCGCAGGTGCTGCGGCGAAAGCCGCAGTAGGAAGTAACCCTATCAGCATAACACCGCTGAGCAGGCCGCTCAAGCCACGCCTTATGATATCATTTCTCATAAAATGGATGAACTTCCTTTCTGCGGGTGGGAATCCGACAGAAATAAAGTTCCTGCCGGATTCCCACTCACGTGGTAAATGAATAGGAAATTTTTCACTAGCCCATATGATAGGCGGCAATTTTTTTGCCCTTAACCTTCAATCACACCGGACCCAGGGACAATAGACCCGTCATAACCGTGGAAATCCCAGGAGTCTCCACTACGGATAAAGTAACCAAAGGACACAGTTTCATGGTTTCCTACATACGTTGAAAGCCGAACGGGCTCCTTCACCTCAGTTGTGACATTTCCCATTCCGTCTGTAATAGTGTTTTCTTGCCTCAGATACATTGTGGCGGTTGCGGAGCCCCTATACCCATATATCGACACATCGATTTTATACACGTTAGATGGGATGGAATCGAAATCCACTGTCAGCCATTCGCCTGTGCCGCCTTTTGTATCATCTCTGTCCAAGGAACAGCCACAAACCTGCTTATCGCTGTAGTACAGGTGTCCAATTTCTGAGCCAGAGCGGTCATAGAAGTACATATGGGAATCCATGTCGTTTCCATTATTTTCCCACCACAAGTTCATAGAAAACTTTCCGGTGAAAACTGTATTGTTGACAACTACCACCGTCGTTTCGTCTTCAGCAGTTGCTCCAGAAATACCTGTAATGGATGCACTTATCGTGTAGGTCCCCGGCTCAGTGAGGCGAAGACTGCCGCCAGCGTCAGAAAGGCCCGCAGAAGAAACTGGAGTTCCATTGCCATCTCTGATATCCCAGACTACGGGATAAGATGTGTTTCCCTGGTTTGCTGTTACGCTAAAAGTTTCGCCAGGTTTTACTTGCGCTGGGGCAGAGATTGACAGTTCGAGTTGTTCCAAAACGTCGAAGGTCTTTGTTTGCCACTCAGACTCTGCTCCATATTGGTCGACAGCACGAACTTTTACAGTATAATTTCCTACCGGATAATAACTATCAGCGTTATAGTCTCCACCCCACTCAAGATGCCAGTCATCTCCGTCCGGGTCGCTCGCATCTGCGTTTATCTCGACAAAAAACCTATCACCGCCATCACTCTCTTGCGTCGGGGTTATGGTAAAAGAAGTGATTACTGGCGGGTCATTGTGGAATTCAATCGTCTGGGAGACCCACTCAGAGGTAGCGCCCCACTCATCGACTGCCCGCACACGGATGGTATGGGTCCCGATGGTGTAGTAACCATCTTCCTGGTACTCGTCATCCCACTCCAGGTGGACAGCATCGCCGTCCGGGTCTGAACAGGTGGCGTTGAGCGCCGCATAGTAGCGGCCGTCGACCACATTCCGGGTGGCCTCAGCAGTAAAGGAATCAATGCTGGGGGCAGTATTGGTCACAGAGACATTTGCAAACGCGGTGTGCTGGTTGCCCGCATCGTCAACCGTAGTCGCTGTAATCGTATAGGTCCCTGTCTCATACAGAGTCAGAGTCCCTGCCGTACCAGTCAACAGTCCGGTATTGCCATCCAGCTCAACCGGCTGATTGCCGAGCTTCACGCCCCACTTGACATCCAGAGCGCCGCTGCCGGATAGTCTCACATCAAACGCATCGCCAATATGAACAGTAGCGGGGGCATTAACTGCCAGGTCAGCTTTGTAGATGATTTGGATAGTCCGCTTTGCCACGGAGGGCGTGCCGCTTCCATCATCCAGGGTGGCAATCAGCGTGTAGGTGCCAACCTCTGGGAATACGACCTTGCCGCCGCTGTTATTCAGCATGGACAGGTCCATGGCATAGGAGGAGCCATCCTTCTCAACAGACCACTGCACATCAGCGTTTCCAGGGTTCACCAGCGTATCCATGATGACGGGGACCTCATTACCCACATACTCCATCTCGGAGAGTGAGAAGGACAGACCGCCGACAGGCAGGACTTCGATGGTATCAGAGTCGCTGAACTCACGACCCAAGCCGTCAGTCATCGTCCCAATCAACTCATACGAGCCCGCTTCCGTGAATTTGATAAACCCACCGTAGTTGTTCAGGTCGCCAGTGACATACTTGTCGATATCAACAGCCTGACCATCCTTCTTCAAAGACCAACGAATGGGCAGTGTATTGTTGTTACCCAGTGTCAGGACTTCTGCGTCATGGCCCACATAGACCTCGGTCTCTGTGATTTCCACGTTCAGCTCCTGCTCAGCCAGCACTTCGATGCTGGGACCATCGAATGTGAACACACGACCCGTCGCGTCTGTCACTTCGCAGCCGATGGTGAAAATACCAGCGTGTTTGATGCGGATAGTGCCAGGCTCAGCGGTCAGGTTTCCGGCCACATAGGTATCCCAGTTCTGCCGCAGGCCATAGGTGTCGTCGATAAACCACTTGATGGTCGTGCCCTCAATGCCAGAGACATTGGTGGACTTGACCGGCACGTTAAATTCCGTGTCTGTGTGAGCGTAGGAAGGAAGCGTCCAACTCACCTCAGGGATGGGGTAGACTGTAAACTCCTGCTCATAGGCGTATACGCGGCCACCGCCGTCCGTGAAGACAGCTTTCAGCTTGTAATCGCCAGCCTGCCGGAATTGCAACTCGCCGCCCTCCGCGCTCAAGTCGCCGGACATCATCTCAGAGGGCTGGACCAACTCACCATTTCTGGTCAGAGTCCAGTGCAGCACATTGTCTCCCAGTTCCTTAAACTCGGTCACGAGGTCGACGGTTTCATCCGTGTGGAATGCCGCAGGCAGGTAGAAACCAGCCTGGCCAACGGGATAAATCTGAATGGTATCCGAAGCTGTCGTCTCTCTGCCTAGCTCATCAGTCGTCTTGGCGATGAAGGTGTAGAGGCCCGGCTCCGTCAGGAACCCATGGCCGCCAGTTTCGGTCAGTTCAAACGCCGGAGCAACTTCTTTACCGTCGCGCAGGACTGTCCAGTAGATGGACTGGCCGTTCCAGTTGCCCTTGTTCAGAACAACATCCACAGCCTCATCGGTGTGGCCTGTATCTGCCGTGTTGACCTCCAGTCCGATGACCGGATAGATTTGGACCGTCTGAGAGTACTGGTACTCACGGCCCAACTCGTCGGTGGCGGATGCGGTCAGTTCATAGGTGCCAACGTCTGTGAAACGGATATTGCCACCCTTGTTGTCCAGGGAACCGAACACATAGTCCTGCATAGCCGCAGGAGCACCATCCTTAGTCAGGGTCCACGTCACATTTCGGTCAGTTAAATTGGAGGTCAGCAGGTCCACCGGGATGCCGGAGTCTGTCCAAGCTGTTGCCGGTAGCGTAAAGCTCAGGCCCGCAATGGGATAGACCTTAACGGATTTTGTGACGGAAGTGAAGGTTCTGCCAGTGGCATCCTGTACGGAGGCCACGATGTCATAGACGCCAGCCGTGTCGATTTGGATAGACCCACCGAAGTCAGTTAGGCTGCCAGTATAGGCGGTATCTGTGTTCGGGTCGTTGGAAGGCGTGACCTTCCACGTGACGGGCAGGCTGGTGTTAGAATCCAGCGTCACGTCGATATACTCATCTGTGTGGACTGCAGCGGTAGCCGTCAGGTCCAGCGTCAGGATGGGATATACCTCAATAGTTTGGTCATAGGTGAATGTGCGGCCCAGCTCATCCACCACAGTAGCGGTGAGGACATTCGTCCCTGCCTGAGTGAACTTCACACTGCCGCCGTCGTTGGTCAGAGAGCCATCCACCCCAGATGCCAGAGGCACGGAAGCACCGTCGACCGTCAGGGACCAGCTTATCTGGTTGTCCCGCAGATTTTCGGAGGTCATCTTGACGACCACCGTCTCATCCGGGTGAGAGAACTCCGGCAGTTTGAAGGAGAGCTGCACCGTATTCCAGACCAGGATGGTCTTCTCTGCCGCAGTGAACTCGCGGCCGAGGGCATCAGTAACAGAGGCATTGATGAAGTGTGTACCAGCTTCGGTGAAGCTCAGCGTTCCTCCGTTATTGCCCAGAGAGTTCGCCACCTCAGTACCATTTTCAGAGATGACCGACCACTTTACATCAAGGCCGTCCAGGTCATTCCCTTCCAGCCCAATGTCTGCAGTACGGTCAATATGGATGTTCTCCGGGGCGATGATTTCCAGCTCAATGACCGGATATACTTTGATGGAAACGCTCGCGGTATACTCCTTACCAAGTTCATCCAGAACTGTGGCAGTGAGCACATAGCTTCCGTCGCCTGTCTGTGCGAAGTCGAGTTGGCCACCGCTATCGCCGAGTTGTATGGGAACTTCTTCTCCATTGCAGGTCATAGACCACGCCACAGAGGCAGCAGTCCCCTTCTCCACGGACAGTGCAATATCAGTCGCCTCGTCCTCGTGCAGTTCGGTTGTATCTGCCGTCAGGGCGACATCCAGATTTTCGATGACATGGACAGTGACTTCATTGGATGTGTACTCCCGTCCGGCCTTGTCCGTTGTCTTTGCCACGAACGAGTAGTCGCCCGCCTCAGAGAAGCTGATATTGGCCAGATTCGACATATCGATGCCGGTATAATCAACGCCATCCTTCTGAATTTCCCAGGTAATGGACTGGCCATCGGGGATGTTCTGAGCATCCAGGTTCAGAGCCAATGTTTCATCCAGGTGGAGACCGCTCTTGTCCGCCTCAGCAGCAAGCTGGATAGCGGGGAGAATCTCAATCGTCTTCTGCTGTGAGAACTCACGGCCCAGACGGTCAGTTGCTTTGGCCGTAATGGTGTAGACACCAGGGGTGCTGATTTGGATATTGCCGCCGTTGTCCTGGAGCGTACCAGAGTAGGTTACACTCCCCTGCTCATCGGCAACTTCCCAAGAGACAGGATAGGTGCCATAGCCGGACAGCTCAATGAGAGAAGCTCGGTCAGTCCAGCCGTACTGGGGCACCGTCAAATCCAGGTCCAGCACATTTTCAATCGTGATGGTCTCTACATTTGATACAAAGGTGCGCCCGGCCGCATCGGTGACGGATGCCTTCAGTTGATACTGGCCAGCAATGGGAATCAGGAGTTCGCCGCCGGTCGCGCCAAGTTGACTGGCTGTCACAGAATCCCACACCAGTTCGTCCCCGTTCTGGGAGAGGGTCCAATGCACCGGCAAGTTCGCGTCGTTCGCAGTGACGGTCGCGGCCACGTCGACGTGTGTCTCACTGGGGTCAACGCTGATATTCAGAGAGATGACCGGCAGGATGGTAATAGTCTGGGACTCCTTGTAGACCTTCCCTGCAGCGTCCGTATAGGTGGCTGTCAGCACATAGGTCCCAGGCTCCGTCAGAGCCAGCGTCCCGCCTTCATTATTGAAGCCGTCCGGCAGCGGATAGGCTTCCCCGTCCTTCGTCAAATCCCAGACCACAGAGCCATCGCGCCCATTTTCGAACCTCAGCTCCACGTCTGTCTGCTCATCTGTGTGCGCATACTCCGGGAGTGAGAATCCAAGCGTGACTACCGGCAGGACAGTCACCGTCTTTTCACAGGTGTCCGTATAGCTTCCACGCTTGGCAACACCTTTGAGGGTATAGGTGCCTTCCTCTGTAAAGGTCAGCGTACCGCCTTTATCCGTGAAGCCGGTCAGGTCCTGCGCAACGCCGTCCTTAGTCAGGCTCCACTCCACGTTGCTGGTATTGGTGAGGGTAGTTTCAATCGTCGTGGAGTCGCCGACATAGAGGAAGCCAGGCATGGTGAATTCAATGTCTGGCTTCTTTATGACGACTGACCCGCCGCCACCGCCAGAGGAACCTCCGCCGCCAGAAGAACCGCCGGAATTGCTGGCTCGCTCCGTCCAGATGACCTCATTGTCCTGGTCCATGGAATCAGGATAGACGACGTTACAGTCTTTTTTGGACAGCCTCGTTGCTTCCTCGTCGAAGATAACCTGCACATCCCCATCATTTCTGGGAGTGATGACGCCAGAGACCTCCGACTTACCGTCGACGTAGACTTTGGAGCCACCCCAAACGATGAGATTGCCCTTAATCGTTACATCTTCGAGTGTCAGCTTACCCTCTGCTAAACCATTGGCAATGATGAGGTCGCCGTTGAAAACGGCGTCGTGGATATCCACATCCCCCCGAACCAGCACGATGTCATCGTATTCGCCGGTCAAGGTGCCGCTCTCATAGATATGGCTGAAAATCCTGGCGAGGATTTGGGCCATTTGGGCGCGGGTGATGTTGTCTTTGGGACCAAGATAGCCATTGGAATACCCTGCGACAAACTCCCGCTCCACCATCGCGCAGATATCATCGTAGGCCCAAGAACCGACCTGGTTGGCATCCGGGAACTCGGTCAAGTCCTCATTAGATGCCGCCATCAGGCAGAGAGTACGGGCAATCACAACGACTGCCTGCTCCCGGGTGATGTAATCATTCGGCTTCATCAACCCGTTGCCGTATCCGGTCAGGGTTCCCATGTTGACGGCTTGCGCGATGTAGTTGTAGTACCAGCTCCCAGTCACAACGTCCGTGTAGTGGGATATGTCCGCATTCTTGTAAGTGCCGTAGAGCCGGTCCATCATGGTGGCCATCTGAGCACGAGTCAGCAGCCCATCCGGGTCCATGGTATCATGGTCTTTACCAGCGAGAACATCATTCTCAACGGCCCACTCCAAAGCATCATACGCCCAATGCCCTTCCACATCGGTGAAATCACTGATGCTCGCAGCTTGCGCTGGAAGCGCCAGTAAGCTGGCAGTCATGGTCACGGCTAGAACACCGGACATAAGGCGCATCTTTCTCATTTTTTGATTGCGTTTCTTTGGGTTCTGCAACTACGCACAGCCTCCTTTCCTCACTTTATATTTCATTTCTTCATCACCTCGTTCAAAAAATTACTCTCTTGTCGAGAGCACACGCCATGACTGTAGCGCGAAATATTATACCATTTATCATTATATTAGTCAATTTTAGCGAGCCAAATCGCGTTCTTCCATGGCACGAAAAAACTAAGAGACTAAGGCAAAGTAAAAGCCGGTGTCTGGGTTCTCTCCAAACACCGGCATTGTAATGTATTACGCTTTTGCGGGGAACTCCTGGACTCGTCCGACACTTCCGTCCGTCAGCATAACTTTTATGCCACGCGGGTGCGTATGGCTGTTTGTGAGGATAGCCTTTACAACGCCTCGGGTCAGGATTCCTGTTGGCTGGTCTTTCTTCAGAACAATGTCGACCTCCATGCCCGGCTTGATATTAGCTCGGATGCAGCAGGCCGGGACAGGTTTTCCAATATGCTTACGGACCGCAGAGTCTTCCTGCGCCTTCTTTCTCGAAGAGTCCAGAATCTCGCCGTTTCGCATATCACACACCCCATTGTCACAGAAATGGGAATACGCAATCGCGCCCTCTTTTCGCATCTCTGTGTTGGCGGTGTTTGGAATCCAGCAGCCACACTCGTCGCAGTACAGGGTGTACGGGCCGCCGCTCTTGGGATGGACATTAGGCATATAATCTCTCCTTTGAAGTGTTTGAGTGTTTGAGCGCTTAAGTGCAACAGCACCTAAGTGTTTAGGTGTTTAGGTGCTTAGGTGCTTGGGTGCTTCGCTTGTCAGTTTTCGGATGGTGGCCACAAGTGAGTCAATTAACTTTGCCGCTTTCTGGGTCATCTGGCACTCCCCGTCTCTCCCTTCCGGGGAGCCGTAATCGCAAGCGCCACAGGACTGCGCCGGACACCCATGCTCTAAATCGTAGAGCAGCTTCTGTTGCTCTTCACTGAGTATCTTGTCGGCATCCGAGGGCCAGGGTCCATTTTCCATATCGATAATGCGGGAAAACGCCCTCATCAGCTCCGCCTGCTTCTCATCGCCATAGTTTGAAATCCGCATCTCACCGTTGCCATATATTCGCATGACAATATCGCCATCATCTGACTGATATAGCCCAAGTGCGCTGTTTCCATAGTCGCTCAAAATCCTTGCTGATTTTGCCACTCTGATTCCTCCTGTTCCAATTCCTCTGCCGTGTGGAACCGGCCTCCGCTGAAAAATTGCCACTGCTCCCTTGCTTCGAAGAAGCTGTCTCCATACCAGCAATACCCGCATCGTTCGCCGCGTGCGATACTCCGGTCATAGATATTGATGAGGGCCACATCAGCAAGCGGGTCTGCATTTGGGTCAATGACCTCATCCAGGCCGTAATAAGGGTCCCCTTTTTCCTTTACCACTTCCCAGTCACCTGAGAATGGGTCCCGTTTGCAGTAGCGTACATAAACCGTACATGGCAGACTGCCCACACGTGCTTCCAGGGTTTCAATCTTATATCGAGCATCCTCCTCCCCCACACCGCCGAGGTCCGTAACGACACCATTAAGCGGGGCCTCCTGGTTCTCAGTATCCGGTTCTGTCGCAGCTCCGGCATCCTCCTTATTTGCGGACGGCAACTCACCGGACTCATCCTTTCCGCCAGAGGCTGCACCAACTTCGGAGTCATGCGGAGAAGGTTCAGACTGCACATTGCCAGCGTCCGGTTCCTCTATGAGTTGGCTCTCTTCTTCAGGCGGTTCCGTATCAGAATTTGAGGTTGTCTCCATTCCTTCCCCCACATTGTTTTCTGGCGCAGGCTCTCCGCCATCTTCGATATGCTCACTTTGAGATTGCGGAGCCGTTGGAAAATGCGGCAGTTCTGGCTTAAAAATCAGGATACAACAGATGCCGGATATGGCGCATGAGGCAAGTATGGCGCTAAGAACAATGACCCATGTCGGGATATAGCGTCGTTTTTTCACAGCCCAGCCCCTTTCTCATGTCGATAGCAATATTATACCATATAACAATTTTTTAATCAATAAAACACCAAAGCGAGAGCTTCCCCTTTTGGGAAGTCTCTCGCCAACTTCAAATCTCTCACTATTATTGATTGCTCGCCGGTGGCAGGCCAAGTACAACCGGGCTCATGTCGTTCATCAGCATCCGCAGCGGCGGGTATGTTTTGAATGCCTCATCTGCACTCCGTCTCAGCTTATCACGGGTAACGATTTTGGCCATGGATAGGTCAAAGAAAAGAGCCTCTGGCATTTCCGCAAATCGGAGCGCGTAACAGGTCCGGCATTTTGAATCCTGCCACTCCCGCTTTTTTCGGATGCCTTTCACCAGGGTCGTGTCTATTATCGGGACAGACCGTGGTTCTATGTATCTCCCCTCGTCTTCCGAGAAGGTTTCTTTGAAAAACGGGATTGCGGTCATATCGTCCTCAAAGTGCGGAAGGACGACCATCCTGTCTGCTTCCTCGGAGATAAGAATTCGAACATACGCCGGGTAATTCAATTCAGAAATTGCCGTCTTGCTGAACACGAGTTTTTTGCTGTACACTTTTACTGTTGCGGTTGTCGTCAACTGCGCACCGGAAATCACGACACGAAAATCATCAAGTCTCCAAGCGCTGGCGTTGAACATCCTTTCGTCCCTCCTTTGGCGACCATGTGAGCGCCCGCAGCCCATGCCATGGTCCCGCGTCATAGATTTGGTCCTGTTCCAGGATTTCTTCCAGAGAAAGTCCTCCTATTTGCCGCTGTACGTAAGTCCACATGTCATTAGGCACGGCCGCCTCATACCTGCCGCGCAGTCTGTACTTGAGTTCTTGGCCAGTGTTTTTGATTACCTTATGCTCGTAGAGGTCCGTAGCAATCGTCTTCTGCATAATAACGTCGCCAGCATACTTTTCGTTTGTAAGAATGTAGTAGACGCTGGAATAACTCCAGGTGTCAAGCCCCAATGGGGAGCGTACCCCCATCGCATTCAATCTGTCTCGGACTCCTGCCACACTTTCTCCATCCGCCACCCACTGATACATCTGTTTTACCATCTCAATGTCTTTGTTGAACTTCAGTTCAATCCCAGTTCGGTCAAATCCATAGAGATTGGTTATTTTAGGAATGCCCTTGGCGAACCGGCTGCGTATCGCCCATTTCAGACTGAGCGATTTTGCATCGGACTCGCCTTGCGCCAGGGCGGCCATAAAAGTGAGGTACAACTCGCTGTTAGGAGCTAAGGTATTGAGTCCCTCTGTTTCAAAGCGTACTTCAACAGGAGGAGTAAGGTTCTTCAGCATCCGGCATGTAGCAACACAGTCCACGGTATTTCGGGCAAATCTGGCCACGGCCTTTGTGATGATGAGATTCACTTTCCCGGCCTTACAATCCTCAATGAGGCGATTAAAGTCGGCCCGGTTTTTCATGCTCGTCGCGGAAATACCGTGGTCGGCATAAATATCTACCAGTTTCCAGTTCGGATGCTTGTTGACGTATTCTGTGTAGTAAGCCTGCTGCATACTGAGACTGTCTTCCTGGGACTCCTGCAATGTACTGACCCGGCAGTATGGACCTACCAGCTTTTCGTCATCATCTCCTCTCTGTTCGTATTTTTTGTCTCGTGGGATAACTTCCACACCAGCGTCGTTTTCAAACGCCTCCCGTATGAGGTCGTGTTTGCTCATCCAACACCTCCTAATCGTCGATATTGGCGACGCTAGAATAATATTACGTCGGTAATACCGACGTGTCAACAGTTTTTTTATATTTTTCTTGTCCTCACCTGCTTTTCATGGTATGGTTTTACGGAGGGGAGGCGAGAATTCCCGTGTCAGATGACATGAAAATGCTAATTGCTTCAAATATTTTATATTATCGGAAACTCCGAAACTTGAACCAGACTCAGCTTGGTACAGCCCTTGGGGTGGCCCGCAACACCATCTCCAATTTAGAGCATGGGGATATCCCTGTGACTGCATATCAGCTTGCCACAATCTGCGAAACACTGGATGTGCCTGTGGCCGCAATGTTCGAACCTCCAGAGTCTGACCATACGAAAGAGGCTCTCATCATTCACCGCTATCGGGAAGATATTGAATTCCGTACTGCCGTCAACCTCTTGATGAAAGCACAACAGCCAGGAGAATAACCAAATACTTCACCTTCTTCGCTCTCTTTGACAGCAGAAAGGGCCGCCTGATACCAGGCGGCCCTTTCTGCTGTTTAATTCTTGTCACGCATTCCGCTGCGTGATGTACTGCCGGATGTTGCTGGCATTCATGTAGCGGTCGAAACCACTGCCATCCGCCGCAGGCACGAGAAGTGTCGGCGCGGACATGATGCCATACGCCTTGGCAAGCTCCGGGTGTTCATCTGCATAGATGACATCGTACTGGATGCCTGCCTTATTGAGCATCTCCTTTGCGAGCCTGCAGTTGGGGCAGGTCTGCGTGGCAAACAGGGTCACGCCGGTGAGCGCCTCAGCGCCAGTCTCCTGGCACTCAGGGGCCTTCTCTGTGTGGTCCTGCTTGATGGCACGCACATCGATTTTCCCCGTCATGGGCTCCCCAACTTTGTAGGTCTTACGCTCCTTGAACTCTTCCGCCTTGCCGTCGTTCCAGTTCTTCAGCGGCCGGTAATAGCCGGTGATGCGGCTGTAGACCTCAGTGGCCTTGCCGCAGATAGGGCAGATATACTGCTCCCCACGGAGATAGCCGTGCTCCTGGCAGACCGAGTAGGTCGGAGACATCGTGTAATACGGAAGCCGGTAATTCTCCGCAATCTTCCGAACCAGAGTAGCTGCAGCCTTCCAGTCCGGCAGCCGCTCTCCAAGGAAAGCGTGGAATACGGTGCCGGAGGTGTACAGAGTCTGGAGGTCATCCTGCAGGTCAAGGGCCTCGAACACATCATCGGTATAGCCCACAGGGATGTGGGAGCTGTTGGTGTAGAACGGGGTCTCCCCTGCCTTCGCCGCCGTGATGATGTCCGGGAAATCCTCCTTGTCGTGTTTGGCAAACCGATAGGTCGTGGACTCGGCCGGGGTCGCCTCCAGATTGAACAGCACACCGTACTGCTCCTGGTAGTCGCTCAGCCGCTCCCGCATGTGGTTCAGGACTGCCTTAGCAAATTCCTGGCCAGCAGGGGTCGTCAAGTCTGTACACAGCCAGTTGGCATTGCGGGCCGCCTCATTCATGCCCACCAGTCCAATCGTGGAGAAGTGGTTATCGAAGCTGCCCAGGTAGCGCTTGGTGTAGGGGTACAGGCCCTCATCCATGAGCCGGGTGATGACCTTACGCTTGGTGTCCAGAGACCGGGCCGCAACATCCATCAGATGGTCCAGACGACTGTAGAAGTCGGCCTCGTCCTTAGACTGGTAGGCCATACGGGGCAGGTTCAGCGTGACCACGCCGATGCTGCCGGTAGACTCGCCGGAGCCAAAGAAACCGCCGGACTTCTTTCTCAGCTCACGCAGGTCCAGACGCAGGCGGCAGCACATGCTGCGCACGTCGCTTGGCTGCATATCGGAGTTGATGTAGTTTGAGAAGTAGGGCGTACCATACTTGGCTGTCATCTCAAACAGAAGCCGGTTGTTCTCCGTATCGCTCCAATCGAAGTCCTTCGTGATGGAGTAGGTCGGAATAGGATACTGGAACCCACGTCCGTTGGCATCTCCCTCAATCATGATTTCGATGAACGCCTTATTCACCATGTCCATCTCCGCCTTGCAGTCGCCATAGGTGAACGGCATCTCTTTCCCGCCCACGATGGCGGGCAGATGTGCCATATCGTCAGGAACGACCCAATCCAGGGTGATGTTCGTGAAAGGCGGCTGTGTTCCCCATCTGCTGGGGGTATTGACGCCGTACACGAAGGACTGAATGCACTGCTTGACCTCCTTGTAGTTCAGGTTGTCCACCCGGACAAACGGGGCCAGGTAGGTATCGAAACTGGAAAACGCCTGAGCGCCAGCCCACTCGTTCTGCATGATACCCAGGAAGTTGACCATCTGGTTGCAGAGCGTGCTGAGGTGGGCAGCCGGAGAAGATGTGATTCTTCCCTCAACGCCGCCAAGCCCCTCGGTAATGAGCTGCCGCAGGCTCCACCCGGCGCAGTAGCCGGACAACATGGACAGGTCATGGATGTGCATATCCGCATTCCGGTGGGCGTTGGCGACCTCCTCGTCGTAAATCTCGCTCAGCCAGTAGTTCGAGGTGATGGCACCGGAGTTGGACAGAATCAGGCCGCCGAGGGACAGGGACACCGTAGCGTTTTCCTTCACACGCCAGTCCTTATTGGGCCCGACGTAGCCCTCGATAGTCTTCTTCACGTCGAGAATCGCGTTGCGGGTCTCACGCATCTTTGTATGCTGCTGTCGGTACAGGATATAGGCTTTTGCCGTCTTGGGCAGGCCCTGCTCCATCAGAGCAGCCTCCACCAGGTCCTGAATATGCTCGACAGACGCTTCCATCTGGCCGTTCTTGGCCGCCGCAGGGTCATCAAAGAGTTCGCACTCCACGAACAGCCCAATGATTTGCGCCGTCGTAGAGACACGCTTGGTTGCAACCTCACCGGAGGCCATCAGGGCTTTGGCCACAGCATTCTGGATTTTCTCATTGTTATACGAGACACGGCTTCCGTCTCGCTTGATAATAGTCATATTGATGTCGCCCATATCGTTTTTCCTCCATTCAATTAAATCTTCTCAGGTCGAACTTCAACGACCTGATTGGTACTAAGACTTTTCTGCACATCAATGAACCTTTGATTACTGCTTCCCCGGAAGAGAGGTTCTTCTCCCTGCAGTGCAGATACAAATTCGCCGTCGACGAGAATGTCTACATAGCGAAGTGCCTCTCTCTTGCGCGCATCACATAGGATGTCATCCATTGTCCATCCCGTGTAGACCCAGACGGACAGGCCCATATCATGAGCGGCCCTTGCAATGCTTCCACATGCCTCAGGCTGCATCAGCGGGTCTCCGCCGGATAGGGTTACACCATCCAGGAATTTTGCCTTTCGGATTCGTTCCATTACGGCATCCGTATCAGCTTCTATTCCGCCGGAGATATCGTGTGTCTCTGGGTTTTGACAGCCCTCGCAGTGGTGCGGACAGCCCTGAAAGAACACCACATACCGGATGCCGGGCCCGTTCACCAGCGAGTGCTTGATTTCACCAGCCAATCGAAACAGCATATTTTGTACCTCCTTTCTATGTTCTGCCACAATATTTTGTATTTGTCAAAAATGGAGTGCCGGGGCAGGTGATAAATCACTCAACCCCCGGCAAACTCCCTTATCTCACATCAGAGCATTAAGAATTTCAGCCTGAGCCGAAATGTACGCTTCGTTGTCTCTTACCGGCACGGTAGCTCCGCAGGCCAGTAGGATAGCGACGACCTCATTTTGCTGCTCGTTGATGAGCGGCGCGGCATAGATGAGATTGCCGTATTTCAGTTCCATTGTATCAGGCTTGCCCTTACTCTGGATTCCTCGGAACATGTTGTATCCTTCTTGGTGGACCAGTTCAGCCTGGAACTCATGCTCCGCGCAGGGGCCCAGGTATTCCTTACCAGCGTCAACGAGTGCAACGACGACATCCTTATTTGGGATGCCGTCATACAGTGCGTTCAAGACCCTTCTCTTCGGGAAATTGCACTCCAGTGCTCGATACGGAACGAACAGTACGCCAAACTGCCCTTCGCAGTCACATACGCAAAGTTCCAGCGGGTCGCCTTCCTGAATGCGCATCTGCCGACGGAACTCCTTGGGAATCACGATTCGTCCGAGGTCATCGATGCGCCGGACTACGCCTGTTTTCTTCAGTTCCATCTTTCAATTCTCCTTTACAAACAGTTTTTCGTTTCCGCCTACGACATCGGCGTACTGATATACGTGGTTGTGGAACCCTTCGCCATCCGGGAAGTCTTTTACCACGATGTACCCTTCTCCGATACGCGCTGGAAGATTGTTGCAGAGGAATTCTCTGAACGCTTCTACCCAACTCGGGATATCGGTCGGATTGGTCGCTTCACCGCTGGTATACCATTTGCCAGACGGCTTGTAGACATCAATGGATATATGAAGCATGGTTATGCCCCCTTTTCACTGCACTCCGGCCGGTTGGGGAACGTCCAGCCATACACATCGCCAATGAGGTCCCCCAGGCGATATGTAAGCTGCTCCATTAGGCTCTCATACTCCTGGCCCGTATGGGCAAGGTCCCATAGCGCCTCCTTCTGCTCCTCCGTTACCTCCGGGCGATATGCGCGAAACAGATAGTAATTTGTCCCATCGTGATGAGCCTCCCGAATACGCAGGTCGCCGTCCTCATCCACATAGATGGTCAGCTCGCTGTCGCCGCTGACATAGCTTTTGAGGCAGTCCGAGACAGATTCTGGCTCCTGCTCATGCGGAAGGACTCCAGAAAAGTGCCCATTCCACAGGCCAAGTTCGGCAACGGCGAAAATGCCGTTGGGAACCTCAATGTCCCTCAGATTGGCCCTTTCATCGTCCAGATAGTCGTTGTTGGTCTCATACATGATGTTGACCAACTCTTCTTCACTTGCGTCAGGATATTCCTCCCGCAGGTCGTCCTCCCAATCATCAAAGTCGGGCGAGGAATCCCAAATAATATGCTCTTCCATAGTGGTATCCTCCGTTCAATAGGAATATGGCGCGTGCAGGTGAGTTTCCGGGTCAATGGTCTGGAGAAGCGCAGCCATCTCTTTCCGGCTTCCACGGGCGAACCAATAGGTCTGGCCGTTTTTCTTACCAATCAAGATGTGCTGATACTTCCCATCCAGTATGGTTTTCCCGATGATGGATAACTCCCACTTTCCTACTGTCCGCGTCAGACTGGAAAAGCCGCATCTTCTGCAAGAAGACGCGGAGATACCAGACTTATAGTAGTCCAGTTCGGAAAGTGTGTTTTCCCCGCAGCGAGGGCATTTACTGCCATAGTTTTCTAAACTCGCCATCTAAATACCCCCCTATCAAATCAGCTCAATGACTGCCTCGTCGTTTGCTACGTCAGGGAGGAAAGTCCCCATGTGCTTCGCGGGGATATAGAGAATGTGACCATCCCGTTCACTCTTGAAAATAGCCATCGGGGGGTCATAACCATCCCCCACCTCTTCCAGAACGAGAAGCACAAAATTTTCTCCCCGGTAACGATACCGGCAGTCTGCCTGGTAGTAACTCTTTGCCTCTTCCCAGGTCGCCTCGGCAATTTCCTCCGACGGCATGGTCAGGTTGCCGTTCGTATCCCGGAATCTCTTGTTACTCACAGAAATCACCTCTCCTTTTCTGCCTGTACCAATTTGTCAATGACCTTTTGGCACAGCCCATAGTCGCTATCTTTCTCGACATAGCAGCCGATATTGCGATGGACTGGATTTCCGAATATCCCCAAGTAGTACATCGTAAGGAACGCCTTGTCCTCCTCAAAAATGTGGAGGCTCACGCAGATGGGCTTTGTCCAATCCGCGTTTGCAATGTTGCACATGGAGAAGAGCTCTTTTCGGAGCTCTTCATCCATGATTTCAACATAGCACTCCTGACCGATGTGCCCATTTAGGGTCACATCGGTCTTTGCCTGCTCTTGGTGAGGGTCGTACTCCGGCGCTCCTCGCTTGAGCAGCTTGGAGCTGTCCAAGGTGTATGCACGGATTTTCATGCCGAAGCACCTCCGTCCACGACCCGCTCAAAGACGATGGCCTCGCCCTTGAGCACTTCGGCGTCAATGCTCTTCCAGACATTATTGTCTGCGAAGAAGAACTTCCCCCCTTTGCGGATGTACGGGCGCTCGGTCGTGTAGAGCCAGTGCTCTACAGCCTCATCCAGGCTCTCCCCTTCCAGGAGTTCAATCCGGTCCAGCATACGGCCGGAGCGGACTGTCTCCGGGATTTCCCCGCTGAAGTAGCGGTGGAAGTCCAGGATGAGCTCGTCTTCCGTCAGACCATCCAGGTCTCTGGACTCCTCCCAGCGTTCACGGCGGGCAATCCGATTGGCCAAAGTGGTCTCCTGAGTCCAGGAAACCCGCTTGACCAGAAGGACGATGGCTGCCGCAATCACAACGCCAGCGAGAAGCATCAGACTGGTGGGAATGGTCATCATTCCTTGCTCCAAGCCCCCACAGACCGTAATGCCGCAGATGACCAGGACCACAAGGGCCAGGTCACAGGCGGCGTCGAGACGCTGGTAATTCTCCAGCTTCTTCATCAGTTTCTCTTTCATTCGTTAAAACACTCCTTTGAAGTTTGGTTTGTGTATATATAAAAAGGCAGTACACCGGGACGGTGTACTGCCTTGAGTCTGCTGAGAAAATATGTGGCTTAGTTGAGATACTTCCTTATTTGATAGTATTATTGTACCATCTTCAAATTCGAGACGTCAAATCGCCTTTTTCTTTCAATTTCTGCACCCGTGAGGGAGGGCGGCAGTGATGTTGTTTAGCAACCTTGTCGTATAATCATTTCAATTCTCGCAACCCGCGAGAGGCGCGACCGGCGTTCACCTTGGGCACCGCCCTTGAGAAGTCATTCCAACTCACGCACCCGTACAGGGTGCGACGACTCAATCCGGGCAAGTTGCGCTAGTTGACATGTATTTCAACTCACGTACCCCATTGCGGGGTACGACCAGGCCGAAGTAGGTGTAATGCGAGGATTGCTAAACTTCAACTCACGCACCCGTACAGGGTGCGACAGTGGTCCAATCCACCTATCGCATAATCGGTCAATTTCAACTCACGCGCCCCGTGATGGGTGCGACTGCTCGGGTTGTTGGACTTCGCTGGGACGAGTATCGATTTCAATTCCCGCACTCCGTATAGAGGGCTACCAGACTCCTTGGACACGCTTGTGACGATGTGACATTTCAATTCACGCACTCTATGGGGAGTGCGATGCAAAATCCATCAAGTGTCTGCCAGCATCATTTCAACTCACGCACCCCGTGAGGGGTGCGACGGATTTATTGCTATCCTCTTTCATGGGTTGTACATTTCAACTCCCGCACCCCGTGAGGGGTGCGACTGGTGTAGAGGGGCAAGCGGCTCAGACCGCAACCCTATTTCAACTCACGCACCCCATGAGGGGTGCGGCCCGGGACTTGGTAGAGCAAACACAAGGATGAACCATTGCAACTCCCGCTCCCCGCGAGGGGTGCGACCTGTATGCCCGTCCCTGATGGTATGGTAGCGTTTTGCAACTCACGTACCCAGTGAGTAGTACGACGTTGAACATGGGTAGGCGACCTCGTGGGTGAGCCGATTTCAACTCACGCACCCTTGCATGGTGCGACTACCGTGGCTTTCATGCTTAGGCGACCTCCTTATTTCAACTCTCGCACCCGCGTGTGGTGCGACCGTATCTGTAGTGCGCAAGGCAATCGGTCATTTCAACTCACGCACCCCGTGAGGGGCGCGACCATCGCAAGCGACGTCCAGCCGTGTAACATATTTCAACTCCCACACCCCGTGTGGGGTACGACTGCATGGTCCAGTAGCCATTTGCTCCCCACATTTCAACTCACGCACCCGCGTGGGGTGCGACGCCGGGGCACCTGTGTAGCGAGCGTAGTCGCGTAATTTCAACTCACGCACCCGCGTGGGGTGCGACGTTACTTAGCTTTGCTCGGTAATAGGGCACTTCGATTCCAATTCCCGCACCCCGCGAGGGGCGCGACTTGATGCGGCTTCCGCTTGAGCGGCCGTAGAGGCGATTTCAACTCCCGCACCCCGTGCAGGGTGTGACCTGAAATGGCCGTCCAGCTCGTCCCAACCTTATTTCAACTCACGCACCCCGCGTGGGGTGCGACTTCTTGTCATTCGCGTCTTGTCATCCATAGGCGAATTTCAACTCACGCTCCCCATGCGGGATGCGACCTTTTGGCCGCTGTCTGATTTGGGAGAGTCCACGATTTCAACTCCCGCACCCCACGAAGGGTGCGACTGCTCGGGTTGTTGGACTTCGCTGGGACGAGTATCGATTTCAATTCCCGCACTCCGTATAGAGGGCTACCAGACTCCTTGGACACGCTTGTGACGATGTGACATTTCAATTCACGCACTCTATGGGGAGTGCGATGCAAAATCCATACTGCTTTATTTCAACTCGCGCACCTATGAGGGGTGCGACTTCTTCAATATGTTGTAGGGATGGGAACAATCGGATTTCAACTCCCGCACCCGCGTGGGGTGCGACGATAGTCAAGCACAGTGGAAACAAAGCGGCAAAGCAATTTCAACTCCCGCACCCACACGGGGTGCGACCTGGAGGGCTTCTGTTGGTTGTAGCTCGTTCCATATTTTAACTCCCGTACCCCATGCGGGACGCGACAAGAGGCTCCAAGCGAACTACCAGTTCACCTCCTGCTTCAACTCACATACCCAAGAGGGGGGGGACACCGCTGGTCGACGTTTTGCCCTCTCAAATCCGATTTCAACTCACGCTCCCCATGCGGGATGCGACGGTGCGTGAGGTGCGACAAGATACAGCAGACACGCTGGGCCTTCATCTAAATTTCAATTCACGCACCCGCGTGGGGTACGACTCGACACCTTATGTCAGTCACGTTGAGCGTGGAGCATTTCAACTCCCACACCCCATGAGGGGTGCGACCCACAATTTGGCCGTGTTGGAAAAAAGAATGTTCATTTCAACTCCCGCACCCGCGTGGGGTGCGACACCATATACTGTTGAGCAAATGCGGTATTTGGTATTTCAACTCTCGCACCCCGTGAGGGGTGCGACACGCCACAAACCATCTCACCTTGTGCTTGTCACATTTCAACTCCCGCACCCCGTGAGGGGTGCGACGCAAACAATAATGTGTTTCCCACCCCATATTCAAAAACTGGCTATAAAATTTTTCAATTCTCGCACCCCACGAGGGGTACGACCGGGGTCTGCGTGGATTCAGACAGGCTTTTCACATTTCAACTCCCGCACCCGCGCGGGGTGCGACAATACAGACCGCAGTTCCCTTCATAATGGCCTGGTATTTTCAACTCACGCACCCCATGAGGGGTGCGACTGCCTGTGATATTCTGGTGCCGGTGCTACCGATATTTCAACTCCCACACCCCATGAGGGGAGGGGTGCGACTGAAAGCACTGTGCGATACTTTCATGGCATCTGGAATTTCAACTCACGCACCCCATGAGGGGTGCGACGGAAGCGTTTGCCCCCGCTGAGGGTTATTTTTCATTTCAACTCGCGCACCCCGTGAGGGGTGCGACCAGGCGTGAGCCTGTTATTTTTTTTTGCCTTCAGCGATTTCAACTCCCGCACCCCATGAGGGGTGCGACTGGAACTTCCGGGCAACGAGACCCTGGTCGGAATTTCAACTCACGCACTCTATGCATGGGTGCGACAGGCACGGGCGCGTGTGGAGACGCGAGACGTGTCATTTCAACTCACGCACCCGCGTGGGGTGCGACAAAATAAAATGGTACACTATAAACACACCTAAGATTTCAACTCCCGCACCCCATGTGGGGTGCGACCCCAGGAAGTAGTTCCTGCATCGGGGGCATTGGACGATTTCAACTCCCGCACCCTGTGAGGGGTGCGACTGTTTGCTGCTCATTCTGCCGTCACCCCCTGTTCTATTTCAACTCCCGCACCCTGTGAGGGGTGCGACCGGACGACAGCTGCACGAACTTAACATCGGTGCGGATTTCAACTCCCGCACCCTGTGAGGGGTGCGACTCGCCGCAGACGGCAAACAGCCCCCAATAAGGACATTTCAACTCCCGCACCCTGTGAGGGGTGCGACCTGGCCTTCTACACCGCGGACAGAAGTCAGATAGTATTTCAACTCCCGCACCCTGTGAGGGGTGCGACCGCAAGATATTGTGTTTGTTCTTCCTTTCAGAATATTTATTGAGATATTCCTATTTGAAATTCCATACGACACATCAAAAAACAATTTTTTAATATAATTGGGGGTGCGAACCCCCACAGATTTTCCTGTGTGTTGCTTGTTCGCACCCCAAATCGGATATTACTCGCGGACCTCGATAGAGACACCGGCAGGCAGGTCGGTATCGTTCACCGTAACCTCATAGTCACTGAAGCTGCGAATGGGCTTTCCGGGGTTGACTTCCTTCACGTGGACCCGCTCATACAGCTTGTGGGAGGGCGCGTTGCCATAAATGCTGTCGTGTTTGAAAATGACAAGTTTGCGGGTGGCCATTTCAGCCCGGCAGGCCGACTTGTCGAAGTCAAACATATTCATAATGGCGTCCCACAGCAGGTTCAGGTCCTCCTCAGAGAAGCCGGTATACTTCTGAGCCAGGGTGGGAGAAACGCTGCCAGTGCAGACAAAGAGTCCGTAAGGAATGATGGGCTTCTGAGCAAAGGTTCCTTCCTTCTTCTTGATTTCATCCTCGGTTGCCACGGCAGTCCGGGTAATGGACAGCTCCCGCAGTTCCACGGGGCTCACACTCTCCGCCATCGAAATCTGCACGGGCCCGCGAATTGTGCCGCAGTTGAGGTTGGCGGACTGGAACTTCGTCATGACACCGCCAAAGGTGCGGATATCATAGTAGTTCTCGCACATAAAGTTGCGAAGAACATCATCCACCTCCGGGTGGCCTTTCTTGTACTCCGCGATGCTCCCTGTGGTACAGCCAGTCGCTGCGACAAAGCTCTCCATATCACGGGCGTTCAGAGTCTGGCCACTCTGCGGCTGAATGTACATCTTGAATCCGGGGACTCCCTCACGCACCAGCGCAACGTAGTTCCGAATCTTTCGCTTCAGACAGACATCAGTCACCAGGCAAAGGCCCGTCTCCGGGTCGATTCTGGGGGCGTTTCCAGCATCGGGCTCGCCGTTCGGATTGCAGTTTCTGCCATCAAACATGAAGAAGAAATCGTACTTGTTCTGAATAGCTTGCTTGATAATTTCCATGATTTTCTTTCCTTTCTTGCCTTTAATGTTTTAGTTTTTTTACATTCCTACATTGCAAGTTAGTTAAACCTAGCAATGCTTCCTGAGGTTGCTTTTCTATTGAGTCAGTGACTTATCTCTTATGCCATATTAAGCGGCACTGTCTCCCGCACCATCCGGGTCATCGTCGGGTTTCTTCCGATAGCTCTCCTGCCGGGCGTGATAGTAGCCAAGAGCAAAGAGGCCGGATTCCTCCCGGCTAAGGGTAGTTGGCAGAGGCTCAGCCCCAAGGCGGTCCATGATACCGCCAATCAACTGGTTATAGTAGACAGCCAGTCCTGCCGTGTCTGACTTGCGTTCCAGGGAGGAAATGTGATGCTGGCCCTTTGCGAAGATGGACGGGAATACGCTGGCCGGGCGGGTCATAGCCGAAGTGAAGAAAGAATCTCGAATACTCCGGTTGACTTTCTTCATCGCTGTCTTCTGGAGCTTTTCGTAGTGCCAGAACAGTTGCCCCAGCAAATACGCCTTATCGTTGCAGTTTGGATTGATTGCCACAGTTGCTGCCTCCTTTACAGATTCTGAGTTGCTGTTTTCCAGCAGATACATCTTGATTGCCGCCATCCGGTTCTCAGAGAGACCCCCATCCTCCCGAATACGCAGGAGCAGCAATGACAAAAGTTCTCTGGGGTATGGGGTGTTCGTGATGATTGCTCGGACAAGGCTGTCGTACATATCCGCAGGAACTTCTCGGTTGTCCTTCCCCACACACTTCAATGCATCCAAGAGCTGATAGATGTTGGGGGTAGCGGTTTCCTTGTCTTCCCTGGACGAAATGATGGTGGCCCGTTTCAGATGCGCACGAAGGTTTTCCAGCATCTGCCCAAAGGTGCAGTGCTGAAACTCCGTCAGTGCGAATCGCACGTTGTGGTTTCGAAGGACCATCACGTAGAAATCAGCATTGAGGTCTTCAAGCTGGTCTGCGTACTTCTCTACCGACTCGTTTCCGCTCAGGATGGAAGTGACTGTATGATAGAGGGCCTCGTCTTCCTCGGAATCAAAGTCACCCTCCTGTCGGCCAAAGCCAGCCATCGAGAAAACTGTGGCCAGCGAGTTGTCCTCATCATGAGCCGCCCAGAACACCAGGTAGGAGTTCCCGATGATTTTATAGTGGCATTTAGTGGTAAGCAGATACTTCAGCGCATTTCCGTACTGCTCTGTCACCAGAAGCGAGACTGGTGCGATGTATCCCTGTTGCTTGTCATACCAGTTATAGGCACAAACATCGTAGTTGGTTCCAAAAGAGACCAGCGAAATCCCTGTTCCACGAGCCATCGGCACTCCGGTGGTTGCCGGGTGGACCCGGGCAATCGGGACATTTTCCTCGCCTGTGACCAGGCAGGTGCCCATAATGATATCGCTCCCGGCGAGGACCCGCGTCTGATAGTACCTATCCCAAGCCGCCGCAATATCCGGGTCTGCATGGGCGTAGGTATCGTCTTCAAACCTGAACACCAGGTTGCTTGCCGTCAGAATCGCATCCAGGTTTTCCTTGATGCAGTCCACATCGAGCGCCTTCTGCGGGTCCCACTTTGCAAAGAACTCCCAGAGTGCAGTTGCTTTGGGGGAAGAACCCAAGAGAGGTCCCAGGATTTCTTCATGCAGGTGCTTTGCGGAACGATGCTTCGCAATAACCTTCTCCGGCGCATCCTTCTCCCCTGCCAGTCCCAGAAGGTAGGACGCATTGTCGCAGGCAAAGAACGGCGTAGGCCCATTCTGGTGCTTGGTACGGTACGGCACGCTCATAGTCGGATACTTTGTGACGGTCTTCTTTTTGAGCGGAACCTGATATCCCAAGGACACGACATTGATAAGGCGTCCGTCAGCCCCAATGATGATAGCGAACTGGACGGGTACGCTGGACCAGCCCGACTTGGGAATGACACCCCTGTCTACGAGCTCTTGCCCGTAAGCGGCCAGTGCGTCAAGCACCATGCCCCATCACCTCTTTTCTGGATGGCACCCGGATATATCCATTCTCCATGGTCGGGTAGTAGAAGTACTGGCGGACATTATCCGGGTTGCTGTAATCGGCATCAAAGAACATCCGACCCAACTGAATCTTCGTCCCATCGTATACCGACCGGCGCTGAGGCTCTCTCTCGTGAGGGCCAAAGAAGGCTGTGCATTCCTTCATCCCCAGATAGGGCGTCCGCCAGGACTGGCCATGCTCCACCCGGCGCTTAAAGATGTCAATGATTTTGGTCAGATTGTACTCCTCTTCCATCTCATCGAGATTGGGCTTGGGGACGACCGCAGCATACACCGTATAGTAGACATCGCAAAGGAAGGTAGAACATCTCTGCTGTCTGGGCATTGATGCCGGGACGCTAAGGGATGGCCCTTCGCCGGTTTCCAGTACGCTCTCCATCGTTTTCAGCGCATTCCCGCTCCGCATCACAGAGCTGAGTTCGTTCCGCGTAATTGTGCGGTGCCTGACACGGTTGTAGACCTGGATACCAGTGACCTCGTAGTCAAATGTTGGGTGCCAGTAAATGCTCTGGAGCAAATTACGGAGGCTGGAAGGCGTTGGCACTTCATAACTATATCGTTCAACTTTGCATTCCGGCCTCGTAAAAAGAGCAAACTTGCCCCAAACATCCACACTGACATGGCCGATTTTATATTCCAAATAGAATCACTCCTTTTCACAGAATTTTTGCGTGTATTTCGCCCTCTCTTGACTTCGATAATATTATACCATTTATTATTTAATTAGTCAATTTTTATTTTAAAGCCAGTTTTACGTCACAAAGGAATTCTACAAAACTAAGCAGAAATTTAATAAAGCAAAGGGCCCTGCCACATTAAATGTGACAGGGCCCTCTCAGAGGCAAATATATCCGGCTACTCACAGCAGTTCGTCGTCAATTTCATCCAACTCTTTAGTCAGATACTCAGCCAATGCGGATTCAACCACGCTGGACTTCTCCCCAGTCCGCCCCAGGAGCCGTTCCCTGGCACACCGCCGGTCAATCGCAGCAACGAGCCGTGTGTCAAGCCAGTATGAGACATGCACCCGCCCATTGCTGTTGACCTTTGAGCCACCAAAATACCTGATTTCCGGCTTGGTAGCGGGCTTCCTCCCTCTCTTAGCCTTCGGTGCTGGCTCCTGAGCAGGCGGCTCAGCAACCTCCCGAGGCTCAGCAGACTTCTCCGGTTTAGGCTGCGCTTCCTTCTTAGCCTTTGCAGGCGGCTTTGCCGCCGTCTTTTTGGCCGGGGGATTCTCTTCCTTATCCTCTCCACCAGGGTTGCCCTCCACCGGCTTCGTACCGCCGAACATCCTGGCAAACAGGTCGTCGACATTCGGCTTCTCATTCTGTGTCATAATCAAACCTCCTTGAGCATCTCGTTGGCCAAGGACGTATAGTCCAAGACAACCTTGCTGTCGGGACGGCTCACAACCAGGTCCTTGGAACTGCTCTTGGCCTCACGTACCGCAACAGCGCCACGGATAAACGTCTGGAACACCTTAGTATGGAGCATATCCGCAACTCGCATCGCAAGCTCCAGCATGGTCTTGCTGTTGTTCTGGCGCGGGTCAAACTTGGTGAACACAATCCCCAGGATTTCGGGATTGACGCCGCAGTACTTCTTCACATTCCGCACGGTATCACTGAGCTGGACGATGCCGTTGATGGAGTCGCAGTCCGCATCCGTAGGAACGAGAATTCCATCCGCCGCCACGATGGCGTTGACCGTCGGGACACCGAGGGAGGGCGGCGTGTCAATGATGATGTAGTCGTAGTCATCCTTGAGGTTCGCATCCTCAATCGCGTCCCTCAGTTTGAAATACTTGCCTACATCCGTCATCAGTTCCGCTTCCAGCCCGGCCAGGATGATACTGGTAGGCAGGATGTCAAACCGCTCCAGAGACTGGATAGCATCCCTTGCGGACACGTTGCCTTTCAGAACCTCATAAACCTCATGGCCCTCGGTCGTAGCGCCGACCTGCTTGCTCAAACTTCCCTGCGGGTCCATATCGATGGCCAGAACCCGATTGCCCTTCTGTTTCAGAACCGATGCCAGAATCGCGGTAGTTGCGGTCTTAGCGACTCCGCCCTTCTGATTCGCAATACAAATCACTTTCATGGTGCAGCACTCCTTTCAAAGTTCGGTTTCCATTTTCTTACCGTGACAATATTATACCATATAACGCTAAAATAATCAATATTAAAATCTTAGGTGCTTTAGTTCTTTTGTGCTAAAGCACTTTTATACTTAAATATCCAGAGGTGCTCTCCCTCTGATACCTACCATATTAAATTGAATTATGCAATTTATTTGACCTTTCTATTTCTATATGGTATCTTGTAGAAAAGGAGGGTTTTCCATGCTCACCCAATTTTTTGAAAGCGCAAAGACCTTCGTCTCTACCCTTACAACAGACCAACTCGTTGCCATTTTTATCGCTGTCTTGGCCATTTCATGTGCGGTGAAACTAATCAAGACCGGCCTGTCCGTTATTCTCTCCATTATTGGACTGCTCGCTGTACTCTATTTCTTTGCCCCGGGCCTTTACTATGAACTCTTTGAGTTCCTTGGACAACTATGGCACACTCTGATTGGCTGACATACAGGTCTTTGCAAAAACAGGCGTTCTGAATTCAATCAGAACGCCTGTTTTCTATATTATCGCCTAAGAGACTTCCTCAACTCTTTCATATCCTTGCCGCCCTCTTTCAGCGCGCCGCTGTTATGGTAGGCCCATACCAGATACCGTCCACCTTTCCACCAGAACTCGCTGCTGGCTATCAGCAGCATGGTGATGAACAACGGCTGATATGTATTGGTGAATGCGACGGTCTCACCGGCAGAAATTCCGCTGTATGACTGCAGAAGCGCATCGGCTAAGAAGAGCAATGCCATTCCACCAGACATACTCTGGAGGGCATATTTGATGTGCCGCCGCCGGATGCTGTATCGCTCTGGAGGATTATTGAGTTCAACAATAACCGCGCCGATAAAAAGGCACAAGGTCGAACCGATAAGGAATATCGTGACCCACCCCTCATACACAGCGGTGAGTTCTGTCACATGATAACAACTTACCACTATGAAGGCCGCTGCCACGACCAATAAAAGCAGAGATGAGAGTTGGCCAACCAAGTGGCGAAACTTTCTGACGGACTCATATTTTTCTCTGTTCAGGAAAAAAGCCAACAACAGTCCGCCTGATAGGATGTATGAGATGATGAACGGCAACGTATTACGCATTTTTCGCCTCCAGTATATCGGCCGCCAAGCGGAATCTGAGCCCGCCGCAGTTCGGACAGGAATAGTTCCAGGAGTTCAGACCGGACTTCAGCACTTTCACGATGCGGCTGTCTTCTGCATGTTCTGTGATTGCACCGCATCTGCAGCATTGAACCAGGCATGTCGGGCCTTTCACTTGTTTCTTTGTCGCCAGCGGCTCCAGTACATTCAAGTTATAGGTATAAGGGGACGGCCTGCAGTCGACCATAGCGCATACCCTCTGCCACAGCGGCCCATGGCCGGAGCCTCTCAACGATGCCGGGCCAAAAAGCAGCGCGGCCGCCGCATGGGCGTACTCGTGCCGGATAACATCTATGCAGTCTGTCTCTGGCAACCAGTCCAGATAATAGAGGTTGAACATGAACTGGACTGGGATGGCGCTGTGGCTGGTGAATTCACACATAGCCACCGTCTTTCCCTTTTGCCTATATCGCTTAATTGGCATATAGGTCGTGTCAAGCCCGCAAATCCCGTCCAGTCTGCGGTACTCTTTTTGAATTTCCTGCGTCTGAAAGAACATTTTGACCACCTACCGCACTTTTTGTTACTATTGTGCCATTCTTTCAGACTAGAATCAAATTTCGGGTTGACAGTGCCTAAGTGCTTAAGCACCTAAGTGCCCACTTAAATCGCCTCAGTGCTCAAAAATTCCGTGACCCAGCGGAAGCCCTGAATAAGCATCTTGGGAAGCTCCTTCCCCTCAAAACCATAAAGCCCGCACGACACAAACGGATGCACTTCAATCACCACAGTAGACGGTTTCCCAGAATAGAGGTCTGCGGCAACCGCTACATCCAGCGTATAGGCGGCCGGGCAGTCAGTGTACTCCCGCACCATCTGATAGACCACAGACTTGTCCGGCATGGCCCAAGGGTCTCCCAGGTAGTGCTTTACCCCGACAATCCGCTCATTGGATACGAACACCCGCCACTCCGAAAAGATGTTCAAAACCTCTGAAATATACATCTCTTTATCGGACGGCAACGTGTCCTTTCTAATGTCATAGACCCCGGTATAGTCGCATTTGAGCTGCGATGCGCTTTTCAGAAAGACTTCCTCTGCTCCCCACTCGCTGGCCTTATCCCGCAGTTCTGATTTGCTGCACACGAGCGCATCTTTGCGGCCAAGGTATTCCGGGATGTCCAGTTGGATAGGGACGAGCAGGGGCACCATCTTTTCGATGCCGTACATCTTTCGGAGATATGCCTCAACGAACTCAATACTCCCCACCGGGACCTCAAAAATATCGGGGTCTGTCAGATACGGGAACATGTCCCGCTTCATGGCCTCAAAGGTCCTCAACTGTATCTGGTAAGGTGTCTCGCCCTGATGCAGCCAGTTCTGCTCTTTAAGTACTTCGCAGACCGTGGCACAATCAGAACTCATAGTACCATCCTGGTTCTTCTGGATGATGAATCGATACTGCATAGTCCAACCACCTCTAGGGGCAAAGATGGAACGGCCCCTTTATATTTCGAGCAAAACAGCTATTAAAACAAGAGCGCACAGAACTCCTATCGCCACATTTATCCAGTCGCCTTCACATCGGATTCCGTACGTTTGACCTTCTTCCCGCAGTTGCTCAACTTTTGCCCAATCCCTATTTTTCTTTGCCTGTCGGATTTCTTCATGCAGCTTCTCAGAGTACTCTCTGAAGGCCGGTAATACCAGCCGACCTTTTCTCCCAAAGGGTATGGAGCGCTGAGTCATTTCCCACAGAACCACCTGACTACGTAGAAAGATGTACTTCCCACCAATTTTTTCTCGCGGAATATCATAAGCAAAACAGGTCCCAGTTACTATGTTTCTGCCCACACCATACCGTCGCATGAGATGCGGAATATCCCATTCTTGCTCCCTAACATTGAGAACACTATCCAAAGATTTGCTCATATGTTGGAAGCACCTGCTTCCTGTTCACTCTTGACCCGAGCCAGCATCCTGCACGGTTTCCCATCGTCCAGAATTCGTTTCGCAATCTCCTGGGCATACTTGTACTTCTCGGGATAGGCCAGCATAAGTGCCATGTATTTGTTCTCTCCGCTCTGTCGGGTTCCAAGGAAGTCACCGGCACCACGGATTTTCAGGTCTTCCTCCGCAATCTCAAATCCATTCGTCGTTCGAACCATCGCGTCCAGACGCATCCGGCCTTTTTCAGTTTGGTCATTGCTCTGGAGCACACAATAAGACTGAAGGTTACTGCGGCCGACACGGCCCCGGAGCTGATGCAGTGAGGACAAACCAAATCGCTCGGCGTTGGTAACGACCATGGTCGTCGCGTTAGGCACATTGACGCCTACCTCGATGACTGTGGTGGCGATGAGAACGTCAATTTTTCCGTCCTTGAAGTCTGAGATGATTTGCTCTGTCTCCGTCTTGCTGTTCCGGCCCGTCAGAGTGGCAATCCGAACGCCGTACGGCCCGAGTGCTTTCAGGTAGATGCTGCTGACCTCTTCCACGGACTGCACACCCTCTACATCGTCGCTGGGGTCAATCATGGGGCAAACGACGTACGTCTGGTGGCCACGCTTCGTTTCTTTCAGGATGAAGCGGAACACCTTATTCTCATCTGTGGCAATCCCTGTTATGACCGGCTTGCGGCCCTCTGGCATCGTTACAATCGTGTAGAGTTGCACAGCAGTTCCATAGATGACCTGAGCCAGGGTACGGGGAATTGGAGTCGCACTCATCGTGATGCTGTGTACCCCTGCGGCCGCTTTCTCAATGAGCGCAGTCCGCTGGGCTACGCCGAACTTATGCTCCTCATCCGCCACGGTGATAGCCAGATTATGATAAGTTACGTTCTTGCTGATGATAGCGTGGGTGCCTACCACGAAGTTGGCCTCCCCGCTCTCGATAGCCGCCAGCACGGCCTTTTTCTCTTTGGCTTTCATCTCCGCCCCGCCCAGATAGACTGCTTTGAATCCAAGAGGCTCTACCAGAGCTTTCAAGTCTTCATAGTGCTGGCGAGCCAGCACCTGGGTCGGAGCCATCAGGACAGCCTGGTATCCGCTATCGGCAAAGGCGGCCATCAGGAGAAACGCCACAATCGTCTTACCGCAGCCGACATCGCCCTGCACGAGGGCATTGATGCGCTTCCCGCTCCGGGCGTCCTCAATCATGGAATCAATCGCTGCTTTCTGGTCTGCGGTCAATTTGTAAGGCAGGCTCTCCACGATGCGATTGACTGCACCCAACGTTTTTACGGAAAAAGCACTGCCGATGGCAGAGTTCCGGGAAGCGTACTCGTTGTTCAGAGCAAAATACAGAAGGTCATCGAACAGCATACGGTCCTGCCCCTGCTGAATCTGCTCCATCGTCTTGGGAAAATGCAGGTAATAGAGGGCTTTCTGAATGGGGAGCAGTTTTTCCTCCGCAACCAAATCGTAGGGGCAGGTCTCAGAGGTGGCCTCCGGGATGCCCACAGCCGCCTGCATTTTCTCGGTCAGATATTCCGCACTCATACCAGGAATCTTGGGGTAGACGGGCAGGATGCGCTTCCCTTCGCTGATTTTAGGCTCGAACAGCTCCGGCATCGTGGCGGAGTAGTTTTTATACTTCTCGTCGTAGACGAGTTTGGCACAAATATAGACATCGCGGCCAACGCAGGCGCTGATTTTATTCAGCATATAATTCTGCCGGAACCATTTGACCAGCAGTTTCTCGCCAGTCGGCTGGATGGTGCAGAACGCAATCATCATGGGCGTGCCGTTGTGGTAGGAGTTGACCCGCGTTACCGTGGCAATCAGGCAGGACGTCTGGTCCTCCGGCAGAATTCCGGTTTCCCGGCTGAAATCGTTGTATTTTCGAGGCAGGAACCGCACGAGGTCCTCTACGGTGTAGATGCCTTTACGGTTGAACTGATGTTCTTTTGCCTTCATAATCCCGAGGTAGGACAGCTTCATGATGGTCCCCCCTCCTTTCTATCTGAATGGCCTGTTAATGGGGCTTAAAATCTTGTAGCATGATTTGTGTAGTAGTCCGTCCCTGAAATGTGTTCTCGCCAATCGTACCCACCATATCAATGGATTTCGGTTCCCCTTGCTGGACATACTGACCAGCCATGCCGAATGCCACAGCAGCGAAGTTCTGGCCCGGGAATTTGATATGGGATTTGTCTGCTCCCATATAGAATGGAGCATCGACCGAAAACTGATTGATACGGCACACGGGGTTAGGAACCCCCTGGCCCAGCGGCTGATACTTCTTAATAACCTCCAGAGCCGCAGGCACATCCTCGGGAGCCAATACCACATCATACAGGATGTACTCACCGCCGCCGGATGTCTGGTAGTCCTTGAAATACGCCCGCACCTTCTGCCGGAATTCTTCGATGTCACTCTGCATGAGCGAGATACCCGCCGCCCCGGCGTGGCCGCCATAGGTTGTAAAGAGACTGCTCATGGTGTCCAGCATATCCTTGATGTGGAACTCCCCATAGGTCCGGGCAGAACCCTTCACGATGCCATTCTCACCCTGCACCATGACGATAGCCGGGCAGTGATATGTAGAGGCCAGCTTCCCTGCGACAAGGCCAACCAGTCCTTCCGGCATCTCAGGTTCAAAGACCACGACAGGGGCAATCTCCTCCGTGGACTTGCTCAACGTCTCCTGGATTTTCTTCATCCAGGTGTTTACCTGAGTCTGGCGCTGCTTGTTGATTTGAACCATCTTGGCCCCATAGGTCTGGGCCTCAATCGGGTCATCGCACATGAGCATCTTCAAAGAAGATGTGCCTCCGGCGTTGTAGAGCCGCCCAGGGGCGTTGATAAGGGGCGCGATGTTGTAGGATACCGTCTCCACAGAGAATTCACTTCCATTACAGCCGATGGTGAGAAGCTGGCTGATACCCTGCGACAGCATGGCCCGACCGCTGTTCACCAAAGCAATTCCGTCCATAACGATGCGCCGGTTGTCTCCAATCAAGGGCATTGAGTCTGCAATCGTACCAAAGCAGGCCAGCACCTGGATGTCATTCAGGAGCTTTTCCGCCGTGGCCAGCGGCTCGTCCAGCAGCATATATTCCGCCAGTTTGAAAGCCAGGCCCGCACCGCAGTACTCGGTAAACTCGTTCAGGTCGGGGTGTAGATACGGGTCCACGACCGCAATCGCGTTCTTCGGCTCCCGGCCGTCCGGCAGATGGTGGTCCAGGACGACGACGCCGTTTCGGCCTTCTTCCACCGCCTTGTCCAGAACGTCTCCGGCGGCAATGCCGTTATCGACTGTGATGATGAGGGTATTCTTTACGCCAGCCAGGATTCTCTCAGAAACCCCATAGCCGTCCGTGAACCGCTTGGGAATGTAGGTGCTTGGCTCCACTCCATAGTAATTGAGCAGTTTGGTCAGGATGGCCGTGGAGGTAATCCCATCCACGTCATAGTCCCCAACAATTTTGACGGGGATTTTATTTTCAATGGCGAACTGAATCGCCCTGGCTGCTTCCGGGATGCCATCTACGCAGTCAGGCGGGACAGTATCCGGGGACAGCAGCTCCAGCTCTGTCTGCCCGGACATACCCAGAATCGCCTCTTCAACGCTCTTATACTGATTGGGATTTTGAATCCACTCCATACTCTCTCCTCATTCCTTCTGTGCGCGAACATCCCTCCGGTATGCCATATATGCCTTTGCACAGATACACTGCACGGAGCCGCCTGCACAATACTCGCAGAACGGCAGGCTGCCGCAGGGAGTCTCTACTCCGATAATCTCTTTATTCGTTGTTCTGATGTAATCCTCCAACGCCTCAATGGCCTCGGTGCTTTCTGGACTATCATTCTGTGGAGCTTTGTCATCTTCGCCAATCTGGGCCTCCCACTCGTTGGTCCACTCACCACTTGCTCTCCGGCTCTCAATGACTGCCAGTTCATCGCACCGCTCATTGTACTGGTTTCCGGCGTGGCCCTTGACCCATACGAATGTGCAGATATGCTTCTGCGTAAGGGCATCCAGCTCCTTCCACAGCTCCTCGTTCTTAAGGGGGCCATCCTTCCGCTTCCAACCGTTCTTTTTCCAGCTTTTCAGCCAGTACTTATTGAAAGCGTCCGTGATGTATTTGGAGTCTGAAAAAATCTTCACGATGTGAGGGCCACGGAGAGATTTCAGGCCATTGATAACCCCCAGCAGCTCCATCCGGTTATTTGTCGTGGAGGGGTCCCCGCCGCTCATCTCCTGTGTGGTGCCACCAACTATCACGATGGACGCCCAGCCGCCAGGGCCGGGGTTCCCAAGACATGAACCATCTGTATAGATAACAGCCTCTGGCTTGACGGACATATTTCGACTCCTCCCTACTAAGCTCTTTGGTGCTTAGGTGCTTTCTGTTTACTCGTATATTATACCACATTTCATTATTTTAGTCAATGTTGTGATGAATATTTTGCTAAACTTATCAGCCTGATTTGTTGAAAAGATGTTGTCATTTTCCTTCCTTTTCGTCACTAATTTCAGAACTTTCTTCACTTTTACCCAGACTTCTGATAATACTTTTCAGCTTTTCAGGGACGGGCAGACCCGTTCGAATTGCATTTTCCAAAATGCTGATACTTTCATTGACGATATAGAAAATGGAGGTCATGGTTTGTATCGCTCCACCATCTTTCAGCACGTATTCATCAAGAATATGCGCAAGTGAGATGACTGCAAATGTCGTTATCTTTTTTGCAATGCCTTTAGCACCTATTTCACTTGATAATTCCCTGCTATGGATTGCCGCACATACTCCAGTGATATAGTCTAGTATGACAAGCGCTATTACGGCATAGAACCAACTATCCGGGGTTCCATAAAATATTTGAACAATGTTTTTCATTTGTTTTACCTACTAATCAAAATTTGTTATTATGGAAAAGACGAGTGGCTTCCGATGGAAACCACTCGTCTTTGGGGGCCACCCTGAAGAGTTTACCTACATATTATGAAATCAGTTCAGTTTCCAACCACCGCCACCGTAGTCGGAGGACTCACACTCATCAATGACCACAGAAGAAACTCCGGGGAGCGGCTGATTCCACTCATACTGCCGAATATTCCAGTCATCAAAATCCTGCTCAGAAGAAGACCAGCCGGACTCGCCCCAACCAGGGCTATCAGAAATCATCATGTAGCGTTCTGTTGCGCTGTACGTACCACGAATGAATTTGCAAACAGGCTTCGGCCCATAAATGCCGAGCTTGTAGCCGCTGTCTTCCAGTTCAGAAATAATACCCTGGACATACGGTACAAAGATTATATGACAAAATTAAATAAGGGGAAATGACTTGCCCGAACCCGAAAAGGTTGACCTCACATGATTGCAGCAAAGTCAAGCGCCAGTTAGTCAAAGCAATAACCCCCGCATAGTCGGGGCGCTAACAATAAAAAGGAGCGGGAAAAGCTAACGCATTTCCCACTCCTCGCGTGTTCTCTCTATTTGGTCGTAAATTGGTCGTAAATCTCGTTGGTCAAAGTCTCAGGACCGTTGAAATATCAGTGTTTTTTAATCTAACGGCTTCATAGTGGGGAAGAGAATGACCTCCCGGATGCTGTCCGAGTTGGTCAGCATCATCACGCACCGGTCGATGCCGATGCCCAGGCCGCCCGTGGGGGGCAGGCCGTACTCCAGGGCGGTGATGAAGTCCTCATCCATCATGCCGGCCTCGTCGTCGCCCTTGTCCCGCAGCTCCACCTGCTTCTGGAAGCGCTGGCGCTGGTCGATGGGGTCGTTGAGCTCGGAGAAGGCGTTGCCCATCTCGCTGCGGCAGATGAACAGCTCGAAGCGCTCGGTGAGGCGGGGGTCCTTGGGGGACCGCTTGGCCAGGGGGGACACGTCCACCGGGTGCATGGTGATGAAGGTGGGCTGCACCAGCTTCTCCTCCACCCGCTGGTCAAAGACCTCGTACAGGGCGTTGCCCCAGGTGGGATCGGCTGTCTCAGGCAGCTCTACGCCGATGGACTTGGCGGCGGCCACCGCCTCCTCGTCGCTGGTGATGGCCATGAAGTCCAGGCCGGTGTACTGCTTCACCGCCTCGTGCATGGGCAGGCGGGGCCAGCCGGGGGTCAGGTCGATCTGCTCCCCCTGCCACTCCAGCTGATAGGTGCCCAGCAGCTTCTGGGCCGCGGAGGTCAGCAGGTCCTCAAACAGGTCCATCATGTCGTTGAAGTCGGCGTAGGCCTCGTACAGCTCCACGGTGGTGAACTCCGGGTTGTGCTTGGGGTCCATGCCCTCGTTGCGGAAGATGCGGCCGATCTCATACACCCGGTCCAGGCCGCCCACAATCAGCCGCTTCAGGGGCAGCTCGGTGGCGATGCGCATATACATGTCGATGTCCAGGGTGTTGTGGTGGGTGATGAAGGGCCGGGCGGTGGCGCCGCCGGAGATGGTGTTCAGAACGGGGGTCTCCACCTCCATGTAGCCCCGGCCGTCCAGGAAGTCCCGCACATGCTTGACGAACTGGGAGCGGAGCACGAAGGTGCGCTTCACCTCCGGGTTGACGATCAGGTCCACGTACCGCTGGCGGTAGCGCAGCTCGGTGTTGGTCAGGCCGTGGAACTTCTCGGGCAGGGGCAGCAGGGACTTGCTCAGCAGGGAGACGGTCTCCACCCGCACGGACATCTCGCCCCGCTGGGTGCGGAAGACCACACCCTTCACGCCCACAATGTCGCCGATGTCAAACTTCTTGAAGCGGTTGTACTCCGCCTCGTCCATCTCATCCTTCCGGGCGTAGAGCTGGATGCGGCCGGACTTGTCCTGCAGGTCGCAGAAGGACACCTTGCCCATGCCGCGCTTGGACATGAGGCGGCCGGCGATGGACACCTGAGAGCCCTCCAGGGCGTCAAAATTCGCCTTGATGTTGGCGCTGTCGTTGTTTACCTCATACTTGGTGATCTGAAAGGGATCGTTCCCGCTCTCCTGGAGCTCACGCAGCTTGTCCCGGCGGACCTTGGTCAGCTGGGACAGGTTCTCCTCCTGGGGGGCGGCGCTGTTCTTCTTCTCGTTTTCGGCCAAAGAGACCACTCCTATCTTCTGTTTCCGGCTCTGGGCCGGTCTGGCTCAAATTGGGGAACGGCTCAGCGCTCCACCTTTAAAATCTTGTACTCAACGGGGCCGGCGGGGGCGTCCACCACTACGTCGTCGCCGGCGTTTTTGCCCAGCAGGGCCCGGCCGAAGGGGGAGTCCTCGGAGATGACGCCGTTCATGGGGTCGGCCTCCTGAGAGCCCACGATCTTATAGGTCTCCTCCTCATTGAACTCCTTGTCCAGCACGGTGACGGTGGAGCCCAGGCGGATAGAGGAGCCGCCGTCGTCCTCGTTCTCCTCGATGACCACATAGTTGGACAGAATGTTCTCCACCTCCGCGATGCGGGAGTAGAGCTTGCCCTGCTCGGTCTTGGCCTCGTCGTACTCGCTGTTCTCGCTCAGGTCGCCGAAGGAGCGGGCCTCCTTAATCAGCTCCGCCACTTCCTTCTCCCGGACCGTCTTCAGATAGGTCAGCTCGTCCTGAAGCTCCTTCAGCCGCTCCGGGGTCAGTTTGAATTCTTTCGCCATAACGCCTCGCACACCTTTCCATAGGGAAACCGGAAGCCCCTGCTCCCGGCCCCTTTTCAATATACCTTATAATATAAAAATAAATATACTGACGCAGTGTGTGTTATTATAGTGACTTTCCGTCTCTCTGTCAAGTAAATTCTAGGCCCAAGGCCTCCAGCCGCCCCGTCTCCCACAGGGCGGCCAGCAGAGGCAGATCCTCCCGGTCCCCCTCCTCCAGGTCCGCCGCCCGGGGACGCACCCCCGCCAGCCGGGGCGCGCCCCCATACAGGGACAGCTCCCGCCCTCCGCCGCCGGGGGCGGTCTCATCAAACCGGACGGCCGCCGTGATCCCCTCCCCGTCCGGGCGCACCGGCATGCCGTACTCCCGGCGCAGCCATGCGGAGAGCTCCTCTCCCCCCTGCCGGGCCGAGACGGCCAGTTCCCGCACTCGGGGGCAGAGAAACTCCGCCGCCCGCACCATGTCCCGGTCCACCCGCCGCCCCCGGAGAGCCACCGTCCCCCTTTGGGGCGCGACTCCCTCCCGGAGCAGGGCCGCCAGGGCCAGCTCCCCGGCATAGAACCGGAGAAAGGGCAGCGGGTCCACCTGCCGCAGGCCCCGGGCCTCCAGCAGCTCCCAGTGGGGGAACTCCGGCGGGGCCAGCACCCGCACAATCCCCTGCCGCCCCAGCCGCCGGGCGGCGGCGCGGACCCGCCCCCTCTCCCGCCAGCTGCCGGGCCGGAGGGTCACCTCCAGCAGAGGAAGGCCGTACCGCTCCGTCCGCCGGGGGCGGCCCGCTCCGCCGGAATCGTATGCAATGGCTCCCAGCAATCTCCATCCCCCCTGCAAGGAGAATATGCGCTCCCCGGGGACCGTATTCCCGCGGGCAGAGGCCGGAACGCGGACCGCCAACCGCAGAAAACCGGGCGCAGCCTGTTCCGCCGCGCCCGGTCTCGCATTTGCTTTTACCACATATTCTCTGTCAGTGCGGTGGCCGCCCGGCCCAGATAGCCGAGATACCAGAAGTCCGCCACAACAGACACCGCCAGAGCAGCCAGGGAAATCGTCAGAGCCAGTGCAGCTCCCGCCGCAGCCTCAATGGGGATCAGAGCAACCACCACTGCGCATACCGTAGAGATCACATTCAGGAGCCACACTGTCCTGCCCCGCTGGATCACGTCATCCCGGCTGATCTCCTCCATCAGGCGGTTGGTGGCCGTCAGAACCAGCCAGAGGACCACCAGATTCAGCACCGCAATGGCCAGATCCAAAATAGAGGCAATCAGGGACCCCTCTCCTGCCAGGCTGGAGATCAGATTCAGCACGAAGCTCACCAGCCAGCACTGAAAGGCCGTCCGGTACTCCGGCTGGACGTTCCGCAGCCCGTACAGGCCCACCAGATAGATGATCATGCCCACAGTCATCGCCAGAGTACTGAGCAGCGTCATGACCAGTGTAAATTCCAGCCCGCCTCCCACATACATGGTAAAGGGGTTGGTCATGGCGCTCATCAGCATGATCACCACCACAACGACCATAAAAATGACAGATATCATGATCACCAGATTGCCCTGCCACATCTGCCGCAGCTTCTGGGCGGCCAGTTTTCTCTGTTCCATTTGTTCAAACATGCCTTATGCGCCTCCTCTCTTTTTGTCAACTTCACCATAGCGCATCTCAGCCGCTTTGTCAATGTGGGCCGCTCTATTTTTCAGTAATTATTAAGAAATTTTACCTGCCGCCTTGCCCCCTGCATGTTCGGCAAAGACTGTTTGGCCGTACAGAACCCGGAACAAGCATTGGGACTTCCACCGCTTTTACAGGTCCATAATCGGCCCCTAATATACCCGGACACTTATAAAAAGGTTCTGGGCGCCGTCCGGCCGCACTCCGCTCCCCCTTGCATCCGGAAGAGGCGCAAAAGATCTCCACAGCATAAATAGTCCGATTTATGGGACTTGATTCGTGGTATTCTGGTACCATCCCAAGAAGGAAAGGAGCAGAATCTATGGATTACAGCATCGTTTGGGTCAGAGGACATGTGGAGGTTTTTGACTGGGCAGGCCGGTTCTGCTTCTCGGCGGACAGCGAGCGCGAGGCCCTGGAGGAGTTGGAGCAAGTGGCCTGAATAGGAAAATTCTTCTTACATTACGTCCAAAAATGTGCTAAAATAAGGTTACAGCGCGCGGTCCTGATCACGTTCGTCACGTTGTCAGAACCGCTTTTTTGTTTTAACAGGGAGGGAGAACGCCATGTTTGCAGTGGGAGATCTGATTGTATACAGCGAGACCGGAATGTGCCGTGTAGAGCAAGTAGGGGCACCCCCCTTTGATCCAAAGGCGAAGCGGGAATATTATACTCTGTCTCCCCTGAACAGCCGGGAGACTATCTATGTCCCGGTGGATACGCAGGTGTTTATGAGACCGATTTTGAGCCGGGCGGCGGCGGAGGAACTGATCAGCCGGCTCCCCGAGATCCAGCGGGCCCATGTAGAGGGCAGAGACTACCGGGCATTGGCCCAGCAGTACCGGGAAATTTTAGAAACACACCGCTGTGAGGATCTGGTCCAACTGATCAAGCTGGTTTATGCCAAAAACCAGCATAAGAGCCGGTCGGGGAAAAAGCCAAGCAAGGTGGACCAGGACTATCAGAGGCGCTCGGAGTCCCTGCTGCACGGGGAACTGGCCGCCGCGTTAGAAATTCCGGTGGAATCTGTGCCGGACTATATCCATCAGCGCCTCCAGCTGAAGCTGGAAGCAGAGAAAAACGCGGGCTGAGCAGAACAGGGTTCCGGCCGCCGGAGACGGCCGCCCCCAGGGCAAAAGGACGTCTCTCGGGATGCTCGTTTACTTCAGCACACCGCGGCAATTTAGCCATCGCTGATGATGCGGCGTGATATTTGACAAGCTAAACGGAATATGGCTCCGTTCCGATCAGCGAAAGAGGCGCGCATTCATTTTAACAGTATTTTACCGTTCTGTCATACCGGCAGAGGCGTGGGGTTGACGTTTCTTTTCCATTTTCCGGCGCGGTTTCCAGGTTAGGAGACACGCGGCTTGCTTCCGCGCGAACATTCTTGTATAATGCGGTTGGACAGATGTTTAGAGCACGGGGCTGCCGTTCGGCTTCTGACGCCGGGCCGCGGCTTGGCCGCCGGCGAAGCTCCCCCCGAAGATCCGGGAGGACGACGCGGCTGCCCCCAAGACAGGCAAGGAGAAAACCTATGATTCGTGAAATCTGTACGGAGGAGGCGTTCCTGGCCCGGAAGTCGGAACCTGCCGCGCCGGAGGACCTGCCCATTGCGGCCGACCTGCTGGAGACGCTGGAGCACCACAAGGCCCGCTGTGTGGGCATGGCTGCCAACATGATCGGCGTCAACAAGCGCATCATTGCCTTTGACAATGAGGGGACCTATATGGTCATGTTCAACCCGGAAATCATCCGGAAGTCCGGCCCTTATCAGGCGGAGGAGGGGTGTCTGTCTCTCACCGGCACCCGCCCGGCCAGGCGGTGGAAGTCCATCAAGGTGCGCTGGCAGAACGAGAAGTTCCAGGAGCGGATCAAAACCTTCACCGGCTGGACGGCCCAGATCATCCAGCACGAGATCGACCACTGCGAGGGCGTCATCATTTGAGCGGGAGGCGGTACCCTATGAAACTGGCCATTTTGTCCGACACCCACGGCCTGCTGCGGCCGGAGGTGGCGGAGCATCTGAAAACCGCCGACGCCATTCTCCACGGCGGGGACGTCAACAAACCGGGCATCGTGGACCAGCTGGAGCGGTATGCGCCCCTCTACGTTGTCCGGGGCAACAACGACAAGGAGTGGGCGGAGCAGATCCCCCACGACCTCACTATTACTCTGGGCGGCGTGACCTTCTATATGGTCCACAACAAAAAGGAGGTCCCGGCGGACCTGACCGGGATCGACGCGGTGGTGTTCGGCCACTCCCACAAGTATCTGCTGGAGGAGAGGGACGGCGTTCTCTGGCTGAACCCCGGCTCCTGCGGCCCCCGGCGGTTCCACCAGGAGATCACCATGATGATGGCGGAGGCGGAGGACGGGACCTTGCAGGTGGAGAAGATCGTCATCCCCCATGAGACGGCATGATAGAACTGGGTCTGACCTTTTCTCTCCAGCGGTTTTTGAAGAGGAGACCGCCGCCCTATGGCGCACAGCCGGACCGGTGCTTCTGCTGGGACCTCCATGTCATCCAGCTGCGGGAGTGCCGGTGCCTGCTGGCCGTCCACTGCCGCAGCCGGTACGCCTTCGTCCGCTATGACGTCCCGCCGGTTCAATGGGGGGACCTCCCCGGTCTGTTCCGGGAGGGACTTTTGGAGAGCCTCGCCGCCGCCGGTTTTTCTCGGAGCCTGGGGGAGGTGTATCTGTGCCGGGCGGGCGGCATCGAGCTCACCCGCACCCACGGCCGCCGGGAGGTGGCCTTTCTCAACCGGGCCTGGGAGGATGTGCTGGAGCTGGACCTGTGCCTGGACACCAGCCGGCAGGCTCAGCCGCTGCTGGACCACGCCGTCAACACCCGCCCCAGCCGGTGCGCGGGCTTTGAGGGGCTGGGGACGGGATTGGAGCGGATGGCCGCCGTATTATGCGAACGCGAGGCAGAGATATGAAACCCGAACGAGTACAAATTGGCGGGATTCCCGCCCTGTTATATGGAGCGCCCGCGGAGCGGGGCTATCTGTTCCTCCACGGCCAGATGGGCCGGAAGGAGGAGGCGGAGGCATTTGCCCAGGTGGTCTGCCCCAAGGGGTACCAGGTGCTGTCCATCGACTTGCCCGCCCACGGGGAGCGCCAGGGGAGGGGAGAGGAGCTGTTCCCCTGGGCGGCGGCACCAGACGTCAGGGCGGCCTGGAATTGGACGGAGCGCCGCTGGAGGGCGGTCTCCCTCCGGGCCAACAGCATCGGGGCCTATTTTGCCATGCTGGCCGTTGACCGGCCGGCCCGCGCCCTGCTGGCCTCTCCCATTCTGGACATGGAGGGGCTGATCTTGACCATGATGGGCTGGGCCGGGGTGACGGAGGAGGAGCTGCGGGACCGGGGCGAGATCGAAACCTCCTTCGGTCAGACCTTGTCCTGGGCGTACCTGTGCTGGGTGCGGGAGCACCCGGTCCACAGCTGGAATTGTCCCGTCCGTATCCTCTATGGAAGCGAAGATAGTATGACGCCCCGCCGGACGGTGGAGGAGTATGTCCGGCGGCACGGCGCCCGGCTCACGGTGCTGGAGGGCGGGGAGCACTGGCTCCATACGCCGGAACAGCTGGCGGCGCTGCGGGAGTGGGAGGAGAGAGAAGCTTGAACCGAGAAGAATGTTTGATCTGCAAGGCGCCGCTGGAGTATCTGCTCCAGGACGAGGAGATGGAGTGTGCCATCTGTCATAAGCGGGAGGCCAGCAAGACCCGGTGTGTGAATGGCCACTATGTGTGCAATGACTGCCACACCCAGGGTATGGACCGCATTTTCAACCTGTGCCTCACCGAGACCTCCGCCGACCCGATCGCCATCCTCCGGCGGATGATGGACCTGCCCTTCTGCCACATGCACGGCCCGGAGCACCATGTGATGGTGGGGGCGGCCCTGCTCACCGCCTACAAAAATGCCGGCGGGCCCCTGGAGCTGGAGAAAGCCCTGATGGAGATGTACCGCCGGGGAAAAGAAGTCCCCGGCGGGGCCTGCGGCTTCTGGGGGGCCTGCGGGGCGGGGATCAGCGCGGGGCAGTTTCTGGCCATTGCCACGCAGTCCACTCCTCTGGCGGCAAAGCCCTGGGGGCTGAGCAACCGGATGACCGCCCGGGCCCTGGACAGTATCGGCAAGGTGGGCGGCCCCCGGTGCTGCAAGCGGGACTCCTTTCTGTCCATCCTGGCCGCGGTGGACTTTGTCCGGGAGCAGTTGGGGGTGGAGATGGAACGGACCGCCCCTCTTTGCTCGTACAGCGGACAGAATAACCAATGTATCGGCCGGCGCTGCCCCTTCTCCGCGGCAAACCGAATCAAGCCCAGGGTGGCCTTTGTCTGTGTCCACAACTCCTGCCGCAGTCAGATGGCGGAGGCCCTGGGGCGGAAGCTGGCTGGCGATGTATTTGAGAGCTGGTCTGCCGGCACCGAGACCAAGCCACAGATCAACCAGGACGCGGTGCGCCTGATGAAGCAGGTGCACGGCGTCGACATGGAGGAGGGGCAATACAGCAAACTGCTCTCGGAGCTTCCGCCCGTGGACATTGTGGTCACCATGGGCTGCAACGTCCAGTGTCCGACCCTGCCCTGCGTCCACCGGGAGGACTGGGGGCTGGACGACCCCAGCGGCAAGGACGACGGGGCCTTTCTGGCCACGATGGCGAAGATCGAAGAAAAGGTGCTGGACCTGAAACGCCGCATCCATGCGGGAGAGCTGGGTTAGCGGGCATTTCTTTGAGACAAAAACCGCCCGGAGTTTCTGAATTGTCAGAAACTCCGGGCGGCTGTCATTTGCGCAGGATCTGCTCCATGGACTTGCCCTTGGCCAGCTCGTCCACCAGCTTGTCCAGGTACCGGATGTCCCGCATCAGCGGGTCCTGGATCTCCTCCACCCGGACGCCGCACACCTTGCCGGTGATGCGCGTTCGGTTCGGGTTCATGGTGGGGGCGCCGCGGAAAAAGTCTCCGTAACAGATGTCGGACTGCTCCAGGCGGGCAATTTCCTCGGAAGTATATCCGGTGAGCCAAGCGGTCACCTGGTCAACTTCTTCCCGCGTGCGGCCTTTTTTCACGGCTTTTTCCCCAGCTTATGCTTGGTGCCGTCGGGCTCCACGATATAGGTGTTTTCCAACTGGCTCACCAGGCTGGCCCGGTAGGCGGCGATATACTCCTGCCGCAGCCGGTCCCGCTCCGCCGTCTCCTCCGGGGTGAGGCCCTCAGGGCTTTTGGCCTTTTTGGCCAGGGCATTGATCCGGTCGATTTTTGCCTGTTCCATTATACATACCGCTCCAATACGATGAGAATACGCCCCTTTTTGGACGGGCCGCCCACCTCTGTGAGCACGCACTTGCCCAGCCCCCGGCAGCTCAGCACGTCCCCCTGGGCCACGGCGTGGTCGGGCTTGACACATTCCCGGTGGTTGAGCTGTACCCGGCCGGAGGAGATCAGGTCGGCGGCCTTGCCCCGGGACAGGGAGAAGCCGGAGGCGGCCACCGCGTCCAGCCGCAGGGAGCTTACGGTGTCCCGGATGGTTCTGGTCTCCACCGCCGGGGGCTCCAGCCGGTCCAGGGGCAGAGGGGAACACTTGAGTTTTACACGCCCCGCCTGCTCCATGTGGAACACCAGAAAGTCGGCGACCTCCTCCAGCGCCAGCACGTCGCAGCGCCCGTCGCCCACCAGCAGATCCCCCACCTTCTCCCGGTCCAGGCCCAGGCCAAGGATGGAGCCGAGGAAATCCCGGTGGGTAAGCTTTTGGCCGCCGCTCCAGGTGCACCGCAGGGCGCGGACGGGACAGCTCTCCCCGTCCCCCTGCCAGTCCTCCGCCTCCTGCCAGTCGGGCAGGAAGGCGCACACGGTGCGCTCCGCTCCCTCGTACCCGCCGAAGAAGAGGTGGCGGGGATGGCCGCAGGCGTTGAGCAGGTTTTCCACACTCGCCCGCTCCTGTGGGGATAAAAAGCCGGTGCAGGCCGGTATGTTCCGCTGCCGGGCCAGCTCCAGCTTGTCCAGCGCCCGGGCCAGGAGCAGCCGCTCCCCGTTGTCCCGGGCCAGCTTATTCAGCAGTTCCGTTTTATTCACACATACTTCCTCGCTTGTGGAAAAAGGGCGCCCCGACGGGCGCCCTTTCCATTTGTCATAACTGTCTCCGCAGGGCGCCGCTCTCTCTGAGTCAGCGGTGCTCGCCCCGGCTGTACGCCACCACCGTGCGGCGGTTGGGCTCAGTACCGATGGAGTAGGTGGTGATGTCCGGGGTCTCCTGGAGGGCGGTGTGGATCACATGGCGCTCATAGGCGTTCATGGGCTCCAGGGTGACGTTGCGGCGGTATTTGACCACCTTACCGGCCACCTTCTGGGCCAGGCGGACCAGGGACTCCTCCCGCTTGGCCCGGTAGCCCTCGGCGTCCACATGAATACGGACCCGCTTGGACTGGCCGTGGTTGACGGCGTAGCCGGTGAGCTGCTGGATGGCGTCCAGGGTCTCGCCCCGGCGGCCGATCAGGCCGCCCAGCTCCCGGCCCACCAGCTCCACCTGATAGGTTCCGTTTTCATCCATCCGGATGACGGGTCTGGCCTCGGCCCCCATCTGGGCCAGCAGGCCGGTGAGAAAGGCGTCGATGCGCTCCGCCTTCTCCCCCTCGGCCACGGGGGCGGCGGGGGAAGGGGCCTCCTCCCGGACGGCGGGCTCCGCCGCCTTGACCAGCTCCGCCTCGGCAGGGGTAATTTCCGCCGGAGCGGGGCGCTCCTCCGGCTCGTCGGGGGCCTCATAGCTCACCTTGACCTTGGCCGGGCAGCTCCCGATGCCTAAAAATCCGGACTTGGCCCGCTCCAGAATCTCCACGGAGACCTCATCCCGGTCCATGCCCAGCTTCTGCAGGGCGGCCTCGATGGCGGCCTCCTCGCTCTTGCCGGTGCTCTCGATCCATTTCAGCATAATGGGCATCTCTCCTTATGAATCCACGGCAGGGCCGTTATTCCTTTGTCTTGTCGGTGTCGTCCTCAGCCTCGGACTCCTCCCCGGCGGAGACAACCTCCGTCTCCTCCTGGACAGGGGCCTCCAGGGCCTTTTCCTCCAGAATGGCGTCCTCAATGGCCTCGTCGGTGTGGATCTCCCGCAGCTCCTCCTCGATCTCATGGGCCTCCCGCTTCAGCGCGCGGGAGTCAGATCTGGGCGGGAAGATGGGGGCCTCTCCGGGGTAGGCGGTGGGACCCTCCTCGCTGTAGCGGTAGGGGTCGTAGGCCCGTCCGCGGGCATACTGGCGCAGGCCCACGCGGCTGTGCTCCTTGACGGAGCCGGGGATCTTGTCCTCGTCCTCGTCGTGCTTCTTCTCGGTCTTCTTTTTCTTGCCCTTGTTGAGCTTGGCCTCCTCGATCCGGCGGGCGCGCTCCTCGGCCTTGCGGCGGCGCTCCTCCTTCTCCTCCTCCTTCTCCAGGCGCTCCTGCTCGGCCCGGGCGGCGGCGGCCTTCTCGTAGTCCTTTTTGAGCAGCTTGCCGCAGATGAACTCCTGCACCATGCTCAGCAGGTTCTGGGCAATCCAGTACAGGCACAGGGCGGCGGGCATGGAGAAGCCGATCCACAGGGAAATCAGGGGGGAAATGATCATCATGGACTTCATGCTGGCGTTGTTCCCCGCCTGGGCGGCCTGCTGGTTGACGGCGTTTGTCTTCATGGAGATGAAGGAAAACACCAGGCTGGAGCCGGCGGACACCACGGGCAGCAGGAACAGGGCGAAGCCGCCCGCCACGGTCCAGAATTTCAGAGTTGGAATACGGGCCAGATCCACCAGGCCTAGGAAATCAAAGTTGACGGCGAAAATCCGGCTGCCCACCTCACCCACAGCGGCCTTGACCGCCTCCAGGTTTTCCGGGGTAATCAGGGAGGACAGGTAAAGCTGGTTATAGCCCACATTGGAGAAAGCTTCGCCGGCCTCCTTGATCCAGCCGTTGCTCACCGCAATGGAGTTCCAGTCCACCACCTGGGCAATCTGGTTGAGTATCTCCACATCGTTGATGCCCATCATATACTTGATGGGCTGGCGGATGATGGCGTACAGGGGAATCAGAATCAGCAGAGGGAGAAAAGACCACAGGCAGCCGCCCATTGGGTTGACCTTCTCCCGCTCATAAAGCTTCTGGACCTCCAGATTATAGCGCTCACGGTCTCTGCCGTACTGCTTCTGCAGCTTCTGCATCTTGCCCTGAAGCATGTTCATCTGAATCATGCTCCGCTTGCCCTTCAGCGCAAACGGGAACAGGATAAGCTTGACAACGACCGCGAATAAGATCAATGCGATGCCGTAACTGCCGAAAAAATCGTAAAAGAAGGTCAGCAGCCACACAAAGGGGGAGAGGATAATCTGTGCAAAATCCATTTGCGCGCCTCCAAGTTCAGTTTGAGCCCCTTACGGGACCGGATCGTACTCAATGGAAACCTGCTTGTGGAAGGGCTGACATTTGAGGATACGGCGCAGGGCGAGAAAGCCCCCCTTCCACGCCCCGTATTTCTCCACCGCCTCCAGGGCATAGGCCGAGCAGGTGGGGATAAACCGGCAGCAGGGGGGACGGGAGGGAGAGATGTACGTGCGGTAGCCCCGGATCAGGGCCAGAAGCAGGCGCTTCAATCAGGCCCCCTCCTTCCGGAGCAGGCCGAGCTTGTCCGCCAGAGACAGGAGCGAGCGCTCCAACTCCCGGTAACGGCTGTGGGCGGCCCGCACCCGGGCCACCACCACGATGTCGTAGCCGGGGAAAAAAGCCCCCTCATGGATGCGGTAGGCCTCTTTGATTCGGCGGCGGGTGCGGTTACGCACCACGGCCTTGCCCAGCTTGACCCCCACCGTCAGGCCCAGGCGGCTGTAGCCCAGGTTGTTCTTCCGGCAGTAGACGGCCAGGCACGGATTCACCGCGCTCTTTCCCCTTCCGTACAGGCGGCGGAACACGTGATTGAGTTTCAGCGAAACGGTGTGCTCCACGCCTGCCGCCTCCTCGATTTCTCCGTATGCTACGCAGGGGCGGTGGGAAAACTCCCCCGCCCCTTCTGAAAGCCCTATTCCATTCGCGGACCCATTAGTGGGTCAGACGGGCGCGGCCCTTCGCGCGGCGGCGAGCCAGGACCTTGCGGCCGTTGGCGGTACGCATACGCTTACGGAACCCGTGCTCCTTGGAGCGCTGGCGCTTCTTGGGCTGATAGGTACGGACCATGTCGGTACACCTCCTGTACTGTAATCCGGCGGCAGGGCCGCCCACCACAACAGCCTTCCGGCTGCGGTCGTCAAAGTAAACTGCTTTACACCATGCAGGCCTGCACGATGCAGATGATATTATAGCCTATCTCAAAATAGCCTGTCAACACCATTTTTGCAATCTTTTTTGCGGTTTGGGCCTGCTTCCGCTCCGGGTACTACATCTTGTGCCCATTGGGCCCGCCTCGGCCAACACTCACTCGTAGGGGCGGGGCTTGTCCCCGCCCGCCTCTTTCCTCCTCACCCAAACCTCCCGCCAGACGGGCGGCCACAAGGGCCGCCCCTACGCAGAAGCGCGGAGGGTAGGCGCATAGGGGAGCTAAGAGGCCATAGAGGTAAAAACCAATCCGGGCGGAGCCCGGCGGCATTTCCGGCGCACCGCAGTCCGGGGTGGCGTTGCCCAGGCAAGTACAGCGCACATGCCGCCAAATTGGGTGGGTAATCCGCCGGGGCCGTCAGGCAAAGCATCGACACGCGCCGGCCGATGCGGGCCGCAACCGCCTTCAAGTCTTGCCGCCATCGTACAACGTACCGCCGCCCGGCTCCATGGGGTTCCGGGGCCGCAGCCCCCAGTCCCAAGCAGGTAACGGGGAAGCAGCGCCAATCCCGGCCCGGTGGAAAAATCTTCGAAAAAAGAGATTCTTTTTTTAGTAGTATACGTTGCTTTTAAGGCAATTTTTTGGTATAATAAAGTGCTATTGATATTTTCCGAAAGAGGTGGTCTTTCCGTGAATTTCCCGGCCGATATCTGGCCCAAGGTGCTCTCCCTCATGGAGGGGGATATGACCGCCACCACGATCAACACCTGGTTTGACGACGCCACCCCCGTGGCGCTGGACGCCAACCGGTTTGTGCTCCACACCCCCTCCAACTTCAAGCGGGACATCATCATGGCCCGCTATCTGCCCGTGATCCAGAAGGCGCTCCACGAGCTCTTCTCCGCCGACTTCGAGGTGGTAGTCCTGGGAGAGGGCGAGCTGGAGGACTTCGGCAAGAAAAAAACCGACGATGTCTTTCTGCCGGGCACCGAGGAGTACACCTTTGAGCGGTTCGTGGTGGGCGCGTCCAACAAATTCGCCCACGCGGCGGCCCAGGCGGTGGCCGAGCGGCCCGCCCAGACCTACAACCCCCTGTTTATCTACGGCGAGTCCGGCCTGGGCAAGACCCACCTGCTGTACGCCATCGCCCACAAGATCCACCAGAACCACCCGGACTACCGGATCGTCTATATCAAGGGCGACTCCTTCACCAACGAGCTCATCCAGGCCATCCGTGAGGGGCGCAACCCCGAATTCCGGGAGAAGTACCGCTCGGCGGACGTATTCCTCATGGACGACGTGCAGTTCATCGCCGGCCGCGAGTCCACCCAGGAGGAGATGTTCCACACCTTCAACACCCTGTACGAAGCGGGCCGCCAGATCGTGTTCACCGCCGACCGGCCGCCCAAAGAGATGCTGCGGCTGGACGACCGGCTGCGCACCCGGTTTGAATGGGGCCTTCCCGTGGACATCCAGCCGCCCGACTACGAGACCCGGGTAGCCATCATCAAAAACAAGGCCATCCGGCGCGGCATGAACCTGCCCGACCCGGTGCTCCAGTATATCGCGGAGAACATCACCTCCAACGTGCGGCAGATCGAGGGCACGGTCAACAAAATCCTTGCCTTCCAGGAGCTGATGGGGGAGAGCGTGGACGTGGACACCGTCACCCGGGCGGTGCGGGACATGTTCAAGGACAAGGCCGACTTCCTGCCCTCGCCGGACATCATCATCGACGAGGTGAGCAAGTTCTACAACATCGACGCCGACGCCCTCCGGGGGCAGGGCCGCACCAAGGACACCGCCCTGGCCCGGCAGATCGCCATGTACCAGATCCGCCGCATGACCAACCTCTCCCTCAAGGAGATCGGCAAGGAGTTCGAAGGCCGCGACCACACCACCGTCATGCACTCCATTGACCGAATCGAGAAGCTGACTAAGACCAACCCGGAGATTGCCGAGGTTATCAAGGACATCAACGCCAACATCAATGCCCGCTACGAATAATTGACCGTTCTGTCCACATTTCCACGGTATTTTGTGAAGATGTGGACAACCCTGTGTGGAAAAACCCATCCCTTCGTCCTCATCGGTGGAAAGGCGACAAAAACATCCCCATCCCCTGTGGAAACGGGATCCCTTCCCCCCCAGCGGATTCCGCCGTTTTTCCACATCATTTTCCCCTACGGCTTACTATTACGATCTCATTCTCCCCTTTCTCCGGGGATTCACGCACACTCACTACAAAATGGAGGTCACCAATCATGAAATTTTCCTGCGAAAAAGCTCTGCTACAGGCCGCCATCTCCACCACATCCAGAGCAGTATCTCCCAAAAGCTCCATTCCCGCTCTGGAAGGGATTCTGCTGGAGGCCGGCAGCGACCTCCGCCTCACCGGCTACAACCTGGAGACCGGCATCCGCACCATTGTCCCTGCCGACATCCGGGAGGAGGGCACTCTGGTGCTGGGCGCACGCCTGTTTGGTGAAATTGTCCGCAAGCTGCCGGACGACATCGTCACCTTTCAATCAGAAAACTATATGGTCAACATCAAGTGTGGTATGAGCGAATTCAACATTCTGGGCACCGATCCGGAAGAATTCCCCGAGCTGCCCACCGTAGAATACCAAAATTCCCTGATTCTACCGCAATCCAGGCTAAAAGCCATGATCAGCCAAACCCTTTTCGCCGTCAGCGACAACGAAAGCCGCCCCATCCACACCGGCTCCCTGTTTGAGGTGGACAGCGAGGGGCTGACCATCGTGTCGGTGGACGGCTACCGCCTGGCCCTCCGCCACGAGTCCATCGACAAGAAGGAGGGAGCGGAGACCTTCTCCTTCGTAGTGCCCGGCGCGGCCCTGTCCGAAGTGGAAAAAATTTGCAGCGACGTGGACGAGCCGGCCTCCGTCACCCAGGGCGCCCGCCACGTGATGTTCAAGGTGGGGGACACCATGCTGGTGTCCCGCCGGCTGGAGGGCGAATTCCTGGCCTACCGCCAGGCCATCCCCCGCAACAACACCATTCATGTGGAGGGTGACACCCGCGCCCTGCTCTCCTCCATCGACCGCGTGTCCCTCATCATCAGCGACAAGCTGAAAAGTCCCCTGCGCTGCGTATTTGACAGCAATCTGCTGAAAATCTCCACCAAAACCGCCATCGGCGACGCCTATGACGAGTGCCCCCTCAGCGGCGACGGCGGCGGGCTGGAGATCGGCTTCAACAACAAGTACCTGATGGACGCCCTCAAGGCCGCCCCGGCGGACAAGGTGCGGCTGGAGCTGACTACCGGCGTGTCCCCCTGCGTCATCCTGCCCACCGAGGGGGAGGAGAACTTCCTCTACATGGTGCTGCCCGTGCGGCTGAAGGCGGGCGAGTGAGCATGGAGATCAAGCCCTACCTTCGCCGGCCCCAGTTCTACGAGACCGACGGCATGAGCATCATCTGGCACGGCAATTACGTCCGCTGGATGGAGGAGGCCCGCACCGACTTCATGGATCAGCTCGGCTTCCCCTACGCCAGGGCGGTGGAGGCTGGCATCGACTTCGCCCTGACGGACATTTCCTGCAAATACCGGGCCATGACCCGCTTCGGCGAGGAGCTGGCCATCACGGTATTCATCCGCCGCCTGTCCCCGGCCAAGCTGGAGCTGGGCTACGAGATGCGGGAGGCGTCCACCGGGGAGCTGAAGGCGGAGGGCACCTCCGGCCACTTTTTCTATGACCGGGCCAAGGGCCGGCCGGTGGCGCTGAAAAAGGCCCTGCCGGAGGTCTACCGGCTGCTGGAGGCCCTCACCACCCCTGACTGAGAGAGGAATGAACTATGGAACAACGGCAGGTCAAAATCACCACGGAATTCATCAAGCTGGACGCCCTGCTCAAGTTTGAGGGGCTGACGGGCACCGGCGGGGAGGCCAAGGAGCGTATACAGGACGGCGAGGTGCTGGTCAACGGCGAGACCTGCACCATGCGGGGCCGGAAAATCCGCCCCGGCGACACCGTTTCGCTGGACGGCGTGACACTGAAAGTGGTATGATTGTCCACTCCATTGCCCTGGATTTTTTTCGCAACTACGTCCACCTTGACGCCCGTTTTTCCCCGGAGGTCAACGTCATCTACGGCGAGAACGCCCAGGGAAAGACCAATCTGCTGGAGGCGGTGGCCTATCTGTCCACCGCCTCCTCCCACCGGGCCCGGTACGACCGGGAGCTCATCCAGTTCGGCGTGGACCATGCTTTTGTGAAGGCGGAGGTATCCGCCCGTGGGCGGGACTTCACCCTGGAGGCCCGTCTGGGCCGGGGGGTGCGGCGGCAGCTCTACTCCAACGGGGTGCGCCTCAAGTCCGCCGGGGAGCTGTCCGGCGTGCTCAACACCGTGCTCTTCTGCCCGGAGGACCTCTACCTCATCCGGGAGGGAGCGGCTACCCGGCGGCGCTTCCTGGACGGGTGTATCTGCCAGCTCCGGCCCAAGTACGCCGAGGCCCTGGCGGAGTATCGCCGCCTCTACGAGCATAAGGTCCGCATACTCCGGGACTGGGAGGAGCACCCCTCCCTGCTGGACACCCTGGACGAGTTCAACCTGCGCATGGCCCAGACCGGGGCCCTGCTGATCCACTACCGGGCCCACTTCGTCAAGCGCCTGCGGGAGGTGACACCCCCCATCCATCTGGACTTTTCCGGCGGGCGGGAGAAGCTGGGCCTGGCCTATGAGACGGTATCCACCGTCACCGACCCGGAGGACAGCCCCCGGAGCATCCTCCCCCAGCTCCTGGCCCATCAGGAGAGCCACCGGAAGGCGGAGCTGGAGTCCCGCCAGTGCCTCTCCGGCCCCCACAAGGACGATCTCACCGTGGAGCTGAACGGCATGAGCGCCAAGACCTTCGCCTCCCAGGGGCAGACCCGCACCGCGGCGCTGTCCCTCAAGCTGGCCTCCAGGGAGATCTTTTATCAGGAGACCGGCGAGTGGCCGGTGCTGCTGCTGGACGATGTGCTCAGCGAGCTGGACGCCCGGCGGCAGGAGTTCGTGCTCCGGCGCATCAACGGCGGGCAGGTGTTCATCACCTGCTGCGAGGACGCCCGGCTGGAGGGGCTGGAGGAGGGAAAGGTCTTCCACATTCACGGCGGGGCGCTGAAGCCATAGGGGAAGGTGTCCGTACCCCCTGCCCATATAGGGCGGGATAACGGCGGCCCGTGCAATCCTTCATTCCACACATGGACGCATCCAAGGAGAAGCATATGCCCATTATTATCGGTATCTTTTGTGCGCTGCCCTTTCTGGCGGGGCTGATTGCAGAATATCTGGTGTGCCGGCTGACCCGGCGGCGTTGGTGGAAGCTGCTTCCCCCGGCGGCGGTCGTCGCGCTGACGGCTGCGGTGGCTGTGGGGCGGGCCGGAGTTTGGGAGTCTGACCAGTCTCCGCTGACCCAACTGCTCTTTGTGCCGGGATTGCCGGCGCTGTTTGCCCTGCTGGGCCTGCTGGCGGGCTGGCGGCTGTGGAAACGGCTGTGGGGCCCGCGGGTGGTGAAGGATAAGGGGGCTCGCTGAATGTATCTGCATCTGGGCCAGGGCGTTGTGGTACCCTACCGGGACGTGCTCGCCCTCTTTGATCTGGACAACACCAGCGCCTCCCACCTGACCCGCAGGTTTCTGGAGCGGGCCGAGCAGGCCGGGCAGGTAGTCAATGTGGCCGAAGATCTGCCCAAGTCGTTTGTCCTCTGCCGCCCGGCGGGCGGGGAGGCCACCGTCTATCTCTCCCAGCTGTCCACCGCCACGTTGCTCCGGCGGGCGGAGAGCAACAGCTTCGAATAAACAACCCAAACGGGCCGCCGGAGGCGGCTCCTGCGGCGGGGCCGCAGGGGCGGCCCCTGGCCGCCCGGATATCCCAATGGAGGTTTTCAAATGTCTGAAGAATTCGAGAACAGCACTACCCAGGTGGAGCACGAGTACGGCGGCTCTGAGATCCAGGTGCTGGAGGGCCTGGAGGCCGTCCGCAAGCGCCCCGGCATGTATATCGGCTCCACGTCGGAGAGCGGCCTGCACCACCTGGTGTACGAGATCGTGGACAACTCCATCGACGAGGCCCTGGCCGGCTACTGCGACGAGATTACCGTCAAGATCGGAGAGGGGGACATCATCACCGTCATCGACAACGGCCGCGGCATTCCCGTGGATATCCAGCCCCAGACCGGCCTGCCCGCCCTGGAGGTGGTGTTCACGATCCTCCACGCCGGCGGCAAATTCGGCGGCGGCGGCTATAAGGTGTCCGGCGGCCTCCACGGCGTGGGCGCCAGCGTGGTCAACGCCCTGTCCGAGTGGCTGGAAGTGCGGGTTCACAAGGAGGGCAAGGTCTACGAGATGAAGTTCTCCCGGGGCAAGGTGACCCAGCCCATGCAGGTGGTGGGGGACACAGACCGCCACGGCACCGAGGTGGTGTTCAAGCCCGACCCCGAGATGTTTGAGATCACCGAGTACAGCTACGACACCCTCCACACCCGCATGCGGGAGGAGGCCTTCCTCAACGCCGGACTGAAAATTCATACCATTGATGAGCGCCCCGGTCGGGAGCAGGAGGACACCATGCACTACGCCGGCGGCATCCGGGAGTTTGTGTCCTTCCTCAACCAGTCCAAGGACCCGGTCCACCCCGATGTGGTCTACATGGCGGGACAGAAGGACGACGCCATGGCGGAGGTGGCCTTCCAGTACAACGACGGGTACAGCGAGAACATCGTCTCCTTCGCCAACAACGTCCACACCCCGGAGGGCGGCATGCACGAGGAGGGCTTCAAGCGGGCCCTGACCACGGTGCTCAATAATTACGGCAAGAAGATGAAGATTCTCAAGGACGATGACAAGGTATCCGGCGAAGACTGCCGGGAGGGCATCGCCTGCGTCATCTCCGTCAAGCTGACCGAGGCCCAGTTCGAGGGCCAGACCAAGGCCAAGCTGGGCAACAGCGAGATCC
>ERZ1106929.75-NODE-75-length-108248-cov-48.765521_pt1 | contig 108248 bp, 92 predicted proteins | sample MGYA00403662_ERZ1106929 | MGnify/ENA primary metagenome ERZ1106929 (study PRJEB35170, sample SAMEA104062442) | human gut metagenome | biome: human gut; feature: human-associated habitat; material: faeces | place: Denmark | collected 2013-02-20 ... | reverse complement strand
TGACTCTCTTGATGGAACAGTCATGGCACCCGGAGAGTGTGACGGTGAGCCGGAAGAGAATGGAACTGGCAGCTGTAAAGGAGTATCTGGACGAGCATTATACGGAGAAGCTTACATTGGATGATTTGGCAGAAAAGTTCTTCATCAACAAGTTCTATCTGTCCAAAATCTTCAAAGAGACTTACGGAACGACGGTCAACAACTATCTGATCTCAAAGCGGATCACCAGAGCCAAGCAGCTGCTTCGCTTCACAGATATGACTGTAGACGAAGTAGGCGCTGCGGTCGGCATGGGAGACGCAAATTACTTCAGCCGGATGTTCCGCAAGGTGGAAGGAATTAGCCCAAGGGAGTACAGAAAGCAATGGTAAAGCCGATAATAATTGAAACACAGCGTTTTGAAGATTTTCGTGGGTGGCTGTCTGTGTCAGCAGAGGAATTCCATGTGGTTCAGATCAACCAAGGGTTCAGCAAGAAAGCTGGAACGCTGCGTGGTTTACATTTTCAGGAAGGAGAGCACGCACAGGCAAAACTTGTATCCTGTTTGCATGGTTCAATCTTTAATGTGGCTGTGGATCTGCGACCGAGCGATACCTTCGGATACGCTTACGGCGAGATTCTCTCTTTTGAAAATCAGAAACAGATGCTGATTCCGCGTGGCTTCGCCCATGGCTATCTGACATTGGAAGATAACACCCTGATGCAGTGGTGCGTAGACAACGATTTCTGCGCAGAAGCCGCGAGAGCTGTGAGGTACGATGCGGATTTCGCTTGGCAGACCGAGCCATGGCCGGAAGGCGAATATATTGTTTCGGAGAAAGATCAGCGAGCAGAAAGACTGGGAAGTGAGCTGAAGGATTCCAAAGGGCGAGCGGAAAGCCCTTTGGTCCACGCAAAGCCGAACAAATCTAACAGCTGTGTTCAATAACTAGTAAAGGAAGAAGACTTACAATAAGCCATGCCCCGGTACTTTCATCCATGCTGTTCAGTTTATCCACGAACTGCTGCACGGCAGATACGATCTTGCGGATGGTGGGCATCAGGATATCGCCAAAAGAAATAGCCAGCTCCTCCAGCTGAGATTTCAGGATGGTGAGCTGACCATTTAAATTGTCCTGCATGGTCTCTGCCATGCTCTCGGATGCGCCATCGCAGTTTTCAATGGCTCCACGCAGTTTGTTGATGTCCGTTTCGCTGGAATTCATCAGGGCAAGGAAGCCGGACATGGCATTCTTGCCGACCAGTGCCTCTGCGTTGGCTGCTTTCTCAGATTCCGACAGCCCGGAGAATGCCACACGGCAGTCCGCAAGGATGTCGTTCAGGCTCCTCATGCTGCCATCTGCGTTGCTAGTCGCAATCGTAACCTCACCGATGTTTTTACCAACAAAGGTCACTTCACCGGAAAGGTTGTTCATGATGGTACGAAGGGAAGTACCAGCCTGCGAAGCCTTGATACCACTGTTTGCCATCAGACCAATGGCTTCTGCGGTATCCTCTGCCGAGAACCCAAGCGCACCGGCGATACACCGAACTGGTAAGGGATTTGCAGGAACGGCTGAAAACACTTCGGCAGGAACGGCAGACCATTGAAGAAGAGCAGGGTGACCTTGCGACTGTGAAGAAAAATTTTGAATTCTTCCTTGCCTGCCTGAAGGAACTGCCTGATACGAATTCCGCTGGGAGGCCACTGAAGGTCAATGGTCTGGATGTGCAGGGAACGCTGATGCGAGATGCAGAAGGAAATCCAATCGAAGGCCGGACGAGAGCCATCACCAGCGGTAAGCTCAAAGTCACCCCGGAGCGAATCGCAAAAGCACCGGATATGCTTCACTTTGAAAAAGGAATCTACTGTGCCTTCATCAAAAGCGGTGTTCTGCAAGGAGATGTAGCGATTTACAAGACAAATTTTGGAGTGACGCTGACGACCAAAGGCAATCGCAGGACGTTGAACAGCTTCATGGGGTACAAGCGATGTGACCTGAATGGCACGGTGGTCTATGTGGATGCCCCTTACAAAGTGTACGGTTTCAGCATCCAGTACAGACGATATTTAACGACGGCTGCAAAGAGAGAGCGTGGAATCGCTGTGTGAGAAAACGAAAAAATGTGAGAGTGAGGTATTGACCCTGCTGGATGTAGTGAAAACTACGTCTGGCAGGGCCTTTTTTGTTTGTGGGAATTTTACTTCTTTGTCTGGCCTTTTTTAACTGTGGGGATTGCTATGTGCAGAGTTCTGTTATATGTTATGGGTGGATGAGAAATACACATAACAGAAAAGACACAGGAGCGTTCAGAATGAAAAGTATAACAGAGATGTAGGTAGGAGAATACGGTATCACAGCAGAGGAGATCATGGCAGCGGGTGCTATGAAATTTTATCTCCTAAGCATGGAATCGGCAGAGGCACTGAAGAAGGTGGTAGCTGTATACGAGCCGAAGGTGATTCGGCTTGATAGCGGCGAAGGCGTGCCAGTACAAAGCATTATTGACGGTGCAAAGTACGCGGCTTTCATTGATGAGACGGTGAGGTTTGCTGTGCAGGAGATGGGGGATGGGCGAGTTGCAGAGGGATTGAAGAAGATTGACGGAAAGCACATGGTCGAGAGTGCCAGTGTGGAGTTTATGAGTTTTATCGAAGATGCGTACCTGTGTCTGCAATAGGAGAAAAATAGTTGCGCTGCGCCGGGGTATCAACTTGCTATTTGGGCTATTAGATGGTAAAATCAAAATACGAAAGGTGAGTTATAGCCTCATGGTTGAGGGATAGCTCCAGAAAGGAGTCTGAAAAGCATGGGAAGATTTGTGAACCCAGACAGCAGTGCGTTCCAAGTTGCGCTTAACTCCAGAATATATGTGGATAAGACTGGTTTGATTGAGTACACAAACAGTGTTCTTGATACGACAAATGCTTACATTTGCAATAGCCGACCGCGCCGATTCGGAAAGTCCTATGCGGCTAATATGCTGGCGGCATATTACAGTAAGGGTACAGATTCCGAGCAGATGTTCTCTGGACTGAAGATAAGCAAAGATGCTGACTTCAAAAAGCACCTTAACAAGTATGATGTAATCCACATCGATATCCAGTGGTTTTTAGCAAACTGCGATGATGCGGATAAAGTAGTTTCTTTTATAACCAAGAGTGTTCTGGATGAACTTCGCGGTATCTATCCAGATGTGCTGCCGCAGGAGGTGGTGACCCTCCCGGATGCTCTTTCACGAGTAAAGGAACGCACCGGGCAGAAATTTGTTGTTATCATAGATGAATGGGATGTTATTATCCGAGATGGGACAATAACAGAGACCGTTCAGGATGAATATCTCAATTTTTTAAGAGGTATGTTCAAAGGTGTTGAGCCTACAAAGTACATCCAGCTGGCGTATCTTACAGGCATTCTACCGATTAAGAAAGAAAAAGCGCAGTCTGCAGTAAATAACCTCGATGAGTTTACGATGCTGCAGGCCGACGAGTTGGCTCCATACATCGGTTTTACCGAGGATGAAGTAAAAGACCTCTGTGAAAAGTACAATAGAGATTTTGACAAAGTAAAAAAGTGGTATGATGGTTATCTGCTGAATGGATATCAGGTGTATAATCCGAAAGCAGTTGTAAGTGTTATGACCAAGGGAAGATTCAGAAGCTATTGGTCGGAAACTGGTTCATACGAAGTTGTAGTGCCGCTTATCTGTATGAACTACGACGGACTGAAGAATGCAATTATAGAGATGCTTTCTGGCTCGGAAGTTAAAGTTGATACAGCTACTTTCAAAAATGACCCGGCGAAGATACAAAATCGGGATGATGTGATTACCTACCTGATTCACCTCGGCTATTTGGGATACGACGAGGATAATGAAACAGCGTTTGTTCCGAATGAGGAAATCAGACAAGAATTGATCACGGCGGTCAGAAGCAGTAACTGGGATGAGTTGATTGCATTTCAACAGAAGTCAAGAAAGTTGCTTATGGCAACGCTGGCGATGAATGAAAAGCAGGTGGCATCTGAAATTGATAAGATCCATTCAGAATACACTTCGACTATCCAGTATAACGATGAAAATTCTTTGAGCAGCACGATTACCATTGCCTATTTGGGAGCAATGCAGTATTATTTCAAGCCAGTGAGAGAACTGCCCACAGGCCTTGGCTTTGCTGATTTTGTGTTTATCCCAAAACCGGAATATAAGAGCACTTATCCGGCACTGGTGGTGGAACTGAAGTGGAACAAAGGTACTGAAACCGCATTACAGCAAATAAAAAACAAAAGATATCCGGAGTCAATACTGAATTACACGGGTGACATTTTGCTTGTGGGAATTAACTATGACAAGGATACCAAAGAACATCAATGTCTGATTGAAAAATACGAGAAAAATTGATTTTCATGCCCACTTACGCACTGTGTAGAATCCTACACGGTTCGTAGGTGGGCTTCTTTTTTGTCTCTTTTGCACGAGTTCCTACCTTATTATAATATGTACATTTCCTCGCACTTTCGGGTGCGGGGCTTTTTTTGTTTCTGGTTTTTACCCCACCCCACATCCGCCCCACAAAGCCCCGGTGTCGCGTTTATCCTTCGGCAGCGGAAAACAACGCAAGGGGAGTCGTGAAACGCGACGGTGGGGCAGACAGGGGAAACACGGCACAAAACAGTTTCTATCTCAGTTACTTAGAGTGAGAACTGCTCGGAAAGTGACCTGATTGGCAGCTACTATGAACAAAAAACGCCACCATAATTACCGTAGTAAGGTAATAGGGTGACGTTACTCTTTATCATCTGGGGTGAACTGTACAACATCGTTTGGAGTGCAGTCCAGTATTACACAAATCTTTTCAAGCGTAGAAAGGGTGATGTTACGATTCTTTTTCAGGGTGTCCAGAGTTTTGTTGTCTAACCCTCTCTTGAGAAGCTGATACTGTGATATTTTCTTGTGCTGCATAGTTTCCCAAAGAGGGGCAAAGTCAATCAATTCTGTCACCACCCTTGCTTTTTTGTACTTTTCATTATACGGGCTCGGTTTTAAAATTGATATTGTGGAGATACCCACAATGAAGTATAATAAAAGCTAGAAAAGCCCTTTATTGCCGATTGGAGAAAGGGGGACAAGAATGGCAAATGATGCTCATGCAAAGAAGCCGATTGTGATAGAACGGCGCAGAGAAAAAGGGCGAAGGAAATCACCTCGCCTTACGAAGACATACGAGGTAAAAATCATCCCCGCCACAATTGGCGTAGTACTGGAAACCGAGGAACCTCCCTAAAAGCGGGTTGCAGCGTATTGTCGTGTCAGTACGGATCAAGAGGCACAGGAAACCAGTCTGGAAGAGCAAATGGCTCATTTCAATACGGTAATTGCGGAGCATCCAGATTGGGAGCTGGCAGGAATCTATGCTGATGAAGGCATTTCTGGTACACAGGTGAAAAATAGAGTTCAGTTTCAACAGATGATTGAAGACGCGAAAGCAAAGAAAATCGATCTGATCCTTACAAAGTCCATCAGTCGTTTTGCCAGAAATGTAGTGGATTGCCTGACGAACATACGGCTGCTTCGGAGCCTTAGACCACCCGTCAGCATCTATTTTGACAAGGAACGATTAGACAGCTTGGATGAGAAGGCCGAGGTTTTCCTTACGATGCTGGCTTCTTTCGCACAGGAGGAGTCTCGGAGTATTTCAACCAACATCAAGTGGGCGACCAGAAGCCGGATGAAAGCCGGAACGCAAAAGGTAAGTACGACGAGCTTGTTAGGATATGATGCGGATGATGATGGTGAAATGGTCATCGTAACCAGAGAAGCCGAAGTAATCCGAACGATTTTTACTAGCTTCATAAAGGGAATGCATCCGACCGAAATAGCGGAAAAGCTCAACGCGCTGGGAATTCGTACAGTTAAAAACAATTTGTGAAGGGGCGAATCCATCAAGAACATCTTAATTGAGTAAGTGTTCAGGCTCCCGTCTGTGGTTCAAAGACAAACTTTGAATTGCAGGCGGGAGCTTTTTAATTGCTTATAATGAAATCCTAAAGAATTCTGAACCGAATCTTTTTGATTTATCCAATAAATGTTAATCTTGGAAAAACAGAATGTGGGAGAAGGAAATGAGTATCACTTGCTCGGAAATTGAAAATCTTAGTCATTTTAGACAAAAATCTAAAGTGCACTTCGGCATCTATCTTTTGAGGTGGCTGAATTCGTGTTGAGCGTAATAGCTGCTTTTGAGCGAAAAATGTGAAATAAGCATGTTTTTGCGATGAGATTCAGCATAATAAATCATAAGATATGCGCTGTGAGCAGAAAAGATTTGTACAAATAAGTGAGTTTAATCATTTATCTATTTTCTTAAAGATGGAGAATAAATAAGTGATTATATTCACTGAAAACCATAAAAATCAAATAAGTGAGTTTAATCACTTATAAGGGAAAAAGTGAATATTTTACGATCTGATGTACTTTGAGGTCGTCGATTAGTCAATAATCGGCGGCTTCTTTTTTATGCCCAGAAAAGTGGGTATGTAGCGACATATGGCGATAAGTGAGCTTTATACGCCACCTCTGACCAACATCATTAAAGAGCGTTTAGTCCAGAAATGTCTACCTCAAACTTTCAGTGGCGGCATGATGGTCTACGGTGGAGTGAAAAACACACAAAATATAATTGAAGGCGGTATGCCTATTCGCTTGGAGGAAGCAGAGCTGTTGATTCCGCACCACTTTCCAAGCCCAAGAACACGACCATTCTGTCATCGATTCAGTTGGATGGGACACTACGCTATACGACTTTCTCAGGCGGAACGACTGTGGAGAGGTTTAAGCGGTATCTGGAAACTGATTTGCTGCCTCATCTGAACGGAAATTCTGTTCTCATAATGGATAATATGAAGTCGCACCATGCAAAGGCAGTAAAAAATTTGCTGGACAGCTCCGGTGTTCGATACATTTATCTTCCACCATATAGTCCTGATCTGAATCCTATTGAAAAGCTCTGGTCGACGGTGAAGTCTTTCCTTCGTAAATTCAAGGCACGGACCCTGGATGCTCTTCTGAACGCGATACAATGTGCTTTTCAGACAGTTTCGCCTTCTGACTGCTCAGGCTGGTTCCATTCCTGCGGCTATTCGCCTTATTTTTGAAAATTGCGATAAATTGAAGAAGCCAAGATAGTGCTAATATCGGACTGCTTATGCACTTCTGAAAGGACGAATATCCTTCTAAAATATGGTTGTACGATAAAATCAACCAACATAAGTTTTAAACTTCGCGTTTTAAATGAGGATCGAAATTATGAAAAAAGCACTGATTACTGGCATCACCGGTCAGGATGGCTCTTATCTGGCAGAGTTTCTGCTGGAGAAGGGCTACGAGGTCCACGGCATTGTCCGCCGTGCTTCCATCTCCAACACCGCTCGTATCGACCATCTGATCGAGAAGAATGCGATCACCCTGCACGACGGCGATCTGTCCGATTCCTCCGGCCTGATCCGTCTGGTGGGCGAGATCAAGCCCGATGAAATCTACAATCTGGCTGCACAGAGCCATGTTCAGGTCTCCTTTGATGCTCCTGAGTACTCCGGCGATGTGGACGCACTGGGCGTTCTGCGTGTGCTGGAGGCTGTCCGTGTTTGCGGCCTGACCAAGACCTGCAAGGTGTATCAGGCTTCCACCTCTGAGCTGTACGGCAAGGTCGAGGAGGTTCCCCAGCGCGAGACCACCCCGTTCCACCCCTACTCTCCGTATGCTGTCGCCAAGCAGTACGGCTTCTGGATGGTCAAGGAGTACCGCGATGCTTACGGGATGTTCGCTGTCAACGGCATTCTGTTCAACCATGAGTCTGAGCGCCGTGGCGAGAACTTCGTCACCCGTAAGATCACGCTGGCAGCCGGTCGTATCGCCGAGGGTCTGCAGGATCATCTGGAGCTGGGCAACATGGACTCCCTGCGCGACTGGGGTTACGCTAAGGATTATGTCGAGTGCATGTGGCTGATCATGCAGCAGGAGAAACCGGACGACTTCGTCATCGCTACCGGCGTGCAGCACACGGTCCGCGACTTCACTGAGAAGGCTTTTGCCGCTAACGGCATCACCATCCGCTGGGAGGGCACCGGCATCGATGAGAAGGGCTATGATGCAGCTACCGGCAAGATGCTGGTCTGCGTGAATCCTCAGTGGTTCCGTCCCACCGATGTGGACAACCTGTGGGGCGACCCCACCAAGGCAAAGACCGTTCTGGGCTGGAATCCGCAGTCCACTACTTATGAGCAGCTGGTGGAGATCATGGCCAAGCACGACCGTGAGCGTGCAAAGCGCGAAAAGGCACTCAAGGCAGTTCTGTAATTTGGAAAGAAGGCAATTCTGTTATGATGGAAAAGAATGCTAAGATTTATGTCGCAGGTCATCGCGGCATGGTGGGCTCTGCAATCGTTCGTGAGTTGCAGCGTCAGGGCTACACCAATATCATCACCCGCACCCACAAGGAGCTGGACCTGACCCGTCAGGATGCTGTGGAAGAGTTCTTCGCACAGGAGAAGCCGGAGTATGTGTTCCTTGCTGCTGCCAAGGTTGGCGGCATCGTGGCAAACCAGGAAGCACTGGCCGACTTCATGTATGACAACATGACGCTGGAGATGAACGCCATCCACTCGGCTTGGAAGAACGGCTGCAAGAAGCTGGAATTCCTCGGCTCCTCCTGCATTTACCCCCGTATGGCTCCTCAGCCCATGAAGGAAAACTGCCTGTTGACCAGTGAGCTGGAAAAGACCAACGAGGCCTATGCACTGGCGAAGATCTCCGGTCTGAAGTACTGCGAGTTCCTGAACCGTCAGTACGGCACCGACTACATCAGCGTCATGCCCACCAACCTCTATGGCCCTAACGACAACTATCACCCCACCCACAGCCATGTGGTCCCGGCGCTGATCCGCCGCTTCCATGAGGCCAAGGAGCAGAATCTGCCCAGCGTTACCTGCTGGGGCGATGGCTCTCCGCTGCGTGAGTTCCTGTATGTGGACGATCTGGCAAACCTGTGCGTCTTCCTGATGAACAACTACTCCGGCAACGAGACCGTCAACGCCGGTACCGGCAAAGAGCTGACCATCAAGGAGCTGACCGAGCTGGTTGCCAAGGTCGTGGGCTACACCGGCGAGATCAAGTGGGATACCACCAAGCCCAACGGCACGCCCCGCAAGCTGCTGGATGTGTCCAAGGCCACCAATCTGGGCTGGACCTACAAGACTGAGCTGGAAGACGGCCTGCGCCTGTCCTACGAGGACTTCCTGAACAACCCGATGCGTGCAGAGCGCTAAAATAAACGATTTGAAAAGGTCGTGTGTCCGTGCAGGGCCACGGCCTTTTTTGCTAGATGACAGGAGAGAATAGTATGAATCTGGTGTTACTGTCCGGCGGTTCCGGCCAGCGTCTGTGGCCGCTTTCCAATGATATTCGTTCCAAGCAGTTCATCAAGATCTTCCACCGGGAAGACGGTGAGCTGGAATCCATGGTGCAGCGTGTCTACCGTCAGATCAAGGCGGTCGATACCGATGCAACGGTCACGATTGCTACTTCCAAATCGCAGGTTTCGGCCATCCACAATCAGCTGGGCGAGGAAGTGGGCATCAGCGTGGAGCCTTGCCGCCGGGATACCTTCCCGGCCATTGCTCTGGCAGCGGTCTACCTGAAGGACGTGCAGGGCGTCGGCGAGGAAGAATCCGTTGTCGTCTGCCCGGTAGACCCCTATGTGGAGAACGACTACTTTGAGGCCCTGAAAGCGCTGGGCGACCGTGCCGCTGTCAGCAGCGCAAATCTGGTCCTGATGGGCATTGAGCCGACCTACCCCAGCGAGAAATACGGCTACATCATCCCCATCGGCAAAGAGCAGGTCAGCAAGGTGTCCATGTTCAAGGAAAAGCCGACGCAGGAAGTGGCAAAGGACTACATTGCAAAGGGCGCACTCTGGAACGGCGGTGTGTTCGCCTTCAAGCTGGGCTATGTGCTGAACCGCGCCCATGAGCTGATCGATTTCGTGGACTATGAGGACCTGTTCAATAAATACGATACCCTGAACAAGATCAGCTTTGACTATGCTGTGGTGGAGCACGAGCCGGAGATCGAGGTCATGCGCTTTGCAGGCACTTGGAAAGACCTTGGCACTTGGAACACCCTGACCGAGGCGATGGACAGCCACGCGGTGGGCGAGGCACTGTTTAATGAGCAGTGCGAGAATGTCCATGTGGTCAACGAGCTGGATGTGCCCATCCTCTGCATGGGTCTGAAGGATGTGGTAGTCTCTGCCAGCCCGGAGGGCATTCTGGTCTCGGATAAGGAGCAGTCCAGCTACATCAAGCCCTACGTCAACACGCTCGACCATCGGGTCATGTTTGCTGAAAAATCGTGGGGCAGCTTTAAGGTCATCGACATTGATAAGGCTTCCATGACTATCAAAGTGACCCTGAATGCAGGCCATCAGATGAACTACCACAGCCATCAGCACCGGGACGAGGTCTGGACGGTCATTGCAGGCAAGGGCAAGACCATTGTGGACGGCATGGAGCAGAATGTGAAGGCGGGCGACGTCATCACCATGTCCGCAGGCTGCCGCCATACGGTTATTGCCGAGACCGAGCTGAAGCTCATCGAAGTGCAGCTGGGCGAAGCCATCGACGTCCACGACAAGCAAAAGTTCGAGCTGGAATATTGAGACACCGCAGGAGGCAGTTATGCAAAACAAGAACAAGCCTCTTTTGCTCCGACCGTCCGGCAAGGATTATCTCTGGGGCGGCAGCCGTTTGAACGATGAATTTGAAAAAAACATCGACCTGACCCCGTTGGCAGAGACGTGGGAGTGCTCCACCCACCCCGATGGCCCCAGCTATGTGGTGGGCGGCGCATTTGATGGACAGGAGCTGGCAGAGGTGCTGAGAGCGCACCCGGAGTATCTGGGGGAGCGCCACAAGGGCGAGAACACGCTGCCGATCCTCATCAAATTCATCGATGCCAAGAAAGATCTGTCGGTGCAGGTGCATCCCACCGATGCCTACGCGCAGGAGCGTGAAAACGGGCAGCTGGGCAAGACCGAGATGTGGTATGTGCTGGATGCCAGCAAGGACGCAAAGCTCGTGTATGGCCTGAAACGGGAACGTACCGAACAGCAGATGCGGGACGCTATCGCCAAAGGAACCCTGATGAAGGACTTGCAGTGGGTTCCGGTCAAGAAGGACGACCTGTTTTTTATTGAAGCAGGTACTATCCATGCCATCGGTGCGGGTGCGCTGGTGGCAGAGATTCAGGAAAACTCCAACCTGACCTACCGCCTGTACGATTATGACCGTGTGGGCAAGGACGGCAAAAAGCGGGAGCTGCACATCGACAAGGCGCTGGATGTGGCGAACCTGAAGAGCAGCGCAGAGCCGAAGCAGCCCCTTCGGGTGCTGAAATACCGGCAGGGCATTGCCTCTGAGCTGCTGACCCGCTGCAAGTATTTTGAGGTGTACCGGATGATCGTCAACACCGAGCGGCGGCAGAAGGTGCACTACCGGGCGGATGAGATCGCTTTCCGGGTGCTGCTCTGCGTCAATGGCTGCGGCACGATCTCCTATGAGGGCGGCAATCTTCCGTTCTATAAGGGGGACTGCATCTTTGTCCCGGCGGATTCTGAGGTGCTGACCATCCATGGACAGGCACAATTTCTGGATGTGAGAGGGTAAACGATATGGATATTAAAAAGGAATACGAACGCTGGCTGGCAAATGCCACCGCCGATGCCGATGTTGTGGCAGAGCTGAAAACGCTGGACGATGCCAAGATCGAGGACGCTTTTTACCGTGACCTCGCCTTTGGCACGGGCGGTCTGCGCGGCGTCATCGGCGCAGGCACCAACCGGATGAACGTCTATACCGTGGCAAAGGCTTCGCAGGGTCTGGCAGACTATCTGAAGAAGAACTATGCCGAGCCGTCTGTGGCCATCGGTTATGACAGCCGCATCAAGAGCGATGTGTTTGCAAAGGTGGCTGCGGGTGTGTTTGCCGCCAATGGCGTCAAGGTCAACATCTGGCCTGTCCTGATGCCGGTTCCTACCGTGTCCTTTGCGACCCGCTATCTGCACACCTCTGCCGGTGTCATGGTGACGGCTTCCCACAACCCCAGCAAATACAACGGCTATAAGGTCTACGGCGCGGACGGCTGCCAGATCACCACCGAGGCCGCAGCGGAAATTCTGGCTGAGATCGAGAAACTGGACATCTTTGCCGACGTCAAGACCGGCGATTTTGAGGCAGGTGTGGCAGACGGCAGCATCCAGTACATCCCGGACGAGGTCTACACCGCCTTTGTGGAGCAGGTCAAGAATCAGTCTGTTCTGTTTGGCGAGACTGTCAACAAGGATGTAGCCATCGTGTACAGCCCGCTGAACGGCACCGGTCTGAAGCCTGTGACCCGCACCCTGAAGGAGATGGGCTACACCAACATCACAGTGGTCAAGGAGCAGGAGCAGCCGGACGGGAAGTTCCCGACCTGCCCGTACCCCAACCCGGAAATCAAAGAGGCTATGGCACTGGGCATGGAGTATGCCAAAAAGTGCAACGCCGACCTGCTGCTGGCGACCGACCCCGACTGTGACCGTGTGGGCATCGCCGTCAAGAACAAGGCGGGGGAGTACGAGCTGCTGACCGGCAACCAGACCGGTATGCTGCTGCTGGACTATATTTGCAGCCAGCGCGTCAAGCACGGTAAGATGCCCGCTGACCCGGTCATGGTCAAGACCATCGTCACCATGGACATGGGCGAGCAGATCGCTGCCCATTACGGCCTGCGTACCATCAACGTGCTGACCGGCTTCAAGTTCATCGGGGAGCAGATCGGCAAGCTGGAACAGCAGGGAAAGGCAGACAGCTATGTGTTCGGCTTTGAGGAGAGCTATGGCTACCTGACCGGCTCCTACGTCCGCGATAAGGATGGCGTGGACGGTGCGTATATGATCTGCGAGATGTTCAGCTACTATGCCACCAAGGGCATCAGCCTGTTGGACAAGCTAGAGGAGCTGTACAATACCTACGGCTACTGTCTGAACACCCTGCACAGCTATGAGTTCGACGGCAGCGCCGGTTTTGCCAAGATGCAGAGCATCATGCAGGCATTCCGGGGCGACATCAAGGCTTTTGGCGGCAAGAAGGTCGTGAAGCTGCTGGACTACGCGCCGGGTCTGGACGGCCTGCCCAAGTCCGACGTGCTCAAGTTCCTGCTGGAAGACAACTGCTCCATCGTGGTGCGTCCCTCCGGTACCGAGCCGAAGCTCAAGACCTATATCTCCGTCAGTGCGGAGAATAAGGAAGCCGCCGAGAAGGTGGAAGCAGAGATCTGCAAGAGCGCGGAAGCATACCTGAAATAAAATCGGCGGTACGGCGCAAAGCCTTCTGCCCCGACAGACAGCAGCACCCCGGCCTCCCTTAAAAAGGGAAAGCCGGGGTGCTGTTGTATCGGCCCGGTCAGCCGTCCATCCGGCGCTCGACGAAATCATCCACCATCTTGTCCAGCTGGCTCACGGCGTGTTCGGCGCCCTTCGCCAGCTTGCGGGCGGTGCGGCGCATCTGGCGCTGGCTGGTGTTGGTGGCCATGACGCCGGCAGCACCCAGTGCGGCCCCGGCGGCCATGCCGAGCAGGAGCGGGGCGGTGGAGCTTGCGTGTTCGTTTTTCATGGAAGAAACTCCTTTCGAATCGGAAATTTTGGGCGGTGAGGCTAGTATTTCCACCAAAGGATTCACTATACGCTTTTTTTGTGCAGGAAAATGTGGTATACTGTATCATATTCTGATAAACTGGGCTGGCTGTGGGCTGGCCCGGCTTATGGGAAAAGGCATATCCTGCGAAGGAGGTTTCTTTTTTGCTGAAGATAACAGAACCGAAAAAAGTTCTCTGTATCCACGACCTTTCCGGCGTGGGGCGCTGTAGTCTGGCGGTCATCCTGCCGGTGCTCAGCGTCATGGGCATCCAGCCGGTGGCCCTGCCCACGGTGATGCTCTCCACCCACACCGGCGGCTTTGGCGCTCCGGCTCGTCTGGACGGCTGCGCCTACGGGGAGGCCGCGCTGGAGCATTACCGGGAGCTGGGGCTGAGCTTTGACTGCATCTACACCGGCTACCTCGGGGGCGAGGCGCAGGCCGCGCTGGCCGAGAAGGCCTTCGACCTCTGGCCCTCGGCCTACAAGGTGGTAGACCCCGTGATGGGGGATAACGGCAGGGCCTACACCACCGTCACCCCGGCCTTCATCGACCGGATGCGGCAGCTCTGCCGCCGGGCCGACCTTATCCTGCCCAACGCCACCGAGGCCGGGCTGCTGCTGGAAAAGCCCCTGCCCGACCCGCTGGACGAGGCGGGCGCACAGGCGCTGGCCGACGAGCTGGCGGCGGCGCTGGCCCCCAACGTGGTGGTCACGGGCTTACAGCTGGACAAGTACATTGCCTGCGCCGGTGCGGGCCGCGAACGCTTTGTGGTCAAAAAGCTGCACATCGCCCGCAATTTCCCCGGCACGGGCGACCTCTACGGCGCGGTGCTCATCGGCTCGCTCATTCAGGGCAACGCCCTGAGCGCGGCGGCAGACAATGCAGCGGAATTTGTGGCGCTGGCCATCCAGAAGACGCCCTATGACCAGGACACCCGCTTCGGCGTCTGGTTCGAGCCTCTGCTGCCCCGGCTGTGCCCGCTGCGGGAAGAGTGAGGCGGCAGATATGAGCGAAAAACCGACCCTGAACATCGTGCTGGTGGAGCCGCGCATCCCGCAGAACACCGGCAACGTGGCCCGCACCTGCGCCTGCACGGCCTGCCGCCTCCATCTGGTGGGGCCGATGGGCTTTGCCATCGACGACCGGAAGCTCAAGCACGCCGGGCTGGACTACTGGCACTATCTGGACATCAACTATTATGATGGTCTGGACGACTTCTTCGCACGGAACGCCGGGCCGTTCTACTACTTTACGACCAAAGCGCCCCAGCGCTACACCGACGTCGCCTACCCGGACGGGGCCTACCTCGTGTTTGGCCGGGAGGACGCCGGGCTGCCGGAAGCGCTGCTGGCAGCCAATCAGGAGCACTGCATCCGGATGCCCATGCGGGACACCTGCCGCAGCCTGAACCTGTCCAACAGCGTCGCTGTGGGTGTGTACGAGGTGCTGCGCCAGTGGGATTTTCCGGAGCTGCTGGACCACGGCCATCTGCGAGATTATGAATGGAAATGAGGGATACTATGAGCAAAATTGCGATTCTGACCGACTCCTCCTGCGACATCCCGCAGGAGCTGGCCGAAAAATACGGCATCGACATCATGGGCTTCCATATCCTGCTGGACGACGAGGATATTGTGGAGCGCGAGAAATACACCCCCGAGGAGTTCTACGACAAGATGCGGGCCGCTAAGGGCATCCCCTCCACGGCTGCCATCACCCCCATCCAGTTCTGTGAGAAGTACTGCCAATATGTGGACGAGGGCTACACCGACGTCATCCATGTGCCCATCAACCGCTCCGGCTCCTCCACCTACAACAACGCCGTCATGGCGCAGGGGATGCTGCGGGAGGAGCGCCCGGAGCACCACCTGAACATCCACCTGCTGGACCCCCACACCTACTCGATGGTGTTCGGCTGGTATGTCTGCGAGATGGCCCGCAAGCTGCAGAACGGCGCAGAGCTCCGCCACGTCATCGGCGAGTTCGAGGCACAGATGAACAAGATGGAGGTCATCCTCGGACCCTACAGCCTCAAGCAGATGAAGAAGAGCGGCCGCATCTCCGCCGCTGCCGCCGTCATGGGCGAGCTGATGGGCATCCGCCCTATCATCACCCTCATCGACGGCAAGACCAAGGTGGAGAGCAAGGTGCGCGGCGACGACAAGGTCATACCCGCCATGATCGACCTGTGCAAAAAGCGCACCGAGGGCGTGGAGGACTTCGACTATATGATCGGCCACACCTCCATCCCGCAGGCCGTGGAGCTGGAAAAGGCCTGCCGCAGGGCGTTCGGCAAAGCCCCCCTCACCACCTTTGATCTGGGCGGCGTCGTCTCGGCCAACACCGGCCCCGACACCCTTGCGCTGGTCTATGTGGGCAAGCCCCGGGGCTGAGCCACGCTGGAAGACTGCTGCTGTGCGGCAGTCTTTTTTCGTGCAGCCGTTGCATCCCGGCCCAAACTATGATATAATTACTTGAGTTGTGCCTGCGGGCACAGTGTCTCAAAGAGCAACTTAGGATTTTAGGCTCCCCGGCGTGTCTCGAACCATGCCGGGCCAAACCCACAGGGGCTGGCGGTCCCTGCGCGGTCAAAATCAAACCGCTGGAGTTATAGTATGAAGAATCAGAATCTTTCTGTCCGTAAACTGGCCCGCTGCGGCATGGTCGCAGCCCTCTACGTCGTGCTCTGCATGGCGCTGCAGCCGTTCTCTTACGGCGCGGTGCAGGTGCGTGTGGCCGAGGCCCTCTGCCTGCTGCCGGTGTTCGGCGCAGAGTACATCTTCGGCGTGGTGCTGGGCTGCTTCCTCGCAAACCTGCTCGGCTCCACCATCGTGGACGTCATCTTCGGCACGCTGGCCACCCTGCTGGCCTGCCTCGTGACCTACAAGCTGCGGAACATCCGCTTCAAGGGTCTGGCCGTCGCAGCCTCGCTGCCCCCGGTGGTCTTCAATGCCGTCATCATCGGCATCGAGATCGCGGTGATGTTCCCGGACCCCTCTTCCAGCGCACCTCTCTGGCTGGCCTGCATCACCAACGGCATCTCCGTGGGCATCGGCGAGCTGATCAGCTGCACCGTGCTGGGCGTCCTGCTGGTCCGCATCATCGAGGCCAGCCCTTCGGTCAGGAAGGTCTTCGAAGCCTGAATATAAGACGCTCCCACGCCGTCCCGGCGGGCGTGCCTGATCGAGCAGGCCGCCTGTCCGGGCCTGAAAGGCTATTTTACCGAGTTGCTCGGCCTTTCGGGCGGCTGCGGCGGGAAGCGATACGATACGAAGCGCTGCGCGGGAGACCGTGCGGCGTTTTTCTTTATAAAAGAGACGGAGGAGCGATAATTCTACCGCCCGTCGGTTGCGCGGGAGGATGCGGCCCGGTACAATAAGGCCAGAAAAGGGCGGCAGACGCCCGCAAGGAGGCAGAAGATATGTACGAACTGGACAAAGCCGCATTTGGCCGCTTTCTGGCTCAGCTGCGCAAGGAAAAGGGGATGACCCAGAAGGAGCTTGCCGCGACGCTGTATGTGTCCGACAAGGCCGTCAGCAAGTGGGAGCGGGGGCAGAGCGTACCCGACATCTCGCTGCTGGTGCCGCTGGCCGAGCAGCTGAACGCGACGGTGGCCGAGCTTTTGCAGGGCCGCAGGGTAGAGGAGGAGCGGCGCTTCACCCGCGAGGAGACGGAGGAGCTTATCCGCAAGGCGCTGACCTTTTCGGCAGAGCCGCCGGAGCGCCGTCAGGCGCGGACGAAGAAGTATCTGCCGGTGTATGTCATCTGCTGCGTGCTGGGCGTCGCCGGAGCGCTGGCTGTCTGGGCAGCGGGACTGGCCGACATCGAGGGAGCGCTGGCTCTGCTCATCATCGGTGTGGTGTTCGGCGTCGTCTACGGGGCATATGCCATGTTCTGGATGGCCGAGACTCTGCCCCGCTACTACGACGAGAACCGCATCTGCAACTTTGCACAGGGTGCGTTCCACATCCACATCCCGGGGGTGTACTACAACAACCGCAACTGGAAGCATATCCTGCGGGCGTTCCGGGTCTGGTCGATGGCGTCGCTGGTGCTGGTGCCGCCCTGCACGGCGGGGGCTGTCCTGCTCGAGCGCGCTACCGGCTGGCAGGTGTGGGGCGCGGTGCTGGTGGTGTATATCGCCTCGCTGTTCGGGGCTATCGTGATACCGGCGAAGAGGTTTGAGTGAGGGCGAAAGCCCCTCCGAGCCACGCAGGTTATCTGACCAAGTGACACTTTTCCATCGCTGCTATGTCGAAATATCCACTTGGCCAAGGGGACCAAATGAGCATAGCTGACCAAGTGGGTCACTTGGCCAACCCATGTCACTTGGCCAAACTGACCAACTGGGGAAATATAACGTATCTATATTATTAAATGGCCACTTGGCCATATAATTCACCACAGTATACAGGAGAGATCATATGCTCAAGGATTCACAGCTCGACCTCTGCGGTCGGGTCGATTTTGCCCGCACGGCCCCGCTGCTGGGGCGGGACGAGGCGTTTTCCTTCGCCTGCGCAGGCTGCGGCGACTGCTGCCGGGGGCGGGAGGACATCGTGCTGTCGGGCTTCGACCTCTGGCGCATCGCGGCCCGCCTCCGCCTGCCGCCCCAGACCGTGGCCCGGGCCTTCTGCCGGGCGTCCATCGGGCCGGTGAGCCATCTGCCGGTGCTGCGGCTGGCCCCCGTGAAGGAGGAGCGGAGCAACTGCCCCTTCCTCACCGAAGACCACTGCGCCATCCACGACGCCGAGCCGCTGGTCTGCGCCCTCTACCCGCTGGCGCAGGAGATCAGCCGGGAAGGGGAGGTGCGCTACTTTTTGCAGCCCACCGGCTGCGGGGGAACGGTCTTTGCGGCGCGGGTGGAGGACTATCTGGCCCGCTACGATGTGCCCGCCCGGGAAAAGACCGACGTCCGCTGGGCACAGACCTGCATGGAGCTGGAGGACGTGGTGGAGCCGCTGGACGCTGCCCTCGAGCCGCCGCTGTGCCGCCGGATGCAGGCGAAGCTCTGGCAGGCCCTCTATTTCCGGTTCGACTACGGGCGGGCCTACCTGCCGCAGCTGGAAGCAAACCTCGTCTGGCTGGACGAAGGACTGCAAAAACTGACGGAGTATCAGCAGAGAAGAAATACCTATCGAAAAAAGTGATGGATAGATGCACCCTAATCGATAATTAGGGCCGAAAGAGCGTTGCCAACGGAGGAAAATCGTGCTATACTTCACGAGTGTAAAGCAGAGATCGCTCTGCTGGACATTGAAATGCGTGTTTGCGCGGCATCCTGTGGCCGCGTGAGCGAAAAATGAGGGAGTAATCATTATGCGTAAAATCACTCGTCGTTCGTTTCTGGCTGCCGCCGCTGTCTGCGGCGCTGCTGCTGCCCTGACCGCCTGCGGCGGCTCTTCTGCCTCCTCCGTAGCGGCTTCCTCTGTGGCAAGCTCTGCCGCAGCAGGCTCTGCTGCCGCTTCCGGCGACAGCTACACCGTCGGCATCTGCCAGCTGGTGCAGCACGCCGCGCTGGACGCTGCAACGCAGGGCTTTGAGGACGCTCTGACCGCAGAGTTCGGCGACAATGTGAAGTTCGACTTCCAGAACGCACAGGGTGATTCCGCTACCTGCGCCACCATCGCCAACGGCTTCGTCTCCGCAGGCGTGGACCTCATCATGGCAAACGCCACCCCCGCCCTGCAGGCGGCACAGTCTGCCACCAACGAGATCCCCGTGCTGGGCACCTCCGTTACCGAGTATGGCGTGGCGCTGGGCCTGAGCGACTTCTCCGGCACGGTGGGCGGCAACATCTCCGGCACCTCCGACCTCGCCCCGCTGGATCAGCAGGCCGATATGATCGTGGAGTGGATGCCTGAGGCCAAGAAGGTGGGCCTGCTGTACTGCTCCGCAGAGGCCAACAGCCAGTATCAGGTGGATGAGGTCCAGAAGTATCTGGAGGCCAAGGGCGTCACCGCGACCCAGTACGCCTTCTCCGACTCCAACGACCTGTCCTCCGTCTGCCAGAAGGCCGCTGACGAGAACGACGCCCTGTATGTCCCCACCGACAACACCGTCGCCGCCAACACCGGCATCGTGGACGGCATCTGCCGCCCCGCCAAGAAGCCCGTCTTCGCCGGTGAGGAGGGCATCTGCGCCGGCTGCGGCGTGGCGACCCTGTCCATCAGCTACTACGATCTGGGCTACACCACCGGCGAGATGGCCGTCAAGATCCTGAAGGGCGAGGCCGACATCTCCACCATGCCCATCGAGTACACCGATGTGACCAAGAAGTACAACAAGGCCGTCTGCGATGATCTGGGCCTGACCGTCCCCGAGGGATACGAGGCGATCGAGGGATGATAGGGGAATAACCTCTCCGTCACGCCTACGGCGTGCCACCTCCCCTATCGAGGGGAGGCTTTGGCAGGACGGAAAACTTCATCTCTTCGCCAGAGGCTCCCCTCGGTAGGGGAGCTGTCGAGCGATAGCGAGACTGAGAGGTTAAATTACATACAACGCTTATTTTAGCAGAAAATACACATGGATGCAAGAGTTTTTGCTATTTTTTCAGAACAAGGCAGGGCAGGGGCGCTGTATCGGCCCAGTTGGCGAAATCGCACACCAGTACGGTATATTTTTCCAGAGGGAGGGCGCGCAGCCAGCCGAGGATGCTCTGTTTTTCGCTGGTGCCGATGACCCGGCCGCTGTAGAGGATGGCACTGAGCACGCCGCCCGGGCGCAGAGCCGTAAGGGCTGCTTCCAGCGCGGGGATGCTGCTCTCGGCGGTGGAGAAGACCCTGTGGTCGGCCCCGGGCAGCCAGCCGAAGTTGAACATCACGATGTCCGCTGTGCCGGGCCGGACATGGTGCAGGAGGTTTGCGTGGCTGTCGCAGAAAAGCTCTGCGGCGAGGCTCTGCGTTTCGAGCCGGGCGCGGGTGGAAGCGATGGCCTCGGGCTGGATATCGAAGCCCAGCACCCGCCCCTCCGGGCCGACGAGGCGGCAGAGGAAGGCCGTGTCGCCGCCGTTGCCGCAGGTGGCGTCGATGCACAGGGCGGCATGGGGCAGGTGGGCCGCAAGATAGTCCTGTACCAAGCGCACTGCCGTCAGGTCGGGGGTGCGGCGGCGGCAGAGCCGCCCGCCCTCGGGGGCGAAGCCGAATTTTTTCCAGAACAGCCCCTCGCCCTCGTCGGCAGGCAGCGGCGCAGTGAAGACCGTGGCGGCCTCCCGGTCATAGCCGCCGAAGCGGCGCAAGATCTCTTTCAGTAAATAGGAGCCATAGCCCTTCCGCCGCCACTGGGGCAGGATGGACAGGGAGGTGATGTCCGCGCCCTTAGGGGCGGGGGTGACGCTGCACTGGCCGATGACGTTGGACTCCTTATAAAGGGCGAAGCCGCCCGCAGTCACAGAAAGCTTCATGGATGTCTCCTTGGACCTTATTTCACACATTCTTCACGGGGGAAACGATTGATTTTCACAATTAGCAGATAGAATAAAATCGTGCCAGAGGGGAGCGGCAGAATGCTCCCTCCCGACCGAAGCTGTTTCCATGGCCGGTACGTTCCGGCGGGGACAGCTTCCCGATCCCTTCGAAAGGAAGTAATCACGATGGATGAAAATAAATGGGAATATGACTATTCCTCTTCCAATAATTCTGCCGGGGATACCGGCTATCCCAATGTGGGTTCCAGCGGCATGAACACTGCCAACACCGCTTCCAGCTTCAGCGAGAATACGGGTGCTTCCGGCGGTGCGACGCCGCCTCCCGCCCAGCCGCAGAACGCTGCTCCCGCAGCCCCGAAAAAGCCGAAAAAGAACGCCGGTAAGGCCGCAAAGAGCATCGTCGCTCTGGTGCTGGCCGCAGCGATGGGCTTTATGGGCGGCTTTGTGGGCGCACGCTTCGGCGGCGGCAGCAAGGTCGTCATCCAGCAGGTGGAGCGCTCGGACAGCGCTGCGGCAGACTCGGAGAGCGCTGCCGGGGGCACCTCTGTTTCCAGCGGCATGACCACCGCACAGGTGGCCAAGACCGTCAGCCCCAGCGTCGTTGTCATCACCACCGAGCAGGTGGTCTACTCCCAGTGGTCGTGGTACGGCCAGAGTCAGGTGGAGAGCGGCGCCGGCAGCGGCGTCATCATCAGCTCGGACGGCTATATCCTCACCTGTGACCACGTCGTGTCGGGTGCCTCCAACATCACCGTCACCATCGGCGACAAGGACTATCCCGCCACCATCATCGGCGAGGACTCCACCAGCGACATCGCAGTCATCAAGATCGAGGCCGACGGCCTGACCCCCGCCATCGTGGGCGACAGCGATAAGCTGGCCGTGGGCGACAATGTGCTGGCTGTGGGCAACCCGCTGGGTGAGCTGGGCGGCACCGTCACCAGCGGCATCGTCAGCGCCCTGAACCGCAGCGTCTCCATCCAGAGCTCCAGCGCCGTCAACACCATGTCCCTCATCCAGATGGATGCTTCCGTCAGTCCCGGCAACTCCGGCGGCGGCCTGTTCAATATGAACGGCGAGCTGGTGGGCATCGTCAACGCAAAGTCCTCCAGCTCCGACGCGGAGGGTCTGGGCTTCGCCATCCCCATCAACGACGCCATCAAGGTGGCGCAGGATCTGCTGGAGAACGGCTATGTCACCGGACGCCCCTATATGGGCATCACCTATCTGGCTGTGACCGACGCCCAGACGGCGGCGCAGCTGGGCGTCAACGCTTACGGCATCTATGTCGTGGATGTCGTCTCCGGCGGCCCTGCCGATCAGGCGGGCCTCAAGGCCGGTGACCGCATCATCAGCATCGACAACACCGAGGTGGCCCAGAAGACCGACCTCGGCACCCTGATGCAGGAGCACTCCGCCGGGGACACCCTCTCCATCACCATCGCCCGCGATGGCCAGATGCAGACGGTGAGCCTGACGCTGGGCGAAAAGAACGCCTCCAACAGCGGCAGCGCCAGCACCAACGGCGCAGCCCGTCAGGAGACGCCCAGTGAGTCTGCACCCCAGCAGGACCCGCAGGGCTAAAAGTCAAGACATCCCCCAGAAGTTCCTTTCTTCTTGTTGGGCGGCTCGCCGTGTGATGCGGCGGGCCGCTTTTTTTGTCATACGCGCCCGAAGATGGTGGCGCTGCACGGGAGGAGCGTCACCTCGCCGCCGCAGACCCGGCTGGGGCTTTTCCAGAGAGCAGAGGAAACGCCGTCGCTCAGCAGCTTCCACTGGCCCTCCGGCAGGCTGACCCGCTTTTCCTCCCCGGTGGGGTTATAAAAAACGCAGAGCGCCCGCCATTCGGCACCGTCGCCGGGGGCGGCGGGCAGCGTCCAGCCCACGAGGGGCTGCTCCAGCGAGAAAAAGCGGATGGCCGCCGGGCTGGCGGCGTCCGGGGCGCTCAGGCGGGGGAACCGCGCCCGCAGGCCCAGAAGCCCCCGGTAATAGTCCACGAGGCCGTGGAACTGCGCCGCCCGCTTCCAGTCCAGACGGTTGAGGGCGGGGGAGGAGCGGTAGCTGTTGCTCTGCCCCTTTTTGGTGCGGGCGAACTCCTCGCCGGCCAGCAGGAAGGGCATCCCCATGCAGGTGAGGTAGATGCCCGCTGCCAGCCGGTTCTGGGCCAGTGCCGCCGAGTCGGCGGCGGTGTACTCGGGCCGGGCATATCGCACCAGAAGCAGCTTGTCCCAGAGGGTAAAGTTGTCGTGGGCGGACACATAGCTGACGATCTGGGCGGGCGAGTGGGCGGGCAGCTTATCGCTGCGGCACCACGCGGCTACCGCGCCGCCGATGTCCCAGAAGTTGCCCGGCCTGCCCTCCACATAGCCCGGCTCCCGGGCGTCGAAGCAGCCGCCCTTGATGACGTCGCGGGTGTTGTCGCAGAAGATGCCGATGCGGTCGGAGAGCATGGCGAGGTTGGCTTTGTTGGCCTCGTAGCGGTGGAGCTGGCTCCCGCCGCCCTGCCACGGCTCGCCGTACATCAGGATGTCCCGGCCTCCGGGCAGGGCGTCCAGCGCGGCCCGCAGCTCGTTCATGGTGTCCACATCGTAGAGGCCCATGAGGTCGAAGCGGAAGCCGTCGATGTGGTATTCCTGCGCCCAGTAGAGCACCGAGTCGATAAGGTATTTCCGGGCCATGGGCCGCTCGCTGGCAAACTCGTTGCCGCAGCCGCTGCCGTTGGAGAAGCTGCCGTCCGGGTTCTGCCGGAAGAAATAGTAGGGCACGGTGTTGTTCAGCGGGTTTTCGTTGCGGTACATATGGTTATACACCACATCCATGACGACGCCGATGCCCGCCGCGTGGAGGGCGGCGATCATCTCCTTGCACTCCCGCACCCGCACTTCGCCCTTGGAGGGATCGGTGGAGTAGCTGCCCTCGGGGACGTTGTAGTTGGTGGGGTCATAGCCCCAGTTGTACTGCCGGGTGAGGGGGCGGCTCTCGTCCACGCTGCCGAAGTCGAAAATGGGCATCAGCTGGACATAGCCCACCCCCAGCCGTTTGAGGTAGTCGAGGCAGGTGGGGAAGGTGCCCGCCGAAGAGAGGGTCGTGCCCTTCTGGGTAAAGGCCATGAACTTGCCCCGCCACCCGGTCCGCACGCCGGAGGCCGGGTCTTGGGAGAAGTCGCGGACACTGACCTCCCATACTGTCCGGCGGGAGGCCGGGATGGCCGGGCGGTGGTCGTGGCTCCAGTCGGGCGGGTCGATGCGGGGGGCGTCGAGGATCATGCTGCGCAGACCATTGACGCCCGCCGTCCGGGCGTAGGGGTCGCCCGTCTCGTGCTGCGTGCCCTCCACCTCCACGGTAAAGGTATAGTATCGCCCGTGCTGGTCGCCGGGCAGGTAGACTGACCACAGCCCCTGCCCCTGCGGTTCCAGCGGCAGGCTGCCCATGCAGGCTCCGCCGTCGCCCCGGCGGTAGAGGTTGACCGAGACGCTCTGCGCCGTGGGCGCCCAGAGCCGCAGCCGGGTGCCCGAGGGGTTGTATTCCGGCCCCAGCGGGCCGCTGTAATTGGTCTGCCGTGCAAAGGCGCTGCTCTCGAACAGCGTTTTCCACTCTGCGGGCGTTTTCATTCTACTCCATTCCCTTCTCATGAATCAGATGATATAAAATTAGTGTACCCGCCCGGCTGCGGATTTTCAAGACTTTTCTTGCAAAAGGGGGCAAAGTACACTATACTGGAAAAAACGCAGGACGGAGGCAGGCGCAATGGGATACACCGACGATTGGGAGAGCTTGATGAACGGAGTGTTCGGCCCGGGAGGAAAGCTGCGCTATGATGTGCAGAAGCCGCCGGAGAAAACCGGCCTGCCCGACCTGAACGCGGCTCTTCTTGAGCAGCAGAAAAAACTCGATGAGATGCTCAAAAAGCAGAACGCCGCGCTGCGGGGCGGCACGGCGCAGGAGACGCTTGCCCAGAGCCGGAAGATGCTGGAGGAGATGGAGGCCGACGGCCTGCTGGCCAAGGGCACGGCAGAGGTGGGGCAGGAGCATCTGGGCAGCTTTGAGGGGCTGGCCGCTGAGGTGAAAAAGACGGTACTGGGGCAGGACGCCTTCGTGGACGGGGTCGTGCGGGCCATGCGCCGCCCCTTTGTGCTGGGGACAGAGCCGCCGACGGCCCGGAACGTCATCCTCCTCTGCGGCGCACCGGGCACGGGGCGGCACTTCACCCTCACCGAGACGGCCCGCTGCATGGCCGCGCGGGGGCTTCTGAAGAGCGACAGGCTGGCCGTCATGGACCTTGCCCTCTACCCCGGCTCCGGGGCAGAAAAGCTCTTTTTGCAGGACCTGTACGCCGCCCTCCACGCGCCGGGCGAGATCGTGGTCTTTGAGCACTACGAGAGCTGCTGCCCGGGCTTTTTAAAGACGCTGGCCGACCTCGCCGTCAGGGGCAGTGCGCCCCTGTCCAGCCGGTATCTCGTCAACAAGGAGGGCATTCTGGTGGACGCCGGGACCGCCCTTGCCCCCGGGGCGGTGAGCCGCATCACCCCCTGCGGCAAGTACCTCGTCTTCTTCTCCCGGAAGGGCCGGGCGGCGCTGGCCGACAGGTTCGGTACGCCCTTCGTCTCGGCGCTGGGCGACGTCTGCGAGACGGCCCCCTTTGCCCGGGAAGACCTCGCCGCGCTGGCGGCCCAGCAGCTCAACGCGCTGGCCGCGAAGGTGAAAGCCCGCCTCGGGCTGACCCTCGCGGCAGGGGCGGACGTGCGGGACTATGTGGCCGGCCAGTGCAGCCCGCAGCAGGGCGTGGCGGGGCTGACCGCCTGCTGTGACCGGATGTTCCGCGCCCTCAGCGAGTATTGTTTGCAGACCGACGCGGCCCTCACCGGCACGGTGTCCCTGACCGCCCGGGAGGGGGGCATCGACTTCGCCCTCAACGGCGGCGAAGCGCAGAAGCTTTTCGACCTGCTGCCCGCCGCCTACACCGGCGCGGTGGAGGAGATCAAAAAAGAGCTGAACAGCCTCGTGGGCCTCGGGCCGGTGAAGGAATACGTCTTCGGCCTCGCCGACAACCTCGAGGTGCAGCAGCGCCGGGCGGCGGCGGGACGCAAGACCGCCAGCCTCTCGATGCACATGATCTTCACCGGCAACCCCGGCACCGGCAAGACCACCATCGCCCGGCTGGTGGCAAAGTACCTCAAAGCCATCGGTGCCCTCAAGGGCGGGCAGCTGGTGGAGGTGAGCCGGGGCGACCTCGTGGGCCGGTACACCGGCCACACCGCCCCCCTGACCAACAGCGTCATCGAGAGCGCGCTGGGCGGCGTCCTCTTCATCGACGAGGCCTACAGCCTCTACCGGGGCGAGCAGGACAGTTTCGGCCTCGAGGCCATCGACACGCTGGTGAAGGGGATGGAGGACCATCGGGACGAGCTGGTGGTCATCCTCGCGGGCTATACGCGGGAGATGGAACACTTCCTCACCGCCAACAGCGGCCTTGCCAGCCGCTTCCCGAACCGGATCGAGTTCCCGGACTACACTGCCGCCGAGCTGCTGGACATCACACACCGGCTGGCTGAGGGCAGGGGCTACCAGCTGGACGAGAGCTGTAATGCGCCGCTTCTGGGCTACTACCAGCGCTGTCAGACGCAGGACGCCCGCACGGCGGGCAACGGACGCCTCGCCCGCAACACGCTGGAAAAGGCAATCTTCCACCAGAGCCGCCGCCTCGTGGCCGAGCCAGCCGCCGCGCTGGACCTCATCCTGCCCGGCGACTTAGAGCTCGAATGATAAAAACAAACGCTGGCACGAAATGTAGATGTCCATAAAACAGCATCAGTCCCGGCAGTAATGTCTGCCGGGATTGTTCTTGCCGTACATTGAAGCCATATGATATGATTAAACAGACTGATAAACTTGAGTTTATTTGATTAAGGAGAATTGAAAATAATGTTGGAATTAAAAAGATTGTCAGTTGATGACGGCTTAGATATTTACACAATGCTGCAAGAGATCCCTGCTGAAGAAAATGGATTAATTAACAAAGCCAACGGATTAACATTTGATGAGTATAAAGAATGGCTGATTGTAAAACAGAGGGATTCTGAGCAAGAAGGGATTGTAGATGGTTGGAAAGTGCCTTCTACAACTTTTTGGCTATATGCTGATGGTATTCCGGTTGGATTTGGTTCTGTCAGACATTTTTTGACTGAGGCACTGAGAAAAGCAGGAGGAAATATCGGGTACGGAATTGCACCAGCGTTTCGTGGAAAAGGATATGGAAAAGAACTGCTGAGATTATTGCTTAATGAAGCGAAAGAAATGGGAATAGATAAAGTGTTAGTAACCATTCTTTTAGATAACATAGCATCTCAAGCTGTGGCAATAGCAAACGGAGGTGTTGTTACTGAAAGAACTGACGAGAGAGTTTTCATTTGGATTGATACTAAGAAATAAAAAGGAAAATCAATTCCAATTTGTCAAACAGTAAGGGCGTACTTCTATACACCATTCGGTGTAGTGCGGTAATGTGCGATTTTGCACCGCATCCAAGCCTCCCGCGTCAGAGGGAGCCATGGATATTCCAGCCCTAACATAAAAAAAGAATCCGACCTTTGATTGCAGCCATAGGTCGGATTCACTTTTTTATGAGCAACCAGCTAAGGTGCCAGCGTTTGTTTTTTTACAGATTTTCCATCCGCAGCAGGTAGTAGAGCACCTCCACGAGGATGTTCGGCGAGAGGAGAGATGCCGCGTGGCTGCCCTCGATGAGCCGCTGTTCGCGGTTGGAGGCGGTCATCACATAGTCGGACAGATGGGCCAGCGGGCTGTGGCTGTCGCAGGTGATGAGCAGCACCGGCGCACCCCTCACCTTGGCGGCAGAGATCACCTCTTCCAGCCCGGCATCCCGCCCGGAGGTGGAGAACGCCATGAGGAGGTCCTTCGGGGTCAGCGTCTGCGCAAAAGCCAGCGTCTTTTCGTGGAGGGCGCTGGCGACGCACCGCTTGCCCAGATGACCGAACCGGATGGATGCATCCAGCGCTACCGGAAGGCTTCTGCCCTCAGACACCACCTCGATGACCTCGCAGCTGCACAGCAGCGAGAGCACCCGCCGCAGCTGCCGGGTGTCGATGGCCTGAATGGTGGCCCGCAGCTCCTCTTCCCGGTTGGCCTGAATGTCCAGCAGAGCCTGACGCAGCTCGTCCTGCCCTTCCTCCCGGGTGCGCCGGGCGGTCTCCTGCTGCTCCATGGCATCCCGCGCCAGCGCCAGCTGGAATTTGCGGTAGTTCTCGAAGCCCAGCTTGTGGCACAGCCGGGTGATGGTGGCCTCGGACGAACTGCTCAGACGGGCCAGCTCGGCCGACGTACACATGGACGCCCGCTTTACATCTGCAAGAATGCAGTCCGCAATGCGCCGCTCGGCGCTGTAAAGCTGGATGCCGGAACAGAGCAGAGTTACTACACTTCCGGGGGCTTCGCACATAAGTGATCCCTCCTTGCATTATGCGCAAGATACAATTCCGCCTAGACTTCTTTCTAAGATTGTAGCAGTTTTGACCAAGAAAATCAATTCAATTTCCAATAAAATTTTCATATGGCGGAGATGGACTTTTTATGGCCACTTTTGTATTCCATACGGTTTTGTTGAAAACGGACGCAAAAACGCCCCTCCGCAGGGGGCGGAGGGGCGTCGGGAAACAAATATTCAGCGCAGCTTAGTGCAGAATGGCAGCTCAGCAGCCTTCCTTCTCGGCCAGCTTGCGGCCCATCAGCACGCCCATGACGGAGGCCATCATCAGGCCGCGGGTCCAGCCGGAGGAGTCGCCGAGGCAGTGCAGGCCCTTGATGTTGGTGTCGAGGTTTGCGTCCATCTTGACCTTGTTGGAGTAGAACTTCAGCTCGGGGCTGTACAGCAGGGTCTCGTTGGCGGCAAAGCCGGGCACGACCATGTCCAGCATCTTGATGAACTCGATGATGTTGGTCATGGCGCGGTAGGGCATGGCGGCGGTGATGTCGCCGGCCACGGCGTCCTTCAGGGTGGGCTTGACGTTGGACTGAGCCAGCTCCTTCTGCCATGTCCGCTTGCCGTCGAGGATGTCGCCGTAGCGCTGGACCATGATGTGGCCTGCGCCCAGCATATTGGTCAGCTCGCCCACCTTCTGGGCGTAGGCGATGGGCTGGTTGAACGGCTCGGTGAAGTTGTGGGAGACGAGGATGGCGAGGTTGGTGTTCTCGCTCTTCTTCTCCTTGAAGCTGTGGCCGTTGACGACGGCGAGGTCGTTGTCGTAGTTCTCCTGCGCCACGAAGCCGCCGGGGTTCTGGCAGAAGGTGCGCACTTTGTTCTTCCAAGGCTTCGGGTAGCCGATGAGCTTGGACTCATAGAGTACCTTGTTCACCTTTTCCATGACCTCGTTGCGGCACTCGACGCGGACGCCGATGTCCACGGTGCCGGGCTTGTGGGCGATGTGGTGCTCGGCGCAGATCTTTTCGAGCCAGTCGGCGCCGCGGCGGCCGGTGCCGATGACCACGGTGTCGCCGTAGACGGCCCGGGGTTCGCCGCTGCCCTGACGCAGCAGCACGCCCCTGCACTCCTCGTTCTCGAGGATGATGTTCTCGCACTCGGTGGAGAAGAGCATCTCCACGCCGTTGTCGGCCAGATAGTTCTGGATGGCGAGGTAAAGCTCCTGTGCCTTCTCGGTGCCGAGGTGGCGGATGGGGCAGTCCACCAGCTTCAGGCCGGCGTGGATGGCGTTCTTGCGGATCTCCTTGATGTCCTCGCCGGTGTAGATGCCCTCGACGTGGGGGTCTGCGCCGAACTCGAGGTAGATCTTGTCGGTGTAGTCGATCAGCTCCTGCGCGAACTCCTCGCCGATGAGGCTGGGCAGATCGCCGCCGACCTCATAGGAGAGGCTCAGCTTGCCGTCGGAGAATGCGCCTGCGCCGGAGAAGCCGGTGGTGATGGCGCAGGTGGGGCGGCAGTTGACGCAGTGGCCAAGCTCTGCCTTGGGGCAGTGGCGCTTTTCCACCGGCTTGCCTTTTTCCACCAGCAGGATGTGCTTCTTGCTGCCGCGGCGCAGCAGCTCCACGGCGGTGAAGATACCGGCCGGGCCGGCACCAACGATGATAAGATCGTACTTTTCCATAGCTCTCTTTTTTCCTTTTGTGTTATGATGTTTGGGGCTTATATTTCGGTAACGGTTTGGTCTACGGGCAGCGGGCTTGCCCTCTCAGTCATTGCTTCGCAATGCCAGCTCTCCCAAAGGGAGAGCCGTTGGCCTGCCGGGAGGCTTTCTGCCTCTCCCTTTGGGAGCAACAATGATGACCGCCGCCAGTGGCGGAAGCAGGAAATCATTGTTGGGGCCGCGGCCAGCAAGACGCACGCGAAGCGCTGTGGATGCTGGGTGCCGCAACCCGGGCAGTGGATGCGACCAGCGGGAGCAGACGGAGAGGGCAAGCCGCCTGAAGTTATTCGTCCTCCTGCTCCACCTCGGCGCTCTCGTCCACATGGTCCAGCTCCACGGCGGTCGCCTCCGCGTCGGCGTGGGCGATGTCCGGGGCGATGACGCCGTCGCCGTTCAGGTCCTTGCCGGTGACGGCCTCCAGCATCGACTGGGTCTCGGGGTGCAGCTTCATGAAGCGCCGGACGGCCAGCATGGTGTACAGCGCACTCAGCAGGTTGAGGGCGGCTTCGAGGATGAGGGTGAGGCCGATGGCCATGACCAGCGTCTCCATCGTGCCGAAGGGGTCTACCACCATCACGATGCCCAGAATGACGCTGAGCACCGCCAGCAGCAGGAAGACCTTCCAGCTCGAATACTCACACCGGCGCAGCTCAAGGGCGTTCTGGACGCGGCCAAGGCTGTCGAAGATGATGAACAGGCCGAACACGATGGGCAGCACCCGGACGACGATGTCGCTGCGGATGATGAGGAACGCGCCCAGCGCCAGACAGACGAGGCCCGAGATGAGGGTGAGCTGGCTCTGGAACACGCCGCGCTCTACGACAAAATAGCGCACCAGCTGCACGGCTGCGCAGGCCAGTACCACGCCGCCCAGGGCGTAGCAGACCACGTTGAGGGCCGTGCCGGGCACCATCAGCAAAAAGATGCCCAGTGCCAGATAGAGCAGGCTCATGAGGATGAGGTTCCACTTCAGCTTTTTTGCCATAGAGTTCACGTTCCTTTCGTCCACGAGGGGAGTTTTTATACAGCCGCGTCCTGCTCCTCATAGAGCGGGACGATGACGGTGCGATTGATGCGGGCCATGAAGATGAGGCTCAGGGTCAGGCTGACCACTTCGGCGATGATGAAGGACCACCAGACCATATTCACCTCGCCGGTGCGGCTCAGCAGCCATGCGGCGGGGATGAGCACCACCAGCTGGCGGCAGATGGAGACGGTGAGGCTGAACACGCCGTTGCCCAGTGCCTGAAACACCGAGCTGAGCACGATGCCCGCGCCCGCCAGCAGGAAGTGGGGGCAGATGATGCGCAGAGCCGGGATGCCGATGGCCAGCATGGCGTCGCTGGCGGCAAAGAGGCTCAGCAGCTTATCCGGCAGGAACTGGAAGATGCAGAAGCCCACCAGCATGATGCACTCGGCGTAGAAGACTGCGAGGCGGATGGTCTTTTTGACCCGCTCCGGCCTGCGTGCGCCGTAGTTGTAGCTGATGATGGGCACCATGCCGTTGTTCATGCCGAAGATGGGCATGAAGACGAAGCTCTGCAGCTTGAAATAGACGCCGAAGACCGCCACCGCCGTGGCCGAGAAGGCCATCAGGATCTGGTTCATGAAGAAGGTCATGACGCTGCCCACACACTGCATGGCGATGCTGGGCAGACCGACGGTGTAGATGCGGCCGATGGCCTTGGCGCTGGGGCGGAAGCCCCGGAAGCTGATCTGGATGTCGGGGTTTTTGTTGAGGTTGAAGTACAGCGTCATGCCCGCGCCGCAGAACTGACCGATGACGGTGGCCACAGCAGCGCCGGTGGTGCCGGACAGGGCCTCGCCGCAGTAGCCGAAGATGAAGATGGGGTCCAGCACGATGTTCACCACAGCGCCCACCAACTGGCTGATCATGCTGAGGTGGGTGCGGCCGGTGGCGGCCAGCAGCTTTTCGCCCATGGTCTGGGTGAAGAGGCCGAGGCTGAGGACGCAGCAGACGCTCAGATACAGGATGCCCTGCCGGGCGATGTCCATGTCCGAGGTCTGGGCGTAGAAGTAGGGCTTCATGCAGGTGAGGCCGATGAGGAGGAAGACGGCGTAGCTGCACAGGGACAGAAAAATGCCATTTTCAGCGGTCTGGTTGGCCCGCTCCTGATCCTTTTCGCCGAGGCTCTTGGAGAGCAGGGCGTTGACGCCGACGCCGGTGCCGACGCCTACGGCGATCATGACGTTCTGCAATGAGAACGCCAGCGAAACGGCGGTCAGGGCGTTCTCGCTGACGTGGGACACGAAGATGGAGTCCACCACGTTGTAGAGGGCCTGCACCAGCATGGATACCATCATCGGTACGCTGAGCTTGATGAGCAGAGGATTGATGTCCATCGTGCCCATAATGTTTTCCCGCACATCTGCGGGAGCGGTCTGGGGCTGCTTGTTTTCCACGGTTTCTCCTTTTGCTGTTGATAACTTGGGGGTTGTGTGCTTTTTCTATGCCGCAAACGTGGGCAGAGCGCAAAAGCACCCTACCCACGCAGCATCGTTGTTTTGTTCTGCCTCTCCGGGGGAGACAGGGCCTTTAGCCCTCCATCGACTTTTCCTTGGCCTCTGCGGCGGCAAGGATCATCTGCACGCAGGCGTCGTGGCCCAGTGCGGCGTTGATGGCCAGATCGTAGTTGTGGGCATCGCCCCAGCGGTTCTGGGTGTAGTAGTTGTAGTAGGCTGCGCGGTTGCGGTCGGTCTTCTCGACCTCATCCTTGATGCCCTTTTCGTCCTTGGCCTGCAGCATATTGTTCTCCTTGCCGTAGGCCAGACGCCACTCCTTGGGGGCGTAGACAAAGACGCGCAGCACATCCTTGCGGTCGCGCAGGACATAGTCGCCGCAGCGGCCCACGATGACGCAGGGGCCTTCGTCGGCCAGCTGCTTGATGATGCGGCTCTGCAGGATGAAGACCTGATCGCCCAGAGGAAGGTCGTTGCCCATCGTATACAGGCTGTAGAGCAGGCTGTGGGTGTGCCGCTTCTCGCTGGCGGCCACGGCCTCCTCGGACAGTCCGGAATTTTTGGCTGCCATGGTGATCAGCTCCTTGTCGTAGAGCTTGATGCCCAGTGCGCGCGCCACGTCCTTTGCGATGTAGCGTCCGCCGGTGCAGTACTCACGGCCCAAAGTGATGATCGTCTTTGCCATAATGTATTCCTCCCATATTGATGATTTATCCATTGAAAGCGTCTGGCGTGCCCCTCAGGGGGCAGGGGGCAGAGTGCTTTGGTTGGCTTCGGGGGCCGGCGGCGGGGTGGGCAGCCGCACTTCGGCAAACTGCATGGTGCCGGTCTGGTCGATGATGTAGATGCTGCAGCGTCCGCCGCTGGCCGTCTGCTCGGGCGGGAAGCGGAAGCCCCCCGTCCGCGTCCGCTCCATCCGCCGGAAGGTGCGGTGGGCGGTGGTGGCATGGGCCACGCCGTCGTGGGGGCTGCAGGCCGCCCAGCCGGAGAACTCGGCCGGGAGGAGCTGGCGCTGGCCCCGGAGGGACAGATACCAGCAGTCGTCCTCGGTGCTGTACTCGAAGCTGCAGGGGACGCGCCGGGGCCGGTCGGCCTCGATGTCCCGGGGCTTGGGGCGGAGGGCGATGGCTCGCCCGGTGAAGTAGCGGGCAAAGTCTGTCACCGCCATCGTGCAGTTCACCGCCCCGTCGCTGTCGGCGGTGGGGTCGTTGAGGAGGACGAAGTCGGCGAGGACGGCGTCGTCATGGCCGAAGCCCCGCAGGCCCATCCAGACGCCCACCGGGTCGCGCTGGCCCCGGATGCGGCGCTCGATGCGGACGGCCACCGAGCAGCCGTCGTGGATCTGTTCCCGCAGGTCTTTCAGATCCATCCACGCCTGCCAGCAGGGGTAGCCGCAGCAGCCCGCTGCGGCCGCCGCAAAGGCGGCGTTGCCGGTGCTGCCGGTGGCCTTGTCGGCCATGATGTGGGCCACCTCCTCGGGCAGGATGTCCTCGCCCCAGCGGTTCATCAGCGCTGCCATCACCAGCGGCAGGTCCATCTCCCGCCCGAAGCTGGGGTCGTGGGCGGAGAGGCAGTATTCCGGTAAGTAGAGGCGGCGGTTGATGGGGTGGCCGTCCTGCTTTTCCCACGCGAGGGGGCGGACCGCCGCCGACAGCAGCCGGAGCGCCGGGGTGACTTTGTCGTCGTTGGTGGAGAGATTCACCTGAAGCTGGACGCCGGTGCCGCCGCCGGGCAGGGCCACGGTCACGGTGTCGCCCATCAGGAAGATGAGGCCGTCGTCGCTGTGGGCGTTGATGCTGCTCCGGGGGTAATCGGGTGCCCACTTGCCGAAGCTCATCCAGCCCGTCCAGTTGCCGCCTGCGTAGACCCGGCAGCGCACCTCCACCATGGTGTTCTGGGGTGCGTGGGCGTTCCAGCTGACGTTCAGATTGCAGAAGGCCGGCATGGCGAACTCAGGCGTGGTATAGCTGCCGTATTGCAGATACCGCCCGGCGACGCTGTCCAGCACGACGCTGCCGTTGTCCAGCGCCACATTATCGAGCTGCCCGCGGGAAAACGTCTCCGTGCCCTGCAGCACCAGATTGTTCCGCTGTTCCATTGCACGCATCCCCTTTCCGCGTCATTGCGCTGTTTATTCTTCGCCGTCGCTGCGCTCCGAGGCCATCTCGGCCTCGTACTCGGCGTCGTGGAGCTTACGGATCTTCTCCTCGATGTGGAACACCCGGTCGAGGTCGCCGTAGACGATCTGGCTGGTGATCTCCACCTGAAACCAGAAGCCGAACACCAGCATGAGCAGAAGGCCCAGCGGCATACAGAGGATGACGAGGCCCCAGAACAGCACCGTCACGAGGGACGCCGCCAGCGCGTGGGGCAGGAAGGCGATCATGCAGTTGACGCTGTTTTTGAGGGTCTGGCCGAGGGGCTGGTCCAGCAGGACGATCTGGGGCCACAGATAGGAGAAGAGCATATGGAAGAGGATGAGGTTGAGCACCGTGGCCACCCACATCCCCACGCCGACGTTGGTGCCGTGGTAGAGCATATTGAAGCAGAAGTAGACGAGAAAGACCTGCACCGTGACCACGACGCAGTAGAGCATCCCCGGCAGGATGCTGGCCTTGAAGTTCTGCCGGAAGGCCTTGCGGTAGGTGGTCCACCAGTAGCCGGCCTCGTCGCGCAGGGCGCGCAGGACGGTGTCGTACATCCCCGCCAGCACCGGTCCGGCCAGAATGCCGCCCACGGCGGCGCTGAGGACCATGACCGGCAGGCTGTTCATCAGGAAGCCGATGTACACCAGACAGATGACCGGCAGAAAGCCCAGACAGGTGAGTAGGTTGGCGAGGAACATCCCGCTCATATCCCGGCCCACCAGTTCGAAGAAGCGGCCGACGCCGGTCTTGCGGGGGGCGTCCTTTTCCACGCCCGGGCCGGACTTGAAATCGTTTGCAGAAGGGAACAGATTCATGGTATGTGAATATCCTCTCTCGCTGTCTCTGGGACAGCTCACATTGCACAGCAGGGTTTGGCATAAAACACCATTGTGCTGGCTTTCTGATTATAAATATACCCGGATTTTGTGGATTTTGCAAGCCGCAAAGCCCCCGAAATGTAAAAAAAGTGTTTCCTCTCCCTTTTTGGGGCGGAGTGTGTTACAATAGAGACGGCTTTTCAGCCGAAAGGAGGAATCTCTCTGTGAGCATTTTCCGCACCATTGCGATGTTCACCTATCTGTTTGGCTACATGATCGTCCACTACGGCGTGCTGCGCAAAGCCGAGCGTGCACAGGCCGCCGGCGACACCGAGACGGTGCGCCGTCTGGTGGAGCAGCACATCCCCCACTGGAGCCGGGGCATCCTGAATATCACCGGCGTCCGGCTCAGCGTCGAGGGGCTGGACAACATCCCGAAAGAGGGGCCCTGCGTTTTTGTGGCGAACCATCGCAGCTATTATGACATCCCCCTGCTGCTGGCCAGCCTCGACAAGCCCTACGGCATCCTCGCCAAGGAGGAGCTGGAAAAGATCCCCCTGCTCAGCCGCTGGATGAAGCTGCTGGGCTGTGTCTTCGTCCAGCGCGATGACGTCCGCGCCTCGGTGCGCGCCCTCAACGACGCCACCGCCATCGTAGAGAGCGGCAGGAGCTTCATCATCTTCCCCGAGGGCACCCGCTACAAGGGCGAGGAGGGCGGCGCCGGTGAGTTCAAGGCCGGTGCTTTCCGCATCGCTGTGAAGACTGAAACCCCGGTGGTGCCGGTGGCCATCTCCGGCGCACGGGGGCTGTTCGAGGCCCACGGCAACCGGACGACGCCCGGCACGGTGCGCATCCGGGTGCTGCCGCCCATCCAGACGGCGGGCATGAGCCGCGCCGAGCAGAAGGAACTGCCCGCCGCCGTCCGCCAGACCATTCTGGCACAGCTGTAACACAAAAACTGGGAGGACACTGCCGCATGGCAAGCTACCGTTACGAGCGCGACATCGACCCGAAGGACATCGCCCCGCGCAGGGAAAAACAGTACACCCGCAAGGAGCGCTGGGCCAACTGGTGGGACTATAACCTCAAGTGGGTCATCCTCATCGGCATCGCCGTGGTCTTTGTGGCCTACAACTTTATCGGGCAGTACTTCTTCGTCACTAAGCCCGACTACAACGTGGCCGTGGTGGCCCCCTACTACCTGCCCGAGGACACCGTGAACGCCTTGCAGGAAGCTCTGGCGGACTACGGCGAGGACCGCAACGGCGATGGCAAGGTGGTCGTGACCCTGAACGTCTACACCCTCGATTACGCCGAGGGCGAGACCCAGACCGAGAGCGACGCCTACCTGACCATGGCGGGCACCACCAAGCTTGCCGCCGATGTGCAAGGCGGCCTGAGCTCCGTCTTTCTGCTCTGGGACCCGGCAGGGTTTGAGGAGAGCACCGGCTCGCTGCGGTATCTGGACGGCAGCCTGCCCGCCGCCGACAGCGACGAGGACTGGTGGAACATGGTCTATAAGTGGAGCGACTGCCCCGTGCTGGCGGGCCTCGACCTCGGCAGCTACGGCCCCGACACCACCCAGAGCCGCAGTGGGTCCAGTCAGGAGTATATGTCCCAGTTCTACGTCGGGATGCGGGGCGCATGGAACAGCGGCACCGCCGACAACCTCGCCGGCGGCGAGGAGCTGTGGCAGAAGCTGACGGCGGGGGCTGTCTCCACCGTTGTGCCGGAGGGCTGAGCCATGCGGTTCCGCGTTCGGCGCAAGGGCAGGGCGGGGCACATCAGCATCCCCGAAAAGCCCGAGAAAAAGGCAGCGCCGTTAAAAGCCGCCGACCTCGACAACCCCTATGGCCGGGTGTTCGGCACCCCCCGCAGCAGGGAAGACCTGCGCAAACAGGACAGATGAACGAAATGACCCTCTCCGACCGCCTCGGAGAGGGCTTTTTTGTTGCAATCTCTTCGCGTTGACGGCCCCGGATTTGAAATATTCTCCACCCTCAAAGGGAGCGGCGCTTGTTGTTTCCTCGTCCGGGTTATGGTATACTTACTAGGTATCGTCCCAACAGGAGCTGAAATTTTACCCGAAGGATGTGGAACAGATGGACACACTGGAACAGGCCCGCGCTGAGATCGACGCGGTGGACGCGCAGCTGGCCGCCCTGTTTGAGCGGCGGATGGCCGCCGTGCTCAGCGTCGCCCAATACAAGCAGGCCCACGGCCTGCCGGTCTATGATGCCGCACGGGAGGCGGTGGTGCTGGAAAAGGCTGCGGCCCGCATTCAGAATCCCGCCCTCCGGCCCTACTACAGAGATCATGTCCAGAACATGATGGACGTCGCCAAGCAGTACGAGGCGGAGGTGCTGGGCGAGAACCGCGCCGCCTATCAGGGCGTGGAGGGCGCTTTTGCCCACATCGCGCTGCGGGCGCTCTTCCCCCACGCGGAGGCAGTGAGCTACCCGACGTGGGACGAGGTCTTCGAGGCCGTCCGGCGGGGGGACGCCGCCCACGGCGTCGTGCCCTTCGAGAACAGCCACGCGGGCGATGTCTCCGCCGTGCTGGACCTGTGCTATAACTACCCGGAGCTGTGGGTGGTGGACGTCTACGACCTGCCCATCTCCCAGAACCTGCTCGTCCTGCCCGGCACCCAGCTGGCCCAGCTCCGGCACGTCTACAGCCACCAGCAGGCCATCGCCCAGAGCGAGACGTTCTTAAAGCAGTTCCATCTGCCCGCCACAGCCATGCCGAATACGGCCATGGCGGCAAAGTTCGTGGCAGAGTCCGGCGACCCGTCCCAAGCCGCCATCGCCAGCGCGGAGACCGCTGCCCTCTACGGGCTGGAGGTCCTTGTGCCCAGCATCAACACCGACGGCGACAACACCACCCGCTTCATCGTCCTCAGCCGCGAAAAGCCCACCGGGGGCAACCGCTTCTCGCTGCTCTTCACGCTGGACAACAAGCCCGGCAAGCTGGCTGAGGTCATTCAGGTCATCGGCCGGTTCGGTTACGACATGGAATCCATCAAGAGCCGTCCGCTGCCCCATGTTCCCTTCGATTACTATTTTTACGTCGAGCTGGTGGGAGACCCCGCCGACGACGAGACCGCCGCGCTGCTGCGCGAGCTGGATCATACCTGCCGCACCGTGCGGCTGTTAGGAGTGTATACGAAATGAGTGGATTTATCGGCACAAAGCTCACCATGAATCTGGGTGAGCGCAGCTATGACATCATCCTGAAAAACGGCGCACTGGAGAACCTGTACCAGTTCGCCCGTCTCGACCGCCGTGTGGCGGTGGTGACGGACGCAGGCGTCCCGGCAGAGTACGCCCAGCGGGTGGCCGACCAGTGCCGCGACGCAAAGATCATCACCGTGCCGCAGGGTGAGGCCAGCAAGAGCATGAAGATTCTGGAAAGTGTCCTGCGCCAGATGCTGGAGTTCAATATGGGCCGCGGCGACCTCGTCATCGCCGTGGGCGGCGGCGTCGTGGGCGATCTGGCGGGCTTTGCCGCCTCCATCTATATGCGGGGCATCGACTTCATCAACTGCCCCACCACCACTCTCTCCATGATCGACTCCTCCATCGGCGGCAAGACGGCGGTGGATCTGGGCGAGACGAAAAACATCGTCGGCTCCTTCTGGCAGCCCAAGCTGGTCATCGTGGACCCCAGCACCCTCGCCACCCTGCCCCGCCGCCAGTACATCAACGGTCTGGCCGAGTCGGTGAAGGCGAGCCTTCTGGCCGACCCGGAGCTGTTCGCTATCTTTGAAAAGGGCGACATCGACGAGCAGATCGGAGAGATCATCTATCGCAGTCTCCGCTTCAAGAAGAGCATCGTGGAGCAGGATGAGACCGAGCGCGGGATGCGCAAGGCCCTCAACTTCGGCCACACCATCGGCCACGGCATCGAGGCCGTCAAGGGCGTCAAGGGACGCCGCACCGTGGGCCTCTACCACGGCGAATGCGTGGCGCTGGGAATGCTGCCCATGATCGAATCCAAGGCATTGCAGAAGCGCGTCCGGGCGGTCTACCGCCGTCTGGGCCTGCCCCTGCGCACCGCCTACAATAAGGATAAAGTCTACGCCGAGATGCTCCACGACAAGAAGGCGCAGGGCGGACAGATCACCGTCATCAAGGTGCCGGGTCTGGGCTGCTGGCGTGCCGAGACCATCCCGGTGGAGGGTCTGCGCACTCTGCTGGGCATGGAGGACTGAGCCATGAAAAACACCTTTGGCAGCGCATTGGCGCTGACCATCTTCGGCGAGAGCCATGGCCGGGCCATCGGCGGCGTGCTGGACGGCATGGCCGCAGGGGTGCCGGTGGACGAGGCGTTCATCGCCGCCTGTATGGACAGGCGCCGCGCCCGGGGCGACGGCCTCTCCACCCCCCGGGTGGAGGCCGACCGGGTCCAGCTGCTCTCCGGCGTCGTGAACGGCCACACCACCGGCACGGCCATCGCCCTCATGATCGAAAATCAGAACACCCGCAGCGGCGACTACGCCAAGACCGCCGACCTGCTCCGCCCCGGCCATGCGGACTACACCGCCTATGCCAAATACCACGGCTTTCAGGACGCCCGGGGCGGCGGGCACTTCTCGGGCCGGATCACCGCCGCGCTGGTGGCGGGCGGAGCCATCGTGCTGGGGGCGCTGGGCCGCGCCGGCATCGACATCACCACCCACATCGCCCGCTGTGCCGGCCTCTCCGATACCCCTTTTGCGCTGGACGATACCGCCGCGCTGGCCGCGCAGGTCAGCGTGCTGGAAAATAAGGGCGAAGGCTTCGCGCTGCTGGATGCCTCCGTCGAAGAGCCGATGAAGGCGGCCATCCGCGCCGCCGGGGCGGAGGGCGACAGCGTGGGCGGCATCCTTGAGACGGCCATCCTCGGCCTGCCTGCCGGTGTGGGCGAGCCGTACTTTGACAGCGTGGAGAGCCTGCTTTCCCACATGGCCTTCTCCGTGCCTGCCGTCAAGGGCATCGAGTTCGGCACCGGCTTCGGCTTCGCTGACCTGAAAGGCTCGGAGGCCAACGACGCCTTCCGGATGAAGGGGAACACCATCGTTACCGCCACCAACCACAACGCTGGGGTCAACGGCGGCATCTCCAACGGGATGCCCGTGGTCTTCCGCACTGCCGTCAAGCCGACGCCCAGCATCTACAAGGAACAGGAGACGGTGGACTATCTTGCAAAGCAGGATGCACCCCTCTCCATTCAGGGCCGCCATGACCCCTGCATCGTGCCCCGCGCCTCCATCGTTCAGACCTGCGCCGCCGCGCTGGTTGTGGGCGACCTGCTGACGGCCCGCTACGGCACGGCATGGATGGAGCGGCCCACCAGCTACCGCAGGGAGGGACTGTGATGGAATACGGACTCATCGGCTCGAAGCTGGGCCACTCCTACTCGAAGCTCATCCACGAGATGCTCTGCGGCTACCGCTACGACCTCTGCCCCCTGCCCACGGAGGAGGAGGCCCGGGCCTTCCTCACCAAGCGGCAGTTCAAGGCCATCAATGTCACCATCCCCTATAAGCGGCTGGTGATGGAGTACTGCACCTACATCGACCCCCGGGCCAAGGCCATCGGCGCGGTGAACACCGTCGTCAACAAGAACGGCCTGCTCTACGGCTACAACACCGACTATCTCGGTTTTGCCCATCTGTGTGACGCCCACGGCGTCGATTTCACGGGCAGGACCGTCCTCATCCTCGGCACCGGCGGCACCCACAACACCACCAGTGCCGTCGCCCGGGACAAGGGCGCGGCGAAGGTGCTGACCGTCAGCCGGACGCCCGACGCCGCCAAGGGCCAGCTCTCCTATGAGGAAGCTGTATCCAGCGGCGCACAGATCGTCATTAACACCACCCCCGCCGGGATGTACCCCAACGTAGGGGTGTGCAGTCTGGACGTTGCCCGAATGCCCGGGCTGGAAGCGGTGCTGGACGTGGTGTATAACCCGGATAAGACCGAACTCATCCTGCGGGCTGAGGAGGCCGGCGTCCCGGTGGCCGTGGGAGGCCTCGAGATGCTGGTGGCGCAGGCGGTGTACGCCGCCGAATACTTCCTCAGCCGGAAGTTCGACGACGCGGCGGGGGAGATCCGCCGCATCACCGCCGCGCTCCGCCGCGATATGCTGAATGTGGCCCTCATCGGGATGCCCTCCAGCGGCAAGTCCACGGTGGGCCGTCTGCTGGCAGACAAGCTGGGCAAGCGGTTCATCGACCTCGACGAGGAGATCGTGAAGGCCGACGGCCGCAGCATCCCGGACATCTTCGCCGCCGAGGGCGAGGACGGCTTCCGGGCGCGGGAGTCGGCCCAGACCGCCCGCTTTGCAAAAGAGGGCCGTCAGCTGCTCTCCTGCGGCGGCGGCATCATCAAGCGGGGCGAAAATCTGCGCGCCCTGCACCAGAACGGCGTCGTGCTCTTTATCGACCGGCCTCTGGATGCGCTGACGGTGGGCGGCGGACGGCCTCTCTCGTCCAGCCCCGAGGCACTCAGGCAGATGGAGGCGGAGCGCCGCCCCCTGTATCTCGCGGCGGCAGATGCCGTCATCCCCAACAGCGGCACGGTGGAGGACGCCGTGGCCGCCGCAATGGAGGCTCTGGATGAAATTTTTAATCATTAACGGCCCCAACCTCAATATAATGCACTTCACCGAGCCGGGCGTGGCCGGCCAGCTGGACTACAACGGTCTGCTGGATTATCTCGAGCTGTGCTGCACCCAGATGGGCCTCGAGGTGGAGTTTTTTCAGTCCAACCACGAGGGCGACCTCATCGATGAGATCCAGTCTGCCGCAGGCCGGGCCGACGGCATCATCCTGAACCCCGGCGGATACGCCCACTACAGCGTCGCCATCCTCGACGCGCTGCGGCTCTGCGGCGTGCCTGCTGTGGAGGTACTGCTGAGCGAGCCGGACGAGCATGAGCCGTTCCGCAAGACGGACATCGTCTCCTTCGGCTGTCAGGGACACTTCATCGGTGAGGGCATCAGCGGCTATCTGCACGCTGCGGCCTATCTGACTCAGCTGCTTCGTCTGGACGGCAGCGCACACACCCATCTGGTCATGTGAGCGGAAAAGAAAGAGTGAAAGGAACGAAATTCTATGATCATCTCCACCAAAAAGGGCACCCCCAAGGAAGAACTGGAAAAGATCGTGGACCGCTTTGAAAAGCAGGGCCTCGACGTCACCCTCATCACCGGCAAGGATTACAACGTCTTCGGCCTCGTGGGCGACACGACGAAGATCGACGAGCGGGATGTCCTCGCCAACCCCTGGATCGACAACGTCACCCGCGTCTCTGCCCCCTATAAGCGGGCCAACCGCCTCTTCCACCCGGCAGACTCCGTCATCGACTGCGGCGGCGTCAAGATCGGCAGCAAGGAGAAGATCGCGGTCATGGCAGGCCCGTGCAGCATCGAGAGCGCGGAGCAGGCCCTCCGTATCGCGCAGGGCGTCAAGGCGGGCGGCGCGACCCTCTTCCGGGGCGGCGCATACAAGCCTCGCACCTCGCCCTACTCCTTTCAGGGCCTCGAGACCGAGGGCATCCTTGACATGGTGAAGGCCCGGGAGGCCACCGGTATGCCCATCGTCTCCGAGCTGATGAGCGAGGACCGCATCCCCGAGTTCGAGGAATATGTGGACGTGGTGCAGATCGGTGCCCGCAATATGCAGAACTTCCAGCTGCTCAAGGCCGTGGGCAAGATGCATAAGCCCGTCCTGCTCAAGCGCGGCCTCTGCAACACCATCGAGGAGTGGATCATGAGCGCCGAGTACATCATGGCCGGAGGCAACGAGCAGGTCATCCTCTGCGAGCGGGGCATCCGCACCTTTGAGAAGTACACCCGCAACACCCTCGACCTCTCCGCTGTGCCCATCATCCACGAAAAGACTCACCTGCCCGTCATCGTGGATCCCAGCCACGCCACCGGCAAGGCGAATCTCGTGGAGCCGATGATGATCGCCGCCGTGGCCGCCGGTGCCGACGGCCTCGAGGTGGAGGTGCATTATGACCCCCGCCACGCATGGAGCGACGGCGCACAGTGCCTGACTCCGGAGGCCTTTGCGCAGGCTATGGCAAAGTGCCGTCAGGTCGCATGGGCCATCGGCAGAGATATGTAAATGAGAAGCAGCCTTGCCCTCTCAGTCACCTTCGGTGACAGCTCTCCCAAAGGGAGAGCCAAAAACGTGACCGTGAGGCCAAAGCCTCTCCCTTTGGGAGAGGTGGCATTGCGTGAGCAATGACGGAGAGGGCAAGCCGCCTGAAGGATCGACTATGATAGTAACGATAAAGCAAGCCCCCGGCGGCATCGGCGGGGCCATCACTGCGCCGCCCAGCAAGAGCATGGCCCACCGGGCGGTGCTCTGCGCTGCGCTGGCGAAGGGCACTTCTCACATCGGGAACCTCGAGTTCAGCAAGGACATCTCGGCCACCCTCTCCGCCGCCGGACAGCTCTGCGCCAAGGTGCGCACCGGCCCGGACAGCGCCGTAGTGGAGGGTCTGGGACAGTTCCTCCCCGTCGAAGCCCCGGTGGACTGCTGTGAGAGCGGCAGCACCCTCCGCTTCCTCATCCCCATCGCCAGCCTCACCGGGCAGAGGGTGACCTTCGTGGGCCGGGGCCGGCTGATGGAGCGGCCCCAGTCGGTGTACGAGGCGTTATATCATGAGCAGTCTCTCCGCTTTGAGCCATCCCCGGCGGGCCTGACCGTCGAGGGCGCTCTGAAAAGCGGCGAGTATGAGCTGGCGGGCAATGTGTCGAGCCAGTTCATCAGCGGGCTGCTGTTCGCCCTGCCCCTGCTGGCAGGGGACAGCACCCTCCATCTCATCCCGCCGGTGGAGAGCCGCAGCTACATCGAGATGACCCGGGCGGCACAGCGCCGTTTTGGCGTCGAGAGCCGCTGGCAGGACGAGAACACCCTCTTCCTCCCGGGCGGGCAGCAGTATGCCCCCTGCGACTACACGGTGGAGGGAGATTACAGTCAGGCGGCGTTCCCGGCGGTGCTGGGGGCGGTGCAGGGCGGCGTGACCCTCAAGGGCCTGTCCGCCGACACCTTACAGGGTGATGCGGCCATCCTCGGCATCCTGCGCCGCTGCGGGGCAGAGCTGTCCGTCACCGATGAGGGCATCCGGCTCGGGAAAGCCTTCCTGCGCGGCACCGACATCGACCTTGCCGACTGTCCCGACCTCGGCCCCGTGCTGATGGTGCTGGGCCTGTTCTGCGAGGGGACCACCACCATCCGCAACGCCGAGCGCCTCCGCATCAAGGAGAGCGACCGCATCGCGGCCATGGAAGCCGAGCTGCGGGCCTGCGGCGGCGTGCTGGAAAGCGAGGGCGGTACCATCACCATCCACGGCTGCGCAGGGAAGCTCCACACCCCCGCCGCGCCCCTCCACGGCCACAACGACCACCGGGTGGTCATGAGCCTCACGGTGCTGGCGCTGGCCGCCGGGCTGCCCCTCTCCATCGACGACGCGGAGGCCGTGCAGAAGAGCTGGCCCCATTTCTTTGAAGCCATCAAGCCGTTAGGCGCGGAGGTAGAATATGCTGGATAAATCGAAGCGTTATCTCGTGGTGGGCCTCGGCCTGCTGGGCGGCAAATACGCCCTCGAGCTTTCCAAGGCCGGGTTCCATGTGGACGGCATCAACCGCAGCGAGGGGCATTTACAATACGCCCTCGACCACGGCTATATCGCCAGCGGCAAGACTCACGATTTCGAGGATCTCGTCGCGCAGGCCGACCACATCATCTTCGGTCTGTACCCCACGGCCCTCATCGACTGGTTCAGGACGTACGGCTCTCTTCTCAAGCCCGGCTGCATCTTTACCGATGTCTCCGGCGTCAAGACCGGCCTTGTGGAGCCGGTGCAGGCGATGTGCCCGGCAGGGGTGGAGTTCATCGCCAGCCACCCGATGGCGGGCCGTGAGACCTCCAGCGTCGAGCACGCGGCGGAGGTCAACTTTGCCCCTGCCAACTTCATCATCACCCCCACCGAGAAGAACACCCCCGAGGCGGTCCAGTGGGCAAAGGAGCTGGCTGAGGTGCTGGGCTTCCGCCACATCTGCACCCTGACCGTGCAGGAGCACGATAAGATGATCGGCTACGTCAGCCAGCTCTGCCATGCCATCGCCGTCAGCCTCATGTGCGCCAACGACAACTCCTCGCTCTGCGAGTACACAGGCGATTCCTTCCGGGACCTGACCCGCATCGCCCGCATCAACGAAAAGATGTGGGCTGAGCTGTTCCTCTGGAACAAGGAGAACCTCATCTCCGAGATCGACCAGTTCGACGCGGCCCTCGCCCAGCTGCGGGACGCCCTCGTGGCCGACGACCGGGACAAACTGGAAGAGATGTTCCGTCTGTCCACCCAGCGCCGCGCCGCATTCGACAAGAAGGACTCGTGACCGAAAGGAGGCCGCCCATGCCCAAGCAGGAGGGACAAAAATCCAAACTCCTGGCGCTGCTGCGTATCTTTGAGCAGCAGACCGATGAGGAACATCTGCTCAATGTGCCCCAGCTGGTGGAGCTGCTGGCCCGGCAGGGCATCCTCTGTGAGCGCAAGAGCGTCTACAGCGACATCGACGCGCTGAATGCGCTGGGTTACGACATCCGGCTGCGCCGGGGCCGCAGCGGCGGCTACTGGATGGCGACGAGGCCCTTCGAGCTGGCCGAACTGAAGCTTCTGGTGGATGCCGTCCAGTCCAGCCGGGTCATCTCCAAGACCTCCAGCGACAAGCTCATCCATAAGCTGGAAGGGCTGACCTCCCGGTATCAGGGCACCCAGCTCCAGCGTCAGGTCTACGTCGATGGCCGCCCCAAAAGCGACAACAAGGACCTGCCCTACAGCGTGGATGCTCTCTTCGCGGCCATCAACACCGGAAAAATGGTGCGATTCCGCTACAAAAAGGCGGGACGTCCCGCCCCCTACACCATCAGTCCGTGGCAGATGGCGTGGGAGAACGGCTGCTACTATCTCATCGCCTATCAGGACGAGAAAGAGCCGGTGGGCATCCGCCATTACCGGGTGGATAAGATGGCCGGGGTGACGGTGCTGGACGAGCCGCGCCGGGGCAGGGAGCAGTTCGCCGATTTCGACCTGCCCTCCTACCTGAAAAAGCACTTCCAGATGTTCGGCGGGCCGGAGCACCGCGTCACCCTGCGGTGTACTTCTGACCTCGAATCGGCTATGCGGGAGCGCTTCGGCGCCTCGCCCATCTTTGTGCCGGAAGGGAAGGGCAGCTTCCACTTTGACGTGCCCGTCTGCGTCAGCGACCAGTTCTATGGCTGGGTCTGCGGTTTCGGCGGAAAGGTCGAAGTGGTCTCGCCCGCCGAGGTGCGGGACGGTCTGCGGAAGCTGAATGAGCAGCTGGCAAAAATACATGAGTAATACAGCAAAAGGCCCTGAATCCGTGGATTCAGGGCCTTTTGCTGTATAAAATTTATATTGATTTACTCCGCGTTGAACACATACTGGTCCATCCGGCGGAAAGCTTCCTCGATGCGGGCGCGGGGCGAGGCCAGATTGATGCGCAGATGGCAGGGGCCGTGGAACATCACACCGTCCTGCACTGCTGCGCCGACGGCCCAGCAGGCTTTCTCCACGTCCTGAATGCTTTTGCCGTGGGCGGCGCACCAATCGGTGCAGTCCACAAAGAGCATATAGGTGCCCTCGGGCTTTGCGACACGGACGCCTCTGAAGTGCCGGGCGATATAATCGCAGGCGAAGTCCACGTTGCCGGTCAGGGTCTCGCACAGCTCGTCGGCCCAGACATAGCCCTCGGGGCGGTAGGCGCCGATGAGAGCGTGCATCGAGAGGACGTTCATGGAGTTGTAGTGGCAGAGGGAGGATTCTTTTGCGATGCGGTCGCGCCACCACGGGTCGTAGACGATGTGGTAGCTGCCGATGAGGCCGGCGAGGTTGAAGGTCTTGGAGGGGGCGTAGAGGGCGGCAGTCCGCATCCGGGCGTCCTCACTGATGGACTGGGTGGGGATGTGCCTGTGGCCGGAGAGGATGATGTCCGACCAGATCTCGTCCGAGACGACGTAGACGTTATACTTTTTGTACAATTCCATCGCCTTTTCCAGCTCCCACCGCTCCCAGACGCGGCCGCAGGGGTTGTGGGGGCTGCACAGGATGGCGGCATGGATGTGCTCTTCGGCCAGATGCTTCTCCATGTCGGCGTAGTCCATCCGCCAGACGTCGGCTTCGTCCTGCACCAGCGGGGAGTGGACGATGTCATAACCGTTGTCGGTCAGGCAGTGGGTGAAGCCGATGTAGGTGGGGCTGTGCACCAGCACCTTATCGCCCCGGGAGCAGACGCAGTTCAGCGCGCTGATGACGCCGCCCAGAACGCCGTTCTCGTAGCCGATGGCCTCGGCGGTCAGGCCGGTGACGCCGTTGCGCACAGACTGCCAGCGGATGATGGAGTCATAATATTCGGGCGTCGGGTCGAAGTAGCCGAAGGCCGGGTGCTGCACCCGCTCGATGACGGCCTGCTGGATGGTGGGCAGACAGACGAAGTTCATGTCCGCCACCCACATGGGGATGGCGTCGAACCCGGGCCGGGGCGCATCGGGCGCAAAGCCCTTGCCCAGTCCGTCTACGGCGATGGCATCCCGGCCATGACGGTCGGGCAGGGTGGTGAAATCGTATTTCATGCGGCACTTCCTCCTGTGGATGCAAAAAAAGGCTTCCTCCGAAGAGAAAGCCATAGGTGCAGAAGATCAGCCCTCGAGCAGCTCGACGGTCTTCATCTTGACAGCGGTCTTGGGTTTATCGTTCCAGTCGGTGGGGACGGATGCGATCTTGTCCACGACATCCATGCCGGAGACGACCTTGCCAAAGGCGGCATACTGGCCGTCGAGGTGGGGTGCGTCCTCATGCATGATGAAGAACTGGCTGCCGGCGCTGTTGGGGTTCATGCTGCGGGCCATGCTGATGACGCCGCGGGTGTGCTTGATGGGGTTGTTGACGCCGTTGGCAGCAAACTCGCCCTTGATGTTCCAGCCGGGGCCGCCGGTGCCGTTGCCCAGCGGGCAGCCGCCCTGGATCATAAAGCCGGGGATGACGCGGTGGAAGGTCAGACCGTTGTAGAAGCCCTGACCGACCAGCTTCTTGAAATTCTCACAGGTGATGGGGGCAGCTTCCTCGTTCAGCTCGATGTCGATGACGCCGCCGTCTTCCATAGTAATGCGAACCATAGTTTTCACAATGCTCCTTTTATCATAGCCCGTTTCGGGGTGGGTGCGGCAGATGCTCTGCCGAAGCTCCCCTTTAGTATACCATACCTTTTGCAGAGCGCAACGGCGCAGATGCAACCTTTTTGTAAAGAATCACCGCATTTCCACCATATCCTGCCAAAAACGCTTGGGACAGTGGCTCATCCGGCCCTTTTCGCTGTGGCGGGCCTTGATCTCCAGCGTGTCGTAGAACTGCTTCCAGAGCGCCTGAAGCTCCTGCTCCCGAGCGCTGGGCGGGGGAAGGGTGAGCGGTGCGGCCAGCTCGAGGAGCTTGGCCTCGTGGCCCTGATAGAGTAACACCGCCTGATGGACGGCGTCGTATATCATGAAGTCCTCCTCCGGGAAGCGGGCGCAGAAATGCCCCCGCAGCAGGGGGAGGATATAGTTTTTGGGGTGGATGATCGCACCCAGCATCCCGTCGTGCTCTTCGAAGCGGACGAAGCCCTGAAACTTGTCCACCTCCCAGTCGAGGCTCTTCTTCATCTCGTAAAGGGGTGCTACGTCCGGGTGGCCCATCCGCTTGACCGTGCCGGGGCCGAGGGCGAAGGCCAGATGCAGAAAGCGGATGAGCAGCAGCTCTTTCTCCTCCTGTCCGGAGAGAAAATCCCGGCTGACGAGGTACTCTGTCTCCCGGCCCAGCTTTTTCCCAAGGCTGGAAAAGACCCGCCGGGCCTTGGCGGAGTCCGTCTCGATGTCCCGGACAGGGTAGAGGGTGGCCGTTTCCCGCTGGGGCGTCCAGACCGCAAAGGGAATCTCGTGCTGGACGAAGCTCTCGAACACGCAGCACAGAAAGCCCTCGAAGCTGCCGTCGTAGAGGTAGACCACAGCGGCGTCGTGGAGATTCCGGGCCTTCGGCGGGGTCACAACGCTCTCGCCAGACATTGCACCGCCTCCTCCCGCACCATCCGCTGGGCCGCCCGGGGCGGCACGCCCTGTTCAACGAGTCGGTCCACCGCCGGCGGGGCGAAGAGGCTCAGCTGCTCGGCCCCGGCACTGAAGACGTTGGGGTCGATGAGTGCCCGGGTGATGCGCTCCCGTCCGGCGCTGCCCCGGCCCGGGTGCGCCCCCGAAAAGCCCCGGCAGGTGATGAAATACTGCGCCCGCTTGAGCACGACGCCCATCCGCTTCAGCTCGTCGAGGCCGAGGTCGGACAGCCGCCGCGCCTCCCGGATGCGGCGGGCGCTCTTGGGCCCGATGCCCGGCACCCGCAGCAGCATCTCGAAGGGGGCACGGTTGATGTCCACCGGGAACAGCCCGTAGTGCTGGACGGCCCAGTTGCACTTGGGGTCGAGGTAGGGGTTGAAGCTCTGGTTGTCTTTGTCTAGGATCTCGTCGGCCCTGAACTGGTAGAAGCGGAGCAGCCAGTCGGCCTGATAGAGCCGGTGCTCCCGCAGCAGGGGCGGCTTTGTGTCCAGAGCGGGCAGGCGGGTGTCGTCCGACACCGGGATGTAGGCCGAGTAGAACACCCGCTTGAGGCCGTATTTCTGGTACATCCCCTCGGAGAGCTGTAAAATGTGGTAGTCTGTCTCGGGCGATGCGCCGACGATCATCTGGGTGCTCTGGCCGGCAGGGGCGAACTTGGGGGCGTGGCGGTAGAGGGTCAGCTCCTTTTTGCTCTCCTCGCCCGCCACCGAGATCTGCTTCATGGGCCGGAAGATGGAGTGGCGGCCCTTGTCGGGGGCGAGGAGATGGAGGCTCTGCTCGCTGGGCAGCTCGACGTTGACGCTGAGGCGGTCGGCGAGGAAGCCCATCTGCCGAATCAGCTCCGGGCTTGTGCCGGGGATGGTCTTGGCATGGATATAGCCGCCGAAATGGTACTCGTTCCGCAGCAGCCGCAGGACGGAGAGCATCCGCTCGGTGGTGTAGTCGGGGATGCCCAGCACGGCGCTGGACAGGAAAAGCCCCTCGATGTAGTTGCGGCGGTAGAACTCGATGGTCAGCTCGGCCAGCTCCCGGGGCGAAAAGGTAGCCCGGGGCACGTCGTTGGACTTCCGGTTGACGCAGTAGCTGCAATCAAAAGCACAGCAGTTGCTCATCAGGACCTTCAGCAGGCTGACGCAGCGGCCGTCTGCGGTGAATGCGTGGCAGCAGCCCGGCGCGTAGCAGCTGCCGAGAGTACCGGCCCTCGCCGCACGGGACGCGCCGCTGGACGTGCAGGCGACGTCGTATTTTGCACTGTCGGCCAGAATGGTGAGCTTGTCCATCAGAGACTGTTCCATAAAACTCCACCTCCCGAAGGGGATACGACCCCCTTACCCCCACGGAAATGCCCGGGGAGAGGGGCGAGGCTCACCACTTGGCCTTCGTCTCGACCACACGGCCTGCGATGTGCAGGCGGTTCAGGTCATCGCCCTTGATGACCAGTTCGTTGTAGGCGGGGTTGAAGGGCTGCAGCACGACGCAGTTGCCCCGCTGGATATACCGCTTGAGGGTGCCTTCGCCCTCGTCGCCGTAGACCAGCACGCCCAGATCGCCGTTTTCCAGCGTATCCTGCTTGTGGACGAGGGCGAGGTCGCCGTCCTGAATGCGCGGCTCCATGCTGTCGCCCCGGACGACGAGGTAGAAATAGTTGGAGGGGTCCTTGACGCGGGCATACTCCTGCCCGTAATCCTCCTCAAAGGCCAGCGCGCCGTATCCGGCCTTCACGGTGCCGATGACCGGGATGAGGCTCTCGGCGTAGTTGCCGAAAAAGCGCTCCTCGGGGGTGGCTGCGTTGGACACCGGGCGGTAAAGCCCCAGCAGGAAGTCTGCCGTGGTGCTCAGGATCTCGGCGATGCGGGCCACCGTGGCGGGGTCGGGGGAGGATTTGCCGCTTTCCCACTTGCCGACGGCCTGCTGGGTCACTCCCAGTTTGGATGCCAGCTCCGCCTGACTGATCCCCTTCTGCTTGCGGCACTGCTTCAAAAGCTCTGAAAACGACATGGTCGTACACTCCTTTACTCCGAGGTTAAAATCTTGCATCTCTATTGTACAACAAAAAGATGTTTTTGTAAAGAGAAAAATGAGGATTTCGCCAAAAAAAGGTTGTCGATGGGCGGGGGTCTGCGGGAATGTCTGAAAAAGTTGAAATTAAGGCTTGACAGAACGGCGAAAATCTGGTAAATTAAATAGGCATTCGGTACGGCGTGTGCGAGTGCCCACGAGGAGAGATGTCCGAGTGGTTTAAGGAAGCAGTCTTGAAAACTGCCGTACGGCAACGTACCGTGGGTTCGAATCCCACTCTCTCCGCCATTTTTTTGAATAAGTGTAACGCACTTTGCTCTGGAGTAGTACTCAAGAGGCCGAAGAGGCGCCCCTGCTAAGGGCGTAGGTCGTCTAAACAACGGCGCGAGGGTTCAAATCCCTCCTACTCCGCCAAGAAAAAGCTCGATGGTTCATTGAAACCATCGGGCTTTTTCCTTTGTTATACGGTTTTTGCAGCGCTTCGGAGCGCGGAGGGCTGCTTTTGCGCCCCGGAGCGCAGGGTCATTTCAGTGCATCGGCAAGGATGCTCAGCAGGCGGGGGACGTCCAGCGGCTTTGCGATGTGGCCGTTCATGCCGGCCTTCAGCGCGTTCTGGCGGTCTTCCTCAAAGGCGTTTGCCGTCATGGCAAAGATGGGGATGCCGGCCTTTTTCGCATCCGGCAGGGCGCGGATCCGCCGCGTCGCCTCGTAGCCGTCCATGTTGGGCATCTGGATGTCCATCAGGATCAGGTCATACTGGCCGGGCGCAGCCTGCTCCATCTTCTGGACGGCAATCGCGCCGTCCTCGGCAGAATCCACCACAAAGCCCGCTTCCGTCAGAAACTCCATTGCGATCTCGCGGTTCAGTTCGTTGTCCTCCACCAGCAGGAGCTTTTTCCCCTGAAAGGCGGAAGCCTTCGGTTCCGACAGGCGGGGAGACGCCTCGGCAGAGAACGGCTCAGACAGGATCTTGCGCAGCTCGGAAAGGAACAGCGGCTTCTCGCAGAAGGCGGTCACTCCAGCAGCGCGGGCTTCTTCCTCGATGTCGGCCCAATCGTAGGCGGTCAGGATGATGATGGGGCAGTTGTGCCCGATCACCTTGCGGATCTGACGCACGATCTCGATGCCGTTCATATCGGGGATGAGCCAGTCGATGATGTAGACGCTAAATTCATCGCCCCGCTCCACTGCGTACTTGGTGCGGATCACCGCCTCCTTGCCGGAGATCGTCCACTCCGGCCGCATCCCGATCTTGGACAGCATGGTGCTGACGCTCAGGCAGGTGTCGGTGTCGTCGTCCGCCACCAGTGCGCGCAGCCCTTCCAGCTGCGGGAGCTGCCGCTGCTCCACCTTCTGCTCACAGCGTGCAAAGCAGAGGTCCACGATGAACTCGCTGCCCTTGCCCGGCTCGCTCTCGATGGCGATGGTGCCGCCCATCAGGTCCACGATGTTCTTGGTGATGGACATTCCGAGGCCGGTGCCCTGAATGCCGCTGACGGTGGAGCTTTCCTCCCGGCTGAACTCCTCAAAGATGTGCTTCTGGAACTCCGCGCTCATGCCGATGCCATTGTCCTTGATGCGGAACTCATAGCGGGCACGCCCGGTGGGCGCATCGTTCTTCTGGGCGATGCGGAGGCTGATCATGCCGCCGGTGGGGGTGAACTTGATGGCGTTGGACAGAATGTTCAGCAGCACCTGATTCAGCCGCAGCGGGTCGGTGATGATGTCCTCGTTCTCCACATCCATGGTGTCGATGAAGAGCGACAGCCGCTTGGCCGAGACATTGGGCTGGATGATGGAGCGCACATCGTGGACGAGATCCGGCAGGTGCACCGCGCGCTCCTCGAGCTTTACTTTTCCGCTCTCGATGCGGCTCATATCCAGCACATCGTTGATGAGGGAGAGGAGGTGCTGGCTGGAAGTGGAGATCTTTTTCAGGTAGTCCAACACCTGCTCCCGGTTGTCGATGTGGGTCGCAGCCAGAGAGGTGAAGCCGATGATGGCGTTCATCGGGGTGCGGATGTCGTGGCTCATGTTGAACAGGAACTCCCGCTTGGCGCGGTTTGCCGCCCCCTCGTGCTGGAGCGCGATCTCCAGCTTGCGGTTCTGCTCCTCCAGCTGAGTCTGATACTTCTTCTCCTGCTCCTTTTTCTGCTGCTCCATCTCCTGTGCCGAGCGCCTGCGCAGCGTTTGCAGGACGACCACGAGCAGGATATAACCGGCCAGTGCCATCAGGATGGTGGAGACGGACGCACGGAAGATCGTTCTGCCATCCGTATACGCATAGAGGTCAAAGGCACGCCCGTGGCTGTACATCCCGAAATAGGAGCCGGAGCCGTCCCAGCCGCGGGTGTGGGTCAGCATCTCCGCGACCCCGACTTTGCGGATCTCCTGTACCGTCGGGCTGTCCGTGGTGTCCTGCCCGATCAGCTCCGGGCGGTTGGAGGCGATGACCTGATTGTTCTGCACGATGAACAGGGTGCCGCTGGTCTCTTCCGGGTAGCCATCCAGAATGCTCTGGACCGACAGCGCCGTCCCTTCGACAAGCGCCGCCGGGGTGTACCGATAGGCGAGCAGGATGGCCGCGCCGCTGCCTGCCCGGTGTGCCGTCACATCCACGACAGACCCGTCTTCCAGCAGGACGCGCTTCATATAGGTCTTCTGCGGGTAGCGGAAGACGTCCAGAGCGGCATCGGTTCTGAGCTGGTCGCCAAACCGGGCATAGCCGACCCCGTTCGCGGTATACTCGCAGAGGAGCGTGCCCTCCGGGTCAAGGACGGAGATGCCGGTGAGCCAGAGCCGTTCGGCTTCCTTTTTCAGGCACTGCGGGTCGGAGAAGTCCAGCGCGGGGTCATCGACCAGCTCCTGCACCGAGACCGCTGTGCGGCGGAGGGTCTTCGCTGCAACGGTATCGTTGTATTTTTCGTAGCGGGTGGACTGCGATTTGACAAAATCGAGGATCTGGCAAAAGCGTTCCTCTGTTGAGCACAGCGCTTTCCAGTTCGAGAAAAAGACGACGCCTGCCATAAAGAGCACGCCGACGATCAGATAGAGCGCCCAGATCCGCGCAGCCGGAGCGGGCTTATTTTTATGTTCCAATGGTGTCCACCTCCAGATACTGCGAAGGGTTTTCGAGATATTTGCCGACGATCTGCTCCAGCGTGCCGTCTTCGCGCAGCTGCGCAAAGGTATCGTTCAGCTGGCTGTCCAGCCCCCGGCTGTCGTTCGCTGCAAAGGCCACGCCCAGCCCGGTGACGAGCAGCGGCTCGGACAGGATGCGGAACGCCACGGAGTTGTCCTTCATATATTGCAGGATGGTCGTCTCATGGGAGGCGATGGCGTCCACATAGCCGCAGCCCAGCAGCGCATACTGGACGCTGCGGTCTTCGATGCTGAACACATCGACCCCCTGCGGGAGGCGGGGGTCGGAGCCGCCGAGAAAAAGCTCCTCCGGCTTGCCGGTGCTCTGGACGGCGATGCTCTTTCCGGCAAGGTCGCTGAGGGACTGGATGCTGCTGTCGTCATTCACGGCGACCACCTGACGGCTCACCATGTAAGGCCCGGCCCAGTGGTAGAGCGCTTCGCGCCCCTCCATGGAAAAGCAGCCCCAGATGCAGTCGATGGCACCGCTCTCCACGAGGGTGGTCTTCTGCTCCCAGTCGATCGGCTCGAACCGGGTGGAATACCCCATGCGGCGGAACGCTTCGGTGGCGATCTCCACATCGATCCCGGCGGGAACGCCGTCGTTGTTCAGATAAATATAGGGAGGATAGGTGTCGCTCCCCACAACGATCTGGGGGAGGCCGCCGTCCTTCGCTTTCGTCTCTCCGCAGGAGGTCAGGCCTCCGGCGGCCGCAGAGGCCGCCAGCAGCCCGCACCCGTGCAGAAAGGCACGGCGTGAGATTCTGTGTTTCATTCCTTCTCCTGTTTTTCCTGCATCTGCGGATGCAGTTTTTCGTTCAGTTCGTCCTGTGTGTCCGTCAGGCATTGCAGCAGCAGCGGGTTGAACGCGCCGCATTCGCCGTTCTGGATCATCTGCACCGCTTTCTCGTGGGAGAAAGCCTTTTTATAGCAGCGCTCGCTGGTCAGGGCGTCGTACACGTCGGCCAGCGCGACCAGCTGTGCGCTGATGGGGATGTCGTCGCCCTTCAGTCCATCCGGGTAGCCCCGGCCATCCCAGCGCTCGTGGTGCCAGCGGGCGATCTCGTAGGCGGTCTGCAGCAGCGGCTCCTCGCCGAAATTTTCCAGCTTTTGCAGCATCTCCGCGCCCAGCATACTGTGGGTCTTGATGACCTCAAATTCCTCCGGGGTCAGCCTGCCGGGCTTGTTGAGGATCTTTTCGTCGATGCCGATCTTGCCGATGTCGTGGAGGGTAGAGGCCAGCGGAATCAGATCCTGCTGTTCTGCAGAAATCGAGTAGTTGTTGCTGATCTCCAATAGACGGTGGAGCAGCATTTCTGTGATGATACGGATATGCCGCACATGAGCACCGCTTTCGCCGTTGCGGAACTCTACGATATGGCTCAGCACACCCACCAGCGTATCCGTATTATTTTCACGAGCGCGGATCTGGTCGGACACCATCTTCACCAGCCGCCGCTGCTTGGCATACAGCTTGATGGTGTTGGTCGCGCGGCGGTACACGATGCGTGCATCGAAAGGTCGATTGACATAATCACTCGCGCCTAGTTCATAGGACTTCCGAATTACAGCGTTAGAGTCATCGCTGGAGATCATGATGACCGGGATATCCTCGATGGTGTGGTTGGCGTTCATGGCCTTGAGCACCTCGAAGCCATCCATGACCGGCATGTTGATGTCCAGCAACACCAGCGCAAGATTCCCGGCTTCGGCCTGTAAGGCATCCATACATTCCCGGCCATCTTTTGCTTCCAGAATACGATAGTCGCCTTGCAGGATTTCGGCTAGGATGAGGCGGTTCATTTCAGAGTCATCCACAAGAAGAATCTGCGGCTTCTCCTCCACCAGTTCTTCCTGCGCGGTCAGCGCGTTTTCGGGGAGTTCCACCGTGACGGCATTCTTGCGGCACTTTGCCTGATACATCAGCCGGTCTGCCCGGCGAACCGCATTCTCCATCGGGTCGGTGATGGCCTGCATCGTTCCGCCGATGCTCAGTGAGAGGCGAAAATGCGAATAACCGGGTACAGTAGCCTGCTGCACGGCGGCTCTGATCTGCTCCAGCTTGGCTTGCAGGATGTCGCTCGGAATGCCGGGCAGCACCAGCAGGAACTCGTCCCCGCCGTAGCGGATGAGCAGGTCGGAATCCCGGATGCAGGAGCGGATGGCGGCGGCTGCCGCTTTCAGCGCCATATCACCGGCGTAATGCCCATAGGTGTCGTTGCAGATTTTGAAATCGTCCACATCCATCAGCGCGATGCCTGCGGGGCCGACGATACGGGATGCGATATCCTCATAGTAGCGGCGGTTGTATGCGCCAGTCAGGACATCGTAGTAAAGTTTTGCACGGTAGCTCTCTGTTGTTTCTTGAAGCTTTTCCTCGGCTTCGGCCTGCATCTCTTCCATGCTGGAGCGCTCGAACTGCCATTGCAGGCGACCGATCAGCAGAATGTTCGCAGCGATACCAAGGCCGATCACGATGAGCTTTTGAAGGTTCAAAGAGGTGTAAAGAAAAAAGCTGTGGTCGGTAGAAAAGAAAAACGCGGAGTATAGGAATGCAATGAGGCCGCTTACGATTCCTGCTGCATAGCCGTATTTCACGAGCACAGCAGAAAGAACAACAAAAAGCAGGATATTTGGATTTGGAATATGAAAATTCCAGACGATCAGGCAGATGCTCAATTGGGCAAGTGCCGATAGCAACATAGGCTTGATTTTATTTGGCTGTTGTTCCATACGCAATACCATCCAATACTTTGATTCATCATGATCGCTCTCTCACAAAAAAAGAGCTGGGCCGCAAATGGGCGGTCCTGCTAGGTCGTGAGTGTCGGTCATCTGCGAAACCGTGCGATTCCACTATTTATTTTCGGGGGGGGGTAACGCGGAAGCGCTTTACCGTCTGCTCCAGTGCGTTGATGTCCACCGGCTTTGAGAGATGCTCGTCCATCCCGGCGTCCCGGCTCTTCTGCATATCCTCAAGGAATGCGTTTGCGGTCATGGCAAGGATGGGGATGGTGCGTCCCAGCGGATTTTCGCCGCTGCGGATGCGCTGGGTGGCTTCGAGGCCATCCATGACGGGCATCTGCACGTCCATCAGGATCATGTCGTACTCGCCGGGCTTGACGCTGGCGAAAGCGTCCACGATCTCCTGACCGTTGGAGCAGATGGTGCAGCGCGCACCCTTGGTCTCCAGCAGCAGCTCCAGAATTTCGGCGTTGATGGCGTTGTCCTCGGCGCAGAGGAAGTTCATCCCGGACAGGGGCGAGACGGCCTCGGCCTCCTCCGGGAGGGCCGGCGCCGTCTGCACCTTGTCCGCCTCGGCGTCGATGGGAAATTCCAGCACGACCTCAAAGCGGGTGCCCTTGCCGATGGCGCTCTCCACCCGGATGGTGCCGCCCATCAGGTCTACGATGCTCTTGGTGATGGCCATGCCGAGGCCCGTGCCCTGCACCTTGTTGGTGCCGGATTTCTCCTCCCGGGTAAAGGGGTCGAAGAGGGTCTTCTGGTAGGCCGCGCTCATGCCGATGCCGTCATCCTGCACGATGAACCGGTATTTGGCGTAGTGCTCGGTATGGGTAAGCTCGTCCACCGCCAACCGGATGTGTCCGCCTTGGGGCGTATACTTGACCGCATTGGAGAGGATGTTCATCAGCACCTGATTCAGACGGTTGGGGTCGGCCAGCACGTTTTCGTGCTGCATATGGGTCTCCACCGTAAAGGTCTGGCGGCGCTGGCTGGCCTGCTGCCGGATAATGCTGTCCAGCTGGCTGACCTGCCGGGAAATGTTCATTTTTTCGATGTTCAGGGTGGTCTTGCCGCTCTCGATGCGGCTCATGTCCAGAATATCGTTGATGATGCCCAGCAGCAGCCGACCGGAAGTTTCCAGCTTGCCCAGATGTTCGGCCAGCCTTTCCGGCTGGTGCAGCTCGTTTTTCATCAGGGTAGTAATGCCGATGATGGCGTTCATGGGGGTGCGGATGTCGTGGGACATATTGGAGAGGAAGTCCGTCTTGGCTTTGCTGGCCTTTTCGGCTACTTCCAGTGCGGCTTCCACAGCCAGCGTGGTCTGGTGCTCGCCCGTGCGGTCGGACATATCCACGATGCACTTTCTTGCGCCCTGCACATCATTGAGGAAGCCGGTCACATGGAGATAGCGAGGCTCACCGGTCTCCTGATTGACAAATTCACATTCCCATTCCTGCTGGACGCCCTGTTCCATCTGCATCAGACTTTCCAGCCGCGATGCACCGCTGTCGTCTCCGGCAGGGTATAGAACGTGGAGATCCTCCTGCACCGCCTCGGGGGAGAGGCCCAGAATGCGCTGGACATTGGGGCTGACGTATTCCGCCTTGCTGGTTTCGGTGTCGATCATCAGGAACACGTCGTCCACATTGCGGGAAAGGTTCGAGAACAACTCCTCGCGTGCCAGCAGCTGCTGGTCCTTTTTCCGCAGCTTTTGCCGGTTGCTCTGCACCACCAGCAGCAGAGCGGCAAAAGCCAGCATACCCGTTATACCGCTCATCACGGCCATGGTGGTGTATTGCAGCCGGTTCATGTTGGCGTTCACAACGCTTTTGGGAGCAATGCCAAGGATCGTCCAGTTCTGGAAGGCGGCAGAACCATAAACCATGTAATAGCCGACGCCATTGATGGAAAACTCAAGGTTGCCGCCCTCCCCGGCAGCAAAAGAATCTTGCAGGGCATCGACCTGTTCTGCCGTAAAACCAGCCGAGTTTTTGAGCAGGGCAAGGATATTGTGCACACCGCTCATGTCCGCGCTGCTGCTGTCCAGTACCACACGGCCATCCGGCAGCACCGCAAAGGTGCTGCCGTGCCCTTCAAAGGCAGAGATCTTCAGGGAGTCCACCAGATCCCTGTTGTTATAGGTGATGGCAATGGCTTCGTAATCAAAGCCCTGATAGCTGCCTTTTTCCGTGGGGACTGCAAACACCATGATCTCCGGCTTGTCCGGCACGACCGAGTTTGCCACGATAGGCTGCTGCTCCAGAATCAGCTGCGACAGCGTCCGACCCAGATCAAGATAGCCTCGTTCACCATCCAGTGTGACATAGGAGCCATCCCGCGAAACGAAGAAAAAGTCTGTAAAATGGTATTCTCCCTTTGCCTGTGAAAGGAAAGAGCAGACATCGGCATCGCTTTGCGCACTTTCCAGATAGGGCGCCCACATCCGCATGACGCCCCAGTTGAAGGATACCTTATTGTAGAGGGTCTGGTTTGCCTGATGATAGATCTCGGTAAGGTGTGCAGTGCTTTCCTCGTAGATGGTGTGCTCCATAAAATCCGTAAAGACAACGAGGCTCGTCAGAATGCTGATGCCGAGCAGCAGCATTGCTATGACCGCGAGGATACGGCTTTTTACAGAGCGTTGCATCTTAGTTTCGTTCTTCAAGAGATTATTCTCCCTGTACAATGGTCAGATACTCGGAGGGGGCGGGGAACTGCTTGCTGACCGCCAGCGAATCCTTCAGGCAGGAGCGGCTGTCTGCCCCTTCAATGGCATATTCCGTTCGCTTGGTCTTCAGGTTTTCCGGCATGGGGCAGCTGCAGTAGACCTCGTTCTCTATCCACACATCGGTGCCCGCCACAAATACGGTATAGGTGGCCGTATCGTCCAGCGGCGCACCATTGACGGTGAGTTCTTCCAGACGGAACTTGCCCTGCTCGTATTCGGTCACTTTGTATTCCATGCCGCTGGTCACGGGCATATAATTCCGGTGCCGGATGGGGTTTGCACCGTTGTCCTTTACGTTCACCAGCCACTCCATCATCTGCCGCAGCTCTGCACCGGTATATTCTCCCTGCGAAACGGCGTAGTTTCCTGCCATCACCCACAAAAGCTGCTGCTTGCTGTAATCGCCGCAGTAGATGGAAGTGGACACCAGCGGCGAGTAGCCGATTGCGATAGACGCATCATAGGTGGTGCGCAGGGCGGTCATCAGCGAGGAAGCCGCAGCGCTGCCGTGGTCGGTCATGTCGATGGAGTATGCGGTATTCTGGGTGAACAGGATCTCGGTTTCGGGGTCTGCTTTGGGGGTGACAAGCTGCTCGTTGAACGCCTCGTATCCGGCCTTGGCATCGTATTCGCCGGTGATCATCTTGTGGCCCACATCTTCCGAAATGCGGAAGATCTCGGTGGAGGCCAGACGCATATACAGATGATTTGCGCTGATGACATCCGCAACGTGTTCCAGAGAAGTGGAGGAGGTGATGTTTACCTCCTTGTTATAAGAGAGCACCGCGCCGCCAGCGGCCAGCTTGCTCTGCCCCTCTGCGCTGTACACGGCCCCAAGGACTTTCAGCACAGCAGCCAGCTTTGCCTCGTCCTGTGCTACCGTGTTGGAAACTGCTGCCTGACACATGGGGTAGGTCAGCAGCCAGCTATCATTGGCGGTCTCGCCGAAATAGGGCAGAATGGATGCGTTAAAGCCGTGCAGGTCGAGCATTACATCCGCTATGCCTGCCGTGGTGCGGATCATGGCGGTCTGCCGCGCATAGAAAGGCTTGGCAATGGGGTTCAACTCCAACCGATCGTCACCGGGCTGCACCCGCACATCCTTGAGGAACTGCTCGTATTTTTCAAAGACCTTCGGCCACACCACATCATCCAGACCGGTGGAGCCGTCCTCGGTCTCGCTCTCGTAGTTCATGCGCCATGTGGTGCCCTCCAGACTCATCAGCTCCGGGATAGCACAGCCCTGCATGGTTTCCAGACAGGTGTAGTCATATCTCCAGTCTGCCTGATAGCCCTTAATGCCGACAGCCTCAAAGGCATCAATGGCCGCCACGAACTCGGCGTAGTTGGTGGGCAGAGGGATATTGTACTGAGCAAACAGATCGACATTTGCAGCCGTGCCGTCCACCTCGGCGCACATGGGCAGCCAGCGGATCGCACCGTCCGGCTCCTGATTGTTGTTCAGGTAGCTGGAATAGAAGGTGCCTGCAACCTCGGTCGTGCTCAGATCCATCAGGTACTCTGCCAGAGGAGCCGCATCGTTCAGGGAGAAGCGGCGGCAGGTGATGATGTCCGGCAGCTGCTCCGCACGGTTCAGCAGGTCGCGGTAGTAGTCCATGGTGTTGAAGCCCTGAATGAAGTTGAACTCATACTCCGGGAACTTCTGTTCCAGCCACGGAGTAAGCTCTTTCATCATGGAGCGGTCCCACAGGTAAAAGGTGATCTGGATCTTGCCGTTCTGGCTGCTGCCCTTGTCAGCCTCGGTCTTGCCGCCGCAGGCGGTCAGCGCTGCCGCAGCGGCCACGACGCCGGCGGCCTGCAAAAAAGAGCGGCGAGAGATTTTGTTCATCATAGGATGCTCCTCACATTTCCAATATTTTTAAGTTTATCATTATAATAGAGGTGTTTCAAGCGTTTTTGCCCAAAAAAGACGCGCGCGCGGCCTCTTTTGACCCTCTCCGCCCTCCTTTTGCGTCAGCAGCCCGGAGGGGCAAAAAGAAAAGCACGAAGGCCGAAACCTTCGTGCTTTTGTGGTGGGCCAGGCAGGACTTGAACCCGCGACCAAGCGGTTATGAGCCGCCAGCTCTGACCAACTGAGCTACTGGCCCGCGAACGCGGCGCGCTGCCGCGTGTGGACTGACTATAAGTATACCAAAAAAATCCGGAAATGCAAAGCCCTCCGGGCGAATTTATTTCGTGCGGCGGGCGTCGAGCTTGCCCAGCATGAACTCATCGAGCATCTCGGGCTGGAACAGCGGCTCCTTATAGCCGAAGGCCTCCCGGATGAAGATGAGGGTCACGACGGTCTGACGGCCCGGGTCCAGCCGGAGGGTGTAGAGGGTGTCCAGCGGCTGCTGGGTGGGCTGGTGGAGGGTCAGGTGAAGGGTGAAGCCGCCGTCGTTTTCCCGGCGGCACTCGTAGGCGAAAAGGTCATCGGGGCTGTGCTGGTCGAGCCGGTCGAAGCAGTCGTCCAGCGGCAGGTCGGTGCGGAACTCGGAAAGGCCGCTGGGGCCGTACTGGCTGCGGCGGCCTTTGTCCTGCTTCGCCAGCAGGAATACGATGAAGCCGAGGATGGCGGCCAGAAGCAGGATGGAAAAAACAGCGTTCATGGATGTCCTCCGATGGAATTTGAATCATGTTTTCCTTATTGTAACACAACCCGCCCTAAATTGTGTTATAATATTTGAAAAATTCCAAAAACTGATGGGGAGCCTGCGCCCTTTCTGCGGGCGGGAGGGACGATATGAAACTCAGATTCACGCGCAAGACATGGTATTTCCTGCTGCTGGCCTCAGCCGCAGCCTCCATGCTCAACGGCTTTGCCGTCCTGAGCGGGAACAGCTTCGGACTCATCGAGCAGGTCGCATTTGCGATGGCGGGCATCTCGGCCCTCTTCCTCGCCGCCGAGAAAGGCTCGGCGGGCTGGGAGAAGCGGAACTTCACCGGCGTGTTCGTTCTGCTGATGGTCAGCTACATGGTCAACGGCTGGGCAGGCTACCTCTGCTCGGCGCTGGCGTGGCCGCTGCTGCTGAGCACCGAGTACAAGCGGGGGATGGCCGTCCAGCGTCAGCTCCAGCTGGTGGGTGCGGCGGAGGCCCTCCACCTGCTCTTCCTGCTGATGGCGAAGTACGGCGGCATGGCCGCGCTGGGCTTCTGGACGAATCTGCTCTGGGTGCTGCTGGCCTGCGCCCGGGGCTGGGCAGCGTTGAGCCTCTACAAGATGCAGGAGGACGCATGACGCAGCGGCGGAGAAAGCGCCGCAGCCGCTTCGGGCGGCGGGCCTTTCTGGCGGGGGCAGGCTGTGCCGCGCTGGCCGGCGCGGGGCTGATGCTGCGCCGGGGGCAGACTGTCTCGGCCCTGTCGGTGCCTGCCCCGGAGGCAGAGCCGAACGCCGCCCTGCCTGCAGGAGAGTGGCGGGCTGTCTGGGTGAGCTATCTGGAATGGGCCGGGATGGATTTTTCCTCGGAAGAAGCCTTCCGGGCCGGGGCGGCGGTCCTGATGGACAACTGCCTGTCCATCGGGCTGAACACCGTCATCGTGCAGGTGCGGCCCTTCGGGGATGCCCTCTACCGCAGCAGACTCTTCCCGTGGAGCCATGTCTGCACCGGGGAGCAGGGGAAAGACCCCGGCTTCGACCCGCTGGACGTCCTCATCACCGAGGCCCACAGCCGAGGGCTTTCGCTGGAAGCGTGGGTCAACCCCTACCGTCTCCGCTCCTCGGCGAAGATGCCCGCCGTGCTGGCCGAAAGCAGCCTCGCCAACACCCATCCCGAGTGGGTCTGCGCCGTGGGCGAGGGGCTGTACCTGAATCCGGCCCTCCCCGAGGCGGCGGACTATGTGGTGCAGGGCGTGGCCGAGCTGGTGCAGAACTATGCCGTGGACGGCATCCACTTCGACGACTATTTCTATCCCACCACCGACCCGGCGCTGGACGCGGCCCAGTTCGCCTCCAGCGGCGCGGAAAATCTGGACGAATGGCGGCGGCAGAATGTCACGGCGCTGGTCAAGGCGGCCCACGACGCCGTGAAAGCCGCCGATGCCACCCTCCGCTTCGGGGTCAGCCCGCAGGGCAACCCCGACAACGACCTCTCGGAGCAGTACAGCGACGTCCGGGCATGGCTGACGGCAGAGGGGGAGGATGCCGTGGTGGACTACCTCTGCCCGCAGGTCTATTGGGGCTATGGCTACACCCTCCGGTCCGGCAGCACCCGCTTCGCCTTCGAGAACATCGTGCCCGAGTGGCTGGCCATGCCCCGGGCGGCGTCCACGGCCCTCTATTTCGGGCTGGGGGCCTACCGTGTGGGCAGCGGCGACGGCGGGGCCAACGAGGACAGCCTGAGCCAGTGGTGCACCGGCAGCGCCCTTGCCCGGCAGGTGGATGACCTGCGCCGTCTCGGTGCGGGGGGATGGGCGCTCTACCGGTACGATTCGCTCTTCCGGCCTGCCCAGCCGGAGCCTGCCGCCGCCGAGCGGGCGGCGCTGGCCGCGCTGACTGTGGGCTAAGGCCTTGTATGGAAAATAAAAATGCGGTATACTATAGCAATCGTGCAAAAACAATGTTTTGAGGATAAAAAGTCATGAAAAAGACAAAGCGAATCGTACTGCTCGTTCTGGCGGTGGTGGTATTGCTGCTGGCGGCGTATGCGGGAAAGACCGTGCTGGACCTGAAGAACAGCGCCGCCACGGAGGTGCAGGAGGAGGACAGCACCCGCTGGGCCGAGCTGACCAGCGACCCGCTCACCCTCGAGGGCATCGCCGACGGCTCGGCCAAATACGCCTCGGCGGCGGTGAACGGCAGCCTGAATCTTGTGTTCAACGGCATCTGGAGCCGCCAGACCGACTATTTCACCGTCCCGGGCGGCAGCCTGACCATCACCGGCTATGGCACCGCCGAGGGCACCCAGCGGTATAAAATATCCGTCTGGCAGAAGGTGGCCGGCGGCGCACAGTACGTCAACGACAGCACCTATTACTTCAAGACCGACGGCCAGAACTACCGCTGCGTCATCTCCGGGCTGGACCCGGCGGCCAGCTATCGGCTGACCATCTCCTACGATTCCAGCCGCTACTACCTCTACGGCGGACTCAAGGTGGAGGGCATCGCGGCATGAAGACACAGACGAAAAATTCGCTCATGCTGATGCTCTGCGCCTTCATCTGGGGCACGGCGTTCGTGGCCCAGAGCGCAGGCTCCGGCATGGGGGCCTATTCCTTCCTCGCGGGGCGGAGCTGGCTGGCTGTCCTCGTGCTGCTCCCGACCATGGCCGCCTTTGATGCTCTGCGCAAAAAGCAGGGCGCGGCCTACGGCTGGCCCAAGGAAAGAGCGGAGCGGATGACTCTGCTGACGGCGGGCTTCGTCTGCGGCACCCTTCTGTTCGCAGCCTCTGCGGCCCAGCAAATCGGCATCACCATCAACCCCTCCACGGCCAAGGCGGGCTTCCTGACGGCCATGTACGTCGTGCTGGTGCCGGTGTTCGGCCTGTTTCTGGGCCGGAAGGGCAGCGTCCAGCTCTGGGCCAGCATGGTCATCGCCGTGGTGGGCCTTTACCTGCTCTGCATGAAGAACGGCTTCGGCGGCGTCGAGACCAGCGACTGGATCCTGTTCTCCTGCGCGGTGCTGTTCAGCTTCCAGATCATGTCCATCGACCACTTTTCGCCGCTGGTGGACGGCGTGAGGCTGAGCCTCTTGCAGTTTATCGTGGTCGCAGTGGAGAGCACGGCGGCGGCGCTCCTCTTTGAGACGCCGACGCTGGCGGAATTTGGTGCCAATCTCCTGCCCATCGCCTATTGCGGCGTGCTGTCCAGCGGTGCGGGCTATACGCTCCAGATCTTGGGACAGAAAAACCTGAACCCCGCCATCGCCAGCCTTATCATGTGTCTGGAAAGCGTGTTCAGCGCCTTGGGCGGCTGGCTGCTGCTGAACCAGAGCCTTTCGCTGCGGGAGAGTGCGGGCTGCGCCCTCATCTTTGCCGCCGTCGTGCTGTCCCAGCTGCCGCTTGAGGAGCTGCGCGGATGCAAAAAGGGCGCGTGACGCTGCGGGTGGCCGGGGGCATCCCCTACGAGCTGACGCGGAAGAAGGTCAAATACTTCAACCTTCATGTCCGGCGGGACGGTTCTGTGGCCCTCAGCTCCCCTCTGCGCATATCGCCGGAGGCGGCGGATCACTATATCATCGGCCAGATGGACTGGATACGGGCGGCACAGGCCCGGCAGGCCGCCCGCGAGAAGCGGCAGGCGTCGCTGCCCGACAGGGATGTCGCGCTGGCCCACTTCACGGCCATGAGCGATAAGGTCTACCCGGCCTTTGCCGGGGTCCTGAACGGGCAGAAGCCCGCCATCAAGGTGCGCAGCATGACCAGCTGCTGGGGCGTCTGCCATATGGCCAAGCGCCAGATCACCTTTGCGCTCCAGCTTTACAATATGCCCGAGGCGGCGCAGATCTATGTGGTAGTACATGAGTACTGCCACTTTTTGCAGCCGAACCACAGCCCGGCGTTCTGGGCCGAGGTGGCCAAGCTGATGCCGGACTGGAAGGCCCGGCGAGATTTGTTGAAAAGATAACGGCCTTGCCCGCTCTGTTACCTTCGGGGACATCTCTCCCAAGGGGAGAGGCAGAAAGGCTCCCCCTCTGGGGGAGCTGGCAGACCCGGAAGGGTCTGACTGAGAGGGCAAGCCACTGAAAAATAAGAGGAATACGTCATTGGAAAATGAAAAAAAGGCCGGCGGCGATAAATATTCGAAGCTCGCCGGAAACACCATCATCTTTGCCATCAGCAGCTTTTCGTCCAAGCTGCTGACGCTCATCGTCCAGCCGTTTCTGACCTATGCGATGGCCGAGATCTCCGACCTCGGCCTGTCCAAGATCCTGAGCCAGTACGCCAACCTGCTCATCCCCTTCGTGTCGATGGGAATGTCCAACGCCATCATCCGCTTCGGCCTCGACAAGGGCAACAGCGAAAAGCAGGTGTTCACCAACGGCCTGCTCACCATCCTCGGGGGCTTCGGCATCCTCGTGCTCTGCTGGCCAGTGGCGCAGTTCCTGCCTGACATGGCCCAGTACGGCTTGCTCATCTATATCTACGTCCTCATGAGCTGTCTGCGCACCCTCTGCACCCAGTTCGTGCGCAGCCGCCAGTGGAACAAGCTGGTGGCTGTGGACGGCGTACTCTGCACGGTGGCGACCATGGCCTTCTATGTGCTCTATCTGGTGGGCTTCCGCTGGGGCGCGAACGGCTACCTGCTGGCCATTATCAGCGGCGACTTCGTCAGCGTGCTCTTCCTGATGCTGACCGGAAAGCTCTGGAACTTTATCGAGCTGAAGGGCCTCAACAAGACCCTCTGGAAGCAGATGCTCCGCTTCTCACTGCCCATGATCCCGGCCCAGATCAGCTTCTGGATCATCAACGCCTCAGACCTGTTCTTCGTGCGCGAGATGTGCGACGGCCTCGACGGCCACAGCGGCGATGCATGGAGCGGCCTGCTCTCCACCGGCTATTTCCTGCCCACCATCCTCACCACGCTGGGCCTCATCTTCTACGATGCATGGCAGCTGTCGGCGGTGACGGAGGAGGAGGGAAGGGCCAAATTCTTCACCCAGATCTTCCGCACCTATTCCAGCGTGCTGTTCTGCTGCGCGGCGGGCATCATCTGGCTCTGCCGCCCGGTCATGCACATCATGAAGGCCAACTATTACTATGCGTGGCACTTCGTGCCCTTCCTCGTGATGGCCTCCACCTGCAGCTGCTTCAACCAGTTCATGAACAGCGTCTACGTCGTGAATAAGAAGTCCCAGCGGAGTATGGTCACAATGATGGCGGGCGCCGTGAGCAACTGCATTATGAACTACTTCTTCATCAAGTGGTGGGGCCCTGTGGGCGCGACCTATGCGTCCTTCCTCGGCCTCGGTCTGGTGTTCACCCTCCGTGCCATCGACGCCCACGGCATGATCGGGATGCGTGTCCATCCGGGCCGTGTCCTCCTCAACGCCGCCGCGCTGGTGTTCGAGGCCTTCGTGCTGCTGGCAGAGACGCCTCTGTACGGCCTCTGGACGGGCATCATCACGGCCCTCATCATCCTGTACAACTTCTCCGGTGTCTGGGGCATGGCCCGCATCCTGCTGCCTAAAATTCTGGGCCGCCGGGGCAAGGCCCTCGTGGCCGCCGTAGACGGCTGGATGACGAAGAAATAAACGCTTCCCGGATAGAAAAAACGCCCTCTCATCGATACCGCGATGAGGGGGCGTTTGGTTTGTCGCAAGTCAAAAAATCGAAAAAATGCGATAAAAGCTAGAGCCGCTGCCGGGTCACAGCTGTTTTTCGAGCCAGTCGGCGATGTCCGCAAACACTTCGGCTTTGTTCGTCTCCATCAGCAGCTCGTGGCGGGCACCGGGATAGAACTTCGCCTCGATGTTCCGGACGCCGATGTCCCGGAGGCTCTGGATGGCCCGCCGGACTCCGGCGGTGCGCTCGCCTACAGGGTCGGCGTCACCGGCGAGGAAGAGCAGGGGCAGATCCTTGGGCATCCCGGCCAGAACGGCGGGGTCGTATAGCCGCAGGATGCCGGAGAACATACTGTAGTAGGCGTTCAGGGTGAAGGTGAACATACAGCGCTCGTCGGCACGGTACTTGTCCACCTCGGCGGTGTCGCGGTTGAGCCAGTCGTGGGGCGTGCGCCCCTCGAGGCCCTTGTTGTAGCCGAGGAAGGAAAGGCTGGCCACGAGCCGGCTGCGGTGTTCCCAGCCGAAAAAGACGGCCAGCACCCGGCAGAGGGCTTTCGCTGTGGCGACCAGAGCTTTGGGCTGGAAGCCGGTGCCCATGAGGATGGCTCCGTCCAGCTCGCCGCCCCACTCGCAGAGGTACTGGCGGGCGTAGAACGACCCCATGCTGTGCCCCAGAAGAAAATAGGGGACGCCGGGGTAGAGCTGCTTGGTCAGGACGGTCAGGGCGTGGAGGTCGTTGAGGACGGCACGGTTGCCGTCCGGCTGGGCGAAGAAGCCGTAGTCATCCTTTGTGCGGATGGAACCGCCGTGGCCCAGATGGTCGTGGCCGGTGACGAGGATGCCCTGCCCGGCCAGATGCTCGGCCAGCGGCTTGTACCGGTCGATGAACTCCACCATGCCGTGGGATAGCTGCAGGACGGCCCGCACCCTGCCCTCCGGCACACAGCGGAATGCGTGGAGCGTCCGGCCCGGCACGCAGGAGGGGAGGGTGAAGTCGGTCATCTGACTCATGTGAGGATTCTCCTTTTCCGCTTACAGTGCGGCGATCTTGGCCCGGCAGGCGGGGCAGATGCAGTAGCCCTCATACTGGGCCATGCCGGCCACCAGCTCGCCGCAGAAGTCGCAGCTGCCGGCGGGACGGTGCTTTTTGAGGATGATCTGATCGCCCTCCACGAAGATCTCGAGCTTCGAGTCCTTGTCGATGTGCATATTGGTGCGCAGTTCCTTGGGAAGGACGATACGCCCCAGAGAGTCGATGCCACGAACGATGCCAGTTGTTTTCATATTCATTTCTCCTTTAGTAGTGTGTCCGGAAGAATGGCAGATATGGCACTGATTGCGACGATGCGACGCAAAAAATGTTCCCGTGCAGGAAAAACAGGAAAAAACTGCCAACTTCTTTCCTGCTCAGTATACAAAAAGTTGAGCCGTTCGTCAATCGAAACGCGGAGTTTCGACAAAAACTTCTCAAAGAAATCGCAAAATCAGGGTCAGGCGCTTCCGGGAACGCCCCTCTTTGCTGTCTCCGTTGACAAACAGGGCCGGAGAGGGTAAACTTAGGCAGAGATATTTGCAATTCATTTGCCTATGATAGATAAAAAGGAGAAATCATTATGCCGAATCCGAAGATCCGCACCCGATTTGCCCCCTCGCCCACGGGCTATATGCATGTTGGCAACCTGCGCACCGCGCTGTACACCTACCTGATGGCCAAGCACGACGGCGGAACCTTCATCCTCCGCATCGAGGACACCGATCAGGGCCGCTACGTCGAGGGCGCTGTGGACGTCATCTACAACACCCTGCGGGAGACCGGCCTGCTGTGGGACGAAGGCCCCGATGTGGGCGGCCCCGTCGGCCCCTACGTCCAGAGCGAGCGGATGGGGATGTTCAAGCAGTACGCCGAACAGCTGGTGGCAGAGGGCAAGGCCTACTACTGCTTCTGCACCGAGGAGCGTCTGGAGGCCCTCCACGCCGAGCAGCGCGCCCACGGCGAGATGACCCACTACGACGGCTGCTGCCGCGACCTGCCGAAGGAAGAGGTGGAAAAGCGCCTCGCCGCCGGTGAGCCGTACGTCATCCGCCAGAAGATCCCCCGCGAGGGCGTGACCGGCTTCGACGATATGGTCTACGGCCACATCGAGGTCAACAACAGCGAGATGGACGACCAGATCCTCATCAAGACCGACGGGATGCCCACCTACAACTTCGCCAATGTGGTGGACGACCACCTCATGGGCATCACCCACGTCATCCGCGGCAGCGAATACCTGTCCTCCACCCCGAAGTACAACCTGCTGTATCAGGCGTTCGGCTGGGACATCCCGAACTACATCCACTGCCCGCCGGTCATGAAGGACGCCCAGAACAAGCTCTCCAAGCGCAACGGCGATGCCAGCTATCAGGACCTCGTGGCCAAGGGCTACCTGACCGAGGCCATCCTGAATTACATCTGCCTGCTGGGCTGGAGCCCCAAGGGGGAGTATGCCGAGCAGGAGATCTTCTCGCTGGCAGATCTGGTCAAGATCTGGACGCCGGACGGCATCTCCAAGTCGCCCGCCATCTTCGACCCCCTCAAGCTGCGGGCCATCAATGCAGAGTATATCCGCCGTCTGTCTCCCGAGGAGTTCCTTGCCAAGGCCGAGCCGTGGATCGACAGCGCCGTCCACACCCCCATCGACAAGAAGCTGCTCTGCGCAAACCTTCAGCCCCGCTGCGAGGTGCTGGGCGAGATCCCCGAGCAGCTGGACTTCTTCGACGCTATGCCCGAGTATGACGTGAGCCTCTACACCAACAAGAAGCAGAAGACCACCCCCGAGTCCGCCAAGGAGGCGCTGGAGGCCCTGCTGCCCGTCCTGAGCGACGAGGCGCTGGACTTTGGCGACCGTGACACCGTCTTCGACGCCTGCAAGGCCAAGGCCGAAGAGCTGGGCAAGAAGAACGGCTGGCTGCTCTACCCGCTGGGCATCGCCCTCTCGGGCAAGCAGCGCACCCCCGGCGGCGGCACCGACCTCGCCTGCATGATGGGCCGCGAAAAGACCCTCGAGCGGGTGAAGGCCGCCATCGGGAAGCTGAATGGGTAAGCCGTTTTTTGGCGAAGCACACTATTTCTGCTGAGATTTTATCCCATCCCATCACCCCGCCAAAAACCGCGCCGCGTCTGGGCTAGAGTATATGCAACAGGCGTGGGAAACAGAACAGCACAACGTGATATTGCAGAAGATCCCCGCCGGAAAGCGGGGATTTTTCTATGCAGGTGTCTTTTCGGACCATCCAGACCTCTACGGGCAGAAAGCCGGTGGGCGGCGCGCTCCGGGCGCGGGCGGCGGTGCGGCCCGCCCTGCGGCAGGGGTGTGCGTTCCTGCTGGGACTGGCCGGAGGCTGGGCCGTGTTGTACGGGGCGCTGATGCCCTTCGGGCTGGGGCTGACGCTGGGCTTTGGGGAGGACTGCTTTGCCGTGGGGGCTGCCGGGGCAGCGCTGGGGCTGCTGGCGCGGAGCTTCGGTGCGCTGACGGTGGAGAGCATCTGCCTGCTCTGCGGGCTGGGCGCGGCAGTAGCTGCGCGGTGGCTCTGGCCGGGCCGGTTCGGCCCGGCGGTGCTGGCAGGCTGCGGCACGCTGGCGGGGAGCGCCGTCTGCTTCGCGGCGGGGGAGGAGAACGGCGTTCAGCTCCTGCTGCTCTGCGGCGGGGACGCCCTGCTGGCGGCGGCGCTGGGGCTGGGCCTCCGCCGCTTCCCGCCCGAAAAGCCGGGGATGGGCAGCCTGCTGCTGGCGGCCGCTGTGGCAGCCGCATGGGGCGGGGTGAGCTTCGGACTTCTCCTGCCCGGGGTGCTGGTCTGTGCGGCGGCAGAGCTGGCCCTCTGCTGCAAGGGTCTGCCGCTGGCGGCACTGGCCCTCAGCGGGGTGACGGGGGCGGCGCTGGCTTCCGCCGACCCTTCTCTTGCCCCTGCCGCCGCCGGGCTGGCCTGCGGGTGTGCCGCTGCGGCGGTGCTTGCCCCGGCAAGGCGCATCGAGGGGCTTGCGGCCTACGGAGGCGGCTGTGTGGCGGGGGTGCTCTGCGTCCAGCCGCTGGCCGGGGCATTCGGCTTCCTGCTCAGCGCCGGGGCAGGCGCGGGGCTTTGCGCCCTGCTGCCTGCGGGCTGGCTGGCCCCTGCCGCCAAGGACGATGACCCGCCCGGGGACGAGCGGCCCCGCCTCTCCGCCGCCGCGACCCGGCTGGAAGCGGTGGCCGAAAGCCTCTCCTCGCTGGCGGAGACGGTAAACGAGGTATACGACGCCTTTCCGCGCCGGTGCGAGGACTTCCGCTGGGTCATCGACAACATCCACGACAGCCTCTGCGCCAACTGCGGGCGGCGGGAGGTCTGCTGGAAGCAGGAGCACGCCGCCACGCTGGAAGGGATGGAGGCCCTGCGCCCCATTCTGGAAGAGCGGGGCCATCTGGAGACCATGCTCCTGCCCGGACAGCTGGCCCGGTGCATCCACCCGGCGGCGCTCTGCGCGGCGGGAGACAGGGCCTTTGCCCTCTACCGCAGCCGCCGGGAGGCCCGCGTCCACTCCGAGGCCATGCGGACGGCCCTCACCGAGCAGTACAGCGCGGTGGCCGATGCGCTGGGCGTCCTCAGCGAGCAGCTGGGCCGTCCCGGAAGCCCCGAGCCGTATAAATCGGGCCGGGTGGCGGCGCTGTTTGCCCAGCTGGGCACGCCGCCGCTGGAATGCGCCGTCACGCTGGATGATCTGGGCCGCACCCGGGCGGCGGTGACGCTGCCCCGCACCCGCTTCAGCGAAAAGGAGCTGGCCGCGCTGGCCGGGGAGGTGGGGCGCATCTGCCGCCGCAGCCTTGAGCCGCCGCAGGTGCTCTCCTGCAAGGGGATGACCACCCTGCTCTTTGCGGAAAAGCCGCTGCTGCGGGCCGTGTTCGGGACGGCGGGCGCAGCGGCACGGGGCGAAATATCTGGCGACGCAGTGCAGCAGTTCTGCAGCGCTGCGGCGGCGCAGATGATCCTCTGCGACGGCATGGGGACGGGACGCCCTGCGGCAGTGGACGGCAATCTGGCCGCAGAGCTGACGGCCCGGCTGCTGAAAGCGGGCTTCACCGCCGAGCTTGCGGCGAGGCTGGTGAATGTGGCGCTGGCCCTCAAGAGCGACGAGGAGAGCGGTGCGACCCTTGACCTCGTCAGCGTGGACCTCTACACCGGCACGGCACGGCTCTTCAAGGCCGGCGCGGCCCCGGGCTTCCTCGTCCATGGGGGCAAGGCCCGGGCCGTGGGCGAAGCCAGCCTGCCCATGGGCATTCTCGGGGGCGTCAGCGGCCAGAGCCGGGTGGTGCATCTGGCAGCGGGGGACTATGTGGTGCTGGTGTCGGACGGTCTGCTGGCAGACGGCCCGGGCTGGGTGCTCCAGCAGTTGGAGCTTTCCGCTGCCAAGGCCGAAGCCCCCGACCTGCTGGCGAAAAAGCTGGTGGAGGCGGCCCGTGCCCGGGCTGTCCAGCGGGGCAGGCCCGATGACATCACCGCTGCGGTGCTCCGGCTCGAGAACAGTTGAGATTGCTTTTTGGGCGGCAAGGGGGTATACTGAAAAGTATCCCAACTGACCATAGGAGAGATTATCATGCTGACGATCACAGTTGCACAGGACGGCAGCGGCGACTTCGCATCCATCGCGGAGGCGGTGCTGGCTGTACCTTATGAGGAGGAAGCATTGGTGCAGGTCGGCCCCGGACTTTACCGGGAAAAGCTGGTCTGCGAGAAGCGCTGCATCACCCTGCGGGGGGCGGGCGCAGACCGGACACGGCTCGTGTGGGGCGACGGCGGAAAGCTGCCCCACAAGGACGGCCGCCCTACCCACACCTTCCGCAGCTACACCGCCTTTTTCAGCGGCGGGACGCTCTGCGTGGAGGACATGACCATCGAGAATGACGCCGGGCCGGGCGCACAGGCCGGGCAGGCCGTCGCGGCCTATGTGGACAGCGCCCGGGCGGTGTTCCGGCGGGTGAAGCTGCTGGGCAATCAGGATACCCTCTTCTGCGCCCCGCTGCCCGAAAAGGAGCGGGAGAAGGACGGCTTCCTCGGCCCGAGGGGCCTTGCGCCCCGCCGCCCGACGGCTCAGTACTATACCGAATGCGAGATCGCGGGGGACATCGATTTCATCTTCGGCGGCGGAGACGCGCTGTTCGAGAACTGCACCCTCCGCACCGTGGACAACCACATCCCCCACAGCTATGTCACCGCCCCGTCGGGCAAAGCCGACGGGCTGGGCTTCGTGTTCTGGAACTGCGATTTCGTCTCCGACTGCCCGGCGGGCAGCGTTTATCTGGGCCGTCCGTGGCGTCCCGAGGGGAAGACGGCGGTGCTGGACTGCCGCCTCGGCGCTCACATCGCCCCGGAAGGCTTCATCGCGTGGAACGACCGCACGGACACCGGTCTCGCCACCTTCGCCGAGGCCGACAGCGCCGGCCCGGGCGCGGCAGAGCGTCCGGCGTGGGTGCGTGCCCTCTCCGGGCCGGAGGCGGCGGCGCTGCTGGCCCGCGCCCGCGCCCTCTGCCGCCCGGCATGACGGAGGATGTGACCGATGAAAAAACTGCCTGACTTTGTAAAATGGCTCATCATCGCTGCGGTGCTGGCCGGGATGGCCGCCCTGATGGTGGCCGTGAACGACCGGGCCTCCCGGGTGGAGATGCCGATGCCGGACAACAGCCTCGGCATCTACCGCACGACGCCCGCCGCCGGAAACTGAATCCTGAACCGTGAAACGGGACTGCTGCAAAGCGGCCCCGTTTTTTGCATAATCCTGCCCCGCTTTGCGTATGCTGTACGGACAAAACTGAATGGGTGGGAGGCATGGGTATGTTTGTGGTCACACTGAGTAAGGCAAGCGTCAAGAAGGTGGGCGTTGGGGCACTGTGCTGTGCGCTGGTGGTGTTCAGCGCCATGCTGGGGCGTTACATCAGCACCCGCGCGGTGGCCGTCGCGGCGGCGAACAATAAGATCGAAAGTGCACAGGACATCCAGACGTGGTTCACGGGCTACGGGCTGGACGTAGATGGGGCGTCCATCACCGCCGACAAGGTCAAGATCCCCCGGAAGTGGGACGACAGCTTCTCGGCCTTCAATGGGGTGGTGCAGCAGAGCGGGATGGACCTCACCCGCTACAAGGGCAAGACGGTGGAAAAGTGGACGGCGCTCATCCCCGCTGCCAGCCGGGGCGACGTGAGCAGCTACGGCGTGCTGCTGGTCTACCGGAAGAAGGCCGTCGGGGCGTATCTGCTGGAAAAGCCCTCCGGCGTCGTCACGGGACTGAAGGACGCCCAGACCGCCATGGCATTGCAGGAGGCCGAGCAGGTGTCCGGCGAGGACTTCAGCGGCGACTGGGGAGAGCGGCACGATGAGGAGCTGACCGACGAACAGGCCCGGCAGACCTCGGGCGAGGATTTCAGCGGGGACTGGGGCGAGCGCCACGACGAGGAGCTGACCAGTGAACAGGCGCAGCAGACCTCCGGAGAGCCGGAAAATGCACAGAGCCAGCCCGTGCAGTACACCGACCTGCCGCTGGACGCCGAGGGCTACCCCGTCGAATAGGTGTCATTTTGCACGAAAAAGTGCGGTGAAGCAGAAAAGATGTGCAATAGTGGTATTTCTGGAAAAATATTCTGTTCAATGTTACTAAAATTTTTGATAAAAAATCGGCAATATGGAAGGGTGAAAAAAGAACGACTAAGGTTTATAATAGAGATAGACATCCAGCAGCCAGAAGGTTCGAGTGCTGTGTCCCGATGGGCAGGGTGAGTTGCCCGGGAGGATCGGATGAAGTAAGGAGAAAATGATCATGAAGGAATTCCAGTACACCGTTAAGGATGCCTGCGGCATCCACGCACGTCCCGCCGGCCTGCTCGTCAAGGTGGCCAAGGGCTTTGCAAGCACCGCTACCCTCGAAAAGGCAGGCAAGACCTGCGACCTGCGCAAGCTGATGGCCCTGATGGGCATGGGCGTCAAGCAGGGCGACACCGTGACCATCAAAGTGGAGGGCGACGACGAGGCCGCCTGCGCCGAAGCGATCCAGAAATTCCTGAGCGAGAACGTCTGATCGCCCAGTGTGATGAGAAGCCCTTGCGGGGAATGCCTGCGGGGGCTTTTTGTTACGAAGATGAAAACGATGAAATAAGGAGAAAATGCAATGCAGGTAGGCACCGGTAAAAGCATCCTGAATGGCATTGCCATCGGAAAGCTGAAGATCTATAAGAAAAAGAATACCGTTATCTCCGCCGCTGAGGTGGCCGACACCGCCGCCGAACTCCAGCGCTTCGAGGATGCCCGCGCCAAGGCCATCGACCAGCAGACCGCCCTCTACGAGAAGGCTCTGGCTGAGGCCGGCGAGGACATCGCCGAGGTGTTCAACATCCACGCCATGATGCTGGACGACGACGACTTTGTGGACGCCATCAAAGAGATCATCAACGGCCAGCACCGCTGCGCCGAGTACGCCGTCAAGACCGCCGGAGACAATCAGGCCGCCGTCTTTGCGGCCATGGACGACCCCTATTTGCAGGCCCGCAGCGCCGATGTCATCGACATCGCGCAGGCCATCCTCGATATTCTGCAGGGGGTGGACAACGCGACGCTGCAGGGCACCGAGCCGAGCATCCTCGTGGCAGAGGACCTCGCCCCCTCCGAGACTGTCCGGATGGACAAGAGCCTGCTGCTGGGCTTCATCACCCGGGAGGGCAGCTCCAACAGCCACACCGCTATCCTCGCCCGCAGCATGAACATCCCCGCCCTCATCCAGTGCAAGGACATTCAGGACGACTGGGACGGCAAGATGGCGGTCGTGGACGGCTACAATGCCTGCGTCTACGTTGACCCCACCCCCGACCTGCTCAAGAGCCTGAAAAAGCGCCAGCAGGAGGACCAGAAAAAGCAGGCCCTCTTACAGGAGCTGAAGGGCAAGCCCAACACCACCCTTGACGGCAGAACCATCAACGTCTTTGCCAACATCGGCGGCATGGGCGATGTGGGGGCGGTGCAGCAGAACGACGCCGGCGGCGTCGGCCTCTTCCGCACCGAGTTCGTCTACCTCAACTGCAAGGACTTCCCGACGGAGGACTACCAGTTCGAGGCCTATAAGCAGGTGCTGGAGAGCCTTGCGCCCCGCAAGGTGGTCGTCCGCACCTGCGACATCGGCGCGGACAAGACCGTGGATTACATGAAGCTGGACCACGAAGACAACCCCGCACTGGGCTACCGCGCCATCCGCATCTGCCTGACCCGGAAGGACTTCTTCAAGACCCAGCTGCGTGCGCTGCTGCGGGCTTCGGCCTACGGCAACATGAGCATCATGTTCCCCATGATCACCAGCCTGCGGGAGCTGCAGGACGCCAAGGCCGTACTGGACGAGTGCCGCGCCGAGCTGCGTGCAGAGGGCAAGAAGTTCGACGAGAAGATGGAAGTGGGCACCATGATCGAGACGCCTGCCGCTGTCCTCATCGCGGACGAGCTGGCGGAGGAGTGCGACTTCTTCTCCATCGGCACCAACGACCTGACCCAGTACACCTGTGCGCTGGACCGTCAGAACGCAAAGCTGGAGCCGTTCTTCAACCCCCACCACCCCGCTGTCCTCCGGGCCATCAAGATGACCATCGACGCGGGCCACCGCCACGGCATCTGGGTGGGCATCTGCGGCGAGCTGGGCGCAGACACCGCCCTCACCGAGACCTTCCTGCGGATGGGCGTGGATGAGCTGTCCATGAACGCCAAGAGCGTGCTGCCCGTGCGCAAGATCATCCGCAGCATCGACCTGAGCAAGCCTTCGGATAAATAAGGCATTCCGCGCTGAACCCTCGGCCCCCGGCAGGGAACTTCCCCGCCGGGGGCTTTCTGCACCCGAAAAATTTGCAGAAATGCTTTAAAACCATAAAGTGCAGTGCTATACTGATAGCATTGGTACATCTGCTGAGAGGAAATATTTATGACACGACTGCTTATCCGCCTGTTCATCAGGCACCCGGAGGACACGAAGGACGCCGCCGTCCGCACGGCCTACGGCAATCTGGCCAGCCTTGTGGGTATGGCCTGCAATATTCTGCTCTGTCTGGGCAAGCTGACGGCGGGCACCCTTTTCGGCTCCATCGCCATCATGGCCGACGCGCTGAACAACCTTTCGGACGCTTCCTCCAACGTGGTGAGCCTTGTGGGCTTCCGGCTGGCAGCCAAAGGCCCGGACGAGAAGCACCCCTACGGCCACGCCCGGTATGAGTACCTCGCGGGCCTCGTGGTCTGCGTCACCATCCTCGCCATCGGGCTTTCGCTGCTGAAGGAATCGGTCCTGAAGGTGCTCCACCCCACGGCGGTGGTGTTCAGCTGGCTCAGCGTGGCGGTGCTGGCGGCGTCCATCGGCGTCAAGCTCTGGATGAGCCGTTTCAACAAGACCATCGGCCAGCGCATCGGCTCTGAGACCCTGATGGCCACCGCCGCCGACAGCCGGAACGACGTACTGACCACCAGCGCCGTCCTCCTGTCCACCGTCCTCTCCCGCCTGACGGGCTGGGACGTGCTGGATGGCCTCATGGGCGTGGCGGTGGCCGGGTTCATCCTCTGGTCGGGGTGGGGGCTGATGATGGATACCCTCAGCCCGCTTCTGGGCGAAAGCCCCTCGCCGGAGCTGGTGGAGCACATCGAGCGCACCGTCATGAGCTATCCCGGCGTGCTGGGCGTCCACGACCTGATGGTCCACGATTACGGCCCGGGGCATCAGTTCGCCTCGCTCCACATCGAGTTCCCGGCGGAGGCCGACCCCTTGGAGGCCCACGACATCATCGACAACATCGAGCGGGAATTTATGGAAAAAGACCGCCTGCAGGTCACCATCCACTACGACCCCATCGTGACATCGGACGCCGCCGTGGGCGTCCTGCGCAGCCGTCTGATGGAGAAAGCCCGCCAGATGGACCCGCGCCTGTCCGTCCACGACCTGCGCATCGTGCCGGGAGACAGCCACACCAATGTTCTCTTCGACCTTGTCTTCCCGGCGGGCTATACCGGCGATAAGGATGCCCGGCTGGCCGAGATGTGCAATTTCGTCAAGGAGCAGGACCCGAAATACTGCTGTGTCATAAAGGTGGAGCAGAGCTATGCGTCTGCCCCGCCCGAAGAGGAACAATAAGAAAAAGAGGGGAAGTATTATGCTGAACGAGACTTACCGCGCCATGCTGGGCCATAAGAGCGTCATCCGCGAGACTTTCATGTATGGCAAACAGCGCGCCGCCGAGATCGGCTATGAGAACGTGTTCGACTACTCGCTGGGCAACCCCAGCGTGCCCTGCCCGGACAAGTTCACAAAGACCATGCAGACCCTGCTGGCTGAGGAGGAGCCGGTGGCCCTCCACGGCTACTGCCCCAGTCAGGGCGACCCGGGCTTCCGCACCGCTGTGGCGGCCCATCTGGCCGGGACCTTCGGCCTGCCCTACGAGCAGAAGGATATTTTCCCCACCACGGGTGCGGCGGGGGCCATCGCCCACGCCATCCGCGCTGTGACCAAGCCCGGCGACGAGGTGCTGACCTTCGCGCCCTATTTCCCGGAGTACGGCCCCTATGTTGGGGGCACCGGCGCGGTCCTGAAGGTCGTGCCCCCGCAGGCCCCGGCGTTCCAGCCGAACCTCGACGCCTTTGAAGCGATGCTGAACGAGAACGTCACCTGCGTCCTCATCAACACCCCCAACAACCCCACCGGCGTGGTCTACTCTGCCGGGACGCTGACCCGGCTGGCTGACATCCTGACCGAGAAAAGCAGGGCCTTCGGCCACACAATCTTCCTCGTCAGCGATGAGCCTTACCGCGACATCGCGTTTGATGGCAGAAAGGTGCCTTACCCGGCGGCATTCTATCCCCACACCCTGACCTGCTTCTCCTTCTCCAAGAGCCTGAGCCTCCCCGGCGAGCGTCTGGGCTATGTGGCCGTCCGGCCCGGCTGCGAGGGCGAGGAGCTGCTGGTGGATATGATGGCCCAGATCTCCCGCTTCACCGGCCACAACTGCCCGCCCAGCATCATCCAGCGCGCCGTGGCCCAGTGCCTCGACGTGACCAGCGACCTTTCCGTCTACGAGACGAACATGAACCTGCTCTACGACAAGCTCACAGAGCTGGGCTTCGAGGTGGAACGCCCCGGCGGCACCTTTTACATCTTCCCGAAGGCGCTGGAAGAGGACGCCAATGCCTTCTGCCTCAAGGCCCGGGAGTTCGACCTGCTGCTGGTGCCCAGCGACACCTTCGGCGTTAAGGGCTATGTCCGCTTTGCCTACTGCATCGACACCGAGAAGGTGGAGCGCAGCCTGCCTGCGCTGGAAAAGCTGGCTGCGGCCTATAAGTGAGGAAATAAAATGCATCCGCTCCCCGAATATCCCCGTCCCAGCCTGCGCCGGGACAGCTATCTGAATCTGAACGGCCTGTGGGATTACGCCATCACCAGAAGCCCGGAGTTTCCGGCCCGGTGGGACGGCAGCATCCTCGTGCCCTATTCGCCCGAGGCAAGGGCCTCCGGTGTGAGCCGCACCTTGCAGCCCGGCCAGTGGCTCCACTATCACCGCACCTTCACGCCCCCGGCGGGCGAGGGCGGGCGGGTCCTGCTCCATTTCGGGGCAGTGGATTATGTCTGTGCAGTGGAGGTCAACGGCCGTCTGGCCGGGGGACACCGGGGCGGCTACTGGCCCTTCACGCTGGACATCACCGACCTGCTCCGCCCGCAGGGGCACAACACCCTCTGGGTGGCGGTCCAAGACCCCACCGGCGCGGGCACGCAGGCCAGAGGCAAGCAGACTCTCAAGCCCGGCGGGATGTTCTACCCGGCCCAGAGCGGCATCTGGCAGACCGTCTGGCTCGAGCGGGTGCCGGAAAACTATATCGAACGCCTCACCGTCACCCCGGACTATGACGCCCGGACTGTGACGGTCAGAGTCCATACCACAAAGCCCGGCGGCGCGGTAAATGTCTGGGCGGCTGTCCGGGCCGGAGGCGTGACCATCGCCGAGGACTGGGGCAGCGACGAGGCCGACCAAGACGGCGAAGTGACCCTGAATATCTCCGAGGAGCACTTCTTCCCGTGGAGTCCCGACAGCCCCTTCCTCTACGACCTGACCGTGGGCACGACGCAGGGCGAAGAGGAGGGGTTCGACACCGTACACAGCTACTTCGCCCTCCGCAAGTGGGAGTGCAGAGAGGATGGACGGGGCGTGAAGCGCTTTTTCCTGAACGGAAAGCCCATCCTCCTCAACGGCCTGCTGGATCAGGGCTACTGGCCCGAGGGCCTTTACACCCCGCCCTCCGACGGGGCAGTGGAGCACGAGCTGCACACTGTGCGAGAGCTGGGCTTCAATCTGCTGCGCAAGCACGCCAAGATCGAGCCGGAGCGGTGGTATTACCACTGCGATAAACTGGGCATCATCGTCTGGCAGGATATGGTGAACGGCGGCGGGGCCTACCCCATGTGGTACGTCACCTATCTGACGAACGCTTTGCAGCCGCTGCTGCGCTATGCCCCGGACGGGAAGCTGCTCTGGGGCCTGCTGGGCCGGGGCAGCGCCCGCAGCCGGGAGGAGTACAGCCGGGAGCTGGCCGACACGGTGGCCGCGCTGGGCCAGCACCCCTCCATCGGATGCTGGGTGCCCTTCAATGAGGGCTGGGGGCAGTTCGACGCAGAGAAAGCGACGAAGGCCCTCCGCGCCCTCGACCCGACCCGTCTGGTGGATGAGGCCAGCGGCTGGTTCGACCGGGGCGGGGGAGATGTCCACTCCATCCACAACTACTTCTATCCGCTCCGCATCCGCCCGAAAGCGCGGACGGTGGCCCTCAGCGAGTACGGCGGCATCGCGTGGCCCATGCCCGGCCATGAGCCGCCCCGGAAGACCTACGGCTACGGCACAGTCAGAAGCCGGGCCGAGCTGACCGGGCGCTACCGTGACTTGCAGCTCAAGACCATTCTGCCCCAGCTGAGAAAGGGCCTCTCGGCGCTGGTATACACGCAGCTGACCGATGTGGAGGATGAGGTGAACGGCCTGTTCACCTACGACCGCCGGGCCATCAAGCCCGAGGCCGCTGCCATCCGGGCCGTCAATGAGGCGCTGGAAGCAGAATTTGAAAAGGTCGTATCCTGACAGCAAAAAAACTCCGAGAGCCGGAAGGCCCTCGGAGTTTTTTGCATCTTATTCCGGAAAAATTACTGGTCGCTCTGGGTGTTCTTGATCTTGGAGGCCGGAAGCTTCTTCATGGCGGCGGTGTCCAGCGCATGAGGCAGCGAAGCGCCGAAGGACTGGATGCTGTCCTGCAGCTCGCTGCTCTTCATGTCGGAGAGGGCCTGTGCGCGGAGAGCGTCCAGCGTGTCGGCCTCCAGCGGGTCGAGGCGGACGAGGAGCATCAGCGCATAGCCGGAGTACTGCACCGCAGCTGCCTCGCCGGGCTTCAGGGCACGGACGGCGTCGGCAGCGCCCTCCTCAGAGAAGGTGGAGTCGATGTCGGCAGCACCCAGCAGGGCGGTGGAGAGAGAAGCAGCGTCGGAGGACGGCGTGCTGTCCAGCACGGCGTAGATGTCGGGCAGAGCGGCAGAGACGGCAGCGCCGAAGGCGGAGGTCTGGGCTGCGGCGTCAGCGTGGACGGCGGCGTTGTAGCTCTCGGCGGCGGTCTGGGCCAGCTCCAGCATCTGGGTGCTCTGGTCGTCGTCGGCAAAGGCGAAGGTGCTGGTATTGTACAGCGGGATGACGGTGTAGCGGATGTAGACCATATCGTCCTCGAGGTGGCTGGTCAGCTCAGCGTCGGAGACGGGGGTCTCGCCGTCGGTGCCGTAGCAGAGGGTGAGCAGGTCGCTGCTCTTGATGAGGATGCGCTCGAACCGCTTGAGGGTGTCGAGGCCGATGCCGTTGGCCTTATAGAGGTCGCCGTTCTGCTCCATCAGCTGGGAGGCATAGCTGTCGGCCTGTGCCTCCTCGTCGGGGGTCAGCACGCCGCCCAGCGCGTCGAAGCGGGTCTCGATGGCGGCGTAGGACTCGAGGTTCTCGAGGGTCTTCTGGGCCACATAGTCGCTGACCACGGCGGTCTCGCCGGTGGCATCATCGACGGTGATGGTGGCTTTGAGGAAGCTGGACACCTTGGAGGCATCCTGCTCGTCGGAGGCGAGGTCGGCGGCGGTCTGGTAGGCGTCGAACTGGGCCAGCAGATAGAGGCCGGAGGGGATGTCCACATCGCCGATGGTGCCGATGGAATCCGGGGTGGAGAGGCTGCAGCCCACGAGGCCGACGGCCAGTGCGAGGGCGCAGACGAGCGCGATGAGTTTCTTTTTCATAAGTGTACTCCTGATAAAGTTTATTTTTTGCCGGAGGCTTCCTCCTGCGGGGCGGCAAGGATGTCCGCCATCGCCCGGAGGATGCTTTGCAGCAGTTCCAGCGGCTTTTCGTCGGGCTGAAGGACCACTGAGAGGTAGGGCTTGGTACCCGCACCTGCCGTCACCCGGCCATTGAAGGCGATGAGCAGGCCGCGTATCATGCCGACGTCCAGCGTCTCGACCTGTAAGAGCAGGGTGTCCTTTTTCTGGGTGACTTCGTAGACGCCCACGGCGGCGGCCTGGACCCGCACCAGCGAGACGCTGACGAGGTCGCTGACCGAGGGGGGCGGGTCGCCGTAGCGGTCGATCAGCTCGTCCAGCACGTCGGCGGCGTCCTCGGGGGTCTGGATGGCGGCGATGCGCTTGTAGGCCTCGATGCGGCCCGGGCCGTCGGCGATATACTTCTCGGGGATGAAGGCGTCTACCCGCAGGTCCACGAGGCACTCGCTCTTGTCCCGCTGGATGGGTTCGCCCTTGGCCCGGGCGATGGCCTGTCCCAGCATCTTGACATAGAGGTCGTAGCCCACGGCCTCCATGTGGCCGTGCTGGCTGTGGCCCAGCAGACTGCCTGCGCCGCGAATTTGCAGGTCGCGCATGGCGATGCGGAAGCCGGATCCGAAGGCTGTGAACTCCCGGATGGCGGAAAGCCGCTTCTGGGCGATGTCGGTGAGGGTCTTGTCCCGCCGGAAGGTGAAGTAGGCGTAGGCTTTCCGGCCAGAGCGGCCCACACGGCCTCTGATCTGGTACAGCTGGGCGAGGCCCATCCGGTCGGCATCCTCGATGATGAGGGTGTTGCAGTTGCGCACGTCGATGCCCGTCTCGATGAGGGTGGTGCAGACGAGGATGTCGATCTCGCCGTTCAGCAGATGCTGCCAGACGGGGTTCAGCTCCTCCTCGGTCATCTTGCCGTGGGCGATGCCCACCCGTGCTCCGGGCACCATCTGGCTGACATGGGCGGCTGTGGACTCGATGTTGTCCACACGGTTGTGGAGATAGTAGACCTGACCGCCCCGGGCCAGCTCCTTCTTCATGGCCTCGGCAAGGATGACGTCGTTATATTCCAGCACGAACGTCTCCACAGGCTGGCGCTCGATGGGGGGCTGCTCGATGGTGGAAAGGTCGCGGATGCCGCTCATGGCCATGTTCAGGGTGCGGGGGATGGGGGTGGCCGAGAGGGTCAGCATATCCACGCCGATGAAGTTCTCCTTCAGCTTCTCCTTATGTTTGACGCCGAAGCGCTGCTCCTCGTCGATGATGACAAGGCCGAGGTCGTGGAAGCGGACGTCCTTGGAGAGGAGACGGTGGGTGCCGACGACGATGTCCACGCTGCCGGACTGTAAGCCCCGCAGCGTCTCCTTCTGCTGCTTTGCGGTGCGGAAGCGGGAGAGCATCCCGACCTTCACCGGGAAAGCCTCTATGCGGGAGATGATGGTGTTGTAGTGCTGCCACGCCAGCAGGGTGGTGGGGGCGAGGATGGCGCACTGCTTGCCGCCCATGACGCACTTGAAGGCCGCCCGGAGGGCGACTTCGGTCTTGCCGACGCCGACGTCGCCGCAGAGCAGGCGGTCCATGGGCCAGCCTTTTTCCATGTCCTTTTTGATCTCGGCGGTGGCGTTGAGCTGGTCGTCCGTCTCGTCGTACTCGAAGCGGGATTCAAAGTCGCTCTGCCAGTCGCCGTCGGCGGGAAAGGCGTAGCCCACGGCCTGCCGTCGGCGGGCGTAAAGCTCGATCAGCTCCTGCGCCATCTCCTCGGTGGCCTTTTTCACCTTGGCGCGGGTGCGCTGCCACTCGGTGCCGCCCAGCTTGGCCAGCTTCACCTTTTCCTCGTCGCCGGGGGCGGTGTAGCGGCTCAGCAGGTCCAGCTGGGTGACGGGCACATAGAGCACGTCCGAGCCGGAATACTGGATCTTGAGGTAATCCTTTATCGCGCCCTGTACCTCAAGGCGCTGGATGCCCGCATACATACCGATGCCGTGGCTCTGATGCACCACATAGTCGCCGGGCTTGATGTCCGACAGGCTGGAGAGGGCGTTCTTATTTTTCTTGCGCTTTTTGGCCTCGGCGGCCTCGTCGCCCAGACCGTGGCGCCGGGACGAGAGGACGGCGGCATGGGCGAAGGGGAAGGTGCAGCCTGCCGTGAGGTGGCCGGGCAGGACCTGCACCAGCCCCTTTGCGGGCCGGACGTCCCGGCTCATGCTGACGGCGTAGCCCTTGTCCGCGAGGTCCCGGGTGAGGGCCGCCGCGCCCTTGGGCGTACCGGCAAAGAGGACGACGGCGTAGCCCTGCGCCACCAGCGGGTCGAGGTCCTCCCGCAGGGAGGCAAGGTCGCCGCCCCAGTTGGGGGCAGCAAAGGCCTCGGCGTTGATGAGGTCTTTGAGTTTGAACTCATTCATGCCCCGCAGGAAGTTCTCGCAGAGCAGGGTGCTTTGTTTCTGGGCTGCGATGGCGAGGTCGTCCATGGTCTGGTAGAGCACATCGAGGCCGGGGCAGAGGACACCCTCTTCCAGCAGGCCGGTCAGCTCCTCGCCGCGGCGGAACTCGGTGGCCTTCTGGGCGTCCCGGATGCCGCCCACCTCGTCGAGGATGAAGATGGGGCTGCGGAGATGGTCAAGGAGGGTGGCGGGCGTCTCATACCGCAGGCCGTAGTATTTGTCCATGGCCTCGGGCATGACGCCGCTGTCCAGCTGGGCAAGGTCGGCCTCCATCGCCTTTTCAAGGGCGGTGCGGCGCTTGCCCCTGGCTTTTTTCTGGGCGGCGCGGAGGGCGTCCGCCGTGTCGGCCGTGCTGCCGAACAGCACCTCACGAGCAGGGGAAAGATAAATTTTCTCGAGTGCGCCGTCCCGCCGCTGGGTCAGCAGGTCGAAGGAGGCCAGAGAGTCGATCTCATCGTCCCAGTATTCCACACGGGCGGGCTGGTGCATATCCGGGGCGTAGATGTCCACGATGTCGCCCCGGACGCTGAACTGGCCCGGGCCGTCCACCTGACTGCGCCGCACATACCCGGCGGCGAAGAGCCGCTCCACCAGCGCTTCCCGGTTGTAGACCATGCCGGGCTTGAGGGTGAGGGTGTTTTTCAGGAACTCATCCTGCGGCACCGTGTATTGGAGCAGGGCTTCGGCGGGGACGCAGACGGCCTGCAGCCGTCCGCCCGCCAGTGCGCCCAGCACCGAAAGCCGCCGGTACTCGTACTCGCGGCCCGCGCCCTCCACGGGGCGGAGCATGAAGTCCCGGGGCGGGAATACCGCCGCCGAAAGGCCCAGCGTCTTGAGGTCGTCGGCGAAATGGGTGGCCTCGGCCTCGCCGGGGGTGACGATGCAGAGGACGCGGCCTGTGTCCTTCTGGAGGGAGGCGTAGAGCAGCGCCCGGCCCGCCGGAGGCAGGCCGAACAGTGCCGCCGGCCCCGGCGACGCAAGGCTGGCCGCGATCTTCTGGTATTCGGGGGTGCTTTTCAGGAGCGCTTCGTACATGGGAGACCTCCTTTCTGGTTAAAGCCTCTCCCTTTGGGAGAGGTGTCACCGCAGGTGACGGAGAGGGCAAGGACGGGACGATAGGGCCGCTGCATAGCGACAAGCAGGCTCTTTGTCAGAGAGAGGCTATCGCTGCGTTCGTGCCTCTTTGCCCGCGGCCTTGCCCTCTCAGGCGCTTCGCGCCAGCTCTCCCAAAGGGAGAGCCTTTGATTCATCCGTTATACTTGCTCTGCGCCAGACCGAGCTTGCCGTCCATGATGAGCTTGGCGGCGGCTTCGAGGTCGGGCAGGCGGTCGGCGAGGGCTTTGGCGTCGTCGGGCGGGAACTTGCCCAGCACCCAGTCGGCGAGGTCGTAGTCCGGGCGGGGCTTTGCGCCCACCCCGATGCGGATGCGGGGGAAGTTTTCGCCGCCGAGGCGGGCGATGATGCTCTTGAGGCCGTTGTGGCCGCCTGCCGAGCCGGAGGGCCGGATGCGCAGCTTGCCGGGGCTTTGGGTGATGTCGTCGCAGAGGACGATGACGTGATCGGCGGGGATCTTGAAGAAGCCCGCCAGCGGGGCAATGGAGTCGCCCGAGAGATTCATATAGGTCAGGGGCTTGAGGAGCACGACCTTATGGCCGTCCACCTCGCCTTGCCCCCACAGACCCTGAAACTTGGTCTTGGAGACGGAGATGCCCCATCTGCCCGCCAGATCGTCCAGCGCGGAAAAGCCTGCGTTGTGGCGGGTGCCGTCGTATTTTGGCTCCGGGTTGCCGAGGCCGGCAATGAGCCAGATGTCATTGGTATTCATACTGTATTCTGCCTTTTTGTGTCTGAGCTGTTTTTCGAACAGTATATCATTATAACATACGCGCGCGCAAAAAGATACACAAAAAGCGCAAAAAAAGCCGCCGTGCGGGCGACACGGCGGCGTGGGGAGCGGGGGTCAGCCCTGCTCCTGTTCCAGTTTCTGCTTTTTTGCAATGTACGCTTCCATCTTCGGCTCGGCCCAGCCGTCGAGGTTGGTCTGGCGCTCGCGGGCGATGCCAAGTGCCTGCGGGGGCACGTCTTTGGTGATGGTGCTGCCGGCGGCGGTGTAGGCTCCGTCGCCGATGGTGACGGGGGCCACGAGGTTGGTGTTGCAGCCGATGAAGCAGTAGTCGCCAATGGTCGTGCGGAACTTATCCTTGCCGTCGTAGTTGCAGGTGACGGTGCCGCAGCCGAAGTTGCAGTATTTGCCCACATCGCTGTCGCCGATGTAGGTCAGGTGGCTGACGGTATTGCCCCGGGCGAAGCTGGAGTTCTTCGTCTCGACATAAGCGCCCAGATGCACGCCGTAGCCGGTGACGGTGTTGATGCGGATATGGGTGAAGGGGCCGATGTTGTTGTGGGGGCCGAGATGGCTGCTGTAGACCTGACTTGCGTTGACGGAGGTGCCCTCGTCCACGGTGCTGTCCTCGATGAGGGTGTTGGGGCCGATGACGCAGCCTGCGCCGATGACCGTCTGGCCCTTCAGGATGGTACCCGCGAGGATGACAGCGCCCGGGGCGATGACGACCTCGGGGCCGATCTCGACACTGCGGCTGCGGATGTCCACGCCGTTTGCGATGTGGCGCAGCAGCACCTCTTCACGCTGTGCCTCGGCGGCGTCGAGCTTGGCCTTTGCGGCGGCCAGTGCGGATGCATCGATATTCTGCATAAGGAAAAACCTCCTCCAACTCTGCCTTTCGCAGAAGCCAAACAGACTGCGACGGCCTCTGCGGAAGAGGGATTGTTGTATCCAAGATAAAAGAAATTCGAAAGGAAGAAAGACAAACAAAAGAGGCAATGAGTTTAATGGATAGAAAGTTGTATCCAACTGCCCAAAAGTGGCGTCAAAACTCGAAAATCCTCTTCAAATCTTTCCCATTTTATATTACCGAAAAAGAGAGTAAAATGCAAGAGTTTGCACAAAAAATATCAAACAAATTCGGTGATTTGCCCGATGGAATGGGCGCGAAATTCTGGTATAATAGTTTAGCATTCACAGAGAAATGTTTATCGTATGACAAGACAGAGCATCGATAAGACCGCCGGAGCATCGCGCCGGGGGCCATCATTTGGGAGGTAAACACGCATGAGCAAAAAGTATCTGTACTACTTCAGCGAAGGCAACGATGCCTTTGGCGGCGACAAGGTCACCATGAAGAACATTCTGGGCGGCAAGGGCGCTGGTCTGGCCGAGATGACTGCAGCCGGTATGCCGGTCCCGCAGGGCTTCACCATCACCACGGAAGCCTGCACCCAGTACTACGCAGACGGCCGTCAGATCAACGACGAGATCACCGCTGACATTTTCGAGCACGTCAAGGGCCTCGAGAAGATCACCGGCAAGACCTTCGGCGATAACGAGAACCCGCTGCTGGTCTCCGTCCGCTCCGGCGCACGTCAGTCCATGCCCGGCATGATGGACACCATCCTGAACCTCGGCCTGAACGACGAGGCAGTCGAGGGTCTGGCCAAGAAGACCAACAACGCCCGTTTCGCATACGACTGCTACCGCCGCTTCGTGCAGATGTTCGCCGACGTCGTTATGATGGTCCCGAAGAGCCTGTTCGAGGTCGAGATCGATAAGATGAAGGAAGCCAAGGGCGTCAAGAACGACGTTGACCTGACTGCCGAGGACCTGAAGGAGCTGGTCGGCACCTTCAAGAAGATCTACGAGGACAACGAGGGCAGACCCTTCCCGCAGGATCCCAAGGATCAGCTGATCGAGGCCGTCAAGGCTGTCTTCCGCAGCTGGGACAACCCCCGTGCAAACGTCTACCGTAAGATGAACGAGATCCCCTACGAGTGGGGCACCGCTGTCAACGTCCAGCAGATGGCCTTCGGCAACTCCGGCGACCGCTCCGGCACCGGCGTCGCATTCACCCGTGACCCCGCCACCGGCGCAAAGAAGCTGATGGGCGAGTACCTGATCAATGCACAGGGCGAGGACGTCGTTGCTGGTGTCCGCACTCCGTCCCCCATCAGCCACCTGCACGAGCAGATGCCTGAGGTGTACGATCAGTTCGTTGAGATCGCAACCCGTCTGGAGAACTACTTCCGCGATATGCAGGATATGGAGTTCACCATCGAGGACGGCCACCTGTATATGCTGCAGACCCGTAACGGCAAGCGTACCGCTCAGGCTGCCCTGCAGATCGCCTGCGATCTGGTGGACGAGGGCATGATCACCGAGCAGGAAGCTGTCCTGCGCGTTGAGCCGAAGCAGCTGGATACCCTGCTGCATCCCCAGTTCGATGCTGCTGCTCTGAAGGCTGCCGAGGTCGTCGGCAAGGGTCTGGCAGCTTCTCCCGGTTCTGCCTGCGGCCAGATCGTCTTCACCGCCGAGGAGGCTGAGGAGATGGTCAAGTCCGGCAAGATGAAGAAGGTCGTTCTGGTCCGTCTGGAGACCTCTCCCGAGGACATCGTCGGTATGCAGGTGTCTCAGGGCATCCTGACCGTCCGCGGCGGCATGACCAGCCACGCAGCCGTTGTTGCCCGTGGTATGGGCACCTGCTGTGTCTCCGGCTGCGGCAACGACAACGAGGTGAAGATCGACGAAGAGGCTAAGACCTTCGAGATCAACGGCCACAAGTTCGTCGAGGGCGACTGGATCTCCATCGACGGCTCCACCGGTAACATCTACGGCGAGCAGGTCGCAACCGTCGCCGCTACCGGCAACAAGAACTTCAACCGCTTTATGGGCTGGGCAGACGCTGCTCGTCAGCTGCTGGTCATGACCAATGCGGATAACCCGCGCGACGCACAGCAGGCAGTGGATCTGGGTGCTGAGGGCATCGGCCTGTGCCGTACCGAGCACATGTTCTTCGCAGAGGACCGCATCAAGGCTGTCCGCGAGATGATCTGCGCCCGTACTGTGGAAGAGCGCGAGACTGCTCTGGCCAAGGTCGAGCCGTTCCAGCAGAGCGACTTCGAGGCGATGTACCGCATCATGGGTGAGCGCCCGATGACCATCCGTTATCTGGATCCGCCTCTCCACGAGTTCCTGCCCACCAAGGACGAGGACATCAAGGAGCTGGCTGCCGATATGGGCATGACCTTCGATGACCTGAAGAATGTCGTTGCTTCTCTGCACGAGTTCAACCCCATGATGGGCCATCGTGGCTGCCGTCTGGCTGTCACCTACCCCGAGATCGCAGCAATGCAGACCCGCGCTGTCATCAAGGCAGCTCTGAACGTCTCTGCTGAGACCGGCTACGTCATCACCCCGCACATCATGATCCCGCTGGTCGGCGAGGTCAAGGAGCTGAAGTTCGTCAAGGACGTTGTCGTCAAGGTCGCTGACGAGCTGATCGCTGCCTCCGGTGTTGATATGAAGTATCTGGTCGGTACCATGATCGAGATCCCCCGTGCAGCTCTGACTGCTGGTGATATCGCCAAGGAGGCTGAGTTCTTCAGCTTCGGCACCAACGATCTGACCCAGATGACCTTCGGCTTCAGCCGTGACGATGCTGCAAAGTTCCTCGGCGCTTACTACGAGAACAAGATCTACGAGAGCGATCCGTTCCAGCATCTGGATCAGGTCGGCGTCGGCAAGCTGATCAAGATGGCTGCTCACGATGGCCGTGAGACCCGTGCTGATCTGGGTCTGGGCATCTGCGGCGAGCACGGCGGCGATCCCTCCAGCGTCGAGTTCTGCCACAATGTTGGTCTGGACTACGTCAGCTGCTCTCCCTTCCGTGTGCCTATCGCACGTCTGGCTGCTGCGCAGGCTGCTATTAAAAACCCGAGAGCATAAGGATTCTATAGCGAATTATCGTTAAAAATCAAGCATAAAATAAGGCTCACCGTCAATTTTGGCGGTGGGCCTTATTTGTTTGCTCATGTATGAGATGAATCGTGTTTAACACAAAGCTGCTTCCCAGAAGCATCACAGATACACCTCCACGGTCAGGTCGGTCCACGCTGCACGGCGGAACTGGTGGGGCATCTTGTTGGCTTCCCGGTAACGCTTGGCGGTTTCAAAGTCGATGGTGAAGGTAAGGATGGGCTTTTCTGATACAGCCATCAGATTGGTGCGCTCCTCTTTGGACTTCTTGCAGCCGGTGTTCAGCTTCCAGCGGTAGGAGTAATCGGCAATGGGGGTGACCACTTCAATGAACTGGTCGATCAATTCGGGAGCAAGACAGGCACCGTGCACATCGACCTTCTGAGAAAGAAAATCGTAGATCTCTTTCATGCCCGAAGAGACCGTCTGCGGTTCGGGCGCAGGGGAGAGGGCTTTCAGCTTCTGCGCCAAGCGGGCGACCTCGTCATCTGCCTGTTTGCAGAGGGCTTGATATTCTTCTCGTGGCAGTTCGCCGTCTGCACGCATGGCAGCGTAGTTCAGCTTGCGCTTTTTGATTTTTTCGATCTTGCTCTGAATCGGTGCAGCGGACATTCGTGCAGCGGCTTTCCCATTCTGGCAGCTTTCGATTATCTTGCAGGCACGAAGGATGGCTTTGTTCTGATTGCCCCAGACCTTTTCAAAGATCTTCTTCGCCATCAGTTCCAGCTTCCACTCCGGGATGGAAATGGCATCACAACTGAGCTGCTGGGTCATGTTGTGCTCCAGAACAAAGGAACGGGTCGGGTTGACGGTTCGCATATTGCACTGGTAGCCTGAAGCCGGAACAGCCGCCTGTGCCCTGCATCTGCGCCCGGTGCAACCAGCCCATCAAGAGGGTCAAGCTGAAGGATGGTTCTATTATGCAGGCGGCAGAGTTTGCCGCCACCCATGAGGGAATGTGCGCTGACTGCTATAAAGCCACCAGATTGAACGTAGCATAAGGCAAATGCTTGTAAATTTCACATCTGTATGCTACTATAATAACAAGAGAAAAGAAGGCGATGGGATGGCGCAAAAGGATACATCTGAAAAAATTCTGGAATCCTATAACGATGTCTTTTCGGACATTGTGAATGTGCTTCTGTTCAACGGCAAACAGGTTTTGTTGGCGGATGAACTGGAAGATCAGGCTCCACGCTCCTACTACAAGGCAGATGGCAGGATTCGTGAAATTGAGCGAGATGTTGCCAAACGCTGAAAGAACGGAAATATTCGCGTGGCCTGTATCGGCTTTGAAAACCAGACCGCTTCTGATCCCAATATGCCGCTCCGTGTCATGGGCTACGATGGCGCAGAGTACCGGGCGCAGTTACTTGGCAATAGCGAAAATCTCTATCCTGTTGTGACGCTGGTGCTCTACTTCGGCCATGATAAACCGTGGAATGGGCCGCTTTCTCTGAAAGAGCGGCTGAACATTCCCAAAGAATTTGAGCCGTATGTCAACGACTATAGGATCAATTTGTTCCAGATTGCATATCTGACCCACGAGCAGGTAGAACTTTTCCAGAGCGATTTTAAGGTCGTTGCAGACTACTTCGTACAGAAGCGGGAAAACGGCGACTATATTCCGAGTTCGCAGGATTTGACCCATGTGCAGGAAACGCTTCAACTGCTGAGTATTATGACGAATGATAATCGGTTTGAGGAAGCGTACAATACAAATACCGATGGCCAGAAAGGAGGCCCACGCAATATGTGTGATGTGCTTGATAAAGTGGAAAGCAGAGGCATTGAAAAAGGCATTGCAAAAGGCGTTGCGAAAGGTAAGGCTGAGGGTGAAATTGAAGGCAAAAATCAAATGGCTCTCCTTGTCAAGAAACTCCTCGATCAAGGCCGTATTGATGATGTCAAGCGGGCTTCTGAAGATGAAGTGTACCGCGATCAGTTGATAAAAGAATTTGGCATTCGATAAGACCGGAGGCCCACGCAATATGTGTGATGTGCTTGATAAAGTGGAAAATCGTGGAAAGGCTGAAGGCGCAAATAGTGTAGCTCTGCTCATGAAGAAGCTCTTCGATCAAAACCGCATTGAGGATGCAAAACGGGCTTCTGAAGATAAGGAGTACCGCACTCGGCTGATGAAAGAGTTGGGCATCAGCTAAAAAATTCATATGTACAACTGGGGGAGCGTCTTCGGATGCTCTCCCTTTACTTTTGCAGGGCAGTCCGTGTGGATTGTCCTGCTTCTTTATATAAGGAGAAGACAGATTATGACCTTTAATGCAATGACCGAACACTACGAAGAGATCACGGTTTGCGGAAAGCCTACGCTGTTCACCAGCATCCGCATCAAGAGAGATACTGTCCCGGATGGTCTGTATGCCTACGATGTCCAGCACGACGATGAGTGCCAGGGCATTCCCTGCGAAATCGCACCCTTTGCGATGGTCAACCACTGGAGCACCATTATCCTTGCGGAACCGCTGGAACTGCTGGACGATGGACGGCGATATATTGACGAGGACACCGACTGGAACTATGCTCCGTTTGGAGGAACAGAGAAAAATCAAAAGCCATGTGTCACAGTGGAAGAATTTATAAAGACCTATGTGATGCAGAAATGACAGAAAACTTGTGCCGGAAAAGTATTAAAAATGCCGTAGAGGTAAAAGAGTATCAAATTCTCTATCATTTGAGAGAGTTGCGTCAACAAATCGGCAACGCTAAAATGACGTTCGGCATTTTTGATACAGAAAGAAAAGAGTTATGAGCATTTATGGCTATTGTAGAATTTCCACTGCAAAACAGAGTATCGACCGCCAGCTCCGCAACATCAAGGCTGAATACCCGACTGTCCATATCGTGCAGGAAGCCTATACGGGCACATCCATTTTTCGCCCGGAATGGCTGAAGCTCTATCGGATTCTGAAATCCGGGGATACGGTGGTGTTCGATTCGGTGTCCCGGATGTCCAGAAATGCAGAAGAAGGTTTTACTCTGTACGAAGACCTCTACCACAAGGGCATCCGACTGGTGTTCTTGAAAGAGCACCACATTGATACCGAGACCTACAAAAAAGCCCTATCCGGCAGCATTGCCATGACAGGGACAAATGTAGACTTCATCTTGAAGGGCATCAACGAATATTTGATGGCCTTGGCAAAAGAGCAGATCAAACTGGCCTTTGAGCAGTCCGAAAAAGAAGTTGCCGATCTGCACCAGCGCACCCGTGAGGGACTTGTGACAGCAAAGCTGAACGGCAAGCAGGTTGGCCGCAAAAAGGGTGTTAGCTTTGAAACGAAGAAAGCCAGAGAAGCCAAAAAGATCATCCGCACCCATTGCAAGACCTTTGGCGGCACACTTGACGATGCCGAGTGCATGAAACTCACAGGTCTTGCCCGGAATACCTATTATAAATATAAGCGTCAGATTCGGGAGGACGCTGAAATGAAGGATTGACTTCTATGTAGAAGAAGTGCTGCAAAAACGGATAGAAGGAACACGGTACATTCAAAATGAGAACGCCGTGTTCCTTTTTTGTGGCTTGTGTAGGATGGACAACCATACCGTCCAGCCAAATCCGTATAATGAGGGCAGAAAAGTGACGGAATCATAAGACAGAAGGAGAAGAGCGTATGAAAAAATTTTTGATGGTACTGTTGAGCATTGCATTTGTGCTGAATCTTGCGATTGTGATTGGGCTGATTGTCGGATATGGTTCGCCACGCCGGGCGCTTTACACCATCACAGATGAACTGATGAACAGTGCCTATCGCTTCAAAAGAGGTTGGCAATTTAAGAATAGTCTACCTTGACTTTTTAGGAGATGGACAGGCTGTCTGTCCATCTTTTTTTGTATACTGTGGTTGTGCAAAAGAGACAAAAATTTTCTTGTAATTCCGTGAAACGACAAAACTTTACACAAAGAATTGCAGTGATAGTTGTGTTGTGTTACAATGAGCAGAGAAGGAGAATGAACTGTGCGTAATAGTAGATTGGACCGTATACTCTATATCCAACAGGTGCTGGTACAGGGCGGTGTGCTGAACAAACAGCAAATGGCTGATCGCTTCGGTGTCAGTGAGAAAACCATCCAGCGCGACCTTGACACCCTGCGCAATCATTTTGCAGACAGCGAGCCGCGCCGGGAGATCCTGTATAACTCCGCAAAAGGCGGCTATCTGCTGGATGACACGCTTTCACGCTTCCTCACCAGCAGCGAGATTCTGGCAGTGTGCAAGATCCTGCTGGAAAGCCGCTCCATGGTCAAGGAGGAAATGTTCCCCATTCTGGACAAGCTGATCATGGCCTGTACACCGCTGGACCGGTTGAATCAGGTCAAAGACCTCATCAGCAACGAACGCTTCCATTACGTTGAGCCGCAGCATGGTCGGAAGTTTATCGAGAGCCTGTGGGAGATCGGCACAGCAGTAGAAAACCACAATGTTATGGAAATTACCTACTGCCGCACCCATGACGGCGAGACCCGTGTGCGCACTATTGAGCCAGTTGGCATCCTGTTCAGCGAGTATTATTTCTATCTGGCGGCGTTCATTGAGGGCATCGACAAGGATAAACACTTCCAGAATCCGCAGGATAATTCCCCAACCATTTACCGCATTGACCGAATCCAGAGTTATAAGACCCTCGAACGGCACTTTGCCCAGCGCTATACCGACCGCTTTCAGGAGGGCGAGATGCGCAAGCGCATCCAGTTCATGTACGGCGGCGAGTTGCAGACCATCCGGTTCGAGTATACCGGACCAAGTCTGGAATCCGTTCTTGACCGTCTTCCAACTGCAAAGGTCTTGCAGGTGACGGAAAAGGGCTGGATCGTGGAAGCCGAGGTATTTGGAACCGGTATCCAGATGTGGGTGAGAAGTCAGGGAGACTATGTAAAGCTTCTTCCATAGACAAAAAGGAGATTGTAACATGAGCAAAGTTCAGGTCGAAATATCCTATCAAAATGGGCTGAGGACCATTCGTGTTAACGGAAGGGAACTTGAAAATCTGAATGTCATTGTGGATAAGCCGATTCCGGATTGGTTTCTACCCATAGGAGGGCGTGCAAGCTGGAAAGGATTAAAAAGGGAGATTGAAGAGCAGAGCTATTCCGGCGAGGAAGCTAGATACGAGTATATCTTCATTGGTCCGTTGAAAAATCGACTTGAATTTGAAGAATGCGCCAGAAAATATGAACTTGGCGGCGTGGTGGAAGAAGCAACCATGGAAAGCGTACGAAAAAAGTTGCTGCAACAATATCTGGACATTGCAGAACGATGCCAAAATAACGGTGACTACGATGATGCAGTCAAGGCCTACTATGTGGCGGCAGAAGATTATCAATCTTCAACGGCACAGCGAATGTTGGGAGCTCTTTATGCGCAAAGTTCTAGCATGGAGGATGCTGTCAAATGGTATTGGAAGGCTGCAAATCAGGGCGATGCAGAGTCGCAGCTTCAACTTGGCATTTGTTATGTCCTTGGGAAAGGTGTGCCTGAAAGCTCGGAAACCGCAGTCGAGTGGTTTGAAAAAGCGGCTAAACAGGGAAATGTGGAAGCACAATATCGGCTGGGACTGCAATACACCTCTGGCGAGGGCATTCCTAAAGATTTGAAGAAAGCATTTCAACTATTTAAAGCGGCCGCCGATCAGGGATGCGCGGCGGCACAGGAAAGCCTGGCCAGCTTTTGTGAGGATCCAAAACAGGCATTTGAATGGTACTATAAAGCTGCAAATCAGGGACGTGCAGAAGCTCAGTTCAAAGTGGGCGATTGCTATTGGAGTGGCAGTGGTGCAGATGAAAATGACATTGAAGCGGTCAAGTGGTTTGAAAAAGCGGCGCAACAGGAACATGCAAGGGCTGCATATTTTCTTGGCTGGATATACTACCTTGGAGAAGGTGGTATTCTTGCAGATAAAGCGAAAGCTGCAGAATGGTTTAGAAAATCTGCAGATTGTGGAGATGCAGAAGCACAGTGGATGTTAGGCGATTGCTATAGAGAAGGAGAAGGGGTGGAAAAAGACGCGGGTAGGGCTTTGATGTGGTATCACAAGGCAGCCGAACAGGGCGACCCGAAAATTCAGTTTGACTTAGGGGAATTTTATTACTTGGGAGATAGTGAAAACGGCATTTCAGATAACAAGGAGGAAATGGTAAAGTGGTACACAAAGGCTGCTGAACAAGGATATGTTGAAGCACAAATGAAATTGGGCGAGGTCTATAATCTTGGCCTTTGTGGTGATTTCAATCATGAACTGGCACTGAAATGGTATGAACGAGCGGCTGAACAGGGAAATGCAGATGCTAAAGCAGAACTGGGGAAAATTTATTATAGGTGGAGTGATATCCCAAATGCCAAGAAATGGTTCCTGGCAGCAGCAGAGCAGGACAGTGTAAAGGGCTATATCGGTTTGGCTGAGTGTAACCGCATAAAAGATGAACAGGCCGGAATCCAGCCCGATGAAACAGAAGCACTGAAATGGTACTTAAAGGCAGAGAAAAAAGGAAATAGACAAGCTATATTTAATCTAGGATGGTACTATGAGACTGGGTGCGGTAACGTAAAGAAAAATAAAGAAGCAGCGTTGAAGTGCTACAACAGAGTGCTTGAGAATAGTCCAAATTACGATACGGACGTAGGATACGTTCTGGAGCCATACGAACGGCAGCAAGAACTACAAGAAAGATGGGCAAAAAGTACAAGGGTGGTTTGGGTATCCTTTGATCCAAGGCAAGAAGCGAAAAAGCGAATTGAAGAATTGAAAAAAGGTACAGGCGCCAGTGTCGCAACTGCCGGTGTAGCGCTGGGCGGACTGGCTATCATGGCTAAAATTTTATTTGGTGGGCGTTGAACCTTTGCATTAAAATCATCAGAGATGGCGATGGAGGAGAACTTTAAAATGTATGTGGTCAAGGTAGAGATTTTTTATAAGGACGGCTTGCGCTCTATCTGCATCAATCATCGGGCGATGGAGGGAACCGCTATTCTTGAAGACAAGCCGGTTGAAAAGTGGTTTTGCCCTATAACAGGACGCGCCAGCTGGAAGGGGCTGCAAGAAGAAATTGCAGAGCAGGATGAAAGCGGCAGGATGGAGAAAACATACTGCTTTATATTCCATGGCCCGGAAGAACTGCGGCAGCAGTTCCGGAAAAACATATCGGACAGTAAAATGGGCAGAATGGCAGAACTGTCTGAAATAGAGAAAACAGCACAGGAATATATGGAGATTGCGGAGCAGCAGGAAGCAATCGGTGATAGCAGAGGCGCTATGCAGGCGTACTGTATCGCGGCAGACTGGTATCATTTGGCAAGGGCGGAATTTGTGTACGGTAATTATTGCGCGAACACCCTGTGCGACATGGACGCAGCTGCAAGATATTATGGCAGAGCAGCACAGCAGGGATATGCGGATGCACAATACCGCTATGGAAAATGCCTAGAAAACGGAACGGGTGTGCCGAAAAATGCGGGAGAAGCAGTAATCTGGTATCAAAAAGCCGCTGCACAAGGCCAAGAGGATGCTTCGCAGGAATTAGAGCAACGCAAACGGGCTCGGGAAGAAGCACAAAAAAGGTTGGATGAAGAACGACGAAAGGAGAAAGAGAAAAAACAGCATGAAGAGCTTGAACGTGAGCGAGAGAAAACGGAAAAAATCATCCAAGAATGCGAAAAAACGCTTAAGCAGACAACTACCAGCAAAATAAAAACGGAAAAGAAGCCGAGTAAGGTTGATAAGGCGCTTGATAAAGTGATTGACATATCGTCTGATATTTTGTATGCACCAGTAAAAACGGAATCATTGTCAGATGGTATAATGGCAGGTGCAGTAAAATGTGCAGCGGCAGCAGTGATGGGAACAGCAACAATAATAAAGAACGTTAGAACACCGCTACCATTTGACCAGGATAGGTATAATTTTGACAATGAGTTGGATGAATCGGATAAAGCGAAATCTTGAAGGGAGATAATTATGAGCGATATGCAGACAACGCAGCAGGGCGCATTGGAAGTGCCGCCGATAGCCGCTCTTGCAAACCAGTTGACGCTTGCAGACCATTTGGTGTACAAAAAATATTTGCCAGAACTTCAGGACTATCTGCTGGTAGAACCCACGGAAGAGTTCAAAAAAACGTTGGATCCTGAAAAGTGCATCAAGATGTTTCATCTGGAAGCCCTGACGCTGAAAAAGGGCGAAGATATGCTCCAAAAGCTCTCTACCGTATACCATGCCAGTATGGCGCTTGGGTGTGGTCTGGCAGTATTGATCGACGTTTCAGATGAAAAGGCACCGGCTAATATTTATCTGGGCGTGCGGCAGAATCCGGCAAGTCAGGGAATCGATAATCATGACCTGACAGCATCCGGAGAAGCACTTGAAAGAGGAATGGAAAGCAACTTCCCCGGACTGAAATTGGAAGAACTGGAGACAAACGAACTTCGCAATTTGCTGTGCGGTGCAGAGGGCGCGTTCTGTACCACACAATCCGCGATTGCTTCTGTTTCTTGTGTTGCGTCAAGCCGTGATAAGTCCAAAACAGAGAATAAGGACTTTATTCAGGGAATCGAGCGTTTTATAGATGCAATGGACGGAAACACCTATACGGCGCTATTTCTGGCAGAGCCTGTCACAGAAACAACACAGGCAGGTATCCGTAACGGATATGAGGAATTGTACAGCGCGCTTTCCCCTTTCCGTAAAACAACATGGTCTTATAGCGAAAATGACAGTGCCGCAGTGATGGAAACATTCTGCACAGGCACATCCGCTTCTGTAACGGACGGTACCAGTGACTCGAAGGGAACACAGACAACATTCAGCATGAACGCCGGAATAAATAGCAGCACGACAAATACAAGGGGTGGCTCCCATGAGGTGACAAAACTGAAATTGCCGAGCAAAGAAAAAGTGCTTGGTGTTGCGGCAGGTGCTGGAATTCTTGCCGTAGGTGCCATTGCTGCTTCTGTGGTCTTCCCGCCGGCAGGAGCGGTAGTTGCTGCTGTAAAGGCTGGAGCAGCAACGGCAGCAACGGCAATTGCAAAGTCTCCGCTGCTGGGAGAACTTATCCCGAGAGAAACGAATGGTGAGTCATGGAGTAATGCAAAGAGCATTGGTAAATCGTTTGGAATCGGGCTGAGTAAAGGTTTTACCCAAATGCATACGGAAAGTCATAATGAAATGCAGGGAGAAAGCCGGCAGCATCAGAATGGAACCACCGAGACACATGGTACAGGCAAAACCAGACAGATCGAGGTTTGCAATAAGTCGGTCGATGAACTGTTGAACCGTATCGACGAACAAATCAAGCGTACAAAAGAAAGTGAGGACTATGGCTGCTACAGCTGTGCAGCGTATTTCCTGTCGTCCAGACCTTCCAAAGCGCTTCTTGCAGCCAATACATACCGTGCGCTGATGATAGGCGAAGGCTCTTCGGTAGAAAGCGGAGCAATCAACCTTTGGCGCGACCCGATTGATGTCGAACCGATGAAAGAGTATCTCAGACGATTCACCCATCCGGCTTTTGCCCGGCGGCTTTGGACAGACGATGAAGAAAGCCTGTTCTATACAGCGGGCACTATGGTCAGCGGTCGGGAACTGCCAATGCATCTTGGTTTGCCGAATCGCTCTGTCCACGGATTGCTTGTGACCGAACATGCAGAATTTGGTCGCAATGTGCCGGACAGCTGCATAAGTGATGCGGACAGGATAAATTTGGGCAAAATCTATCACATGGGCAAAGAGGAAGCGGCAGGACTGCTCTTGAACCGGCAGGCGATGGCTTCCCATACGTTCATCACCGGTTCCACCGGTGCGGGCAAGTCCAATGCAGTCTACCACCTGCTGGATCAGATCACAAAGGACGGAAAAACAACATTCCTTGTGGTGGAACCGGCTAAAGGCGAGTACAAGCATGTGTTTGGAAGCGATGAAGCAAGGATCAAAGCTGCTGTGTATGGTACAAATCCGGCCCGGACACCACTGCTGCGCATCAACCCCTTTGAATTTCCGGCAGAAATCCACGTTCTGGAACATGTTGACAGACTGACTGAAATCTTCAATGCCTGCTGGCCGATGTATGCGGCTATGCCTGCGGTGCTGAAAGATGCCATCGAATGCTGCTATCAGAATGCAGGATGGGATTTGAGAAGATCTGTGAATACAAGGGGGACATTTCCGACCCTATTCGATTTGATGGACGTTCTGCCAGACATTATTCAGAAATCGCACTATTCAAACGAGGTGCAGAGTAACTATGTGGGAGCACTGTGTACTCGTGTGAATTCGCTGACGAATGGTATTTATGGCAGTGTGTTCTGCGCAGAGGATGCGCTGAGCGATGCTGAACTGTTCGACCGGAACGTCATTGTGGACCTGAGCCGTGTGAGCTCGATGGAGACAAAGTCGCTGCTAATGGGTATTCTGGTGATGAAGTTGCAGGAATACCGGATGTGTAGCAGTGGAATGAATAGTCGGCTGCGCCATGTTACGGTTTTGGAAGAAGCCCATAATCTGTTGCGCCGCACTGCAGCAGAACAATCACAAGAGAGTGCAAACCTGCAGGGGAAGTCGGTGGAAATGCTGGCCAATGCCATTGCGGAAATGCGTACTTACGGCGAGGGATTTATTATTGCCGATCAGGCCCCGGGACTGTTGGATGCATCGGTCATCCGAAACACCAACACGAAGATCATTTTGCGTCTGCCGGATGAAGAAGATCGAAAGCTGGTGGGTGCATCGGCCAGTCTGAAAGAGGAACAGATCAATGAACTGGCAAAACTGGAACTGGGTGTGGCCGCTGTTTACCAGAACGAGTGGCCAGAGGCAGTCCTTTGCAAAATAGAAGAATATCCGGAGGTGCAGGCACGTTATCATAAACCAGAGACGTATGAAACTGTGATAAATACAGAGTTTGTATTCCAGAAAATCCGTGAAGGAAAACCGATCCAACTCAACGGCAAAAGGGAGTTTGAACAGTTTGCCCGATGGTTAAATCGCTATGAGGGTGTTCTTGGTGTGGAGTGCTGCCAGGCACTCCAAAAAGCAGCTGAAGGACAGCCAATCGATAAAAGCAGTACTGAAAGAATCGTAAAGAACTTCTTTGGTGGAATAGACGGCGAAAAGTGTGTGCGGGCTTATTTGAGAGCGTTGAAGGATGATCCATGCCGTAAGGTGTGGTACAGGCTTGAAAACCAGTATGGACTGGAACCGGAAACTGCGAAATGGGTTCTTCATCAAGCGGTAATAACCTTTGTAAAAGAATGCCCTAACCGTAAGTTTGCAGAAAATCTGAGCGAGAGCTTTAAGAATCACGAAACAAAAGAGGAAAAAATGGTATGAACGATTTTTTTCGAGGATTGGAAGGACTCCATGAAGGAACAGTAAAAATGGAAACCGGCCACCTGAACCTACTGGAAGGTGGCAGTGAAAGGCTGGATGAACACGGGTCGACATCCCTTGAGCGTTCTGATAAAAAGCTGGAAGCATCAATGTCCAGTTGGCTGGAGGACAGTACTGAAAATGCAGACTGTTCTATTCTGGAGATACTGGAAGGCGAGCCTTCAAAGACAGAGAATGCTATTTGGGGGTCATTGGACGGGGGCTTGGAAAGCTTGGATGGTTCACTTCTGGATTCTTTTGAGGGTCACATAGAAAAGGTTGACGAATCCGTTTTGGGCTCTTTGGGGAATGCGGAAAAAACAAAGATGTCAGCAGGGAAAATATTGAAAGCGGGATTTGACTGGCTCACAGACCGAATGCTGGATTCTTGTGAAAAGCAGTTTGGCGATATTCTGACTGACCTGGATAAACTCTATGGACCGAACACGACGGTTGAAATTGATGGTATTTTGTGTGAAACGGACGATAATGGAAATATTTTCAAAATTGATGGAGATCTTGTGCCGGAATCGCAATATGAAATCAATGGAATTATATACCAGACAGACAAAAACGGTGAAATACTTTCATGGAAAGGAGATCCGTCTTATCATCCGGAAAACGAGCGGAATATTGGCGCACAGATAGCAGCAGGCGGCAGCGATCGTTTGGAAAACGATGATGGAGGCCATCTGGAGGCGAGAATCCTTGGCGGCGCACCTGGAAAAGAAAATCTTGTGGCGATGCGTTCGACCATAAATCGCGGTGACTGGAAATGTGCCGAAAATGAAATTGCGGGGGTGCTACAGCGAGGGGGGAAAGTAGAAGATGAGGGATTTATTATTCGAGAGGGTAACGATTCTCGCCCCACAAAAATAGTGCGAGAATATGCCTACGAAAATATCCGTAAAATATTGGTAGTGGATAATGTAGAAGGCTCAAGAGATCTGCTGGAAGGACTGAAAGATGTGTTATCGCCTGAAGACAATCAGAGTCTTATGGATGAAGTGACCGATATGGTGGAAGACGGAAATACAGTTTCGGTAACATCGGTGTCGAGGTCTTACGAAAATGGCCTGCTACAAAGTATTTGTGTAGGGCTGCGAAACGAAACGATAGGGGAAAAAATGTACAGAACCTTCAATATAGGCAGCACTGAAAAACAGGAGGGCTAAAATGAGTAAGTCAATTGCAGAGGTAATGGCGGTATTAGAGGAAAAGAAGATTCGAGAGGTGGAACTGCTGGCATTGGTATCGGACACCAGCTACGAAGTTGTTTTCTATGGAACCTGTAATGGAAAGCGGATGCAGTCTAACGAGATGGTGGAATGCAATGCTGTGGAAGCTGGCTTTATGGATAACCTCTATAAAGAGGTGGCCGAGGCTGTGCGAAATGATGCTCGGTTTAGTGCGGCTGAAATGAATATCGTGAAATGGCATGAAAATGCAGAACTGGAGTTTTCACAGGATCAAAAAACATGCCGTCTGTATCCAATCAAAAAAAGTTGGCGGCAGGAAGTATTAAACTAAAATGCCTTAAAAAGTCTACTGCACTTTCGGGTTATTACAATCTGAGTCGATTGCACATACAATACAAGTATCACTTCACAAAACGGAGGGAACCTGTATTATGGTGGACTACGCCGACATCGGAAAACGCATCCGTGCCTGCCGCCTTGCAAAGGGCATGACGCAGGAGCAGCTGGCCAATGAGGTCGGCGTGGTGGTCACGCACATCAGCCATATCGAAACAGGAAACTCCGTGCCCAGCGTGAAAACGCTAATCGACATCATCAACGCGCTGGACTGTTCAGCGGACGAGCTGCTGTGCATCGAAATCAAAAAAGCAAAGCCAGTGTTCGACAGCTGGATGACCGAACAGCTTGCGGATTGCTCCGCCGATGAGGCAAAGATCATCAAAGAAACAGTGGTCAGCCTGAAAAAATCGCTCCGGAAGGTGTATGGAAAGTCCTCTAAATACAGATATGACTAAAACTTCAAAAACTGAATGCCAGTTGGTAGGCATTGAGTGTTTGAAAAAGCACCCATAAAGTAAACGAACCGCCCCGGTTTCCATAGCAGGAAGCCGGGGCGGTTTTTCTATGTAAGGCTATATAGAAAAATCCCAATGGAAGTTTGCCGGATGGACAATCTTGATGTCCAATCAACGCTTTATAATAAAAGCATCAAAATGATTCAATTGAATCATTCCGAACGGAAAAGGTTACGCATCCATTGAGATGGGAGGAAACATTATGAAAGAGCTATTTGAAATCTATGATGGCAGTGCAGAAGCTAAAAAAGCCAAAGGAAAATCCAAAAATCTGAGCGGCTTTCACCCGCTGTTTACTGCATCTGCCCGCAGAAGCATTGCGCTGGATTCCTTAAAGATCTGGCTGCTACTGGGATTTATTGTGGGCGTGGTGACAGGTGTTGCAACCGGTGCCGGAGCGGTGTCGGTCCTTTTAGGGCTTCTGATCGCCGCAGTGATCTATTTTGGCTTCCGGGATGATGTCTATAAAAAAGTCTATGGCCCGGAGCATGACAGAGGCCAGCTGCCTTTGCCGGAAGGAATGAGCTGGGAAGAAGCCGTAGATCGCATCCGGCGCGGATTTGCCAATCCGGAGGTTGAACAGGTGACGGATACTGCGGATGCCATGACCTTTTACAGAAAAAAGCGTGGTACCTATCAGCTGAAAAACACAGCCGATGGTCTGAAAATGACCATCCTGACCAAGCCATCCAAGAGTAGCAAGAAAGAATATCTGTATGCAGTTTTCAGCAGCGTTCTGCTGTCGCAGGTGATCGCCATCCTGTACCCTGAAAAAATTTCTGCGGAGCAGGTGGAAGAAGAAAAGGCAGCAGTCCGGAAGCTGTTCGGCGCACACAAGATGCCTCTGGTCATTGAACTGGCGATTACAGCAGCATTTGTTGCATTCGCGGCGTATGTGCTCTATACCACGCTCTATTCGGATAGTGCCCGCTCCAAAGGTATCTCGGACAGCTATCTGAATGTGTTCCCGTCGGAAGCTACCGTGGGAGAAGTGCTGGATGACTTCTTTGCGGACGGCAAATGGGACAACTACGAGCAGAACGGCGTGACCTATGTCAGCTATACTGGCATCGGGCAGAATACGCAGACCGGTGAGAAGATCGTGATTGGCATTTATTTCAAGCTGAACAGCGATAAAACCTTTGGCATCGACCGGATGACATGGAACGGCGATACCATGAATACCTTGGAACAGCTTGGCGTGATCTCAGCTCTGAACGACAGCTACCGGGAATCTCACGGCCTTGCCAGCAGCAATGCGCTGGACAGTGCATTCGATGAACTGGAAAATGCACTGGATGATGCTCTTGCGGATTCATCTTCCAGCGTCAGCATGGCAGAACCTGAGAGCGAAACGGTGGGTGTTGCAGAAAGTACGGTATACGATGAACCGGAGGAGTATACACAAAATCAGACAGAGTCTGACAGCACTGGATATGAGATCCACCAAAACAGTCTGGCTGAAGATATCTATATCTCTATTGGTGATTATACAAGTGGAAATATGACAGAAGAACAAAAAGCAGAGTTCCGGAGCTTGCTGGGTATTCGTAAAACAGTTTTCGAGAAATGACACGGCAACTGCCTGTCAGGATTGGTTACGAGTACCCGGCTAGGCCGAGGAATCATCAAGTCCCATGTCCGCACCGTCAAGGTGTTGGGTATGGGGCTTTTTGCATTTCAGGAACGTGTACATCTCTGGAAAGGTGTAACACACTAGACTTTGTACCAAAGTCGTGTGCCAAGGGTGCTGCGCCCCTTTGGAATCCCTGCTCACATCGCCTGTGGGCGATGTGGATTCGCCGGACAGAAAGCTCTCACAAAGGTGCACCGGGCTGTCTGCGGCGAGGAAAAGGCACTTCTGCGGAAGTGTAATAACTCACTATGACGCTTTCAGCCCTGCGGTCTGCAAAGTGTAGTGGGCTCTCCGAGGGGGAAACGGCTATATAGGGTGCGCTTCGGGCAAATCGCTGCGTACGTGCGTACCAATCTCTCGTACGCACGTACGCAGTAAAACGGCTAAAATCTCCTATATAGGGGTGTTCTTCTGGAAATCAATATGATATACTCAACTTAACCAACCATCAACTAATAGGAGGCGGTAATATTATGGGAAAAACTTTTGTGTGTAGCTTATGCCGTAATGGAATCATTGGCGGTGGTTTGTACATTGATGAACAGAGCATTACATATTCAACTCAAAAGCTCACAGTCAGTCCACTGTATCGCAACCTTGTATTGCCCATGAACGAGATAAGGGAGCTTTCATGGAGTCAGATGGTCGTTCCTGTTGCAGCAATTTCCATGAAAGATGGAGAATGTTATAAATTTATCATATATAACAAATCAGGATTTGAAAAGGCATATAAGCAATATAGCAACCACCAAGAATGAAATCACCTAGCAGGGTTTGGGGCAGGCACGCCCCAACAAGAAACAGTCCCAAAGGGGACAGGA
>ERZ1106929.67-NODE-67-length-111630-cov-24.704414_pt1 | contig 111630 bp, 104 predicted proteins | sample MGYA00403662_ERZ1106929 | MGnify/ENA primary metagenome ERZ1106929 (study PRJEB35170, sample SAMEA104062442) | human gut metagenome | biome: human gut; feature: human-associated habitat; material: faeces | place: Denmark | collected 2013-02-20 ... | reverse complement strand
ATCATTTGCAATCTAATGTTAAAAATGATAAAATGAAGCTAGGAAAAGTACGTTTCGAAAGGTACAAAAAGTTTTTGAAATGCTTTGACAAAAATGCAGAAGAGCTTAAAAAGGATGGTGATTTATTAATGAAAATGCTAGGAAAACAAGTAGAAGCCTTTAATAGTGATGAAGAAAGAAAAAGACAAGCCTTTGAAGCTGAGTGGAAGCAAATAAATGAAAGATGGGTTAAAGCTCAAAATGAGAGGGAACTTCAAGCTCAAAAAGAGTTACTATCTCAAAAGGATGCTCAACTATCTCAAAAGGACGAGCAACTATTGAATCAACAGGAGCAACTATTTCAAAAGGACGAGCAACTATTGAATCAACAAGAAAAAATTACATTTTATGCTAAATTATTAAAATCACTAGGAAAAACAACCTTAGAAATTGAAGAAGCTACAGGACTTTCAACTGATGAAATTCAAAAGATGTAATAAATTAGCAAAGTATATTAATTTAATTTATAAAAGGCAATTTTAGCCTTTTTTTCTTCTTTCTTATTTCATTTAAGCTTATTTTAAAGTATAATAGATAATGCAATTTTATGAATTGAGGTTTATATATGGAACGTTTAGATAAAATTCTTTCACATTTAAATTATGGATCTCGAAAAGAGGTTAAAGAATATATTCGTAAGGGCTATTTTATGGTAAATGGAGAAACGATTTATAAGGATGATTTTAAGGTATCACCTTTAGATGATGAAATTACCTTTGATGGTGGCGTTATTGAATATAATGAATTTGTATATATTATGCTTAACAAACCAAAAGACGTTATTTCAGCTACCTTTGATCCAAGGTACAAAACGGTAATTGATTTGATGCCTGAATATGCTAAAATGTCAGTTTTTCCTGTCGGAAGACTCGATATTGATACAGAGGGACTGCTAATAATTACAAATGATGGAGCTTTAGCACACCGCCTATTGTCGCCAAAATATCATGTTTGGAAAAAATATTATTTAACCTTTGATGGTATTTATAAGGAAGAATATCAGCATAATTTTGAAGAAGGTATAATTTTAGATGATGGTTATAAAACTTTACCGGCTCGTTTTGAAATTATCAAAGAAAATGAAGCTTATATTTATATTCATGAAGGAAAATATCATCAGGTCAAAAGAATGCTTGAGGCATTGAATATGAAAGTTACTTATTTAAAGCGAGTTGGCTTTGGTGATATTACACTTGATAATACCTTAAATCTAGGTCAATATCGCTTATTGACAAAAGAAGAAATTGATATTTTGAAGGGTAATAGTAAATAAGCTGGTTATAATAAATGATAAGGAAGTGATGACGTTGAAAAAGAAGCTTACAAAATGGAAAAGAAGGCTTTTAGACGTTGGTAAAAGAAATAGATTAATTAATTTTAGAAAATCAATAGCGTCGACAGTTGAAATTATTGCGGATGATTTTTATAAGTTATATGATGATTTTATGGATTCAAACTCATATGAATTTGCTAAATTGTTTGATACAGTTGGAGATTTTGATGGAGCCTTTGAAGAATCATTAGATCAAAAGCTAACTAATGCTTTAGGTAAAACAATTTATTATAAGGATAGATATGAAATTTCAGAAATTAATGAAATAAGAAAACGATTTAAGCCAAATCCTAAGAAAAATTATTTATATTCGACAACTATCTATCAACGTCTTAATTATGTTTTAAATAATTTAAGTAAAAAGGGTCGCTTATATTATGAAGAAAATGGAGTAAATGCTCTTTATATGGCTTTTGGTTTTTTATCGTATATTGAAGATGGACAAGAGTTTTTGGCACCATTAGCTTTAGTACCTATTGAAATAAGTCAACGTTCAGTTGCTGATCCTTTTAAAGTTCGTCCCCTTGACGATGATTTTATTATTAATGACAATATTGTTCATAAATTTAAACTTGATTACAAAATAGATTTAGGAAGACTAGATGGTGAGGAGTTAAAAAAATATTTAACATCTGTTAATGCCAAAGTAGCTAAACTTAATTTTAAGGTAATTAATAGTATTTATATTGGGTTGTTTTCATTTTCAAAGATAATGATGTATCAAGATATATTAAATAACGAAGATAAAATTACTAAAAGCCCGGTTGTAAGAGCTCTTGTAGGCTTGGATACAACCTTAAATCAAAATATAAAACTTGATGAAGTTAATTTAGATAAGGCAGAGGGACTTGAGGAACAAAATCAGGTATTAGCTGCAGATTCAAGTCAATATAAGGCTATTTATTATGCTAAAGAAGGTTTGAGTTTTGTTTTACAAGGACCACCAGGTACGGGAAAAAGTCAAACAATCACTAATATGTTGGCTGAATTAATTGCTAAAAATAAAAAAGTTTTATTTGTTTGTGAGAAGAAGTCTGCTCTTGAGGTTGTTTATAGGAACTTAAAAAAATGTAGTTTGGATATGTATGCTCTTCCTTTGTTTGACACAAAGGCTAATAAAAAGGATATTGTAAAAGGAATTTACGATAATTTAAATTCTGTTCAAAATAATCGTATTAAGGTTTCTGATAAAGCTCGTGATGATATGGCAACAGATGAAAACTTAATGATGAAAATGAATCAATATTTAGAAGAAATATTAACAAAGATTGAACCTATCAATATGAGTATATATGATTTAGTATCAAAAATTTCAGGTTTAAGCAGAATTACCTCAATGAGCTTTACCTTAGAAAATCCTCTTTTGATTACAAATAAAATGATTGATGAATATATAGAGCAAATTGAAATTTTCTCAGCCGTATCAAAGCGTCTTGGTGATGACCCTAAGTCTCATCCTTTTTATCTTTTTAATCGAAATAAGCTTACTAAAAAAGATGAAGCATCCTTAAAGGATAAGATTATTAAATCACGTAATATTTTGGGTCGTCTTATGGATATTTTAAAGGATACCAAAAATAAATTTAATCTAGAGATTAATGATATTAAAAATATTGATGAAATTGTTTCTTTTATGGAAGCTGCCTTAATATTAAAGGATGTAGCTCCTACTTATTTAGAGCTTGCAAATCCAAGTCAATTATATGAAACATCGGTTAAACTTGAAAAAATATACGATAAAAATAAAGAATTACGTGATTATTTGGTTAAAAAATATAAGCTTAGTTTTCTTGATCTTGATATTGATACTATCTATAAGGAGATGCATGAGTATCAGTCAAAGGTTAAAAGAATGTTTGGCTATAAAAAACTCGATACTTTACTTGAAGGCTATTTATTAAATCCTAAAAATATGAAATACGAAGAAGAAATAGAGGATTTGAAAAAACTTAAGGAATATAAGGATGGCTATTTAGAGGCCAAAAGAATTGATATCACTCTTGCGGAAAAGCTACCAGAATTATATTTTGGCACCTTAACAGATTTTTATGAATTAAATCGTCTTTTATACGCCCTTAAAATATATGATGATGGTACAAAGAGTATTAGTGTTTCTTCTTATAAGGATTTTCTTGAATTACTTAAAAAGCCTGAAAATGAAGCGTATTTAATTTTATTAGTAAATAAAATAAAAAATATTAAAGAAGAAATTGAAAATTCTATTGATGAATTAAATGATTATTTTGATTATGATTTGAAGGAGGAAAATCCTCTTATTTTAAATCAAAGATTAAATATGGCTTATATTTATTTTGATAGAATATATGAATATATTGACTTTATTAATTCATATCAACGGTTGGATAAAAGAATTAGCTCCTTTAAAAAGGAATGCTTAAAGCTTAATATTAAGCCGGATGATTATAAAAATGCCTTTTTAAAACATTATTATGAGCTTTGCTTAAATGAATATTTAGGCAATAACTCTCGTCTTGATATTTATTCTGGTGCATATTTGAATAATATTATTGCTAAATATCAAGAAATTGATGGCAAAATGAAGGAAATTTCAAAGATAAAGATTAAAGAGCAGGTTACTAAATCATGGCCAGAGCTTAATTCGGTTATGGCTTCAAATCTTGAGGTTAAGACATTATTATCAGAGGCTAATAAGAAAAGAAAGGTTAAAACTTTAAGAATTTTATTTAAAGAAATTCCAACTATATTAATGAATTTAAAACCTATTTTTATGATGTCACCTTTAAGCGTTGCGACCTACCTTGACAGTGATACTTTCCATTTTGATTGTGTTATTTTTGATGAGGCGTCACAAATCACAAGTGAAAATGCCGTTGGTGCTATGTATAGGGCAAATCAAATTATTATTGTTGGTGATAATGAGCAGCTACCTCCAACATCATTCTTTGATATGTCATTTGATGATGAAGATGATGAAGAGGCAGAATATGAGGTTTATGAATCAATTCTTGATGAAGCTTTGACAAGTCTTCCTAAAATTATGCTTAAATGGCATTATAGATCGAAGGATGAATCACTTATTACATTTTCTAATAAAGAAATATATCATGATCTTACAACTTTTCCAAGCTGTATTAAAAACGATCATCTTGGCCTTCATTATGAGTTTGTACCAAACGGATTATATATTCATGGTAAGAGAATAAACGAGGCTGAAGGTAGAAGAGTTGTTGATCTTGTAATGGAAATTGCTAAAAATAATCCTGCAAAATCATTAGGTGTCGTTACCTTCAATATGGCACAACAGTCATACATTGAAAGATTAATTCATCGTGAAAGATTAAAAAATCAAGATTGTGAGGAATTTTTCAGTGAAGAGAGGGAAGAAGCATTTTTTGTTAAAAACCTTGAGTCTGTTCAGGGTGATGAAAGAGATATAATTATTATTTCTTCAACCTTTGGTCCTGATTCAACTGGTAAGCTTAGTCTTAACTTTGGTCCGATTAATAAAGATGGAGGCTACAGACGTTTAAATGTTGCAATAACTCGTGCTAAGGAAAGAGTAATTCTTGCAACATCACTTTCCCCAGATATGTTTAATTTGTCTAAAACAACCAATAAGGGAGTTATAATGCTTCATGATTATATTGCTTTTGCAAGTAATATTAAATCTTCAGAATTTAAAGAAAATCAAACTGATAATGGTATGATTTCCTCAATTGCTAGATTTTTAGAAGAGCATGAATATAAAACGGTTAGAAATATTGGTTATTCAGGCTATAAAATTGATTTAGCGGTCCTAGATTCTAATGATCCTAAGCATGTTATTTTAGGAATTTTAACGGATGGTGAAAATTATCAGCATCTTAAAACAGTTAAGGACAGGAATTCTTTAATTGATAACGCTTTAAGCTTAAGAGGCTGGTCTTTATATCATGTTTGGAGTCTTTCTTATTATAAAAATCCAGAACTATATCATAATGAAATCATAAATATTTTAGCTCATGGTGAAGAAAATCATGAAGAGTGCTATAATGATGCGGATTATGAATGTGAAGATAGTAGTAATTCCATTACGATTGATTCTTTATTTATGTCATATCCTGATGCTTTAAAAATTATTACTGATGCAATTCATAATGAACATAGTAAGGAAGATGCTATTTTAAAGATTATTTACGAGCTTGCACCCATTCGAATTTTAGATTTGAAAAAACTGATTTTACCAATGTATGGGAAAAGTAGGCTGACTTTAAATCTTGAACATGAAATGGAAGTAGAACTTGACAAGATTATCAGCGAAAATGGACTTCATAAGGTAATTGGCTTTGTTTTAAAGCCTAGTGATTTATATGGCGTTGATTTTAGAATGTATAAATCGGATTTATACTACCCTAAAATTGATGGAATTTATGTTGAAGAGCTTGAAGATGGGTTCAAAAGGGTTATAAAGCATGTAAAAACAACTAGTAAAAGAATTTTATATAGTGAGTTTAATACTTTAGTTGGTTATCCTAAGGGTTCAAGTCAAACGAAGGTTTATTTTGACCGTGTTATTGATATTTTAAGTGATAAGGGAATTATTGAGGTTAATAAGGACATTATTGATTATAAAGAGGTATAGTATGAAAGAAATAAAGCAATTTGATGTTATTGTACTTGGAGGAGGTCTTGCCGGAATCTACACAGCTTTAAATATTAGGTCAGATTTAAAAATCGGTTTATTCATTAAGGATAAGATTGATGTAGGTTCATCTAATTTAGCTCAAGGTGGAATTGCGGCTGAAACCATTTTTTCGCCTAAGCAAATGGAAGAGCATTTTGAAGATACTTTAAGGGCAGGTGGATATCATAATGATAAAGAGGCTACGCGAATTTTAGTTGATGAAGCACCCCAAAATATAGAAAATCTTTTAAATCTAGGCGTTAATTTTGATAAAAATGAAAATGGTGAGCTTGTTCGTACTCTTGAGGGTGGCCATCGATCACGTCGTATTTTACATGCTGGTGGTGACGATACTGGTGCTCATGTTATGAGGGATTTACGCAAAACTTTAGAGGGAAGAACAAATATTAGTGTTTTTGAGGATGAAATGGCAATTGAAATTCTTGAAAATACTAATAAGGCCCTAGGTGTAATTGTTATTAATAAAAACAATGAAGAGGTATATGTTTTAGCTAATAAGATTGTTATAGCAACTGGTGGAATTGGTGGTATTTATAAAAATACAACCAATGATAAGATTGCTTGTGGTGATGGTATTGCTTTGTGTAAGCGTGCTAATGTTAAAATTGAAGATATGGAATTTGTTCAGTTCCATCCAACCGGCTTTTATGAAGAGGATAAAACGGGACAAGCCTTTTTAATTTCAGAAGCTGTACGTGGTGAAGGGGCTATTTTAAGAAATATTAAGGGCGAACGCTTTATGGCTAAGTATGATAAGGAAAGAATGGAGCTTGCCCCAAGAGATGTAGTTTCGCAAGCTATTTATAGAGAAATGTTTGATACGTGGTCTGATCATGTATATCTTGATATTACTCATAAAAGCAAAGAATTTTTAATGAAAAGATTTCCAACTATTTATAAGCATTGTCTAGAACATGGTATAGATATGTCTGTTGATTATATTCCTGTTTGCCCTGTTGAGCATTTCTTATGTGGTGGAATTAAAACGGATATCAATGGAAAAACTTCTATGGAAAATTTATACGCTGTTGGTGAATGTGCTCGTACAGGTGTACATGGGGCCAATCGTTTAGCTTCAAATTCTTTACTAGAATGTGTTGTTTTTGGATCAAGAGTTGCTAAGGATATTAATGAATCAACTGATTTTAGCAAGATTGATATTGTTTTACCGGATTTAGAATTTACTCATGAGCCTTATAATTTTAAGGATATTAGAGTTGATATAAGAGATACAATGTCAAAGTATGTTTTTATTGTACGTAAAGAAGAAGGCTTATTATTAGCTAAAAAAATTATTTCTAATCACTTAAATAATCTAAAGAAAATTAAGGTATTTTCAAGATATTATTATGAAACATTAAATATGGCAACAGTTGCAATGCTAATTATTGATGCTGCCATTGAAAGAAAGGAGTCTCTAGGCTGTCATTTCCGTCTAGACTAAATATTATGCAGGAAGAAATTATTGATATTATAAAAAGTGCTCTTAAGGAGGATATGCCAAAGGGTGATGTTACAACTGATAGTTTAATTGAGGATGGGCACCAGTCTCATGCTAAGTTTATTGCTAAGGAAAGTGGAATTATTTCAGGACTTGAGGTTGCAAAAGAAGTTTTTAAGCAAGTAGGCGGAAGCTATAAGCTTGAGTTTGATTTTAAAGATGGCGATTATATTAATAAAGGTGATATTATTGGTGTAGTTGATGGTGATACTAAAACAATTCTTAAAGCTGAAAGATTAAGCCTAAATATTATGCAAAGAATGTCAGGTATCGCAACTAATACTCATAATTTTGTAAGTGAAATTGAAACAAAAACAAAAATTCTAGATACAAGAAAAACAACTCCAAATCTTAGGATTCTTGAACGTCAAGCGGTAAGAGATGGTGGTGGCTTTAATCATCGTTATTCTTTATCAGATATGGTTTTAATAAAGGATAATCATATTGATGCAGTTGGTTCAATTACTAAGGCGGTTAGTCTTGCTAAAGCAAAAACTAATTTAACCGTTGAAGTTGAAGTAGAAACACTTGAACAATTTAAGGAAGCTTTAGCTACAGGAGCAGATATTATTATGCTTGATAATATGTCAAATGAACTAATGGCTTTATGTGTTAAATTAAATAATAAGCAAAAAAGACTTGAAGCCTCAGGAAATATGAGTCTTGAGCGTGTTAAGAGCGTTGCAGCTTTAGGGGTTGATTTTATTTCGGTAGGGTCCCTAACCTATGCATCAAAGGCTCTTGATATTTCACTTAAGTTTCATTAATTAAAAAGACTTAAAAAATATTTTATAATTTTAATGTTTACTTTGAAATATGTTTATGCTATTATTGTGCTAGTTATATAGAATACCCCAAAAAAGTATTATTAAAAACCAAAAAAATATTATATTATTAGGAGAAAGAAATGGCCCGTACTTTAGTTGAACTTAAGGGAATCAGAAAGGCATACGGAGATAACGTAATACTTGAAGATTTCGATATGTCGATTAACGAAAATGAATTCGTTACATTACTTGGTCCATCTGGATGTGGAAAGACAACATCTTTACGTATCATTGGTGGATTTGAAACAATGCAGGAAGGTCAGCTGTTACTTGATGGAGAAGAAATTGGTATGCTACCAAGTCATAAAAGACCCATTAATACAGTTTTCCAACGCTATGCTTTGTTTCCTCATTTAAACATTTATGATAATGTTGCGTTTGGTTTAAGAAACAATGTATATTCAAATGTTTATGACCTTGGCGTTATGGAAATGATGGAGGAATATGGCTTTGATGAGGAAGAGGTTGATAATGTTATCAAGTATCTTGCTAAATTTGATAGACCTCGAGATGTAAAAAAAGCTGCAATTGAATATTTTAAGGATTTATCTGTAACAGAAAGTATTAAAGAAGAATTAAAGGAAATTACAAAGGAGCAAGCTAAGGCTCATAATTATAAAAAGCTTCTTGAAGAAATTCTTGTTCGTCATGATGTTGCAGTAAAGCTTAAGGGTGATTCTTATAAGGATACAGTTAAAATGATGCTAGAGGATACTGCAGAGCTTGATGTCTATCAAAAAATGTTAAATCGTATTTCAAAGCGTCAGTTTAAAGAAGAAGTAATTAAAAATGAAGTTACAAAGGCTTTAAAGCTTGTTAATCTTGAAGGCTATGAAAAGCGTCAAATTAATCAATTATCTGGTGGACAGATGCAAAGAATTGCTATTGCAAGAGCAATTGTTAATAAGCCTCGTATTCTTCTTTTAGATGAACCACTTTCAGCACTAGATTTAAAGCTTCGTAAGAAGATGCGTCTTGAGCTTAAGGAGCTTCAACAAAAACTAGGTATTACCTTTATTTTTGTTACTCATGATCAAGAAGAAGCTATGGTTATGTCTGATACAATTATTGTAATGAATGGTGGTAAAATTCAGCAGATTGGCCGTCCTGAAGATATTTATAATACACCAACTAATCGCTTTGTTGCATCATTTATTGGTGAGGCTAATATTATTCCTGGTGTATATTCTGATAAAAGAAGACTTACAATGCTTAATAAAACATTTAAGGTTTCTTCCTTAGACCTTGAAGTCGGAGATAAAGTTTATATAATTGTTGAAAAGGAAGATTTTGACGTTGCTCCACTTGAGTCTGCTAAATTAATTGGTCATGTAAGGTCAGTCAAATTCCAGGTTAATTCCTATATTATGGATGTTGAAGTTAATGGTACAGTTATTCATGTTTCATCAGAGGATAAGTTTTCTGTAGGTGATGAAATTGGCTTTACAATCTCACCAAATAATATTTACGTTGAGTCTATTACGGAAAAGAAGGAAAAAATTCTTGCTAACTATGATGGAGCTAATATTCTTGAAGGTAGCTTTATTGGCGAGAATGTCTTTAATTTTCTTGGCGCAGATTTTGATACTTATATTACAACATTTGAACCAGGTGAGCATGTTAATGCAGTTATAAGACCTGAAGATTTTGATTTAGTTTTAGATGACCCTGATAGTGCTATTTTACAGGGTGTAGTAACAAAATCAGTATTTACAGGTATTCATTTTGAAATGCATGTTTTGTGTGAAGGAATGGATTTGCTTGTTGAAGATTACCAAAACGTTGAGGTCGGACAACGAATTGGCTTAAAGATTGATTCTTATGAAATTCATATGATGAAGTCTGAGGATTAATATGAAAAGATTTAAGTGTTTTTCAATCCCTTATTTCGTTTGGCTAATAATACTTGTGGTTTTACCGCTTGTATTAATGTTTGCATTAACTTTTTTACAATCCGACGGAATGAGCTTGAATGGTGCTACACTAACAATGAAGAATTATAAGGAGCTTACCGATTTTGCCTATTGGGAGGCTTTATGGAATTCCTTAGTAATCGCCTTTTGGACAACTATTATTTGTTTACTAATTGGTTATCCGGTAGCCTATTTTATCTCATTTTCTAATTTAAAGCATAAGGTTTTAATCCTTTTGTGTATGATTTTACCAATGTGGTGTAATTCCATGCTAAGAATACTATCATGGTATAAGTTATTTTCATCTGATTTATTATCAGGTCTTAGTCTAATTGGTAGTAAGGGTGCCGTTATTTTTGTAACAGTTACAACCTATTTACCGTTTATGATTTTTCCAATTTATACAATTTTAGAAAAGCTTGATCGTTCTTTGATTGAAGCCTCAAAGGATTTAGGCGTTCCTGCTTGGAAGACATTCTTTAAGGTTACTCTTCCTTTATCACTTGATGGTGCGATTTCTGGTATGATTATGGTATTCCTTCCTGCTGCTACAGGCTTTGCAATATCAGCTATTATTGGTGATGGTAAGGTTAATATGATTGGTAATATTATTGAAAATATGTTTAAGACAGCTAATAATTATAATTTAGGATCATTATTATCTATTTTTGTTTCTGTTATTATTATTTTCGTTCTTATTGTCCTTGGTAAAACAAAGAAGGAGGATGGTATACTATGATAGAAGCTACAGGTATTAGAAAATATCTTCCTCTAATTTTTAAAACAGTATTTGTCGTTATTGCCCTCATGTTAATGTATATTCCAGTATTTGTAATTATTTATCAGTCATTTAACTCTGATGCAAATGCAATGCAAGCCCTTCATTTTGGCAAATTTACCTTTAAAAATTATAAGGAAATTTTTACAAATGCTAAATTGTATCGTAATATTTTAGATTCTCTTTTAGTTTCATTTTGGGCAACAGCAATAGCGACAACATTAGGCTTGTTTTCATCTATTGGTATTAATGCTTTAACAGGTAAAGCTAAAAAGGCCATGAATTTCTTAAATGAAATGCCTATGATGCAATCGGAGATTGTAACAGGTGTATCAATAATGATAATATTCTCATTATTATTGCCTATTATTCCTCATGTATTTGGTTTTCCAACAATGCTAATTGCACATGTCTTTTTTACAACCCCATATGTTATTATGATGGTTCTTCCTAAGCTTCAACAAACTGATGAATCTTTATTTGAGGCAGCTCAGGATTTAGGATGCTCACCGATAAAGAGCCTATTTAAGGTTATTATACCTTCTCTTCAAACTGCTATTATGACAGGAGCACTTTTAGCCTTTACTTTATCAATTGATGATTTCGTAATTTCTTACTTTACGCAAGGCAATGGCTTCTATAATTTTTCTAATTATGTTTATAATTCATATACTAAGAAAAATTTCTCGGCTGGTTCTTATGCGTATAATGCCCTACTTACAATGATAACACTTGCGATTGTTTTATTTATTTCTATTAAAACAAGTAAAAAAGGAAAGAAGAAGGTGGCTAAATAATGAAAAAAATATCAATTATTGGCTCAATTATAATTCTTTTTACCATTTTTGCGTGTATTGCTTTAAGTAGTGGTGGTAATGCTAATACCCTATATTTACTAAATTGGGGTGAATATATTAATCAAGAGCTTATTACTAAATTTGAACAGGAGTATAATGCTATTGTTATTGAAGAAACGGTAACTTCCTCAGAGACAATGTATCAAAAAATAATGGCCGGTACTACATCTTATGATGTAGCAATACCTGGTGATTATATGGTTACAAAGCTTTATAAGGAAGGACTTCTTAAGGAAATTGATGTTAATAATCAAGAGCTTAAAAATCTTAATAATTATAAAACAATGTTTAATGATGACCTTACCAAGCTAAGAGAAGCTAATATGAAGGAAACCATTACCTATTCAATGCCTTATTTCTGGGGCGCTTATTCAATGATTTATTCAACTAAGAATAGCGAGGTTGAAGAAATTGTAAAACAAAATGATTTTAAAGCCTTATTTGATAAATCATTATATGACTTTGATGTTAAAACGGGAATGTATTCAACGGCTCGTTGGGCTGTTGCAAGTTATCTAATGAGTAATAATTTTAATCCTAATGAGGAAAGCTTTAATGATAATGATGTTGTATCCGGAATAAAAGGAGCTAGCTTTGATGTTTGGGGAGATGACCAGCTAAAGCGCAAGGTCGCAACGGGTGATCTTGATTTGGTATTTACTCAGCTTGGTGATTTCTTTGATGCTCTATATTTAGCCTTAGATGAAGGACTTGATAAAAATAATTCGGGTGATGGACTTGAGGGCTTAGACTTTAATGTCTATGTTCCTAAAACAACTGCAGCCTTCTTTGATTCAATGGTAATTCCTACTACAACTAAAAATGAAGAGCTTGCTAATTTATTTATTAATTTTATGCTTGATCCTCAAAATGCATTCGAAAATGCGCTTGCAGTAGGCTATAGCCCAACTTTAAAATCGGTTGCTAATTTATATATTGAAAATAAGGATGAGCTTTATTATGAGGATAGTGAAAACCCTTCTCGTAATGTTACTTTAGGCAATCTTACAGCTAAGTATCCTTTTTATCTAAATCCATTATATAATTCATCTAATGTTTATTTGTTTGAGCCTAAGGATTCAAACTATATGACAAAGTGTGAAACGATTGTAAATCAGGCTAAATCAGCATTAGAAAGTAATAACAATTTAGGTCTTGTATGTTGTATAGCATTTGGTAGTGTTGTTATTGTTGGTGCAACGTCATATATAACTTATAGGATAGTTAAGAAGAAGCATGGATCAAGAAAAATATCTAAATGATAAGCTTTTGTGGGCCTCACATTTTCTTAAGGAGAATGTAGGCCTTAAGCTTTCTTATAATCAAAATGATGTTTTTAAGGTTTTAACTAAATTTGGTTATGTTGAAAATATTACTCTTGATGATGCACCTGATTACCTACCAAGTAAGGGATATAATTTTGATTCGATTGAAGAATTTAGTCAGGGCTTTATTACAAGTAAATTTTACCGAATGTATGCTATAAGAATGGGGCGTCATTTTAATTTATTTGTAGTATCTTTTAATAAACAAAAAGAACCTGATTCATATTATAGTGTTACAATTAGTGATGAAACATTAGATATATGCTATATATTAGAATTAATGACTAAACAGCATTAGTTCTTTTTTGATTTATATTATAATAAAATGGCTATTGACAAAGCTATAAAATAAAAGTAAAATTATAACAAAGCTTTGAAAAGAAGGATTTATATACTTCCGTTTTAGAGAAACTATGGTTGGTGGAAATAGTTAAGGGTTTATAAATTGTAGTCTTGGAGCTGGGATTGTGAGTTTAGTAGCTATCCTCGATTTATCCTCGTTAAGGATCTTAAGAGCTAGAATTTATTCTAGAATAAAGGTGGTACCGCGTTTATGACGTCCTTTTTTAGGATGTCTTTTTTTATTTTTAGGTGGTGATGTAATGCATCTTGAAACAAAAAGATTAATTATTAGAGATTTTAATATTAATGATTTAGATGCTTATTATAGGCTTAAAGCAAATCATGAGCTTGCATATTATGCTGGCTATAAACCTTATCCTGACCTAAAAAGTGCGAAGTATCGTCTTCAAAATATTTTAATGCTACATGATTATTATGCAATAACATTGAAAAATACAGGTGAACTTATTGGAGATTTAAATTTCTATACTGACCCAATAAGAAGATCTACGGATTCATTTCAACTAGGCTTTACCCTAGATATTCCCTTTTGGCATAAAGGGTTTATGAGTGAGGCTTTAAGGACATTTATTCCATATTTATTTAATCATTATAATATTGATATATTAACCTGTGTTACAATGATAGAAAATGTTTCTTCAAAGCATGTAATTGAAGCATTAAATTTCCATTATGATGGTATTATTAGACATTATAAGCGTCTATATAATGGTGATATGGTTGATTGTATGATTTATACTTTAACTAATGATGAATTTGAAAGGAATGATAAAAATGAAAAATTTAAGTCCTAAATACGACCATAAGGCTGTAGAAGAGGGAAAATATGATTTCTGGCTTAAAGGTGGTTTCTTTGAAGCTGGAGATACCTCTAAACAACCATTTACAATTGTTATTCCACCACCAAATGTAACCGGAAAGCTACATTTAGGTCATGCCTGGGATACATCTATTCAAGATATGATAATAAGAAGAAAGCGTATGCAAGGCTATGATGCCTTATGGATTCCTGGTATGGATCATGCTGGTATTGCAACGCAAGCAAAGGTTGATAAAAGATTAAAGGATCAAGGAATTTCTCGTTATGACATTGGTCGTGAAAAGTTCTTAGAGCAGGCTTGGGCTTGGAAGGATGAATATGCATCTATTATTCGTAAGCAATGGGCAGCACTTGGTCTTTCTCTTGATTATACAAAGGAAAGATTTACTCTTGATGAGGGTTTAAATAAGGCCGTTAATTATGTTTTCATTTCCTTATATAATAAAGGCTATATTTATCAAGGTGAAAGAATTATTAACTGGGATTGTCAAGCTAAAACAGCTTTATCTAACATTGAAGTAATTCATCAAGATGATGAGGGTGCCTTCTATTATTTTAAATATCCTTTTGTTGACGCTTCTGGTTATGTAATGATCGCAACCACTCGTCCTGAAACTATGTTTGCGGACCAAGCAATTATGGTTAATCCTAAGGATGAAAGATTTAAAGATATCGTTGGTAAAGAGGTTTATATTCCTGGTACCGAAATTAAAATTCCTGTTATTACAGATGAATATGTAGATATGGAATTTGGTACTGGCTGTGTTAAATGTACTCCTGCTCATGATCCTAATGACTATGAGGTTGGTCGTCGCCATAATTTAGCAATGCCTCTTTGTATGAATGATGATGGTACAATGAATGAAATGGCTGGAAAATACCAAGGAATGGATCGTTTTGCTTGTCGTGAGGCTTTAATTAATGATTTAAAGGAAAGTGGACTTTTTGATCATCTTGAAAAGATTGTTCACTCTGTTGGACACTCAGAACGTACAGGTGTTGTAGTAGAGCCTCGTCTTTCTAAGCAATGGTTTGTTAAGATGGATGTTCTTGCTCGTCAGGTTCTTGAAAATAAAGAATATGAATTTGTACCTGAAAGATTTAATGGAACCTTAAAAAATTGGTTAACTAATATTCAGGATTGGTGTATTTCTCGTCAATTATGGTGGGGTCATCGTATTCCAGCATGGTATAAGAATGGTGAAACTAAGGTTTGTGAAAAATGCCCAGGTGAAGGCTGGACTCAGGATGAGGATGTTCTTGATACATGGTTCTCATCAGCCTTATGGCCATTTTCAACAATGGGCTGGCCTGAAAATACAGAAATGCTAAAGAGATATTATCCAACTGATGTTCTTGTTACAGGCTATGATATTATTTTCTTCTGGGTTTCAAGAATGCTATTTGAAGGTATTGAATTTACTGGTCATGCACCATTTAAGCAGATTTTAATTCACGGATTAATTCGTGACCCTCAGGGTAGAAAAATGTCAAAATCATTAGGAAATGGTGTTGATCCATTTGATGTCGTTGAAAAATATGGTTGTGACTCTTTACGTTATTTCTTAAATACTAATTCATCTCCAGGTCTAGATCTTCGTTATGATGAAACAAAGATTGAATCATCTTGGAATTATTTAAACAAGGTTTGGAATATTTCGCGTTATGTAATGATGAATATTGAGGGTTATCAAGAGGTTGATTTAAAGCAGGCTAAGCTTAATTTAGCATCTCGTTGGATTTTAGCTCGTCTAAATCAGGTTATTAAAGAGGTTGATTATAACTTTGATAAATATGAATTTGGTGAAGGAAATAAAGCTTTATATAATTTCGTTTGGAATGATTTTGCATCATGGTATGTTGAAATTTCTAAGGTTGATTTACAATCAGATGACGCTGAAAATAAAAACATTACGCAAAATGTACTAGTTTATGTTTTAATGCAAATTATTAAGATGCTTCATCCAATTGTTCCATTTATCACAGAAGAGATTTATCAAACGCTTCCACATAAGGAAGAATCAATTACGATTTCTTCTTGGCCAACTGTAGAAGAGGTCTTTAATGATGAAGAGGCAATTAATTCCTTAAATATTGTTATGGAAATTATTTCAGCCGTAAGAAATGAACGTGCAAAAGCATCAAAGGCTCCATCAGCTAAAATTAATATTCGTCTTGAGGCTAAATCACAAGAGGTATGTGATATCCTCAATTCTGCTAAGCCTTATTTGTTAAAGTTCACTAATCCTAATGAGCTTGTAATTACAATAGATAAAGCGAATCTTGAAAATCAAGTTGTTGTAGTCTTAAATGATTTAACAATTTATATTCCAACAAATGATTTAGTTGATATTGAAGAAGTTATTAAGAAGCTTGAGGGTGAGCTTAAGAAGCTTGAGGGTGAGCTTTTAAGAAGTAATAATATGCTTAATAATCCTAACTTTGTTAATAAAGCACCAGAGGCAAAGATTCAAGCTGAACGAGATAAGAAAGCAATGTACGAAGAAAAATATAATGAGGTAAAGGCTCATTTAGCTTCAATTAAAAAATAATAAATGTATGAAAGATCTATTGAAAAATAGGTCTTTTTTGCATCTTAGGCCAAAAAAACGACATGTTAGGCAATTTTATTGACTTTTTGAATGATAATATATATACTGAAATTAGAAAAGAGATAAAATATTTTTTATCATTAGATTACAGTTGAAAAAGAAAAAAATATGAAAGAGGAGATTGCAATGAGGAAAAAAATAATAGTATAGAGTAGTATAATTTGTTTAGCAGTTTTATTAGTGGTTATATCAAGTATTTGGCAATATAACGATAAAAAGCCAAAATATAAGTATCATATTAATGATGAAAAATATACATCAGAAAGATGTTATAATGCATTTCATTCTTATGATGGTACTTTTTCTGATGAGGCTTTAAACGCTAATAAATATTTTATTACAACTTGGGCACCGAAGGATATGCCATATAAAAGAATAACTGGTGACGGAAATTATGGATATGTAAAAGATAAAAAACTTTATAGCAATTATTGTTACTTAGAAGATTTGTATAGTATATATTTTCGTGCAGAATTTGTAACAAAACCATTTAGAACTGAAGAAAATTATATGTACTTTAATTTTAATTTACTAGAAAGTTATTATACCTCTAAAATGACAGGCAAATATCATATGTATGGTCTTGAAAATTATAGTGATTGGCATGAACCACAAAATATTATTCATTATGAATTTGATCCATCACAAAAAAATATGACTTTTAAAACACAATATGGTTATGTTGAAGATATAGAATATTTAACACAAATTTTTAACGGCGCATTTGATATTAACCCTTATTCCTATAGATATTGTGATTTACCTTATGATGAATCAAAATTTAAGAATGTTGTAAATATTGAATTTACGTGTGAAAGATTTGATGATAATATCACAATTACTAATATTGATAATCCTAATAATATTGATATAACAGAAGAATATCTTAATAATTATAAGGACTTAGTAAAGAAACATTTAGATGAATATATAAGTGCATGTGATGTTGTAAAAGAATATTTTATTAATGAAGGAATGTCTTATTACAAAGAAAATGTTTCAATAAAGAATTGTTAATATATGCAAATCATTTGCTAACGAAAAAAATAAAAACTATAATGTAATTGTACTGGAGGTATAATTATGTCACAAAAAGTAGATAATTTAGTTCAAATGTTAGATACATATGTATCAGATGGAGGATATCATCTAAATGTTAATGTTTTTAATCGTGAGACATTACTAGATGCTCAAAAGCATCCTGAAAAATATCCACAGCTCACAATTCGTGTTTCAGGCTATGCTGTAAACTTTATTAAGCTAACTAAAGAACAGCAGGATGATGTAATTAGTCGTACAATACACGAATCAATGTAATTGATACCAGCCTATGGCTGGTATTTTTTATGCAAATCTTTGGCTTATTTTTTTCTAATTGTTTATAATAACTATAGGAGCTGATACAATGGACTTTTTTACAAGCTATGATAAATTATTAAAAGAAAATAAAATAAATGATGCAAGAAATTTACTTGAAGACTCACTTGAGCATGCAATAAAAAATAATAATACGGCCTTAATCATCCAAATTCTTAATGAAGCGATTGGATTTTATAGAGATTTATCGGAATTTGATACAAGTGTTAAATATGCAAATGCTTTATTAAATCTAATAAAAAAAATGAAACTTGATTATAAGGATGATGCGACATGTTTAATTAATATTGCAAATGCCTTTAGAGCTGGGGGCTTACTTGAAGCATCAGCTGAAATTTTTAAAGAGGCAAAATCTTTATTTGATCTAAATATTAATGATTCTAATTTGCTTGCAGCCTTATATAACAACTGGGCTTTACTTTATGAAGAAAAGAATGAAATTAAAGAAGCGATTAGTTTACTTAAACAAGCACTTTTGCTTGTAAATGATGAAATAAAAATAGCCTCAACTCATGTCAATTTAGGAATGTGCTATTTAAAGCTAAATGAATTAGCACTTGCAGAATGTGAAATAGAAATATCAAAAACAATATTTGAAAAAAATAAAAATGATTTTCATTATAGTGGCTTTCTAGCCTTAAAGGCTAAATACTATAATTTAATCAAAGAAGATAGAAAGGCAATTAATTATTATGAAGAAGCTTTAGCTAATTTATTAAAAACGGTAGGTCAAAATACTTATTATTATGAATTAAAGGATGAATTATTTAAGCTATATGATAAGCATAATATAGCACGTCATATTAAAGGATTAGAATTATCTGAGTCTTTTTTTAATGAAAATAAAGCGTTATTATTTAAAAAAATACCTTCTAATGCCATAGAATATATAACGATTGGACTATTTGGCTTTGGAAGCGAGTGCTATGGTGTTGATGATGAAATATCTGAGGATCATGATTTTGACCAAGGCTTTATTATTTTAGTTGAAGATAGTGTCCCTTTAACTGATTTTTTGAAAATTAAACAAGCATATGATTGCTTGCCTAAGCTTTATAAACGTTTTTGTCTTTTAAATCAGACCAAGCATGGCGTTCATTATATGAAGGAATATCTAAATTATTTAGGAGTAAATGATATTAAAAATATTAGTGACGAGTCTAAGGCATTACTTTTAAATGGTAAACTTTTTTATCAAGGCTTTGCCTCAACATTCGCTAATTTAAGATATGATATTAGAAAAAACTCTAATTATGATTTCTTAATTGATTTATCACTTAAGGCTTTAGAAATTAATAAATATATTCCCTATAACTTAAAAAGAAGCTTAGATAGAGGGGACTTATATACATTCAAAAGCTTAAAAAATAATTTAGTTAATCATTTAATAGAATTTTATTACATATATCATAAAATGTATTTGCCTCATGACAAGCTAAGGTTAAAGCTTATGGATAATAATAGTATCATTAAAAAATGGATTTATTATATTTTAGATCATGATGATATTAGTAAGCTATATGAAGAAATTAGTGCTAAGATTATTGAAACACTTCATAATTTTAATGTAATTAAAAGAATTAATACGCTCTATATAGAAGATTATAAGGAAGAAATTACATCATTTATTAAGGAATGGAATATTAAGCGAAAATTAACAAATGAAATTGTTGAAATTGAATATAAAATGTTTAAATCTTTAAAAAATATTGGAGGTGAGGCTTCATGTCAAAGAAATTATCCTTATTTTAAGCTTATGAGGGAAGCTCAATATTTAACATTTAATATTAATCTTTTAGAATCATATTTAGAAGATTTACATGAAGCTTTAAATAATAATTATAATTTATTAGAAATAAAATATGGTTTTATGGAAGAAACGCTAGACCCAAATCATTTTAAAGAAATATCATCAAGGCTACCTCAGCTAACCAAATTTCAAAAAGAGGTTATAGCTAGTATATCAGATGTTGTACTAGAGATGAAAAATCTTTTTGATAAGACCCCTCATGCTAAAATGCGTGATAATGATAGTAGCTATGATACTTATAATAATGCTTCTTATGAAACATACTTAAAAGGTGAATTAGCATCATATAGTGAAAAAACATTATATTTATATGCTAGAATGCTTCAAGAACTGAGTCAAAATAATCAAAATATTGTGTCACTAACAGCCTTTTATACCTATTTTTTGAGATGTTATGAGTCTGTTATTTAACTGAAAGCTATCACAAACTATAAAATTTTAAGATTATGCAAGCAGTTTATTAGATGCTATAATAATCTCGTCTTCAGTTGAAGATAAATTTTAATAGGCAGTGAAATAAAGAGTAGTTAAATTTTTTAACAATAAGAAAGAATGATTATTTATCTGATTTTACATATAAGGCTAAGATTGATGTTATAACCGATGCTTTGCTTTTAAAAGAGGTTTTTGAATTATTTAAAACTACATATTTAGGCGCAATGACTTGTGATTCAACTTCACAAATTGATTTACGATTGTTAATTAAGTAAAAATAGCTTCGGCTATTTTTTTATCATTTTGTGATTATTTTTTTTTATCACAGACTATAAAATTAAAAGATTATGCAAAAATAATGACTAATGCTATAATTTAATCGTCTTAAAAATAAGGCATAAATAAAAAAATGAACGTTGAAAAGAAGAGTAATTATACTGAACTTTAAGAGAAGCTTTGGTTGGTGAAAAAAGCTACGAAGGTATAATGAAGATGGTCTTGGAGTTTCACCTTAAGTAAGTAAGAGGTGAGGGATACGCCCTTTATAGCGTTGCGGCTTGATAGAGCTTAAATAGGCTAATTTTAATTAGTGAAAAAAGGTTGGTACCACGATATATTCGTCCTTTGTGTTATAAACATAAAGGGCTTTTTTTATGGTAGCGAAAGGAATGATTATATGATAGAAATTAAGAACCTAGATAAGACATATCATTTAAAGAATACAGATGTTCATGCAATTGATAATGTTTCTTTATCAATAAACGATGGTGAGGTTTATGGTATTATTGGTTATTCTGGTGCAGGTAAATCATCTCTTGTAAGATGCATTAATTTACTTGAGGTTCCAGATGCTGGTGAAATTACTGTCGATGGTGTTAAGCTTACTTATAATGTACCTGATGAAAAAGAGGGTGTACGAATGTGTAAGATTAAGAGTAAAGAGCTAAGAGAAGCAAGAAAAAATATCGGAATGATATTTCAACATTTCAATTTACTTGACCGTTTAACTGTTTTTGAAAATATTGCTTATCCTCTTAAGCATATTGGTCTTACAAAAATTCAAATTGAAGAAAAGGTTAATGATTTACTTAAGTTTGTTGATCTTGAAGAAAAAAGAAATGTCTATCCTACACAGCTTTCTGGTGGACAAAAGCAAAGAGTTGCGATTGCAAGAGCACTTGCAAATGATCCTAAGGTTTTACTTTCTGATGAAGCAACATCAGCTCTAGACCCTGATGCAACAGAATCAATTTTGGCATTATTAAAGAAACTTAATAAGGAAAGAAATCTTACAATCGTAATTATTACGCATGAAATGGCAGTTATAAAAGAAATTTGTGATCGTGTAGCAGTAATGGAAAATGGTAAGATTGTTGAAGAAGGAGACGTTTACGATGTGTTTGCAAATCCTAAGCAGCCTATTACTAAAAAATTCATGTCTTCAACCTCATCTCTTGGCAAGCTTGAAAAGCTTGAAGAGAAGCATTCTAATATAGTTGAGGTTAAAGAAGGGCAAACCTTAGTTGAATTACAATTTGGTAAAGATGCTGTTGGTGATGCACTAATCAGTAAGGTGTCAAGAGATTTTAGTGTTGATGTTTCAATTGTTTTAGCAAATGTTGAAACCCTTCATGATAGTCAATTTGGTCGTATTATTGCAATTATTAGTGGTGATAATAAATCTGTTTTAAATGCAATTAGTTATTTAGAACAAGCAAATGTAAAGGTTAATATATTAAAGAAAGGAGATAATTAATAATGATTTTAGGATTATATAGTAGGCTATTTCCAAATTTATCAGCTTATAATGATATGTTTTGGGAGCAAATTGGAAATACTTTAGCCATGTTTTTCCAATCAGGAATTATCTCTTTAATTTTAGGCTTATTTATAGGTGTTTTGCTTACTATTTTTAAGAAGGATGGAATAAAGCAAAATAGAATTGTTTATACAATTTTAAGCGTTATAATTAATTTATTTAGGTCAATTCCTTTTATTATCTTAATTATCTTCTTAATTCCGTTTACAAGAGCAATTGTTGGTACTGCAATTGGCGTAAGAGGAGCAATTATACCACTTGTATTTGGAACGGTTCCGTTTTATTCAAGACAGGTTGAAACTGCCCTTGATAATGTATCCCCTGGTAAGATAGAAGCAGCAAGATCAATGGGAAGTGGAGCTTTGGGGCTTATTTTTAGAGTTTATTTAAAAGAAGCCTTACCTGAATTAATTAAGGTTACAACGATAACGGCAATTTCCTTAATTGGTTTAACAGCTATGGCTGGTGCCGTTGGTGCTGGTGGTTTAGGTGATTTTGCCATCACGTTTGGACAACAACAAAATCATATGGATATTGTATATGGATGCTTAATTGTTTTAGTTATTATTATTTGTATTATTCAAGGTATTGGTACACTATTAGCTAAAAAAACAACAAATAGAGCTTTGTTTATAAGAAAAAAATAAAAATAATAAATAAAATATAAAAAAACAAGGAGAAATTTAAAATGAAAATTAAAAAAATATTATCAGTAGCAGCTTTAGCAGGAGTAGGAGCAGTAGCATTAGCATCATGTGGAAAAAATACAAAGGAAATTCAAATTTCTATTCCATCTGATGGAACAAATCAATGTCGTGCTCTTAAGCTATTAGAAGCAGCAGGACTTATTGAACTTGATCCAGCTGCGGGTTATTCACCAGAACTTAAGGATATTACAAAGTATGTTTATAATATAAAAGTTGTACCACAGGCAGCTGACACACTAGCAAATACTTTAAGTGATTATGGTGCATCATGTATAAATGGAACTTATGCTTCAACTGCAGGCCTTGTACCTTCAAAGGATGGTATTATAATTGAAAAACAAGATGGCTCAGGTGAAAATCCATATGTTAATATTATCGCGGTAAGAACAGAAGATAAGGATAATGCTGATTATAAGAAAATTGCAGATGCATATCATACTCAAATTGTAGCTGAGTATTTAATTGGAAAATATGAAGAATCATTTTTTCCAGCATTTACATATGAGGCAAAAACAGCTGATGCTTATAGTCAAACTGTAAAAACTGTTGATGATTACGCATCATCTACAAAGAATAAAACATATTCAAAGAAGGTTACAATTGGTGTTTGTGGCGCAAGAAATGATTATTGGAAGGCTGTTCAATATGTACTCGATGAGCAAAATGCAGACATTAAAATTGAATTAAAGATTTTCTCTGCCTTTAATTTACCTAATTCAGCTTTAAACTCAAAAGAGGTTGATTTAAATTCATTCCAACACAAGGCTTATTTAAATAGTGAAGTATCTGCTAACAATTATAAAATTGAATCTCTTGCTGATACCTTAATTGCACCTCTTACATTATATTCAAAGACTTATAGTTCTCTTGATGCATTAAAGGAAGCAGCAGGTTTAAAAAATAATTAATTAAATGATTGAGTTTTAATCTTTTATGGTTAAAGCTCAATTATAATATTGGAGGCGAAGCTTTTTAGCAAATAATATGAGTATTTTAGATGAAATCAAAGAAGAAACAAAAAAAGATCATGGATATGTTGTTGAACTCCGTAGATATTTCCATTCACATCCTGAACTTTCAAGACAAGAATTTAATACTGCAAATAAAATTGAAGAGGAATTAGATAAATTAGGAATTAGTCATAAAAGAGTTGACGAAACAGGAGTTTATGCTGAAATTACTGGGCATCATCCTGGAAAAACAATTTTACTTAGAGCTGATATAGATGCTCTTCCTATTCATGAAAAGAATGATGTTTCATATAAGAGTCAAAATGAAGGTGTAATGCATGCGTGCGGACACGATGCTCATGCAGCATCACTTCTTGGTGCATGTCGTATTTTAGTTAATCACAAGGATGATATTTATGGAAAAATTGTAATTAATTTTCAACAAGCTGAGGAGATTGGCTATGGTGCAAGACAATTTATTGATAGAGGGCTTGTTAAAAATGTTGATCGTACCTTTGGTATGCATGTTGCCTCTGCAATTGAAACTGGCTATATTTCTTTAACACCAGGTCCTAATAATGCTTCAGTTGATTGGTTTAAAATTAAGGTAAAGGGTAAAGCAGCTCATGTTTCAACACCTGATGCAGGAGTTGATGCTTTATATATCGCTTCACAAATTGTATGTAATATTCAGGGAATTGTTGCAAGACTTTCATCTCCAATGGATAATGTTTTAGTTGGAATTGGTCGTCTTGAAGCTGGCCAAGCCTATAATATTGTTGCCCCAAGTGCGGAAATGGAAGGTACTGTTCGTTGTTTAACACCTGAGGTAAGAAAGAAGACAAAGGAAGCAATTGAAAGAATTGCTACTAATGTAGCTGCCTCTTATGGTGGTGAGGTATCATTTGAATGGAAGGATTTTACATCTTCTTTAATTAATGATAAAGAATCATGCCTTGAAGCTGCACAGGTAGCTGATGTAGTTGTAGGTGCTGATCACATTATTACTGATCGTAAGCCTGCTCTTGGTGGTGATGATATGGCTGAATATATTATTGTTTCACCTGGCTGCTATGGTTTTGTTGGCTCTCACAAAAAGGGGGACTCTAAAACAGGTGTAGCTCATCATAATGAATATTTTGATATTGATGAGGATTGCTTACTTGTTTCAGTTGCAATGTATGCAGGCTATGCAATTGATTATTTAAATAAAAACAAATAAAATAGCTTCGGCTATTTTTTTTCTAAGATAACTATGTTATCATACTATTATTAGGAGATGATGTTATGACTCTTCAACAATTAAAATATGTAATTACAATATCTAAAAGCGGCAGTATGCATACTGCAGCTGATGAGCTTTTTATTACCCAACCTAATCTTTCCAAGGCAATTAAAGACCTTGAACTGGAAATGGGAATAACGATTTTTAACCGAACTAATAAAGGTGTATTATTAACAGATGATGGGACAAAATTTTTATCATACGCAAGACAAGTAGTAGAACAAGCTAATTTACTTGAGGATATTTATAAAAATAAAGAAAGTATTAAAAGAATATTTGCTATATCATCTCAGCATTATGGCTTTGTTGTAAATGCTTTTGTTAAGCTTGTTGAAACGCTTGGAAAGGATACTTATGAGTTTTCCTTAAGAGAGTGCAAAACATATGATGTTATTAATGATGTTAAGGATGGAAGAAGTGAGCTTGGTGTAATTTACTTTTCTAGATTTAATTCAGAAATCATGAAAAAGGTTATTTCATCAAATGGACTTTCCTATGAATTTTTATTTGAAGCAAAGCCGCATGTTTTGTTAAGTAAAAATCATCCTCTTGCAAATAAAGAAAGACTTACTCTTGATGATTTAGATGCTTATCCTAGACTTAGCTATGATCAAGGCCTTAATAATTCCTTTTACTATTCGGAAGAGCCTCACGCTCTTGAGTCTGTATCAAAAGCAATTGTTGTATCTGATAGAGCAACGCTATTTAACATTTTAATTGGTCTTAATGGATATACAATTTCATCAGGTATGATTTCTTCAAGTCTAGATGGTAATAATATTATTTCGATTCCACTTGAAACAGATGAAGTTATGGATTTGGTTTATATTTATGATAGTGATAAACCAATGAAGGAAATTACTAAGCAATATTTAGAGATTTTAAGAGAATATATTAATGGTCACGCTTTATAGGCGTGACTTTTTAAATTATAGCTCTCTAAATTATAAAAATGATGATTTAAATAGTTGAAATTTAATAATAATTAAAAATTCCTGTTTTAAGAAAATAAACAATTTTTAAGCTTAATATTTAGAGCAATCCATACAATAAAAATTGCGTTGTTATTGCCACTTTTTTGACAAAAAAGGTTAAAAAAGGCAAAAAAAGGGAAAATTTGGACAAAAAAATAAATGCAAGTAAAACTGGTATTAGTTTTTACAAAAACAAAAAAGTGATACTTATAAAAAATATCACTTTAATTAGCTATTGGAGCAATAGACGGGAATCGAACCCGTATCACCACATTGGCAATGTGGAGTACTAACCGTTGTACTACTACTGCATTTGGAGCAAGCAACGGGAATCGAACCCGTATCATCACATTGGCAATGTGAAGTACTAACCGTTGTACTATGCCTGCATAGCGGTTTGCACGTATTATTATACCAAATTTTTTCTTCATGTCAACAACTTTTTTTTATTTTTTATAAGAAGTTTGATTGATATTATAAATTCAATTTTTTAATAGCTATATTTTTTATTTTATAGAAATTTCTTATTTAAAATGATATAATTTATTTGCTATATGAGGTACTTAATATGGATTTTAATGATTTAATTTTAAAAAGAAGAAGTGTAAGAAGCTTTATTAAAAAAGAAATACCAGATAATATTATTTTTGATGCAATAAATGATTCTGTTAATTGTCCATCTTGGAAAAATAGCCAAGTATCACGTTTTTATTTAATTAGTAGTATTGAAGCTATAAATAGAATTCAAAATGCCTTACCAGAATTTAATCAAGAAAGCTCTTTAAATGCTAAGCTTGTTATTACAACCTATGTTAATAATCGTTCAGGCTTTAGTAAGGAAACAGGCCTTGCTGAATCTGAGCTTGGAAATGGCTTTGGTTTATATGATTTAGGTCTTAATAATGCTTATTTTGTTTTAGCGTTAAAAAATAGAGGATTAGACTCATTGATAATGGGAATAAGAAATGAAGAATTATTAAGAAATATTTGTAATATTCCTAGTACTGAAACAATCGTTTCGGTTATCGCTGTTGGCTATAGTGATTTAGTCCCTTTAAGACCTAAGAAGAAAAATGCAAATGAAATTACTAAAATAATATAAGGAGCTACCTAGAAATTATGGAAAAAATTAAAAGCTTTGAAGTTAATCATCTAACTCTTTTACCAGGCATATATGTATCAAGAGAGGATACAATTAATGGTTTTACCTTTACAACTTATGATTTAAGATTTACAAGACCAAATTTTGAGCCTGTGCTTAATACCGCACCTTTACATACAATTGAGCATTTAGGAGCTACCTTCTTTAGAAATAAATATCCCGAAAAAACAATGTACTTTGGTCCTATGGGATGTAGAACAGGCTTTTATTTAATTATGGCAGGTCCTTCATCACTCTCAAAAACAAAAGAAGAAGTAATTGAATGTATGAAGTTTATTATTAATTTTGAAGGTAAGATTCCCGGTCAAAGTCCGATTGAATGTGGAAATTATCTTGATCTTAATTTAGATATGGCAAAATATCATGCCAAAAAATATTTAGAAGTATTGGAGAAGTAATATGAAAACACCATTTAGATATGATTATGTAGGATCTTTTTTAAGACCAAAGGCTTTAAAGGAAGCTCGAATTAAATATGAAAGCAAAGAAATAAGCTTTGAAGAACTTACACAAATTGAAAATGAAGAAATTACAAAGCTTGTAAATAAGCAAATTGAACTTGGTTATAATGTAATTACTGATGGAGAATTTAGAAGAGCAACTTGGCATTTAGATTTTATGTGGGGCTTTGAGGGAATAAGTCATTCTAAAACAAATCATGGACTTCCATTTCACGGGGAGGCGGCAATGATTGATGATACCTATCTAACAGGTCGTTTAGCGTATAAAGGTGATCATCCTTTTATTAATCATTTTACTTTTTTAAAGCAATTTGAAGATGAAAATCATATTGCAAAGCTTACTATTCCTGCACCTGCTCAATTTTTAGAACAACTTATTATGCCTTTTGCTAGAGAAAACACGATGAAATATTATCAAAATGATGAAGAGGTTATTAATGATTTAGTAAATTGCTATAAGGCTTTTATTAATGATATTTACGCTGCAGGCTGTAGAAATCTTCAATTTGATGATTGTTCATGGGGGCTTTTGGTTGATGATACAGCATTGCGTGTATTTAATACTAATGTTTTAGGCCTTGAAAGAATTAAGGAACAATTTGTTTTAGTTAATAACAAGGTTATTGAAAGTTCACCAAAGGATTTAATTATTAATACCCATATTTGTCGTGGTAATTTCCATTCAACCTATGCCTCTAAGGGGGCTTATGATGGTGTTGCACCTTATGTCTTTAAGCATGAAAAGGTTAATGCCTTTTATCTTGAATATGACGATGAAAGAAGTGGTGGCTTTGAAGCCTTAAAACTTATTCCTGATGATAAATATGTTGTTTTAGGCTTAGTTACAACTAAATCACCTAAGCTTGAAGATGAAGAGCTTGTCATTAAAAGAATTAAAGAGGCTAGCGTTTATCATCCTCTAGACCATTTATGTCTTTCACCTCAATGTGGTTTTGCTAGTTGTGAGATTGGAAATAAGCTTACAGAAGATGAACAATGGTCTAAGCTTAAGCTTGTTCGTGATATTGCTAAAAGGGTTTGGAATTGTTAATTAGGTTATAAGGAGTTATAATGGAAGAAGAAAAACTATATGAAATTATAAAAAATAGTAAAAGAATAGTCTTTTTTGGTGGGGCAGGAGTGTCTGTAGCCTCAGGTATTCCGGATTTTAGAGGTGCAAATGGTCTTTATAATAAGGTCCCTGAAGAAATTATATCTCATCATTATTTTTTAGAAAATACAAAGGAATTTTATGAGTTTTACAAGGATAATTTAGTTTTTAAAAATGCTAAGCCAAATCCTTGTCATGAGGCTTTAGCAATTCTTGAAGAAAAGGGCTATCTTAAAGCGATTATAACCCAGAATATTGATGGACTTCATCAAATGGCTGGCAGTAAAAATGTTATTGAGCTTCATGGATCTATTCATAGAAATTATTGTATGAAGTGTCATAAGTTTTACGCTCTTGAAGATATTACATTTGATAGTATTCCAAGATGTAGCTGTGGTGGAATTATTAAGCCTGATGTTGTTCTTTATGAGGAGGCTTTAAATGATGATGTAATTGAAAAAGCTATTTATGAAATAAGCAATGCTGATACATTAATCGTTGCAGGAACATCTTTAGTAGTTTATCCAGCAGCTTCCCTTGTTAAATTTTTTAGAGGAAGAAATCTTATTGTGATTAATTTAGGTAATATTGCAGTTTCGGGGGTTAATTTAAAAATTAATGGTAGGGTTGAGGATTATTTAAATCCTCAAAATATAAAAAAATATTTAAAGGAATGATAATTTTATGAAAATAAAGTATATATTAGGACTTACCGTTTTAGCACTATCCTTAGCTAGCTGTGGTAAAGTTAAAGTAACAACAAGTGAAAATCCAATTGAATCAACTAAAAATCCAATTGAATCAACTAAAAATCCTACTGATTTAAGTATATTAACATCATCAACTGTTTTAACAGTATCTAATACCTTAGAACTTAAAACTAATTTTGACGGACTTAATATCGAGGTTTCATTATCTAATGATTGTTTATCATATAATAATGGTGAAGTAACTGCATGTAAGGCTGGACTTTGTTATATTACTGTTTCATATCAAAATCAATCAGATTCTATTTCTATTATGGTTGAAAATGCTTCTGATATTTCAAGTGATCCTTATGAAAATGTAAATAAAGACGAGTTTTACCAAAATTATCATGAGGCTACAAGCTATATGGATGCCTATTATAGGACAACTCACTATTTGCTATCAGGAACTAATAGCTTAGATTCACAAGAACCAACAATTGTATCAAAACAGCCTATGGAAAATGGTAAATTTGTAAGAAATAGTAGTACAATATATTCTTCTGATAAAAAGACATATTATATTCAGGATGAAAATGGTAATATTGTTGATAAAATTTATGAATCAGGTGCTTATATTACATTAGAACAGGTAGCACCATATTTGTTAGCATTCAATGATGTTCCTAAAAATTATATTTCATCAAGACCATCAACTGCATCCGGATCTCCTTGGGGTAAATATATGAGAGGAAATCATAGCTCATTTAGTGGTGATACAACTAAATATCCTTATGAGCCTGTTTTACCAAATATCTCTGGTTGTGGTGGAAATTATAAATATTACGAGGTAGATTTTGGTACTACAGGTACTGATTGTGATCCTACATATCCAGCCTTACCATATAATGATGGAAAAAAGATTACAAGAGGTGCAGCTCGTCTTGTTTATGCAAGATACGATAAAAAGGGGAATGATTTAGATATTAATCAAAAATATGTTTTTTACACTTATAATCATTATAATGATTTCCAGGAATATTTAAATTATAGAAATGGCTTTGGTAAAATTTTTGGCAATATTACTGGTGGAGGAGAACTATCTTCTAAAACAAAATATGCACCAACTAGTTATAATGAAGTAATTTTAAAGAACTTAAATTTGAAAAATTAATGCTTTTAAGCAAATCATTAGATTAATTAATTATTTTATGATAAAACTATAAATAGAAATGAGGTTTTAAATATGACAGAATTAAATAATGAAAATTTTGAACAATTTATTAATGAAAATAATAAGGTAGTAGTAGACTTGTGGGCACCATGGTGTGGTCCTTGTCGTGCTCTAGGTCCTGTTCTTGAAGAGGTCTGTGAAGAAAACAATGTTACACTTGCGAAGGTTAATGTAGATGACAATGAAGAGCTTGCAAGAAAGTTTAATTGTCAGTCTATTCCTATGGTAATTTTATTTGAAAATGGTAAAGCTGTAAAGCAATTCATTGGTTATAATTCTAAACAATTTGTTGAGGATTTTATAAAATAATGATTTATGATACAATAATAATCGGAAGAGGCCCTGCAGGAATTTCCTGTGGGGTTTATCTTAAAAGATTTAATCTGAATCCCTTAATTATAGCTTATGATAATGGAGCTTTAAAAGATGCTCACTTTATTGATAATTACTATGGAGTCAGTCATTTAAGCGGCAATGATCTTGCCCTCTCAGGTATTAGACAAGCAAAAGAATTAGGTGTTTCAATGGTAGATGCTGAGGTTATTTCAATTGAAATGCTAGATCATTTTTATGTTAAGACAACCAGTGGTGATTATGAGGCTAAAACTTTATTTTTAGCGATGGGGAAAAAGAGAAATACACTTAAAATAAAATCTGCTAATCTTTTTGATGGACATGGTGTTTCATATTGTGCTATTTGTGATGGCTTCTTTTTTAAAAATAAAAAAATTGGTCTTGCTGGTGCTGGACCATTTATGGAAAGTGAATATAATGTGCTAAAAAATTTTAGTAAGGATATAACTATTTTTACTGAAGGAGAAGAAACAAAGATTAATGCTAATATTGTTAAGGATAAGATTAAAGAGTTAAAGGGTGATTCTAACCTTAAGGCGGTTGTAGCTGGTGATAAGGAATATTTGCTAGATGGTTTATTTATTGCTTTAGGGACACAGTCAGGAATGAGCCTTGCCTATCACATGGGTCTTGCCTTAGATGATAAGGGCTATATCATAGTTGATTCAAATATGCAAACAAATATTGCTCATATTTATGCTGGTGGCGATGTTGTTGGTGGCCTTCTTCAGGTTTCTAAGGCTGTTAGTGATGGAGCGATTGCTGCTTTAAAAATAAAAGAAGATTTAGCAAGTATGTCAAAGTAGATTCAAAAAATCTACTTTTTTTTAAATCAAAAGATTAATTCTTTTACTTTATGATAATATTTGCTATAATAGAAATAGACTTTTGTGAGGAGTTGATAGTATGCCAAAAACTTTTTTTAATCGTTTTTTTTATTTTAGTTTATCCTTTATATTAATAGGTATTATTTGTCTTTTCCTTCCTCACAATGTTATAAGACATACCTTTAGATATGTAGTTGGACTTAGTATTATTGCAGTAGGCTTTTACAAGCTAATAATATCAGATATTAAGGCTCTTGGAAAAAGAGAATATACGATTGATATTGTTGAGGGATTTATAAGTATTATTATTGGTGTTTGTTCAATTAATTTTTATTATAGTGAAACAGCTTCTTTCTTTTTGGGTGCCTTTTATCTTATAATGCCTATTTTTAGAATAATAATTTCTGAAAATAAGCTTAATCAATTTTTTATGGACTTTTTGAAGTATATCTTTGCGGGTTATATTATTACTAATACAGTTAGTATTCCAATTATTTTAAAGGTATATGTTGCCCTAACCTTCATCGGTATTGGATCTGGTGTAATGATTTACAGAATTGTTTATTATAAACGTAATAGTGTTGATGATGACGAGGTGTTGTTTTAAATTATGAAAAAAAGTAAAACAAAGATTTTTTGGATTTCGATTGCAATTGGCTGCTTAATTGTATTTACTTTAATGCTTTTAAGCTCGGTTATTAATATTGGTGAACGTTTAAGGAAAATTCATGTATCAGTAGAAATTGCTTTTTATGTTTTGGTTTTTTTAATTGTTTTTTTGGTAATAATTAATCCAATTAGAATTATTCTTACAAGTCCAAGCTTTGAAATTTGTACAACCCTAGATCCTGATAGTCATAAGGTAAGAAGTGTATACAGAGCTGTTGCTAGAAATATGGCTAAAAATCAAAATGTGGATGAAGAGCATCGCCTACTTTTAACTAAATATAAAAATTATGATGAGCTTCAAATGAATATGACGGTAGTTTTTCATGATTGTATCAAAAAGAATTTGAATAATATTATTATAAAGAAAGCTAAAACGGTTTTGATTTCAACTGCTATTTGTCAAAATGCTAGGATGGATATGATTACGGTTTTTTCAGTTAATCTTAATATGATCAAAGATTTAGTTACAGAATGTGGCTTTAGACCTAATATGACTAATTTGTCAAAGCTTACGATTAATGTTTTTTCAACGGCTTTAATCGCTGAAGGCCTTGAATCAATTTCAATTGATGACATTTTACCTAATAGTGTTAATAATGCTTTGGGTCAAATTCCTTTTATAAAGCCAGTTATGGCATCAGTTACACAGGGTATTGCCAATGCGTTGCTTACAATTAGAATTGGTTGTGTAACAAGAAAGTATTTATTTAGAGATGGTAATATAATTACTAAAGAGGATATAAGAAAATCAGCATTTAAGGATTCCTTGATCTTACTACCAATGGTTTTGTATGGAACGCTAACCTTTATTCCTAAAAAAATAGTTCATATGTTTGGTAGTAAAAATAAAGAAAATAAGAAGTCAGCACCTGATGAAACATTAATGATTGCTGATTAGTTATAGGGTGATTTTATGGTTATAACATTTAAAGATGTATCTTTTAGATATACAGATAAGAACCTTTTAGATAAGGTTTCTTTTTCTATTACCGACCAGGATAAGACAGGACTTGTTGGTCTTAATGGTACAGGGAAATCAACATTAATTAAATTAATTGAAGATGAAATTAGACCCCAAAGCGGAGAAATAATTAAATCAGGAAATATGATAATTTCTTATTTAGAACAAGAACCCGATATTCCTTTAAATACTAAAATTTTAGATTATGTTATGAAAAATAATGATAAGGATCACAAGGTTAACGATTATGAGGCAAAATCAATGCTAACGAAGCTTAAGCTTGACCCAGAGGCTTTAACTAATAATTTATCAGGTGGCCAAAGGAAAAGACTTGCTCTTGCTAAATGCTTAGTAACTTATTGTGATTTTTTAATTCTTGATGAGCCCACTAATCATCTTGATAATGATATGATTTTATACCTTGAAAAGTATCTTCAAAGGTATAATCATGGCTTATTTATGGTTACTCATGATAGATATTTTTTGGAACGAGTTTGTAATAATATGCTTGAACTTGATAATGGTCATATTTATACCTATAAGGCAAATTATTCGGAATTCTTAAATCTTAAAGCACTTCGTCTTGAAAGAGAGGAAAAAGCTGAAAAGAAGCTAAAACGTCTTTTAAAAAATGAACTTGATTGGATTCATAGGGGCGTTGAGGCTAGACGTACAAAACAAAAATATCGTATTGAACGCTTTAATGAGCTATCAAAAATTAAATTTAGTGAACGTAAGGGCTTTGAATTTGATTCTGTATCAAAATATTTAGGTAAAACGATTATTGAAATAAAAAATGGCTCTAAAAGCTTTGGCGATAAGGTTATATTTAAAAATTTTAACTTAAATGTTTTAAGAACGGCAAGAATCGGTATTGTAGGTGATAATGGTGCTGGTAAGACAACATTGTTTAAAATTATTATGCAACAAGAATCATTAGATAGCGGTGAGCTTATTTTAGGTGAAACCTTAAGAATAGGATATTTTTCACAGCATTTTGATGCTATAGATGAAAATATTAGAGTTATTGATTATGTTAAAGAAGTATCATCAACCATTGAAACCCTTGAAGGTACAGTTACAGCCTCAAGCTTGCTTGAAAGATTCTTGTTTGATGCTAATTTACAATATACAATGGTAAAAAGCTTATCGGGAGGTCAAAGAAGAAGACTTCAGCTTGTAAGAGTTTTAGCGGCTAATCCCAATGTTTTAATATTAGATGAGCCTACAAATGATTTAGATATTGAAACGCTTGAGGTTTTAGAGGATTATATTGATTCCTTTATGGGACCAGTTTTATGCGTAAGCCATGATAGATATTTCCTTGATAAGGTATGTGATGAGCTATTATATTATAAAAATGGTGAAATCAATTCCTATATGGGTTCATTTTCAGAATTTATTGCTAGTGATTTAGGAACGTCTAGTCAAGCAATTAGTAAAAATCAAGGCTATAAAAATGAACATAAGATGACATCAAAGGAAAAAAATGAGCTTTATGATTTAGAGCACGAGCTTCCTAAGCTTGATGAAAAAATGGAAGGTTTACGTAAGGAGCTTGCATCATATACAACAGAATATACATTAATGATGGATGTTCAAAAGAAGATTGACGAGCTTGACGCAGAAATTTTAACTAAGACGGAAAGATATTTTGAATTGATGGAAAAGAAGGAATCATAATGGGCTTTTATAACAATGAAGAATTGCCATTTGTTAAAAAATGTGAGGGAATTATATTAGATGCTAAATATTCTAATAAAATTACCTTATTAAGGTTTTTAAATCAAAGAGAAATTGAAATTTTAAATCAATTAAAAGATGATACCCTTCTTTATATTGACAGTTGTGGCGATGAATATAAAAGAGTAATTATTTCCCCTTTTGAAATAAAGCCGGAATTTAAAACTGTTCTTTTGAAACTTAATTATAATAAAAAATATTTAGAGCCCAATCATCGTATGATATTAGGTGCTCTTATGAGTCTTGGGATTGAAAGAAATACTATTGGAGATATTTATATTACAACAGGTAATGATGTTTATTTTTATGCAACAAAGGAAATTGAGCCTTATTTAATTTCTGAACTACGAGTTATTGCTCATCAAGCAGTTGAACTTGAAGAAAAAAAGGAAATTGAAGGGCAAATAAAGAAAAACATGAAAACTAAAACGGCCTTCGTAGCAAGTCTTAGGCTTGATTTAATTACTGCTCAAATTTTTAATTTATCAAGAAGAGAGGCTCAAGAGCTTATTAAAAATAAGGATTGTAAGGTTAATCAAAGAATTATAGATAACACCTCCTATGAGCTTCACGAGCATGATGTTATATCCTTAAAAGGATATGGAAGGGGAGTCATTGAAAGTATTGGAGGCTTATCAAAGGGTGGAAAAATATTCGTAAATTTAGCAAAATTAGTTTAATTTGTTGTTTAAAATAATAAAATATGTATAATAGGATATATAAAAGAAAGTGAGATATAATAATGAAACTTGGAACTTATAAAAATTTAAACTTAGGAAAATCTGAACCAACTAAGGTTACAAAGGAAGAGGTAGATAGCGAACTTACAAAGCTTCTTCAAAGTAAGGTAAGCTATAATACTAAAAATGGTAAATCACAAATCGGTGATACGGTTAATATTGATTATGAAGGATTTCTTGATGGTGTACCATTTGAAGGTGGAAAATCTGAGCATTATGATTTAGAGCTTGGAAGCCATTCCTTTATTCCTGGCTTTGAAGAAGGTCTTGTTGGCTTTGAGGCTAACTCTGATGTTGATGTTAATGTAACATTCCCTAGTGAATATCACGCACCAAATCTTGCGGGAAAAGCGGTTGTATTTAAATGCCATATTCATGAGGTAAAAACCAGAGTTGAGGCTAAGCTTGATGATGATTTTGCACGTGAATATGGCTTAGAATCAGCTGATGCATTAGTAAAAGAACTTGAACGTCAAATGAATGCTAAAAAACAAAATGACGCTGATAATGAATATCTAGCTAAGCTTATTAAAGAAATTGTTGACCATTCTGAAGTTGAAATCGAACCCGATATGGTTGAAAAAAGAACTGATGAAATTATTAAGTATTTAGAACAAAATATTGGTCAATATGGAATGGATATTAATGCTTATTTAAGTATGAGTGGTCAGACTATGGAAACTTTAAAAGAACAAGCTAAGGCTCAAGCAACCTCAGCTGTAAAAAGTGATTTAGTAATTGCTGAGATTGCGGCTATTGAAGGAATCGTAGCTGATGATGCCGAAATTAATGCAACATTCGAGCAATATAAAAATCAATATGGTTTAGACAATGAAGAATTTGAAAAATTTAAGAAAGCAAATATTGAAAATCTTGCTCATGATTTAGTAACTCGTAAGGTTATTGATTTATTAATTAAAAATAATAACTAATAAAAAAATAAATTTTTTCAAAAAAATGTTGACATAGCATTTAAACTAATATATAATTATGCTGTTGTAACATGCACCACTTAGATCAGGTTATAAAAAGCTAAGCTTACCTGTATAGTGAGTCTTAAATTTTCAGGAGGTGTAACGACATGTACGCAATTATTGAAACTGGTGGAAAGCAAGTTAAGGTTGAAGCTGGACAAAGCATTTATGTAGAATTACTAAATGATGCTGTAATCGGTGAAACTTATACTTTCAACAAGGTATTATTCGTTGGTGGAGAGCAAACTAAGGTTGGTGCTCCATATGTTGAAGGTGCTACTGTAACTGCTAAGGTTGAAAAGAATGGTAAGGCTAAGAAGATTATTATCTTCAAGTATCGTCCAAAGAAGAAGTCTCGTACTAAGAAGGGACATCGTCAAGCATACACTAAGCTTACTATTGAAGCAATCAATGCTTAATTATGATTAAATATAAGGTCACAAAATGTGACGATGAATACAAAATTGAAGTGAAGGGTCATGCAAATCAAAATCCTTATGGATCTGATATTGTATGCGCCTCCGTTTCAACAGCGCTTATTATGACTTATAATTTATTAGAAAGACTTAATCTTTTTCGTTGCAACATCACAGCACCTGTTTGTGAAGAAGGATTATTTAGCTTAAATATGAAGTTAAGTGATAATACGCTAAAGGAAATTCTTAATAATTTAAGTGATTCCCTAGATATGCTTGCAAGTGCATATCCAAAATATATAAAATCTGAAAAATAGGAGGTACCTATCATGTTATTTTTAAATATTCAATTATTTGCATCTAAAAAAGGTGTTGGTTCTACTAAGAACGGCCGTGATTCAGAATCAAAGCGTTTAGGAGCAAAGAAGTCTGATGGGCAATTCGCTACTGCTGGTTCAATTTTATACCGTCAAAGAGGAACTAAAATTTTCCCAGGTAATAATGTTGGTATCGGTGGAGATGATACTTTATTCGCAAAGGTTACTGGCGTTGTAAAGTTCGAACGCAAAGGACGCGACAAGAAGCAAGTATCAGTTTACCCACAAGAGTAATTTGATATTAAGCCCACGCTTTTGGTGTGGGCATTTTTTTTCGAAGGAGGGATATTATGTTCGTAGATGAGGTCAAGGTTGAGCTTACTGCTGGAAAAGGTGGTAATGGTATTGTTGCATACCGTAGAGAGCTTAAGATTGAAAAAGGTGGGCCTTATGGAGGTAATGGTGGTGCTGGTGGTTCCATTATTTTTATAGGTGATGAAAATTTATCAACACTTCTTGATTTAAGATATAATAAGGTTATTAAAGGAAATAATGGTGAAAATGGCCGTACTAAAGGTATGTATGGTAAGTCAGCAGAGGATACTTATATTCGTGTACCATTAGGTACGGTTCTTTATGATGATGATACTAATCGTGTTATTGGTGATATTACAAGAAACAAAGAAGAGGTTGTTGTATGTAAGGGTGGTCGTGGAGGCCGTGGTAATATGGCTTTTGCAAGCGGTATTAATAAATGCCCTGATTTTGCAGAAAAGGGTGAGCCTGGTGAGCATCGCTTTGTTAGATGTGAGCTTAAGGTTTTAGCTGATTGTGGTCTTGTAGGCTTCCCAAGTGTAGGAAAATCAACCTTAATTAGTGCTGTTTCAGCATGTAGGCCTAAAATTGCGGCTTATCATTTTACAACATTAGTTCCTAATTTAGGTGTTGTTGAGGTTCCTGATGGAAGAAGTTTTGTTATGGCTGACCTTCCAGGTATAATTGAAGGTGCATCACAAGGTGCTGGCTTAGGACTTCAATTCCTTCGTCATATTGAAAGATGTCGTGTTATTGTACACGTAATTGATATGGCAGGAGTTGACGGAAGAGATCCGCTTGATGATTACGTTAAGATTAATGATGAGCTTAAAGAATATAAAATGAATTTATCAAAACGTCCGCAAATTGTGGTAGCTAATAAGATGGATATGCCTGAGGCTATTTCGAATTTGAAACGCTTTAAGGAAAAGTATCTTGATGTTGAAATTTTACCAATTAGTGCCCTTACAAAAGAACACTTAAATGAGTTACTTTATAAGATTGCAGATTTACTTGATGTAACAGAATCATTCTCTTTACTTGAGGATGATGAAACGGATGAGGTTGTTAACTATAAGTTTGAAGAGGAAGAAAAGCCTTATACAATTCGTCGTGATTCTGATGGTGTTTATGTTATTGAAGGTGCTAAGCTTAAGAAGCTATTTGAAATGACAAATATTGAAAATGATACAGCAATGCGTCGCTTTGCTCGTCAGTTAAGAAGCTTTGGCGTTGATGATGAGCTTCGTCGTCTTGGCGTACAAAATGGCGATACAGTAAGAATCTTTGATTACGTTTTTGAATTTGTTGAATAAAATTTAAAGTTTAGATGTCATTAAAAAATGATATTTAAACTTTTTTACTTTTTAAGACTATTATTTTTTTAAAAAGGTGTATAATGTAAACATATTGAAGGTGATCAGATGAAAAAGAAAGCTTTATTTATTTTAATACCAGTGGTATTACTTTTCTCATGTAGTAAAAATAATACTCAAACAACTCCGGAAATCTCACTTGATGAAGATACAATAAAGGAAAGAGAAGATTTTGATACGTATTGTAATGAATTTTTCTTGAGTTATTTAGGTAATAATGCATATCATTGGAACGTATTTACGGTTAATCCAAAATCATTTGGGTATGAAAGAGATGAAAATTATAAGGCATCGTATACAACCTACTTGAAATCAACTGATGAGGATATGAAAGAAACGTACCAAATGTATCAAGATGAAATTACGCTTATAAGTAAATATAATTACGAAAAATTATCATCAAATCAACAAATAACCTATGATTATATAGCAGGATTTTTAGAAAAACAGGCCGAATATTATAATCCCGAAAATGGTTTTGATGATTATCTTGATCTTAATTATATTGATTCTAATGGAGGAAGTGTAGCGGATTTTGATTCGATGATAAAAGGCTATCATATAAATACGGTTTATGATGTTATTGATATGAACTCATATATTTCTTCAACAACAACCGCCTTTAATTCCTATTTTGAATATGCTCAAGATAAAATAGAAAAGGGCTATGCCCTATCTGACAAAACGATTGATGGAATGACTTCATTTTTAGATGATATTACAAGTCAGGGGGAAGATTATTATTTGTTTACAGTCGTAGAAGATAAGATTTCTTCATCAACTTTATCACAAGATGATAAAAATAATTATCTTCCTTTACTTGAAGAATCACTTAAAGAATGTTATCTTCCTGCGGTTAATGATTTAAGCTCTAGTTTAAAAACATTAAAGGGCAGTCTTCAAGAAAGTGATGAGGGCTATTATTCTAAATATGGTGATAAGGCTAAACAAATGTATAAATATAACCTGGAAAGCTTATTAGGATATGACGATATTAATATTGAAGATTATATTAAAGAGCTTGATGAGGGAATATCATCTTATATGACTAGTATTAATCAGGTTATTTTGAAATTACAATTGCTTTCAAATAAGGAATATGAAAACTTTTTAAAATATGTAAATGGTGATTTAAAGCTATCTAATGAAACTGATCCTAGTACAATTTTAGAAACGTTAAAGAGCTACGCCTCCACAATTGTACCTAAATTAAGTTCAGACCCAGAAATAGAATTTTCTTATATGGATGATGCTGTAGCTAAAATTACAAATACAGTAGCCTATTATACTAAGTCGCCAATTGATTCTAGCCTTAAAGAATATATAACCTTGAATGGATTATATTTAAATAATGATACTGATGAGCTTATTACAACTATTGCCCATGAGGGTTATCCCGGTCATTTATATGAATATGTTTATTTAAAGGAGCTTGGAATTTCAAATGTCGCAACTTTAATGACTAATACTGGTCATGGCGAGGGCTGGGCTTGTTATGTTGAAGAAAAACTTTATGATTATTTAGCCGATAAATCTAGTAGTAAAGCTTACAAGCTTTATTGTGAATATTCTAAATATAATTTCCTAGTATCATATCTTTTATATGCGAGAGTAGATGCAGGAATCAATTATGAAGGATGGAATACTACAAAATTGGCTTCATATTTAAATGAAAATGGCTTTAATGGTGACGTGGCAGAAGAGCTATATGATCAATTAATTGAAATGCCAACTGTGTATGCATCATATGGATATGGCTCCTTAAAAATGCATAAATATCATTTAGAGGCTAAAAATAAGTTAAAATCTAAATATGATGAAATTGAATTTAATAAGATAATTTTATCACATGGTTGGGCAGGCTTTGAAACTTTAGATAAGCTTGTTAGTGATTATTTAAAATAAAAGTGCACTACATGGTGCACTTTTTATATAATCATAAGTCCTAAATAAGCAAATAACATAACTACAGGTACAATAATAATGCCATATTTTACGAAGGATAAAAAATTATATTTAATTTCTTGTTTCTTTAAAATGCTCATCCACATTATGCCTGCTAATGCTCCAATTGGTGTAAGATATGCTCCGATATTTGAACCTATAATAGTTGCGTAAATTGCATTATTAAGATATAAAGGATTAGCACAATTGATAATATTAGAAAATAATATTGTCATTGGAATATTATTAATAAGATTACAAGAAATGGTTGATGATATTAAATAAGAAAGAGAGGTATCATATTTGTTAGAAGACAGGTTAATAAAAAGATTAGCTATTTTGCCAATTACCCCTTGATAATTTAAGCATAAAACAATGGTAAACATTGAAATTAAAAAAGGTATTAAATTAAAAGGTAATCTTTTAATAGTATATTTTATTAAACTATCATGTTCTTTAATGGTATGAATTAAAACAAATATTAAAAGAGAAGCTGCACAAATAAGTGCTATAAGCCACATTTCAAGGTTAATATAATTAGATATAGCAAGTAAAATAGTTGTAATAATTAAATGAATTAAATTAATTATTACCAGTTTTTTATTTTTTAAAGGAATTTCTGTAATTTTAATATTAGAAATAGGCTTATTAAGCTCACTCCTAAATAATATAATAAGAACTAAAAGGGATGCAAGACTTGCAAATAAGGTTGGAATGAGCATTTTAATAAAATAGGTAAGGAAGGAAATATTAAAACTTGCTGACAAGTAAATATTAGTGGGATTACCAATTGATAAAAGCATTGAATAGGTATTAGCATTAATAAATTCCATTACAAGATAAGGTATAGGATTAATTTTCCCTTTTTTAGAAAAATAACAAATAAAGGGTGTAAATGTAAGGATTACAATATCATTTGAGGTAAAAATAGTAAGAATTGCCACAAGAAAATAAATAATAAAAAATAAAGACCATTGATTATTTTTAACTAGATTAATCGCCTTTATGGAAATATAGTTAAAAAAGCCTAGTTCATCTAAAACAATTGATAAAAAAGAAATTGAAATAAATAAAATAAGTATTTTTAAGGGATTAACAGAAGAACTTTGGGTCAAACTATTAAATAATTCTTTAAGTGGAATCATTTTAAATAAAATTAATAAAAGCGCTCCTATAAGAGTAACAATCCAAAATGTTTGTAGCTCTAAATTTTTAATTTTAATGGTTGGCTTAAATAAAACCGAAAGAATTAAAAAAATAATTGTAATTACAGAAATTATAACTGAACCAATAAACATAAAATCACTTCCTGAATTATTATAATCACTAACTTAAAATATAACAATATCAAATAATCAAAATGTTCAATATTTTGAACAAAATTCATTTTATAAATTGACAAAATATGAAGTAAAATTATATAATATTCTTGATGTAAAAATTTATATCGGAAAGAGGAATTTTTAAAATGAAAAAGTTTGATGTTTTAAATCAAATCTCTAAAGCTGGTGTTGTTGCCGTTGTTAGAGGTAAAAATGCTGAAGAAGCAATTAAGATTTCAGATGCTTGCATTAAGGGTGGAGTTACTTCAATTGAATTAACTTATACAGTACCAGGTGCTCGTAGAATTATTGAAGATTTAGTTGCTAAGTATGCAGATAATAAGGAAGTATTAATTGGTGCTGGTTCAGTACTTGACCCTGAAACTTGTAAGGGTGCTATTGAAGCTGGTGCTCAATTTATCGTTGCACCTTCATTCAATAAGGAAGTAGCACTTATGTGCAATAGATATCAAGTTCCTTATGTACCAGGATCTCAAACTGTAACAGAGGTTGTACAAGCTATGACTTATGGTTCAGATGTAGTTAAGGTATTCCCTGGCGATATTTTAGGACCAAGCTTTATTAAGGATGTTAAGGGACCAATCCCTTATGCTAGCTTAATGCCATCTGGTGGTGTTAGCCTTGATAACGTTGCTGACTGGGTAAAGGCTGGAGCTGTTGCTGTATCTGCAGGTTCTGCTATTTATAAGGGAGCAAAGACTGGCGATTTCGATTTAGTAACTGAAACTGCTAAGAAGTTTGTTGAAGAATTCAAGAAAGCTAAGGCTTCATTAGCTAAGTAATAATAAAGCTTTTTTGGAGGGTTCTATGGCTAAAAAAGAAAAAATCATCACATTTGGAGAAATAATGCTAAGATTATCTACTCCAGATCATCAAACAATTAACCAGACCCATTCATATCTTGCTAATTATGGAGGAGGAGAGGCTAACGTTGCAGTTGCCTTGTCTCATATGGGACATAAGACTTATTTTATGTCTAAGCTTCCTCCAAATCAGCTTGGTGATGGCGCTATTGCTCATTTAATGGAGCATGGTGTTAACACTGATTATATTGTACGTGGTTCAACAATTTTAGGTATTTATTTCCTAGAAACAGGATTTGGTGGAAGACCTAGTAAGGTTATATATAACCGTAAACATAGTGCAATTACAAGAATCGATTTATCAGAGTTTGACTTTGATGAGGTGTTTTGTGATGCAACATGGTTCCATGTATCTGGAATTTCCCTTGCACTTAATGAGCGTGTAGCGAAATTTGCAGTAGAAGCTGCTAAGTATTGCCATGAGCATGGTGTTAAGGTTTCATTTGATTTCAATTATCGTGCAAAATTATGGACAATTGAAGAGGCTCGTCCTTGGTATAAGAAAATGATGCCATATGTTGACGTTGTTTTTGCTTCATTCTATGATTGCAATACAATCCTTGAAATCCCTCTTGATGATGGCTTAGAGGATAAGTCTATGCATGAAAAGAGATTAAATGTATTCCCTAAAATGATTGAAAAATATGGCTTATCTTATGTATTTGGTACTGATAGAGTAGTTTATAGTTCAACTGACAACTCTTTAGCTGGCTATTATTATAGTAAGGATACATTTGAATTAACTAATCCAATTCGTTTTATGATTTATGATAGAATTGGTGGTGGAGATGCATTTGCATCAGGCGTTATTCACGGCTTATTAAAGGATTATAATGATCCACATTATGCAGTTTTATATGGCTTAAATACATCAGTACTTAAGCATACTATTTATGGTGATGCTTGTGTTCTTTCTTGCGAGGATATTGAACAGTTTATGGCATCTAATGGAACTGCAGAGGTTCAGAGGTAGGAAAATGATTATTGGAAAATTAAAAAATATTAGTAGATATAAGGGAATTTCTAAGAATATAGATACAACTATTGATTATATTCTTAATAATGACCTATTAGCACTTCCTAAGGGAAAAACAATTATCGATGGCGACAATGTATATGTTAATCGCGATACTTATGTTGCAAAGCCACTTGAGGATTGCTTCTTTGAAAATCATGAGAAGTATATGGATCTTCAGGTTGTTTTAAAGGGACAGGAATATTTTGCTTATACAGATATTTCAAATCCAACATTAAAGGTTACAACACCATATAATCCTGAAAAGGATGTTACAAAATATAGTGCAGATCAAGGCGTTTTCTTTATTCTTGAAGAAGGCTTTGCTTTAGTTTATACTGAAGATATTCATCTTGCAAAATGTGATGTAAATGGTGGCACTGTTGAAAAGTGCGTATTTAAGATTAAAATTGAAGACTAATTATTTTAAGGAGATTTATTAATGAAAAATTTAACTTTCAATTCTAAAAGAGTAGTAACAATGGGCGAGATTATGCTTCGTCTTTCTACTCCAGCTAACACTCGTTTCGTTCAAGCTAATCAATTCGATATTATTTTTGGTGGAGGAGAAGCTAACGTTGCTGTATCATGTGCAAACTATGGTCTTGATGCTTGCTTCGTATCTAAGCTACCAGATAACCAAATTGGTCAAGCAGCTTTAAACTCTTTACGCCGTTATGGTGTTAATACTCAATATATCGCTCGTGGTGGTGATAGAATTGGTATTTATTATTCTGAAACTGGTGCTTCAATGAGACCATCAGTAGTAGTTTATGATCGTGCTCATTCAGCAATTGCTGAGGCAACTCCTGCTGATTTTGATTTCGATGCAATTTTCAAGAATGCTGGTTGGTTCCACTGGTCAGGAATTACTCCTGCAATTTCTGATGCATCTGCATTATGCCTAGAGCAAGCTTTAATTGCTGCAAAGAAGAATAATGTAGTTGTTTCAGTTGACCTTAACTTCCGTAAGAAGCTTTGGACTTCAGAAAAAGCTATTTCTGTAATGAAGCCATTAATGAAGTATGTAGATGTTTGTATTGGTAATGAAGAGGATGCTGAGCTTTGCTTAGGATTCAAACCAGATGCAGACGTTGAAGGTGGAAATACTGATGCTTCAGGTTACCACAAGATTTTCGAGCAAATGGCAAAAACATTTGGATTCAAGTATGTTGTTTCTACACTTCGTGAGTCTTTATCAGCTACTCATAATGGTTGGAAGGCATTAATTTATGATGGTGAAGAATTCTATGAGTCTAAGCGCTATGATATTAACCCAATCATTGACCGTGTTGGTGGTGGAGATTCATTCTCTGGTGGTTTAATTTATGGTTTAATGACTAAGGCTACTCAAGGTGAAGCTCTTGAATTCGCTGTTGCCGCATCTGCATTAAAGCACACAATTAATGGTGACTACAATCTAGTTTCTGTTAAGGAAGTTGAAGCTTTAGCTGGTGGTAGCGCAAACGGACGTGTACAACGTTAATTAACTTATGAATGATAATAAGTCAGTTGATAGAATCCTTAGAATTTTGGAATTAATTTCTAAAAATCCTAATGGAATCACCCTATCACAAATAAGTAGGGAGCTTGGGATTCCTAAATCAACTGCCTTTGATTTCCTTCAAGCATTATATAAGGCTGATGCAGTATATTTTAAGGATGAGGTATCAAAAAGATACGTAATAGGTTCTAAAATATATGCTATCGGTCAAGCCTATCAGAAGAACTCATCTTTGATTACGGTATGTAAGCCTATTGTTAAAAATCTTGGTAACAAATACGGAAATCTTCTTATTGTTACTAAAAGGGTAGATAATAATATTGTTTATGTACATAAATACGAAAATGATGAAAGTAAGATTGCTACCTTCGAGATAGGAGGTAGCATTTCTTTTATTCATACAAATTCAATTGGCAAATGTTATTTGGCATTTGATAAATATTTCCAAAATTATAAGCCAATTGATTTAGAGCTTGTAACTCCTTATACAATTGTTCATAAAGAGGAGCTTGAAGGTAACCTTGATGTTGCAATACAAAAAGGATATACAGAAGATTTTAAGGAAGAGGATATTAATTTTAAATCCTTAAGCTTTCCTATCTATAATTTTGAATCAAGATGTTGCGGAGCATTAACCTATAAAGCTCCCATAGATTTTGATTTTTCTGAGGAATTAATAAGTGACCTAATAAAAGCCTCTAAAACTATTTCTAATAAATTAGGTTATAAAAAAAGTGGAGGAAAATAAAATGAAAATTGAAGTTCGTTATGCTAATCATCCTGATGATTCAAAGTATTATACAACTGAAGATTTAAGAAGACATTATTTAAAGCAAAATGTTTTTGTTGAAGATGAGATTTCATTAGTATATTCTCATCAAGATCGTATTATTTCAGGTGGAGTTTATCCTGTTCATAAGGCTTTAAAGCTTGAAACATGTGACGAATTACGTGCTAATTATTTCCTTGAGCGTCGTGAGCTTGGTATCATTAATATTGGTGGAAATGGTACAGTAACTCTTGATGGCAAGGTATACAATGTTAAAAGTAAGGATGGAATGTATGTAGGAATGGGAACTCGTGATGTAGTATTTGCATCAGATAATGCTAAAAATCCTGCTAAATTTTATATTTCATCATGCCCTGCTCACACAACATATCCAACATACTATATTGATTTTGAAAAGGCAAATCATCGTCCTTGTGGTGATGCTAAGACTTTAAATAAGCGTGTAATTAATCAATATATTCACCCAGATGTTTGTAAATCATGTCAACTTGCAATGGGAATGACTGAACTTGCAGAAGGTTCTGGTTGGAACACAATGCCATGTCATACACATGAACGTCGTATGGAGGTTTATTTCTATTTCAATATCCCTCAAGATAACGTTGTTTTCCACATGATGGGAACAAAGGATGAAACTCGCCACATTGTAATGAAAAATGAAGAACTTGTTATTTCACCAAGCTGGTCAATTCATTCAGGTATTGGTACATCAAATTACTCATTTATTTGGGCAATGTGTGGTGAAAATCAAGAATTTGATGATATGGATAATATTAAAACAACAGATTTAAAGTAAAATTAGGAGGAAATATAAATGACAGATTTAAATAGCTTTTCTTTAAGTGGAAAGATTGCACTTGTAACTGGTGCATCTTATGGTATTGGTTTTGCGATTGCATCAGCTTATGCTAAATGTGGTGCAACAATTGTATTTAACGATATTAACCAAGAATTAGTAGATAAAGGACTTAAGGCTTACGAAGAAATTGGTATTAAGGCTCATGGTTATGTTTGTGATGTAACTAATGAAGATGCGGTTAATGCTTTAGTTGCTCAAGTTGAAAAAGAAGTAGGTATTATTGATATTCTTGTTAATAATGCTGGTATTATTAAGCGTATTCCTATGTGCGAGATGTCAGCTGCTGATTTCCGTCGCGTAATTGATATTGACTTAAATGGACCATTTATTGTATCAAAGGCTTGTATTCCTGGTATGATTAAGAAAGGTCATGGAAAGATTATTAACATTTGTTCAATGATGTCAGAGCTTGGTCGTGAAACTGTATCTGCATATGCTGCTGCAAAGGGTGGTTTAAAAATGCTTACTAAGAATATTTGCTCAGAATATGGTGAGCACAATATTCAATGCAATGGTATCGGACCTGGATACATTGCAACTCCACAAACTGCTCCACTTCGTGAGATTCAACCAGATGGATCACGTCATCCATTTGATCAATTCATTATTGCTAAGACTCCAGCTGCTCGTTGGGGTACGCCAGAAGATTTACAAGGTCCAGCTATTTTCTTAGCATCTGATGCTTCTAACTTTGTAAATGGACATATTTTATATGTTGATGGTGGAATTTTAGCTTATATTGGTAAGCAACCTAAGTAATTAAAAAATAATCTTTATTAATATAGAAAAAACACATTCCTATTTTTTATACAAGAAATGTGTTTTTTTTACTATATATGAAAAACTAAGTATACTATGTTAGAAAAAATGTAAAATAAAAAAGTTGTAAAGAATTAAAAAGTAGAAAATAAGATGAATTAGTTATGAAGAATGAAAATACAAATATCTACGTCATTTATAAGTTTTCGATGGGAGAAGCTGTTGATGCAAGACTAAATGAAATATAAAATGCAAATAAAAATATTGCTTTTTTTAAATTTGATTACCATGATATGAAGAAATATTATGATTGGGAAAAAATTGCTAAAAAGAAAATGGGAGAATGCAACTTTGTTTTATTTTTTTATGATAATGAAGCTATATTGAATTCTAAAGATATAAGAAACATTAAATGGGAACTTAATCTTGCAAAAAAATTTAAAAGAAAAATTATTACAATTTATTCTAAGAATAATTTTGAAATTAAAGAATATTTGAAAAACTATAATTTAGATAATAATATTATAAATGATAATGAAGATGTAGCATCTCAATTATTCGGGTATGATTATTATGAAAATAATATAAATGATAAAAATTATAAGAATTTTGATTTTAAAAAGGGGAAAGAAATAGTTTTAGAATATGCAAATTGGTCTACTGAGAATTTATTTACAACTAATAATTTTGATGATAATATTGAATTAAAAAAGAATACTATGATATATTATTGAAGCAATATGAATTAATGATACAAACATCTGAAAATTTGATTGAACGTCGAAATGTTATGAGCGAGAAATTTAAATCACTATGTGTAACACTGATTTCTCTAGTAACTGCATCAATTGCATTGAATAATTTGCTGCTAACTGGAATTGCATTGTTATTTGTAGGAATAATAGTAATTATTATTTCTAAATCATGGTTAATTTCATTGGCTGAATATTCTAAAAATAAGGAAGGTAAATTTGTAGTAATTAATGCAATTGAAGAGAAACTTCCTGCAAAAATGCTTGATATTGAATATACATTTAACAAATATAAAGGAATAAGAGTATATTCAAGCAGAGAATAAATATTGCCTAAAACATTTATTGTTATTGGTATATTTTTTATTATTGTATCATTATTAATTTTTGGAATTGAATTATTCATTTTATGTAAAGCAGGAAATTTTGACTTAAAAATTTTTTAATTAATTGATAGCCTTAATATTAAATATAATAATATTTTGATGTTATGAGATGACTTATTTTTTTATTTGAATACTCATAATCTTGATTAATAATTAGTATTTGTAGTAAACTTAAGAAATATTTAATTTTAAAAAAAGTAATTGAAAATTCCCTTCAAATTTGTTATTATCTTTTTTGTTGAAGAGGTGGACTATGTCAGTTTTAAAGGTAACGAACGTTTCTCATGGTTTTGGAGAAAGAACAATTTTAGATAATGCAACATTTCAAATGAATAAGGGTGAGCATATTGGTCTTGTAGGAGCAAATGGTGAAGGTAAAACAACATTTTTAAATATTATTACAGGTGCTATTACTCCCGATAATGGTAAGGTTGAATGGTGTAAACGTATCACAACAGGATATTTAGATCAATATGCTAAGCTTACAAAAGGCTTAACAATTAGAGAGTTTTTAAAAACTGCTTTTGCTCATATGTATGATTTGGAAGCGGAAATGTATAAAATGTACGAAAAAATGGGGGAAGCATCAGAAGAAGAAATGGCTTTAATGCTTGAAGATATTGGTGAAATTCAATCCGAACTTGAATCATCAGGCTTTTATACTCTAGATAGTAAAATTGAAGAGGTTGGAAATGGTTTAGGTCTTGGAGATATTGGCTTTGATAAGGATGTAACTGAATTATCAGGTGGACAAAGATCTAAGGTATTACTTACAAAACTTTTACTTGAAAATCCGATGATTCTTATTCTTGATGAACCAACTAATTATCTTGATGAATCACATATTAGATGGCTAACTAATTATTTAAATAATTATGAAAATGCCTTTATTCTAGTATCTCATGATATTCCTTTTTTAAATAATGTCGTTAATGTCATTTATCATCTTGAACAGGGAATTCTTACAAGATATAGTGGAAATTATGACTTGTTTATGAATTTACATGAAACAGACCTTCGTCATCAGGCTATTGCTTATGAAAAGCAACAAAAGGAAATTGAAAAGCTAGAAACCTTTATTGCTAAAAATAAAGCACGTGTTGCAACTACTAATCTTGCTAAATCAAGACAACGTATTTTAGATAAAATGGTTATACTTGATAAGCCATCTGAGCAAGTAAAGCCTAATTTTAAATTTAATGAGGCTTCTGGAACGGGTCGCTTTGTTGTAACAACAAGAGATTTAGTTATTGGATATGATAGTCCTTTGTCTAAACCGTTAAATATTGTAATTGAAAAAGGACAGAAAGTTGCCATAAGAGGTGCTAATGGTATAGGTAAATCAACCCTTTTAAAAACAATGCTTGGTTTAATTAAGCCTATATCTGGCCATGTTGAACTTGATTATAAGCTTGAGCCTGGTTATTTTGAACAAGAGGACAATGCATCTCGTCAAACAGCATTGGATGAGGTTTGGAATATGTACCCTGCTTTTACAAATGCTGAAGTAAGAGGTGCCTTAGCATCTTGTGGCTTAAATAAGGATAAAATTGAGTCTTTGATGTTAGTCCTATCCGGTGGTGAACAAGCAAAGGTTAGGCTTTGTAAGGTAATGCTTAAAGAAACTAATTTCTTAGTATTAGATGAACCAACCAACCATCTTGATCCTTTATCAAAGGAAGCCTTGAAGGAGGCTTTAATAAAATATAAGGGAACGATTCTTTTAGTTTCTCATGAACCTGAATTTTACGAAGGATTGTGTGATGTTATTTATAATGCTGAAGAATGGACTACAAAGTTAGTTTAATATAGCTTTATAATGGAAAAAGTGTTAAAAAATGACACTTTTTTTATTTTTTACTTTTTGATATTTTTATAGAAAAAAACGATAATTTTATTATAAAAATTAATTAATTTTTTTAAAATGCCCTTATTTTAGAACGAAAAACAGCCAAAAATGGCTATTTTGGCCTTAAAAATAGCAATTTGCAAAGTTTGACCACATTGTTTATAATACAATTACACATGTGTTAAATTGTTATATGGAGGTGAAAATATTTATAATTATGTCATGCTTGTTGGTCGTTTAACAGATGATGTTACTGTTACTGTCACTAAAACCGGTAAAAAAGTGGCTAACATTACACTCGCTATTAATCGTCCCTTCAAAAGCCCACAAACTGACTCCTATGATACAGACTTCATTGAAGTTTCAATCTGGGATGAATTGTGTGATGTTGCATCAAGTTATTTAAAGAAGGGATCTTTAGTAGCTGTTAAAGGTAGACTTACAGCTGCCTATGATAAGTTAGAAAGTGGTCCGTACTTTAACCGTATTCAAGTAACTGGTGAAAGGGTCATCTTTTTGTCGTCAAATGAATCTAAAAAAGATTCAGAAAACAAATAATGTAAGATAATAATCTTACATAATCACTCAAGTGGATATAATCCACAACATACATAAATTTATATTGTTTATTAATATTAAATATTGATTATTTTAAATCAAAAAATTCACACTTTTTATGTTTAGTAAATAAACAGGTAAATTAACTTATTTCTACAGATACAAATCATTTTTATGCGTTTTGGTATTTTTACCAAAACGTCTTTTTTTTACATAAATTACGTTTACCTTTTTATATAATCATTTTGTGATTAGATGATATATATAGAACAAATAATTTTAATTGATTTACTTATCCATCATACTATAGTTTTTTTTACAGGAGTGCTAACGCTTATAAATGTTAACAGGGGGCGAATAATTATTTCGGATATTTTAAATATAATAATTGTAGTTTTATATTTTATGTTTCATATTAATTTAAAGTGGCAGTTAGGTTTAATTTTAATTATTGCAATTATTATATTTAAAAAAAATATTGTAGCATTAATGGTTTATTTTTTACTAAATACAACACTAGGTGGTATTTCATCGATTATCTATTTCAATTATAATTATCATTGGTTTTATGTATTATTTATTTTGTTTTTGCTCCTGATTATTGTACTTTTTTATATCTTTAAATATAAAGGGCTTATTAAAAGAGGATTATATTATGAATGCATTTTTAAAAAAAGGAGAAGGAGATTAGCTTTGTTTTTAGATACAGGTAATAGGCTTTATGATGATGAAAATAAAGCGGTGATTATTATTAATGCTAAATATAAAGCTTACTGTCAAAAATCCCTGCATTCAGTTGATATAGAAACAATTAATGGTTCAACAAAGGAGGTGTGTTATAAATGTAATGATTTGTATATCAAAATTAAAAGAAAGTATATAAGATTTACAGGATCAATAATTTTCCGGGATAATATAGGTGATGGAATCATTGGTCTTAATGTGCTAGGAGGATAAGGATGATAGCATTTTTAATTAAGTTTTTTAGAAAAATGTTTAGAATTAATCAGTGTGCATATATGTATTTTCCGATGAATCTACCAGAACCACTAGATGAAGACTTGGAATCTCATCTTTTAGATTTAGTGGCTCTTAAGGATTTACAAGCACGAAATACATTAATTGAGCATAATTTAAGGCTTGTTGTTTATATTGCTAAAAGATTTGAAAGCCCAAAGGTTATGCTTGAGGATTTAATTTCTATTGGTTCAATGGGGCTAATTAAAGGAATTGAAACTTTTAAAAAGGATAAAAACATAAAGCTTGCAACATATTGCTCAAGATGTATTGAAAATGAAATATTAATGTTTTTTAGAAAGATTCAAAAGCAAAAGCTTGAAATTAGTTTAGATGACACATTAAACGTTGATGCGGATGGAAATGAACTAATTTTAGCTGATGTACTTTCAACAAATGAGCCTTCACAATTAGATAATGTTATTAATAATGAAAGAAAAAAGATGATGTATTTAGAACTTAATAAGCTTTCTAAAAGAGAAAAAGAAATTATTTCCTTAAGATTTGGCCTTTTTGGGAAGGAAGAAATGACGCAGCATGAGGTTGCAAGTTATTTGGGAATTTCACAATCTTATATTTCTCGACTTGAAAAAAAGATAATTGACAAATTAAAGGAAAATATTGCAATTCACTTAGATGTAAAGTAAAAAAAAATCAATAATAATTATGCATAAATGTATGATTATTCAAAAGCTTCAAACACTTTTTACTGGTGATAAAATGTATAAGGTAGAAATAACAGGAGTAGATACATCAAAACTTGAGGCTTTAAGTTTTGAAGAGACAAATAAGCTAATAAAGGAAGCTCATGATGGCTCAATTGATGCAAGAGATAAAATAATTAAAGGGAATCTTAAACTTATTTTAAGTGTAATTAAAAGATTTAGTTATAAAAAGGAAAATAACGATGATCTTTTTCAGGTTGGTACGATTGGACTTATGAAGGCAATAGACAACTTTGATTTATCACATAATGTTAAATTTTCAACCTATGCTGTTCCAATGATTATTGGTGAAATAAGACGTTATATAAGAGATAGTGGTTCAATTAGAGTATCAAGATCATATAAGGATTTAGCTTATAAAAGCCTTAATTTTAAAGAGTCATATTTTCAGAAAAATGGACGTGAACCTAAAATTGAGGAAATCGCAAGTAGCTTAGGGGTTGAAGGAATTGATGTAATTTTAGCACTTGAATCAATTCAAGATACAGTTTCAATGTCAACCCCAATTTATGATAATGGCTCTGATGTAATTGAACTTTCTGATCAACTTGGATATGATGAAAAGCTGCTTGATAGGATTGTTGAAAAGAAAATGCTAAGACAAGCTTACAATAGACTTGATGAAAGACAAAAAACAATTATTTATAAAAGATATTTTTTAGATGAGACACAAATGGAAATCGCAAGTGATCTTGATATTTCCCAAGCTCAGGTTTCAAGGCTTGAAAAAAGTGCATTAAAGGAAATGTATGATTATATGAAAAGAGAATAAATATAATAAATAAATTTAGACTATAAAAAGATGTCAATATTTGATATAATAGTATTGGAATAGAAAACGATTCAATCCAAACTAAAATATAAGAAAGGAAGATATAATATAATGGATTGTAAATATTATATCAATATTGACAATGAATATATGGAAAGAAGTTGACCCTAAGCGTGTCACACCCGAAAAGTTTTTGGCTTATATTGAAATTTCAAAAGGAATGAAAAATAAATATGAGTTAGATAAGGAAACAGGAATGCTATTTTTAGATCGTATTTTATATACATCAACGCATTATCCTGCAAACTATGGCTTTATTCCTCATACATATTGTGGAGATCATGATCCTCTTGATGTTCTTGTTATTTGTAGTGAAGCAATTTTGCCTATGACAATTTTAAATTGTAAACCTATTGGGGTTTTAAAAATGCTTGATCAGGGAGATGAGGATGAAAAAATTTTAGCTGTACCATGTAATGATCCTGATTATTCAATTTATAATGATATCAGCGAACTTCCTTTACATATGCAAGATGAAATTAGACATTTTTTCTCTGTATATAAAACACTTGAAGGAAAAGAAACCATTGTTAAAGAAGTTTATGGTCGTAATGACGCTAAAGAAGCAATTAAAAGAGCGATTAAGCTTTATGAGGATACTTTTGAAAAATAAGAAAAATAGCTTTTAAGTTAATACTTAGGAGCTTTTTTTATTTTGACTTTCCTTTTATAATTTAAAATGATATAATAAAAAAGGTTTAAAACCGATGGAGGTATTATTTATGGCTTTAACAGCAGGAATTGTTGGTTTGCCAAACGTTGGTAAATCAACACTATTTAATGCAATTACTCAAGCAGGTGCCCTTGCAGCTAATTATCCTTTTGCAACAATTGAACCAAATGTTGGTGTTGTAACTGTTCCTGATAAGAGATTAGAATATTTAAATGAAATGTATAAACCGAAATCTCTAGTTCCAGCTTTATGTGAAATTACAGATATAGCTGGTCTAGTTAAGGGTGCATCAAAAGGAGAAGGACTTGGAAACCAATTCCTTGCAAACATTAGAAATTGTGATGCTATCCTTGAGGTCGTTCGTTGCTTCGATGATCCTAATATTACTCATGTTGAGGGTGGCGTTGATCCGATTCGTGATGTTGAAATCATTAATATGGAATTAATTCTTTCAGATCTTGATATTGTAGATACAAGAATGCCTAAAATTGAGAAAAAGGCTCAATCTAAGATTGATGACGCACCTTTTGAATTTGCGTTATTAAAAAAGATTCGTGAGGTTTTAATTGATGGTAAGCCTGTAAGAACCCTAGAATTCTCTGAACAGGAAATGCCATATATTAAGCGCTATGGCTTCCTAACAGCTAAGCCTATTATGTATGTAGCTAATATGTCTGATATAGAAATTGCAAATCCAACAAACTCTAAATATTATAATGAATTAGTTAAATATGCAGCAAATGAAGGTAGTAAGGTTATTCCAATATCTGCAGAAATTGAAGCTGAGGTTGCGGTTATGCCCCAAGAAGAAAGAGATATGTTTTTGTCAGAGCTTGGCATTCCTGAGGCTGGTCTTAATTTATTAATTCGTGCCACTTATGATTTACTTGGCTATGCAACTTATTTTACAGCAGGTGAAAAAGAAGTAAGGGCTTGGACCTTCCGTAAAGGAATGACAGCTCCTGAGTGTGCCGGAATAATTCATAGTGATTTTGAAAGAGGCTTTATTCGTGCTGAGACTGTTTCTTTTGCAGACCTTGAAAAATATGGGTCAATGGCACATGTTAAAGAAGCAGGCCGTGTTAGACAAGAAGGAAAGGATTATATTGTCCAAGATGGAGATATAATGTTATTTAAGTTTAATGTTTAAAAAAATTAGCATAGATTACTAAATATAATCTATGTTTTTTTTGCCTTATATAGCCCCATTTTATTGCAATTAATATAAAATTTTGCTAAAATATGTTTATGTAAATGTCAGGTGAGGTGTGATTATGGATATATTTGATATTATACCTGAAAATTTCTTTTCGATATTATCATCAAAGAATAAAAGATTATATGCTTCTTGTTTAATTGAAGCATTTAAAATATATGAAACGGGTTCAATTTTAGGAACTGATAAAAAACTTCTTGCAGATGAATTGACTAATTTTTTAGAAAATTCTAATCTTGCTTTTGATAAGGATGAAGATTTAGATGATGAGGATGCTAATGAGGCCTCAAACTCTAAAAAAAGTTTGGCCTATTATGCCCTTAGAAAAATAGAAGAAGCTGGTTGGATTTACGTCGACGTAAATGCTGATTATGAAGAAATTGTCAATTTTACAGATGCTGGTATTACACTATGTGAAGCTTTACTTAAAGTTGCTCCCCAATATGTATATAATGATAGCGATGATTATGTTGATGATTTACCATATTTAAATCCAAATGAGTATAATGGTTATATTTATACTATTTATTCATTGTTAACTAATCCGATTAATCGTGATTATCCTTTGATTTTAGAGCAGGTTTATTCAAATACAAGACAGCTTTTAAGAGCGATAAGAAGACTAGATTCAAGAATGAAGGACTATATTCAAACGGTTGTAGATACCTCTGAAATTAAAGATTTAATTGGACGACTAATTGATTATAAAAATGAGCTTTTAGATAATGGCTATGTTAAATTAAAAACCGGAGATAATATTAATAAATATCGTCTTCCAATTGTAACAAAACTTGAAGAATATGAACAAAATGAAGCTATAATGTATACACTAATAGAGGACTATAAGCAAAAATATCGTACTCTCGACGATCCAAGCCATAGAGTTTATCATGATCTTGATGATATGATAGATGTATTTAATAGTCTTGATTCATTTATTAGTGAAATCGATTATAAAAATAAGCGTTATATCGATTCTACAATTGGAAAAATTAAGTTTTTATTAACGGAAGATGATAATATCACAGGTAAGCTTAATACAATTTTAAAGTATATTAAGCTTGAGGGTAAAGCTAATCATATGGACTTGGCTATTAATACGGTTCAACAAATGTTTACCCTAAGACAAACTAAAACCTATGATCAGGAATCGTCTTTATACGCTCCTCGTGGTAGATATTCAAGAATTGATAATCAAATGCTTGATTTATCAACATTCGATTTTGATGAATCAACGGAAGAATATTTAAGAGAATACGGCTTACCATATGAGGAAAAAGAAATACGTGCTTTCTTTAATAAATATCAAATTGATGGTGAAATGTTAGCATCTAATGTATGTCATCCTAATACGGATTTAGATACAGTAATGATGTTAATTTATACTTTAATTTATGCCTGTGAGCAATCATGGGATGTTACTAAGCTTGATGATGAGGTTAAGCATTACAAGTTTACATTTACAAATTTTATTATTAAGGCTGGTGAATAATAATGTTGGATTCATATGAAAGATTAACTAATGTTCAGAAGGCAACATTCAAAGATATAGCAAATAAGCTTCTTGCGAGTACTTTCCTTGCAAGAGATAAGAAGGATAATAAGGACAATTATTATTTTGTCGTTTCTTATAAAGAAGTATTTGATGAATTTTTTGCAATTTTAGGTTATGAGGTTAAGCTTGATCAAGGTGTTGGCTCAATTATGCTTAAAAGTGATCAAAATACAGGCTTCCTTAAACTTCGTCGTGATGAAACTATTATCTTACTTATTTTAAGAATTTTATATCATGAACGTTTAAAGGAAACATCATTAAACGAAAATGTTGTAATTACAGTTTTAGATATTCATGAAAAATATAATTTCCTTGAAATAAAGAAGAGAATCAATAAAACGGATTTAGTTTCAGCGCTTCGTTTATTCCGTCGTTTTAATTTAATTGAAACAATTGGTGATATTACAATGTCAAATACAAAGGTAGTTATAATGCCAACTATTCTATATGCAATCAATACAGAAGAAATTACAGAGGTTTATAATACCGTTTCAAGAATTGTTAGTGAAGCAGGTGATGAGGAATGAAAAAGTTAACAAAAATTAGATTAATTAATTGGCATTACCTTGCAAATGAAACAATTAATGTTAAAAATAATGTTTTACTTACAGGACCTAATGCCTCTGGTAAATCAACCATTTTGGATGCTATTACCTATGTGATAACAGCTGGTGATACACAATTTAACCTTGCAGCTAATGAAAAAGGTAAACGTGATTTAAGAGGTTATATTAAGTGTAAGCTTGGTCTTGAGGATAAGGAATACTTAAGAGATGGTAATGTTACTGGTGATATTTGTCTTGAATTTTATGATGAAACCGAAGATAAATATTTCCTTGTTGGTGTTGTTATGGATGCATTCGGTGATTTAACACCTGTAAAGAGTCTTTTCTATCTTGCAAGTAACACTAGAATGAATGATCAATACTTTGTAAGCGATGATAATCATATTTATTCAACTGTTGAATTTAGAAAGACAAATAGCTCATTTGAGTATTTTCTATCTAAACGTGATGCGAAGCGTGGCTTTAGAACTGCTTTTGGTTCTATTAATGAAGATTTCTTTAGAATGATTCCTAAGGCTTTAGCTTTTAAGCCTATTTCTGATGTAAAGGAATTTATTTATCAAAACATTCTCGAGGAAAAGCAAATTGATATTTCACCAATTCAGGATTCAATCAGATCATATAAAAATCTTGAGGAAACTCTTAAGGTTATTAAGGCCAAAATTAATGACCTACATGACATGCAAGAGCTTTATAATCAGCTTTTAAGTGTAAATGAGGATAAAAAATATTTAAGCTATCTTTTAAAATTATTTGAGCTTGAAAATTATGATTCTAAAAAGGGTGATCTAGAAACACAAATTGCCATCATGAATGAAAGAAGAGAATCAAAACTTCAAGAAATAAACCGTCAAGATACTTATATTGAGTCTCTTAATGAAAGAAGTAAGGAATTATATAAGGTACTTTCTAATAATGATGATTTTAAAGCTGAAGAATATGTTGATAAGCAGATTAATCAGGTTAAGAATGAACTTCGTGAATATGATGGTGTTGAAGAAAACTATTTAAAGCGTGCATCAGTAATTAAGGATACAATTAATCGCATTCGTCATGAAAATGATTCTCCATTATTTAAAGAGTTTGCAAACGTTCCTCTTTCTAATATTGACCCTTTAATGATTCAAAACACTAAACAGGAATTAATTAAATATGATAAAGAATTCCAAGATGTTATTAATGAAAATCTGATATCTACTGGTAAGCTTCAAAGTGCTAAGGATGAAAAAGTTAAAGAGATGAATGAGGTAAGAAATGCAATTGCATCTCTTGGCCAAAATCGTTTAAATTATTCACCGGATGTTTTAGGTATAAGACAAGATATTGTTGAAGGCTTAAAGCGTAAGTTTAATAAGGATATATCTGTTCATATTTTTGCTGAGCTTATTGAAATTAAGGATAAAGAATGGGCAAGAACAATTGAAGCATATTTAGGTAATCGTCGTTTTGACCTTATTGTTGAGCCAACGTATTATGATGACGCTCTTGAGATATTTGCTAGAAACAAAGGGAAGTATCGTTCTTATGGACTAGGACTTGTAAATACGCAGGAAATGCAACGATTCAAGGATTATTCTAAAAACTCTCTTGCTGAAATTATGGATTCAATTAATCAAGACGCAAGATATTATATTAATTTTACCTGTGGTAATGTTATAAGATGTGATCACGAATATGATCTTAAGAAATATCAAACATCTATTACTAATGATGGTTTAATTTATCGTGGCTTCGTTGTAAGAAACATGAATTTAAATGTGGATCGTTTTATTGGTAAGAGTGCTCTTGGTGAACAAACAGAGTATTGGAATTCAAAGGGTAATGTCTTAAAGACGGAATATTATGAAATAAATAATAAACTTAATGTTTTACGTGAACAAAATGAAGCATTAAGATCATTTGATTTGAAATCTTTAATCTCATCTCTTGATAAGGTTCTAAGATTTAATGAATTATCAAGACAGCTTTCAGAATTAAATGTGAAAAAGGCCTCTATTAAAAAGCTTTCTGTGTCTGAAATTGAAGAAGAATATCAAAAGACTAATCAATTAATCAAGCAATCTGATGCTAAAAAGATGCTTGCTGTATCAGAAATTGGTTCAATTAAATCTACAATTGAAACTTTTGAACGTCAAATAAAGGATTTAGATACTAATAAGGTTCTAATTCAAAAAGAATTAGGTGAGCTTATGGCTGACAATCTTGAGCTTGATGTAAAGGCCAAGGATGAATATAAGGATCTTGTAGCGCAAATGGCTGTTCCTCGTGCAATTGATGATGTTAACAGTCTTATGAGTAAATGTGATCAAAATTATGATAATTTAGCTGATGGATTAACTAATAAGCAAATGAAGTATATTAATACATATGCATCTAATTTGGCTCTTGGTACATCAGAAATGCCTCACTATCTAGATGAATTAAATAAGCTTGAAAAATCTACATTAGTAGAGCAAGAGGAGCAAGTTCGTAAAGCTCGTGAGACAGCTGAAATTATTTTTAAGGAAGACTTTATTTCTAAGCTTCGTAATAATATAATGACAGCTGAGGCGGAAATTTCTAAGATTAATGATACTCTTAAGTCAATTAAGTTTGGTCGTGATTCTTATGAATTTATTTTCCCTAAATCAAGTCAATATGCAGCGTTCTATGATATGTTTAAGGCTGATTCTATAAGTGATGGCCGTTCAATTTTTAACTATGATTTTGAACAGCAGTATAATGAACAGCTTGATATGTTATTTACATCTCTTGCAAGTGACGAATTAAACTCAAATGGTGCAATTAGTAAATTTACTGATTATCGTACATATATGGATTATGATATTAAGATTATCAATGAATTTGGTGAATCAATGCTTTACTCAAAGGTATTTAAAGAAAAATCCGGAGGTGAAACTCAGGTTCCATTCTATGTAGCTATCATTGCTTCATTTGTCCGTATTTATTCGCAAAATAAAACCGCAAATCGTGATTCAATTGGTTTGGTTATTTTTGATGAGGTTTTTGATAAGATGGATGCTAATCGTATGAAATCTATGATGGACTTTATTTCAACGATGCCACTTCAGGTTATTATTGCATGTCCGCCTCAGCGTACGGCTATTTTACAAAATTATGCTGATACAACTCTAGTTATGATGAGAAAGAATAATCATGCATCTGTTATTCCTTTTGAAACTAATGAGGGTTATGATGTGGGAAGGGAGGCTAATTAATATGGGTTTATTTTCAAAATCAAAAAAAGTAAATGAATATGAAGAAGCTTCTAATAATTTAAATAATGAGGCTACAACACTAGCCTCAGAAAGAGTTATTTTTGAACAAATTCAAGATGATGATGAAAGAGCGGCCTTTTTGGTTGATCAAATGAAGCTTGGAAGCCCTTTAATTATTAATTTTGAAAAGCTTCCAATTATGGGTGTAAATAAACTTTTAGCTTTTTTTGCAGGTGCTTGTTATGCTGTTGATGGTAATACTGTAAAAATTAATGATTATACCTATTGTTTTGCTCGTAAGGAAGAATTTTCTGATGGTTCATTAAATGAACTACTTCACCAAATCTAAAAAAATTACTTGTACTAAATTATTAAATAGTATATAATTATTTCGTATATAAACATTGATGAGTTAGACGAAAGGTAACGCACATTCAAGCGAGTTGGGATGGTGAAAGCCAACAATAGTTATCTTTAGATCACTAACAAAAATGGACATTCGATGAGGGTGTTCCGTCTTCCGCGTTAAGGAATAATGAGTGCTAGGTTTTCCTAGAATTAAGGTGGTAACACGTCAATGGCGTCCTTTTTTAAGGACGTTTTTTATTTTTTTAAGGAGGAATAAAATGAAGGATTACAAAGATACCCTTTTAATGGGTAAAACAAATTTTGAAATGCGTGGTAATTTAGGTCAAAAGGAACCTTTAATTCAAGAAAAATGGAATCAAAATCATGTATATGAGAAAGTATTAGAAAAAAATAAAGGATTACGTGAATATACACTTCATGATGGACCACCATATGCTAATGGAGATATTCATTTAGGCCATGCTTTAAATAAAATTTTAAAGGATATTATCGTAAGATATAAAAATATGAATGGATTTTATTCTTTATATATTCCCGGATGGGATACACATGGTCTTCCTATTGAAAATGCTTTACAAAAGTCAGGTGTAAATAGAAAGGAAATTCCTTTATCACAATTTAGAGATTTATGTGCTGAATATGCTTATAAGCAGGTTGAACGCCAAAAGGTTGGGTTTAGACGTTTAGGTGTTATGGCTGATTGGGATCATCCTTACATTACTTTAACACATGATTTTGAACGTGATCAAATTAGAGTTTTTGGTAAAATGGTTGAACGAGGTTTAATTTATAAAGGCCTAAAGCCAGTTTATTGGTCACCATCTTCAGAATCTGCTTTAGCTGAGGCTGAAATCGAGTATAAGGATGTAACAAGTAAGTCTATTTACTTTAAATTTCCAATTGTTGAACAAGAAGGGGAGCTTAAGGGTGCATCGTTCCTTGTTTGGACAACAACTCCGTGGACATTACCTGGAAATGTCGCTGTTTGTGCAGGACCAGAAATTGATTATTGCTTAATTGATTCAAATAAGGGCAAATTATTATGTGCTGAGGCTTTATTAAACGCTTTGAAGGAGTCATTAGGCCTTGAAAATATTAATGTTTTAAAACGCTATAAAGGAAATGAGCTTTTAAATATTAAGTACAAACATCCATTATATGATGATCGTTTTGGCATTTCGATTAATGCTGATTATGTTACTACAACTGATGGTACAGGGTTTGTACATATCGCTCCTGGATATGGAGAAGAAGACTATGAGGCAGGTAAAAAATATGGCCTACCTATGCTAGTATATGTAGATGATAAGGGTATTCAAATGCCTCAAACTGGCAAATATGCTGGTATGTTCTATGAAAAATCAGAAGATCCAATTATCGAAGATTTAAAGGAAAAAGGTTTATTATTAAAGCTTCAACCTATTACTCATAGCTATCCACATGATTGGCGTACTAAAAAGCCTGTTATTTTTAGAGCTACACCTCAATGGTTCGCATCTATTGATCCAATTAAGAATGAAATTTTAGAGCAAATTCATAAGGTTAAATGGAATCCAACATGGGGTGATACACGTATTTCAAATATGATTCGTGATCGTCATGATTGGTGTATTTCAAGACAAAGAGCATGGGGTGTTCCTATTCCAGTATTTTATTGTGAGGATGGAGAGTCTATTCTTGATCCGGTAGTAATTGAACATGTTGCTCAAATTTTTGATGAATTTGGTTCAAATGAATGGTTTAAGCGTGAAGCTAAGGATTTATTACCAGAAGGTTATTCAAATCCTCATTCTCCAAATGGTATTTTCAAAAAAGAAATGGATATCATGGATGTATGGTTTGATTCAGGTTCAAGTCATAAGCTTCTTGAAAGAAGAGGTTTAAAGTATCCAGCTGATTTATATCTTGAAGGCTCAGATCAATACCGTGGATGGTTTAATTCATCAATTATTACGGGTGTTGCAACAACCGGTGTTGCTCCATATAAGGCTGTTTTATCACATGGATTCACTCTTGATGGTGAAGGCAGAAAGATGTCAAAATCTTTAGGTAATACAGTTGATCCGATTAAGGTATGTAATGAAAATGGTGCCGATATTTTACGTCTTTGGGTTTCATCTGTTGATTTTAAATCTGATTTCGTTATGTCAAAGGAGCTAATTAAGCAAGTTTCTGATTCTTATCGTAAGATTCGTAATACTATTAAGTTTATGCTTGCTAATCTTGAAGGCTTTAATCCGGATGAGGCTGTTTCATTAGACGAAATGCCAAATGTTGATAAATATATGATGATTAAACTTAATGGTTTGGTTAAGAGCCTTCATGAGGCTTATGATGCATTTGATTTTAATGCTGTTTATAAGTCTTTAAATACTTTTATTGCTAATGATTTAAGTGCATTCTATCTTGATTTTGTTAAGGATATTTTATATATTGAGCCTGCATCATCCATTACAAGAAGAAGTGTACAAACAGTATTATATAATGCTGCTAAGATTTTAATTACAATGACAAGCCCAATTATTCCTCATACTGCGTCAGAAGCATATGAGTTCTTACCTGGAAAGAAAGAAATTGATGTATATCTTGAGGATATGCCTAAGGTTTGTGATTATTCTAAGTATACATCTTTAGAGGCTGATTTTGATGAATTTATGACTTATCGTCAAGAAATTTTAAAGGCTTTAGAAGAAGCACGTGCAAGTAAAGTAATTGGTAAGTCATTTGCCGCAAAATTAACTTTAACATTAGATGAACACGCTAGTGATTTATTTAAACGTTTGAATGCTAATATTGCACAAATTTTAATTGTTTCTCAATATGAAGAGGTTAAGGGCGATAGCTTTAAGGCTACTGTAGAAGCTGCTCAAGGTCATGTTTGTTCAAGATGTTGGGCAACTGTACCTGAAGTTTTAGATGATGAGCTTTGTCCAAGATGTCATAATATTGTTTTAAGTTTCTATGCAAATCCTCGTATGTAATGATGATGGTGTATCATCACCTATCCTTGAGGCTTTAGCTTTAATGCTAAAGCCTTATGGTGAGGTAATGGTTATTGCACCTTCTTTTAATCAAAGTGCTAAATCGCATTCAATTAATATTGAAGAACATAATGCATTTGAACTTACTTTTTATAAGGAAGTAGAAGGTATAAAATTTTATCAACAACCATATACTCCCGTTCAATCAGTACTTTTTTGCTTAAAATTTACTAATTTTAAACCAGATTTAATTGTTTCAGGGATTAATAAAGGTTATAATTTAGGAATTGATACTTTTTATTCAGGCACAGTAGCTGTTGCAAGAGAGGCTTGTTTAAAAAGTATATATTCGTTAGCTTTTTCAGTCGCTTATGATTACGAAGCAAATGATTTAATATTTGTAAGAAAAATGCTTGATACTATAATGAAATTTAAATTATATAGTAAGAATTATAGTCTTAATATTAATATTCCCAAAAATATAAAAGAATTTAATTTCGAATTTTGTCCTATAGACTCTGTTTTTGAAAAATGTAAGACGGATATTAGTATAATTAATGAAGGAAAAATAAGTGTTTCCCCTTTAACCGTAAAAATGACTGACTACTCCGCTCTTTTAGATATGAAGAAGATTTTTGACATTTAGTGTCAAAAATGATAAAATCAACATTGGAAGTGATAAAATGAAATTTCGTTACTATTTTTTTAAAGAAGGAACCCGTGTTTACGATAAAGCCGAGTTATTAACTTATTTAGAAGCTCAGCCTTATATGAGATTACTTCAAGAGGGTGCAATCAAGGTAGCTAAATATCATAATACAGTAATTAATATGGACGCAGATTTCATTTTTAATACAAAATCAATTGTATCAAATATTCAAAGACTTGATCCTAAATATTTAGATTTGAATATTTATGTTGAGTTTGATGTTTTAAACAATACATATAAGGTTTCAAAAATAGTTGATATGATTGAAGTGATTTGTAAAAGATTTGGTTTTTCTGTTTATAATGAGTATTTTGAAGATGTTTCTCCTTTTAAAAGATCACTTTTAATTAATGCTTTTGAGCTTGTAAAGGTTGGATATAAGAAAAAATATGAAGAGGAGTTTATGAATTATTCTCGTCTTGATAAGGAATCTCTTGCAAGTATTTACTCATTCTTGGAGATAAAAGATCAAATTCAAAATCTTGATGGATATGATTTTTTAAATTATGTTTTCTTTAAAGAAAATGAATCACGTCGTGTTTATGTCGGTGTAGATATGGACTTAAAAAAACCATTTGTTATTCCACCATGCGTAAAGCTTGTAAGAATTGATACTGGTACTAGTAGAATAATTGTATCCTATGAAGATTTAAAAAAGAAAATAGATAAATATTTAGGTCTTGTTGATGCGAGACTATATGATGTTTTAATGGTTGATGAAAAGAGCTTTAAAAAGGCTCGTAAGATCATTTTAAAAACTAAATTTGATGAGGTAAAGGTAGCGCTTAAGGAGGTACCTTTTGCGCAAGTCCTTGACTTATAAACTAAAGAAAGAAGAGGAATATATATGAAAGATAGTAAGTACATTGATCACACATTATTAAAGGCAACAGCTACACGTGAGCAAATTGCCAATCTATGTGCCGAAGCAAACAAATATGATTTTAAGAGTGTTTGTGTAAATCCATATTGGGTATCTTTTGCTCATGAATTATTAAGTGGTAGCGATGTTTTAGTTTGTACTGTAATAGGATTCCCACTTGGTGCAAATACTAAAGATGTAAAGGCTTATGAAACAACAAGAGCAATTGCCGATGGTGCTGATGAGGTCGATATGGTAATTAATGTTGGTGAGGCTAAAGCTCATAATTGGAATTATGTTTATGAAGACATTAAGGCTGTTGTAGATGCTGCAAATGGTGTTACGACAAAGGTTATTATTGAAACATGTTATTTAACTGATGAAGAAAAGGTAGAAGCTTGTAAGTGTGCTAAGCGTGCTGGGGCTGATTTTGTTAAGACTTCAACTGGCTTTGGTACTGGTGGAGCTACTGCTTGTGATGTTAAGCTTATGCGTGAAACTGTAGGTCCAGATATGGGCGTGAAGGCATCAGGTGGGGTTCATAATAAGGCTGAATTTGATGAAATGATTAAAGCTGGCGCTTCAAGAATTGGGGCATCATGCGGCGTACAAATTGTAGAAGGAGGTTCATCTAATGAGCAATACTAATATTCCAACTCCTCATATTGAATGTAGGGATGAAAATTTAATTGCAAAAACAGTTTTACTTCCAGGAGATCCTCTTCGTGCGAAGTTTATTGCAGATAATTTTTTAACAGATGTTGTTAAATTTAATGGTGTAAGAAATATGTTTGGCTATACAGGAAAATATAATGGAAAGCTTATTTCTGTTATGGGTTCTGGTATGGGTATGGCATCTTTAGGTATTTATGCTTATGAACTTTATTCATTCTATGGCGTTGAAAATATTGTCAGAATTGGCTCAGCTGGTGCGTATTCAAAGGATTTAGCTGTATATGATACTGTTTTAATTAAGGATGCTTGGAGTGAATCGACATTTGCTAAGGTTGCATTTGGTTATGAAGAAGATGTACTGTCATCTAATGATGAATTAAATAAGTATTTACACTCACAAGCTAAGAAGCTTGGCATTGAGTTAAAAGAGGGTCGTGCCCATTCATCCGATGTTTTCTATCATCCAAATCCAAATTTTAGTTGGCAATCTGTAAGAGATGAGCATGGTTGCGGTGCCGTTGAAATGGAGTCTTTTGCATTGTTTGCAACTGCAAAATATCTTAATAAACGTGCTACATGCCTACTTACAATTTCTGATTCATTTATTACCCATGAGGTTACAACTGCAGAAGAACGTCAAAATTCATTCACAAATATGATGAAGATTGCACTTTCTTTAGCTGATTTCTAATGCTTGCCCTTTTTAGGGCATTTTTTAAAGAAAGGACTGGTGAATATTATGGCAGAATTAAAGTCTGAAGAAGAAAGAGATTATGAAGCTGAAATCGAAAAAATCATTGATAGTAATATTTCTGATGATGAAAAGCGTAAGCAGCTAGATGATTATCATGAAAGTGATATTGCTAATGTCGTTGAAAAACTTACTAAGGATGAACGTATTAAACTTTATAAGATTTTAGGTAATGAAAAAACAGCTGAGGTTTTCTCTTATTTAGAGGATGTCGATGATTATGTTGACGAACTTGATTATGATAAGGCTGCTGATATCATTCAGGAGATGGATGCCGACGATGCGGTCGATGTTCTTGATGAGCTTGATGATAAGGATAAAATTAAAATCATTGATTTAATGGACAATGATACTAAGGATGATATTCACCTGATTGAATCATACGATGATGATATGATTGGTTCTAAAATGACTACCAATTATATATCTATTTCTTATGGCTCAACCGTAAAACAAGCAATGAGAATGCTTATTCAAGAGGCTGCAGATAACGATAATGTTTCAACAATTTATGTAATAAAAGAAAATAATGTATTTTATGGCTCAATTGATTTACGTGATTTAATTATTGCAAGAGAAGATACAAATCTTGATGATATAATAAAAACATCTTATCCCACTCTTGTTACAACAACACTTGTAAGTGATTGCTTACATGAAATTAAGGAATATGGACTTGATTCAATTCCCGTATTAAACAATAATCATCAGCTTGTTGGAGTTATTACGGCTGATGATATTACTGAATCTGTTGGTGAAGAATTGCAAGATGATTATGCTAAACTCGGAGGTTTAACAGAAAATGATGATCTTGATGAATCAACTTTTTCATCAATAAAGAAAAGACTTCCTTGGTTAATTGCACTAATGTTTTTAGGACTTGTTGTATCGATGATGCTTTCAACGTTTGAAACCGTTATTGCTGTTTTACCAGCCATTGTATTTTTCCAATCAATGGTTTTAGATATGGCTGGAAATGTTGGTACGCAGTCGCTTGCGGTTACAATTCGTGTCATATCTGATCAAGAGGATGAACATGTTTATGGGAAAACAATTTTAAAGGAGCTTCGTGTTGGTTTTTTAAATGGTCTAATTTTAGGTGTTGTTTCCTTTATTTTTGTCTTTGCTTTTTTATGTATTCGTAAGCAGCCAATTGTAGAGGGTGATCCTTTTATGGTTTATGAATGCTTAAAAGCAGCGGGTATTGTTGGTATTTCCCTTTTAGTTGCTATGACTGCGTCAAGTATTGTTGGTTCTTTTGTACCAATTTTACTTACTAAAATTCATGTAGATCCAGCTGTTGCATCAGGACCATTTATTACTACCTTAAATGATCTTTTAGCAATTGCAATTTATTATGGACTAGCTTGGCTATTGTTTTTAGTTTTATAAAAATTAATTCATTTCCTTTGGGAGATGAATTTTTTTTAATCTTAATGCATACATTTTTATTGGTGAGAAAGTGCAAAAAAAGGATAAGCTTTATTGGTTTTATGATGAACTTATGATTGAAAATTACATCAAAATAAAAGAAGTTTTAAATAATTCAATTGAACTTGAGCACTTTTTAATAACCGGGACTAAACTTCAAATTAGTAAGATGGATGGTTATTTGCTTGTAATTAAAGGACAAATTATGATGGTAAGGAGAAAAAATGATGAACATTTATAGCATTAAGATGAAGAAGAGTTTGTTTTTTAAGTATAGTGAAAAAATTGTAGCTTCAAGCGTAAAGGTTTTAGATAACTTTGTATATTTTAAAACGGATGGGATTACCAAAAAATATTTAGATGAAAATAAAATAAATTATACTTTATCGGAAAATGAAATCACAAAAATTAAAAAAAGAATCCTCCAAAATCTTATTTTAATTTTATCATGCTTAATATTTGTTTTAGTTTTATACATTAATACCATGCGTGTAAGTAATATTTGTTTTAATGGCGAGTACATTATTAATAATCAAATTGAAGAAAAAATAAAAAAAGAATATACGCATTTTATGTTCTGGAATTTTATTAGTATTGATTTTGAGGAATTATCAAAAAATCTTCGTATTAGCTTTTCAGATTATGAGTGGATTAGTGCTTATAAGGATGGAGCTACTATTTATGTTATTATTAATAATAATGAACAAACAGCTAAAGTTGAACAATATGGTAATATTGTAGCTAAAAAAGACGCTATTATAAAAAAATTTATAGTTTATAATGGAAAGTCTAATGTTTGTGAAAATCAATACGTAAAAAAAGGTGATGTTTTAATTTCGGGACAAGTTAGTGAATCATTTGTTGAAGCACGCGGAGCTGTATTTGGAATAACCTATGAAGAAAAAGAAATATCTATTGATAAAAGTATCACAGAGCTTAAAGAAACTGGTAATTCATATAATTATAATTTATTTTCAATATTTAATAATAATTTTTCTCTTGGAAAGAAAAATAAATTTGAATCATATAACACTAAAAAAACTTTGAAATTTAATTTATTTAATTTTTTTAAAATATATAAAATTGAAGAACTTGAATTATGTGATATAATAAAAGAGTATACATTTGACACGGCACGTGATTATGCAATAGCACAAATCATAGATGATTTTAATTTAAATCGTCATTATGAGGCAGAAAGTCTTGAAAGAATTGAGTTATTAAATCATAAGGAAGATAGTAGCATGTATACATTTAAATTTTTATTAAAGAAAGTGGAATCAATAGGTGTATTCCAAAGGTACTGATATTTATGAAATTAAGCATTAATTTAAAAGATATTGAAACAATTAAAGCCATTAGTGGCGTAGGTAATCAGAATATTAAATTAATTGAAGAATTATATAATATTAAGCTGGAGCTTTTGCTTGATGGTATTATGTATAATAGTGATAGCAAGCTAATACAAGATAAGCTTGATAAAATGTTTAATATCTTTTTATTTATGCTTGAAAACCAATATTCAATTTCTAGTAGAGATATAATTTATATTAAAAATTTACTTGATGAGGATAAGGCAGATTTATGCTTTTCATTATATAAGAAAAAAGAAATGCTAGAAAGAAATTTTTTAGGTAAAGCGATTTATCCTAAAACACTTAAGCAAAGAGAATATATTAATGCTCTTGAGAGTCATGATATTGTTTTTGGAGTTGGTCCTGCTGGTACAGGTAAAACCTATTTAGCAGTTGTATATGCTGTATCGTTGTTAAAAAAAGGAATTATTAAACATCTTATATTAACAAGACCAGCTGTAGAAGCAGGTGAATCTTTAGGCTTTTTACCAGGTGATTTAAAGGAAAAGATTGATCCATATTTAAGACCACTTTATGATGCCCTTTATGATACATTAGGTCTTGAGACAACTACTTCTTATATTGAAAGAGGTATAATTGAAATTGCTCCTCTTGCCTATATGCGTGGAAGAACGCTTGAAAATGCTTATGCAATTTTAGATGAAGCACAAAATACAACACAAATGCAAATGAAAATGTTTTTAACACGTCTTGGCTTTAACTCTAAAATGGTTATAACAGGTGATATTTCGCAAATTGATTTACCTCAAGGAAAAAAATCGGGTCTCATTGAAGCGTGTTATTTGTTTAATGATGTAAAGCAAATTAGTATTGTTAAATTTGAAAAGTTGGATGTGGTTCGTCACCCTCTTGTTCAAATCATTATTGATAAATATGATAGTAAGGAAGTGAAGTAATACCTAAAGGGTATTATTATATGTTTAATACAGTTTTTATAATTCTTGAAATTGTTGGTACAATTGCTTTTGCAATATCAGGAGCTATGACAGCAATTAATAGACGTTTAGATGCTTTAGGCGTCATTATATTAGGGGTTGTAACAGCTTGTGGTGGAGGACTTTTAAGAGATATAATGCTTGGCGTTTTTCCTCAAAGTTTGTTTATTGATTCCCTTTATGTAATTATTTCTGCTTCAACAAGCTTACTGCTTTTTATTGTATTTTACATTATTAAGGATGATTCATTAACAGAAAAAAAGTGGTATAATGATCTTCTTACAATAACTGATGCAATAGGTCTTGGTGCTTTTGTTGTTGTTGGAGCTGATGTTACTATTTCAAAGATGGCAGAAGGGCTTAATGGAAATGGTTTTTTAATTGTTTTTATGGCAACAATTACAGCCGTTGGTGGTGGAATGCTTAGAGATATTTTTGCGGCAAAGGTTCCTAATATTTTTTGTAAACATATCTATGCAGTTCCAACTATTATTGGTGCCATTATTTACTATATATTGTATAAAGTAGGATGTAATCCCTACGTAAATATTTTTTTAGTCACATTCTTTATTATTGCTATAAGACTTTTAGCATATCATTATCGTTGGAAACTTCCAATAGTTCATTTTAAAAATCATGAATAATTGTGATACTTTTTCTAGACAATTTTTCTTTAATTAAATAAAATGAAGATATCTTTTGAAAGGAAGTTATACTTATGAATTTTAAAGTTGAATTACCAAAATTAATTGATGTTGATTATGTATTAGAAGATTATGGGCATGTTTCTAATAATCCCAAAGAAAATGGCGTTTTAATTCAATCGCTTATTGATAAATGTTCTTTAAATGGTGGCGGAAGAATTGTTCTTCCGGCAAAATATATTTCATCTTCACCAATCATTTTAAAGGATAATGTTAATTTATATTTACCATTAAATTGTTATTTGTTTTTCCCAAAGAAAAAAGAGTTTTATCAAGTAAAAATGGCTAATTGGGAAGGCATAGAATGTATGAGATGTAATAGCCCAATTAGTGCATATAAGGTATCTAATATTGCTATTACAGGACGTGGAACAATAGACGGCGATGGTTTTTCTTGGAGACCACTTAAACAGTTTAAGGTTCCTCAAAAATTCTTTGATAAATGCCTTCAAAAATCACCCTATGTTATTGAAGGAAAAGAGTGTTTGATTTGGTTTCCATCTAAATCAAGTTATGAGGGATGTCTTTTAACTGAGGCTAAAATGGATTTAAATTTAGCTCAAGAATATTATGATTTTTTTAGACCTGTTTTAATTTCTATTGTTGAGTGTGATCATATTCTTATTGAAGGAATTATATCATCTAATAGTCCTGCATGGAATATTCATCCTTTATTTTGCTCACATTTAACTATGAATAATATCATTGTTAAAAATGAATATTCTGCTCAAAATGGCGATGGTGTTGATGTTGAATCATGTACAAATGTTGAAATTAAAAATTCAACTTTTGAGGTTGGTGATGATGGTATCTGCATTAAGGCTGGAAAAAATAAGAAGGCACGAATGATTAAACGCCCAACTAAAAATGTATATATCCATGATTGTATGGTATATCATGCCCATGGTGGTATTGTAATAGGTTCGGAAATGAGTAGAGGAATTGAAAATTTATGGTGTACAAATTCAACATTTGTTGGTACTGATATTGGAATTCGTTTTAAATCTGCGATAGGACGTGGCGGAGTTGTATCTGATATTCATATTGAAAATATTAATATGGTAGATATTTTAAATGAGGCCATGATATTTAATATGGATTATTCATTGTTTAAAATGGAGCATGAAACAACTGATGATGTTGTTACAACAGACCCATCAGATATTCCATATTTTAGAGATATCTATATTAATAATGTTTATTGCTCATCATCAAAGACTGCTCTTAAGGTTGTTGGAATAAATGATAAAACAATTGATAAAATTTATATTAAGGATTCTTATATAAATTCTTTAAATACTTATACTTTGAAAAAATGTGGTAAAGTTCATTGTGAAAATGTAACATTTAATATTAATGGTAAAGAAGAATTTATAGAAAATAAAGATTTATCACTTGATATTTAAAATAATAGATTTATAATTATTTTAGGAGGAATTTTAATTATGTTAGATCAAAATTGTGCATATTGTATGAAAGGTGACTTAGTCGCTAAATTTGGATATTTTTGTTGTGAAATGGAATCTTCAAATGTTTATATTTTTAAGGAGCAATCACACCCAGGCCGTGTAATTGTTGCTCATAAGAAGCATGTATCAGAAATAATTGAATTAACAGATGAGGAAAGAAATCAATTCTTTAAAGATATTAATACTGTTTCAAATGCTATTCATAAGGTATTCAATCCTGATAAGGTTAATTATGGAGCATATGGTGATACTGGTCATCATCTTCATTTCCATTTAGTTCCTAAGTACAAGGATGATTTTGAATGGAATGGCGTTTTCCTTATGAATCCAGGTCTTAAGATTGCATCTGATGCCGAATGCGAGGAAATTGCTAAGAAGTTAAGAGCAGCTATGAATAAGTAAGAGAATGTTGAAAAACATTCTTTTTTTAATGCTAAAAATAATTTGTGATATTACATTGATATAATTTACAAGAGGTAAAAACATGACAAAAGAAAGTGCAAATAAAATATAAAAAAATTAGGCGAAATAGAATATAAAAAAATAAATCAATAACAAATAATGTAGAAAAATCATTTAAAAATTTTTTTATACCTGGTGCTATATACAAGAATAATGAGTCATTAAATGCTTAGAATGATATCTAACATCAAAAAAATGATTATAAAATGGTGGATACTAGTTATTTATATTGGCTTTAAATGGCAATTTTTTGATTATTTAGGATATCTTTTTATTAATTATAGGAATTATTTCTTTTAATTTTATTTATTTTATGTTATTATAAGAATGTTGTATTAACGATTATATTATAAATAGATAAGGAGGAAGTGTATAATTACTTTTTAATTATGCACAAAATTATGAGTAAAATAAATATTTTTAGTTTAGGTGGACTGCAGGAAAATGGAAAAAATTTATATGTTGTTGAGGTAGATGATAAACTTTTTATTCTTGATGCCGGTTTAAAATACCCTACATCAGAGCTTTATGGTGTTGATAATATTATTCCCGATACAACCTATTTGGTTGAAAATAAAGACCGTATTGTTGGTATTTTTTTAACCCATGGTCATGATGATCATATTGGCTCAGTTGGTCATTTACTTGAAGAAATTGAGACTAAGGTATATGGATCACGCTTTACATTAGCACTTGTAAGAGATGGACTTAAGCCAAATCTTAATAAGGATGAAAATTTTGTTGAAGTTAAGGATTCAACAGAAATTACTTTTGGAGATTATAAAATCAGATTTTATGAGGTAGCTCATAATATTCCTGATTCATTAGGAATCATTATAAATACACCAGATGGAAATATCATTTATACGGGTAATTTTACATTTGATCAAAATGCCCATCAAACTGATTTTACATCTATGTATGAATCTTTAGTAAAAGCTTCAAGAGAAGGAGTACTTGCTTTGCTACCAGAAACACTTGGTGCTTTAAATGAGGGCGGACGAGGAACTATTTTAGAATTTAAGCAACGAATTGAAAATATGTTTGTTTCAGCTGATGGAAGAATTATTGTTTCACTATTTTCAAATGATCTTCAGCGAATTCAGATGATTGTAGATATTTCAATTTCTTTTGGTAGAAGAGTTGCGATTCTTGGAAGAAAAACGCAAAAAATTGTTAATCTAGCAATTAATATGGGGTATTTGAATATTCCAGAAGATAAGATGGTTAATTTAAAGTTTATTGATGATACTAGGAAAAATAATGACAAAGATCTTGTTGTAATTGTAACTGGAGAAAGACATGAACCATATTTTATGCTTCAAAGAATGTCTAAGCATATTGATAGATTAGTTCACATAGAAGCAACCGATACGGTTATTGTTTTAACTAATCCCTACCCTGGTACAGAAAAGATGGCTGCTCGTACACTTGATATGCTATATCGTGTTACTACAAATGTTAGAAATCTTAAATCTAATCTTTTAATTGAGTCACATGCTGATCGTGAAGAGCTTAAGCAAATGATTAATTTGCTTCATCCAAAGTATGTAATTCCAGTGATTGGTGAATATCGTCACCAATATGCAATGATTCAAATTGCTCGTTGTGTTGGCTTTAATTTAGATAATTTAAAGATTTTAGATAACGGTGATGTACTATCAATTTTAAATGGTGAATATGTTGGGATTACTGATAGTGTTCCTGTTGGTGAAATAATGATTGACGGTGATGCTGTAGGCGATGTTGGTGATGTCGTTATGCGTGATCGTGAGCTTTTAGGTGAGGATGGAGTTTTACTTGTTTGTTGTAATATTAATCCACGTACTAAAAAGCTTTTAACTCCTGTTGAAATAGTTTCAAAAGGATTTACATATCTTAAGGAAAATGAGTCATTTAAGGATGAAATTATCAAGCTATTTAATAAAGTGGCGGATAAATATTTACATGAACGTTTTGTTAATTGGTCTGATTTTAAAAATGACCTTAAGAATGATTTATCAAGACTTGTATATAAAACAAGTAAAGCTAATCCAATTATAATTCCTGTTTTAATTTCTACTGACCCTGATTATAAAAAGCCTGAAAAAGCTAAAGAAGAAGTATTATCAGATGATACATCTTTATAAATAATAGAACCTCTAGTTTTTTTGCTAGAGGTTTTATCATACTTTTTTAATTAATTTAACATCAAGGAAACATTTTTATTAAGAAGGTTTTAAGTTTATTTTTAACACCATTTAGCTAAAAATACCATTTTAAACATGTTTTAGAGAAAAAGTGGTAAAAAAACATGATTGAGTAATACTTTTATTATTAATTATTGAAAATGTAAAACTTTATAAATATTTGACAAAATTTGTCATTAATGATAATATCAAATTATAAAATATTTTATACTATTTTTAGTCGATTTGGAGGATATATGAAATCTTAAATATTAATTTTAATAAATTTATTAATTAAATTGAAGGCCAAAAAGCCTTTTTATTTTGGAAATAAAGAATTTGAATTAATTATTCTAATTTGGTATAATAAAATGAATGATTATTAAGAAAATAAGAAAGTGAGGCATGTCTTTAAAGACAACTTATTATGTATTCAGATAAATTAATTAATAGAATTTTTGGTCAATTACCTCATGATATGGCATATTATGAAAAAATCTACCCTAAACGTAAGGAAAACATGGTTGTGCGCTTTGCACCAAGTCCAACGGGTTTTTTACATACAGGTTCTTTATATACTGCATTAATAAATTATAAGCTTGCTTATGATAATAAAGGTGTTTTTTATTTACGCATTGAAGATACTGATACTAAAAGAACAGTTGAAGGCTCCCTTGAAACATTAAAGGAACAATTAAATTATTTTGGAATCGAATATAATAATGATCCTACCTATGCACCATATATGCAAAGTCAAAGAAAGGATATTTATAATGCCTGCTTAGCGCATATGCTAAAAGAAGGCTTAGCATACCCTTGTTTTTTAACTGAAGAGGAAATAAAAAGTATTAGAAATGAACAAGAAGCTAGCGGAAATAGAACCGGTATTTATGGTAGTTATGCTAAATATCGTGATATTAAAGAGGAGGATGCTATTAAGCTTATAGATGAAGGTCATCCCTATGTTATTAGATTAAAATCAAATGGAGATTTTAATAAGCGTTTTAAAATCGTTGATCTATTACATGGAGAGTTGTCTCTTCCTGAAAATGATTTTGATATTGTAATTTACAAAAATGATAAGCTTCCAACATATCATTTTGCTCACGCGGTAGACGACCATTTTATGGGTACGACTCATGTTATTCGTGGTGAGGAATGGATAACATCACTACCTATTCATTATGAATTATTTAATACACTTGGTTTTGAACTTCCTTATTATTTACATCTTGATTCAATTATGAAACAAGAAAATGGTAATAAACGTAAACTTTCAAAGCGTAAAGACCCTGAAGCATCTGTTTCTTATTTGGTTGAGCTTGGCTATCCTAAAGAAGCTATTGTAAATTATTTATTATGCTTGGCAAATTCAAATTATGAGGAATATTTTATGTCTTCTAAAAATAATGATACTCATAATTTCAAACTTACAATTGAAAAAATGAGTAAAACAGGTGCTTTATTTGATATTGCTAAAATGTCAAGCATATCTAAAGAGACTATTTCATTTATGAATATTGATGATCTTGTTAAACGTATTGAGGATTGGTCAAAGAAATATAACAATGATCTATATAAGCTTATTGTCTGTGATAGATCTAAATTCAAGGCCATTATGTCAATCGGAAGAAGCAGTGAAAATCCTCGTAAGGAATATGAAAGATTTGATCAAATTTTTGATAAGGTTAAATTCTTCTATAATGAATATTTTGATTCAATGGAATTTTTGATGCCTTATGATGAAAAATTAGTATCGAAGGTTAAGGAAGCTTTCTTAACTATATCATTTAAAGAGCCGGAGGATATATGGACGCTTAAACTTAAAGAGCTTTCTTCATCTCTTGGCTTTGCTAAAAATAAAAAGGAAAAGCTTGAACTTAATTTAGACTATATGTTTGGTGATTTTATGAAAATAATCCGTATTTTATTGGTAAAAAGTGATAACTCACCATCTTTGTATGAAATTTTAAATATTTTAGGAGATAATGAGGTAAGAAGGAGACTAGCATAATGTATAGCTATATAAAAGGAATTATAAAAAAAATAACCCCTAAATACATTGTTCTTGAAAACAATGCTATAGGATACCAAATTATAACAGCTAATCCTTATAGTTTTTCTTTAAATGAAGAGCTTACTGTTTTTGTTTATCAATATGTCAAAGAAGATATTTTAGATTTATATGGCTTTAAAACGGAAGAAGAGAAGGAATTATTTTTAAAGCTTATTTCGGTTAATGGTATTGGACCTAAAAGTGCTCTTTCAATATTGGCTAGTGCAACTGTAAATGAAATATGTCAAGCAATTGAAGCTAGAAATGATGCGTATTTGAAGAAATTTCCTGGTATTGGACCTAAGGCTTCCTTGCAAATTATTCTTGATTTGAAGGGAAAAGTTTCATTTGAACAAAATGATACACCTACAAATGATCCTAAATCTGACACTTTAATTGAAGCTTTATGCTCACTTGGATATTCTAAAAAAGACGCTACTAAAGCAGTTGGTAAGCTTGATTTAACTAAAGATGAGGGTATTTTAATTAAAGAGGCATTAAAAATATTAACAAATTAATTTAGATAATTGATTATGAGGTGATTTTTTTGGAGGAAAGAGTTGTTGATTCAAAGTTACTTGAATCTGATGAAAGTGAATTAAGTCTTCGTCCTTCGAAGCTTGTAGAATATATTGGCCAGGCTAATGCAAAGGAAATGCTTGATGTATATATTAAGGCTGCTCTTAAAAGAGATGAATCATTAGATCATGTCCTGCTTTATGGTCCACCTGGTCTTGGAAAAACGACATTGGCTGAAATTATTGCTAACGAATTAGGCGTTAACATTAAAACGGTTTCAGGTCCAGCAATTGAAAAAAGTGGTGATTTAGCTTCTATCTTAACATCCCTTAATGAAGGTGATGTATTGTTTATTGATGAAATTCATCGTCTTCCTTCATTTGTTGAGGAAATACTTTATAGTGCTATGGAGGACTATTATCTTGATATTGTTGTTGGAAAAGATAATTCAACAAGATCAATCAGGGTCGATTTACCACCATTTACCTTAGTTGGAGCGACTACTAGGTATGGTGATCTTTCGGCACCATTACGTGATCGCTTTGGTGTTGTTTTAAGACTTAATTATTATTCAACCGATGAATTGTTTAAGATTATTACCAGAACTGCTAAGGTTTATAATTCTAATATTACTGATGAAGCAGCAACCGAACTTGCACTAAGAAGTAGAGGTACGCCTCGTATTGCTAATCGTCTTTTTCGTCGTGTAAGAGATTTTGCTATGGTTATGCACGATGGTAATATTGATCTTGAAATTACAAGATATGCCCTTGATAAGCTTATGATTGATAAGACAGGTCTAGATCAAACGGATATAAAGTATTTAGGCTGTATTATTGATCATTTTAAGGGTGGTCCGGTTGGACTTGAATCAATTGCGGCCTCTATTGGTGAGGTTTGTGGAACAATTGAGGATGTATATGAACCTTATTTATTACAAGAGGGGTATATTAATCGTACACCTCGTGGAAGAATTGCAACTAAAAAAGCATATGATTTATTAAAAAGGCCTTACCTTAAAGGTTTATTTTAAAGGAGTAAATTATGAATACAGAAGAATTTGATTATTATTTACCAGAAGAGTTAATTGCTCAAACACCTCTTAAAGACCGTAGTGCTTCAAGACTAATGGTCCTTGATCGTAAAACTGGCCAAATTGAGCATCGTATTTTTAAAGATATTGTTAATTATTTAGATGAAAATGATGTTTTAGTATTAAATGATACTAAGGTTATTCCTGCTCGATTATTTGGCGTTAAAGAAGATACAAAGGCTCATATTGAACTTTTAATGCTAAAGGAAATGGGTGATGATGTTTGGCAAACATTATGTAAGCCAGCAAGAAGAGTAAGGGTCGGTACTATTGTAACATTTGGTGATGGACTTCTTAAAGCAGAGTGTATTAAGGAGGAAGAGGACGGAATTCGTTATTTTAAAATGATTTATGAAGGGATTTTCTTAGAAATTCTTGATAAGCTCGGGGAAATGCCACTTCCACCTTATATACATGAGCATCTTGAAGATAAGGATCGTTATCAAACTGTTTATGCTAAAAATCCTGGTTCAGCTGCGGCTCCTACGGCGGGACTTCATTTTACTAAAGAAATTCTAGACGCTTTAAAAGCCAAGGGTGTTACTATTTGTTATATAACACTACATGTTGGTCTTGGTACTTTCCGCCCTGTCAGTGTTACGGATGTAACTAAGCATAAGATGCATTCTGAGTTTTATCATATATCACAAGAGGTTGCTGATATTTTAAATAATGCTAAGAAAGGTGGAAAGCGAATTGTATCGGTTGGTACAACATCAACAAGAACTTTAGAGTCAGCCTACGATAATGGCTTTAAGGAAACTAGTGGTTGGACAGATATTTTTATTTATCCAGGCTATGAGTTTAAGGCAATTGATGCTCAAATTACAAATTTCCATTTACCAAAGTCAACCTTAATAATGCTTGTATCAGCCTTTGCAGGAAAAGAAAATATTATGAATGCCTATAATGAAGCAGTAAAGGAAAAATATCGATTCTTTAGCTTTGGCGATTCAATGTTTATTAAATAAAGGAGAATTTATGAAAAAATATAATGAATTTTTAAATGAAACAAACCCTCAAATTAAAATTGTAATGGAAAATAATAAAGAAATGATTTTAGAGCTATTTCCAGAATGTGCGCCTATTACAGTAGCTAATATGCTAATGCTTATTGAAAAGAAATTCTATAACTCTTTAATTTTTCATCGCGTGATAAAGGATTTTATGATTCAAGGCGGAGACCCTACAGGCACTGGTATGGGTGGTAGTGACGAAAATATTAAAGGTGAGTTTAGAGCTAATGGCGTTAAAAATGACCTATCCCATTCAAGAGGGGTTATATCAATGGCTCGTACTAATGCTCCTAATAGTGCGTCATCTCAATTTTTCATTTGTCACGCAGATGCACCTCATTTAGATGGAATGTATGCTGGTTTTGGGGTCTTAATTTCAGGTTTTGATACACTTGATGAAATTGCCAACCAACAAACAGATTATATGGACAAGCCAATTGAAAATCAAACCATTAAAGAAATTGTAAGAGTAAGATAATATGAAGCTTAAAGGAAAAAATGTATCTATTCATGATACCTTAAAAGAACATAATCTTAAAGGTGATTGTATAATGGGAGATTTTTTAAATGCTGATTTCAATATTTTAAAAATTTCCAGTGAAGAAGTTCATAAGAATGTTCCTAAGCTTTATGCCTATGATGTTAGAGAAAAAAATAATGAAACCGAAGCTATAATAGCTTTTAAAATAATTTCGATGCTTAATGAATATAAGCTTGCAAGCCTTCATTTTATTTCTGATAATGAGGCATCATTGATTGAGGGACTTGAGATATTACTTGAACATCAAATTTTAAAAAATAGTATGCTAAAGATTACAGCATATCCTAAAAGTGAAAAAGAAGTTTTTATTTTAGAACATTTAGGATTTGTAAAAAATAAGCAGGATGGAAATATAATTGAGTATAAAATTACAAAACCAATTTATATGAAAGGAAGATAATATGAGTGCAATAAGCTATGAGTTAAAGCATGTTTGTAAGCAAACAGGTGCAAGATATGGTATTTTACATACTCCTCATGGAGATTTTGAAACTCCTATTTTTATGCCCGTTGGTACAAAAGCTACTGTAAAAACGTTAACCCCAGAAGAAATCGAACAAGTCTCAGATGGTTTAATTTTAGGAAATACTTATCATTTGTGGTTACAGCCTGGTGATGAGCTAATTAAACAAGCAGGTGGAATAAGAGGCTTTATGAAATGGGATCACGCCCTTTTAACTGATAGTGGTGGGTTTCAAGTTTTTAGTCTTGCTAAAATAAGAAAAATAACAGAAGAAGGAGTTAATTTTAGACATCATAAATCAGGCGCTCCTCTTTTTATGTCACCTGAGATTTCTATTGGAATTCAAAATAATCTTGGAGCGGATATTATAATGAGCTTTGATGAATGTCCTCCTTTTCATGCTTCAAGAGAATACATGGCAAATAGTGTTGAGCGTACTTTAAGATGGGCTAAGCGAGGCTATGATGCTCACAAGTGTAAGGATAGTCAAGCACTTTTTGGAATTGTTCAGGGTGGTCCCTTTCTAGATATTAGAAAGCATTGCTTAGAAGAACTTGAAAATCTTGATTTTCCAGGATATTCAATTGGTGGTCTTGCCGTTGGAGAATCTAAAAAGGAAATGTATGATGTTCTAAATTTCATGAAGGATATTTTACCAGCTAATAAACCAAGATATTTAATGGGAGTAGGATCTCCCGATGATTTAGTTGTTGGTTCAATGATGGGTGTTGATATGTTCGATTGTGTAGCAGCTACAAGAATTGCTCGTCATGGAACAGCTTTGACGCATAAAGGAAAGCTTCTACTAAAAAATAAGGCTCATTATGCTTCCTTTATTCCTCTTGATGAAAAATGTGACTGTTATGTATGTAAAAAGTATACTAGAAGCTATATTCATCATCTAATTAAGGCTGAAGAAATTTTAGGTATGAGATTATTATCATATCATAATCTATATTTTTTAAAGAGTCTAATGGCAGATATAAGACAGGCAATTAAAGAAGATAGATTAAAGGATTTCCAAGAGGAGTTCTTTAAAGAATTTGGCTACGCACATCTTGAGGATATTATGTCAGGTAAGGTTAATGAGGGAACAATGAAGCTTAAAGATCAAATTAAAATTACGGGTGAGGAATAGAATATGTCTTTACTTGAGGTTTCAAATTTAAGATTTAAGTATACAGATAAGGAATTATATAATAATGCTGAATTCAGAATATTAGATGGTGATCATATTGTAATTGTTGGTCCTAATGGTTGTGGCAAGTCAACCTTTTTAAATATAATTGCTAAAAATATTATTCCTGATAGTGGTAAGGTTGAATGGACACCCCATATTACATTCTCATATTTAGATCAACAGCTAAAGGTCGCACAAGACCTGCCTATTTCAACTTATTTATATGGTGTCTTTGAGCCATTATTTAAAAAAGAAAAGCAAATGAATGATTATTATGAATCACTTGCAACCGCTAAAGAAGAGGATTATGACAAAATAATGAATCGTGCCCAGAGTATTTCTGATGAGCTTGAGCGAGAAAACTTTTATGCGGTTAATTCAACAATTGGTAATATTATTAATGGTCTTGGTATTGCTCAGTATGGATTAGATACTAAGCTTTCCAATTTATCAGGAGGACAAAGAGCTAAAGTATATCTTGCTAAAATGCTACTTGAAAATCATGATGTTCTTTTAATGGACGAGCCCACTAACTTTTTAGACAGAGAGCATATTGAATGGTTAATAAAATATTTAAATGCATATAAGGGCGCGTTTGTTGTTGTATCCCATGATAAGGAATTTGCAAGTCAAATTTGTAATGTTGTGTATGCTCTTGAAAATAAGGTATTAACTCGTTATAAAGGTGATTATGATTTCTATTTAAAGGAAAGGGATCTTCGTAATGAACACTATATGCGTGAATACGAAAATCAACAAAAATTTATTAAACAGACAAAAGATTTTATCGCTGCTCATATCGTAAGAGCTACCTCATCAAGAGCGGCCAAGCAAAGAGTTAAGGTTCTTGATAAGCTCGAAGTATTAGATAAACCACAAGGTGAGATACAAATTAGAATTAATTTCCCTTTTTCACGCAATTTAGGACAAGAAGTTTTAAAACTAACTGATCTTGTAATTGGCTATGATAAGCCATTACTTGAACCATTAAATTTATTAATAAAGCATAATGAAAAGGTTGCGATTTTAGGACATAATGGTGTTGGTAAATCAACTTTGTTAAAAACAATTATGGGAATTTTACCACAAATTGCGGGTGAATATAAATTTAACAATTCCGCTGATATTAATTTCTTCACACAGGAACATGAATTTGCTCCTAATGAAACACCAGTATCATATTTAAGAGAATTTTATCCGCTTAAAACCGATGGCGAGCTAAGAAGTGTTTTAGCACCTTTGGGTATTAAAGGTGATTTGGCACTTAAAAAGCTTAATGAATGCTCAGGTGGTGAGCAAACAAGAGTAAGACTTGCCCTTATGACAATGAAAAAAAGTAATATTTTAATTCTCGATGAGCCTACTAATCATTTAGATAAAACCACTAAAGAAGCTTTATATGAGGCTATAGATGTATTCCCAGGTTCGGTTATACTAGTGAGCCATGAGCGTGATTTTTATGATGGACTTCTTGATTATGAAATTAACTTTGAATAGGAGATATTATGACTGATTTTTTTGAGGTATTAGAAAATAATAAGTTAGCATCAGATGAATTTATAAAGAGGGATGTTACAAAAGAGATAAATAAGCTTTTTGAAAGAAATATGCAAAATGTTAAAGAAATTAGTAAGGACTATACTTATAATAAGTATCGAAAAAAATCAACTGTTTCTTATGTTATTTTAGGAATTGGGGCTATTTTACTTTTGTATTTTTCAAGTCGTATATCAAGTGCAGGCTTTAAAGCTAATCTTCCTTTTTTCATTACAGGACTTTTGTTTACTATCTTAGGTCTTGTTGGTATGTTTTATTATACCTATAAGGCTAATATCGAGGGTAAGGAACGGCTTGATGTTCAAAAAAAGGCTATTCAAATTACTGAAGATGAATATAAAGAAATTATTGGTACAGAGAGTGTTATTGCATCAGGCTTTATTATTCTTTTTGAGAAAAAACAGCTTTTTTTAGATTGTTACTTTTATCATAAAAAAAACTACCTAGCATTTTGTGATGGGTCCTATATTTATGAAATTAGACTTGATATGCTACTGATTAAGAAGACAACCGATAAACTTGTATTTAAGGATCCTTTCTTTGATTATTCAAATACTAATATTACTAAAAATAAAAAAGGATTATATGAATCAACAAATAATTATGATATTATTGTTGAAGGGAAAAATAAGCTTTTACTTCGTATGACAGAATATCATTTTAATAAAATTAAAGACTTACTTGGTGATTTAGATGATAAATAATTTAATAAATGATCTAAAGAATATGAATCTTAAGGGTGATGAAGTAATTCTTGTTCATTCATCTTGTAAAGCTATTGGCTATGATGCTAATTTAATTATTGATTCTTTAATGGAATATTTTAAAAAAGGAACCTTACTTATTCCTACTCATACTTGGAAAATTGTTAATGAAGAAAATCCTCTTTTTGATATTAAAATGGAATCTAATTTAGGAATCATACCTAACTTATTTTTAAAAAGAGAAGGAGTAATAAGATCATATCATCCTACTCACAGTATTGCAGGAGTTGGTTCTAAAGCGTCTTTGATATTACAAGACGAAGAATATAATACAACTCCCTGTCAGCCTGGAGGAGCATATGATAAGCTAAGGTATTATGATGGCTATGTTTTGCTACTTGGTGTTGGAAATGAAAGAAATACCTTTATTCACGGAGTGGAAGAGGTTTTAAATATCCCTAATCGTCTATCAGATAAGCCAATGCATCTTAAAATAAAAAAGGATGGAATAATAATGGATTCATATATGCGTAAGCATTATAATCCAACAAAACCACATATTTCTTTAGATTTCCCTAAGCTTGATGAAGCATTATTATATTATGGGGTAATGAAAGAATATAGCTTTGGTAATGCTAAGGCTTTACTTTTTAACTCTTGTGAGGCATTTAAGCTTATAAGATATATATTAAGAAAAAATCCTGAAATTATTGTAAATGGTGAGATTTCAAAGTCAGATTGGATTGATTATAAAAAAAACTAGCATTAATTTGCTAGTCTTTTTATTAGAAGGCATCAATCTCTTTTATAAGTTCTTTAACAATGTCTTTCTCTTTAATTTTTCTTATAATTTCACCTTTTTTAAAAAGAAGAGCCTCACCGATTCCTCCCGCAACTCCTAAATCGGCTTCTCTTGCCTCACCAGGACCATTTACAACACAACCCATCACAGCTACATGAATATCTTTTTTTACGGTATAAAGATAATTTTCAATTTCTTTAGCAATCGGAATCATGTTATATTGAGTTCTACCACAGGTAGGACATGATGTGAAAATAGGAGTATGGTCAATTAAATTTAAATTCTTTAAAATTTCTTTAGCCGCTCTTACTTCATAAATTGGATCATCGGTTAAGGAAACACGAATTGTATTACCAATACCAAGTGCTAAGATAGAAGAAATACCAATAGCTGATTTAATTAAACCAGAAAAAGTTGTACCAGCCTCGGTTATTCCAACATGAAGCGGATATGGGAAGGTTTGTGAAGCAAGCTCGTATGCTTCCTTACATAAAGCTACATTTGAGGCTTTAAGAGAAATTACAATATTATGAAAATCAAGCTCTTCTAATATCGATGTATGCATTTTACAAGCCTCAATCATATTTTTAGCATTAAGCGTCATTCCTTTAGGCAAGGAACCACCATTAACGCCAATTCTAATTGCGACATTATGCTCCTTAGCAAGTCTTACAATTTCCTTTATTTTTTCTGTATTTGAAATGTTTCCGGGATTTAGACGAATTTTATCGACACCTTGTTTAATTGCTTCTATTGCAAGATTAGGATCAAAGTGAATATCAGCTACAAGGGGAATATGGATTCTTTTTTTAATTTCAGCAATTGCTCTTGCATCGTCCATGTTAAGACATGCGACTCTAATAATATCACATCCTGCCTCAGCAAGGAGATTAATTTGTTTAACTGTTGATTCAACATCAGAAGTTTTAGTATTAGTCATTGATTGAATATAAACTTTATCATTTCCACCAAGGATTAGATTTCCTACCTTGCAGGAATTTGTTTGATTTCTTAAATACATTATATCACCGCCAAAATTATAACATAAATTGTAAAAAAAATCTTGCTAAAATTATAAAAAAAAGTTATAATTATTCTAGCGTATTTTAGATATGCCTTTTTTGGGCTGTTTGCGTGAATTTCATTATAGACAGGAGGGAAAAAAGATGCGTGATTTAGTTAGATTAATTTGCGAAGAATGTAAAGAAGAAAACTATTATACTGACAAGAATAAGAGACTTAATCCAGAAAGAATTGAGTTCAAGAAGTATTGTCCTCGTTGCCGCAAGCACACAATTCATAAAGAAAAGAAGTAAGAGCTAAATTTAATTTTAGCTTTTTTCTTTTTTAGAAAGGATTTGATATTATGGAAATAAAAACATATGTAGCTGGTCCTTTTATGACTAATACATATTTAATTATAAATGATAAAAAAGGAATTATTGTTGACCCTACAATTGGTCTTGAAAAATATATAGATGATATAAAAAAAATCAACATAACAGCTATTTTGCTTACCCACTGTCATATTGATCATATTGCATCAGCTCATTTATTTGATGCTCCTATTTATATGAGTAAGATAGATGCTATAAATATTAAGGATAATAGAATTAATTTAAGTAATACATTTGGTATACCTTTTATATTTCCTTCAAACAATATAATTGGACTTGATGATGAAGTCTTGAGTCTTAATAATCTTAAAATTGAATGTATTTTAACACCAGGTCATACAAGTGGAGGAATGTGTTTTCTTATAAATGATTCTTTATTTAGTGGTGACACTCTTTTTCAGGTTGGAATTGGAAGAACTGATTTTCCTACAGGAAATATGAATGATTTAAAAAAAAGTCTTTTAAAATTAAAATGCCTTCCTAAAAATACTAAAATTTATCCTGGACATGGTGAACTATCAACGCTTGAATTTGAACTAAAATATAATCCTTATTTAAAATAATAAGGATTAGAGGTAGCTTTATGAGCTATAAATCGTTTAATCGCACGGATTTAATTGACAAAAGTGTCTTTTTAGTCTATCATCATTTTGTACACAAAAAAATAAAGTAAATTTTGAGGTGATGTTATGGAAGAGAATACGGAAGTAAAACGCCCAGGAAAAAAGAAATATGTCCTAAGTATCTTATTTCTAGTTGTTCTTGTGGTAGCAACCTGTATTGTTATTTTTACTAAATATAGTATAAAGGAATTATTTCAGGTTGTAAAAAATATCGATATAAAGTATATAATACTTGGAACTTTAATGATTTTTATTTACATCTTTTTTGAAGGTGTTGCGATGAAAAGAATTTTTAAAGCAATGAATATAGAGGTCAGCTCGGCAAATAATTTTGTTTATTCAGCTATAGATTATTATTTTTGTGCAGTTACACCATCAGCTACAGGAGGCCAGCCTATGGTTGCCTACTATATGGCTAAGGATAAGATTTCTGTCACTCATAGTAGTTTAACTTTATTAATAAATACAGCCTTATTTAAGATTGTTTTGTTAACATTATCAATTGTTGCTGTATTTGTTTGTCACGAATTTGTTTTTTCACACCCATTAATTATTGTTTTATATTTTTTAGGATTTGTTATAAATATAGGATTAATACTATTATGCTTTATGACAGCATTTAAAAGAAATTGGGTTGAAAAAGCTGGCAAGAAGCTTATTATGCTTTTAGTAAAACTTCATTTAATTAAAAATCCTTTAACAACGGTTAAAAAATTTAAAATTAAAATGGATGAATATGAAGCAGGAGCTAAGCTTATTAAGCAAAATCCAAAACAGTTTGTAATAGCACTACTTTATAATTTTATTCAAAGAATTGCTTTCTTTTCAATAAGCTTTTTTGTATACATTTCTTTCTTTAAGTCTTATCCGGAAATAAAGGGTTTTAGTTATTTTGATTTAGTTGCTATTCAGGTATTAGTTGCTTTATGTGTAGATTCTCTTCCTCTTCCTGGTGGAGTAGGAATTTCTGAGTATTTATACATTATTCTTTTAGGTACTGTTTATCAAAGAAATGGTGTAGATATATTAGGAAGTGCAATGATTTTAACAAGAGTATTTAATTTCTATATTCCTTTAATTGTTACAGGAATTATTGTTGTTATTAAGCAAATTTTGGAGCTTAGAAAGATTGGTAAAAGGAGTTAATAATTATGGTTGGTTTTTATAATTATACGGTTTGGATGACATATGTTGCCCTTGCATCTGGTGTTGCAGGTATTTTTTCAGCTTTTAAGGGCCATCCTTTGGTTGCGGTTATTTGTCTAAGTGTGAGTGGAATTTTAGATTTATTTGATGGTAAAATTGCTAAAACGAAGAAGGATCGTACAGATGATGAAAAACGATATGGTATTCAAATTGATTCATTAACAGATTTAGTTTGCTTTGGTGTATTGCCACCTTGTATTGGCTATAGCCTAGGAATGCATCATTGGGCTTTTATCGTAGTAATGATTTTCTTTGTTGTTGCAGGAATGATAAGACTTGCGTATTATAATGTACTTGAAGAGCATCGTCAGGATAATGGTGGAAAGCCAGGCTTTGTAGGCGTACCTATTACAACCTCCTCAATGACGGTCCCTTTAATATATATTTTAAGCTTTTTTATTAAAACAGGCTTTGAATATGTTTATGCAGCATACCTGCTTATTTTAGGATTACTTTATATTGTAAAAATTCATCTTCCTAAGCCAACAGTTAAGGGTAGTATAATTTTCTGCTCAATTCTTGTAATTCTATATACTGTAGGACTTATTTTGGTACTTACATTATGCAAATAAGAACTCGTGATGGTAAAGAGTTTGACTCTAAGCCACTAAAAAGTCAAAAATTTTTATATAAAACCATTCTTGGTAGATTAATTTTGAAGGCCTTAATTCGACCTTCATTTTCTAAAAAAATAGGTAAAAAGCTTGATAGTCCTAAAAGTTTAAAAAAAGCATATAAATTTGCAAGAAAAAATAATATTAATTTAGATGATTTCATTTTAGATGATATTAATTCTTTTAATGATTTTTTCTCAAGAAAAATTAAAGATGGAAGAAGAACTATTGATATTGTTCCTTCACATCTTATTTCTCCATGCGATTCTAAGGCCTCTGCTTATAAGATTGATAATGATTTAATATTAAAGATAAAAAATAGTAGTTATAAAGTTAAAGATTTAATTAATAATGAAGAGCTTGCAAAAAACTATTATAATGGAACCTGCTTAGTTTTAAGATTATGTGTTGATGATTATCATAGGTACTGTTATATTGATGATGGCACTAAGGAAGAAAATATTTTTATTCCTGGTGTTCTTCATACCGTAAATCCGATTGCCCTTGAAAATTATAAGATTTATAGTCAAAATCAAAGAGAATATACAATCATGCATACTAAAAATTTTGGTGATGTTATTCAAATTGAAGTTGGAGCTATGATGGTTGGTAAAATCGTTAATTATGATGGAAAGACAGATATAAAAAGAGGAGAAGAAAAGGGAAAATTCCTTTATGGTGGTTCAACAATTATATTACTTTTAAATCAAAATATAAAAATTGATGATGATATTATAAAAAATACTCAAGATGGTGCTGAGACAATTGTTAAAATGGGTGAAAAAATTGGAGAATTAGATGAAAAAGCTTGCAAGTAGCTTTAAAAATTCAAAATTATATGCGTTTTTAAAAAGAGCGCATATCTTTTATTTATTTTTGGCGATAATGCTTTATATGGTTAAGCTTCTTATGTATAACATAAGTTCAAGTATTAATCCAAATGGTCATATTTGGAATATGACAATTGATAATAAAATACCATTTATTAAGTATTTTGTCATTTTTTACTATACTTACTATTTTTTACCCATTGTATTACTATGGTTAGTATCATTTAAAGATAAGAAGAAGTTTTATATTTGTCTTAGTTCAATTTTTGTTTGTTGTTTTATTTCTAATCTGATTTATTCAATTTATAATGTTAAATCAGTAAGACCAGATTATATTAATCCTAATATGACACTTAAAGATATAACATCATTTGATATGATTTTTGATTTCATGGTAGCTAAGATTTATAAGATAGATCCTACAGGTCTAAATTGTTTCCCGTCCATTCACGCTTCGCTTGGTGTCTTTATGGTTATTTTATCGATATCTAAGGATAAAGAAAGAAGAATTAGTAAAATTATATCTTTAATAGGTATTATATGTGGTGTGTTATGTGCGATTTCGACTGTTTTTATAAAACAACATTATTTAGTTGATACAATAGCAGGTGTTGGATTAGCTATTATATGCTACATTCTAATAACGCTTTTATATAATAAAAAAAGTTCTACAAAGTAGAACTTTTAAAAGTATTGAGGAGCTTCTTTTTGAGCTTCTTTTTCTTTTTCTTCTTGAGCTTTTATTTCTTCATTTTTATTTAGAAGGAATAAAATTCTTTTGGCAATTGTTATATAGGCATTTGCAGCAGCAGCTAAATTAACTGCGATATCTGTTAAAGCTTCAGTATCATTTTCATCAACATTCTTTAAAGCATTTTTAGTTGTTTGAGAAGCTTCATCAAGCTTTTCACCATATAAACGCTTAAATTGGTTGAATGCATCAGCATTATTACCATCCTTATATTTAACATCTAGAATCTGCTTAATTTCATTGATGGTTAAAACTTGCTTAAGAGCGTAAGTTTCTTCAAGTAGTGCAAGATGCTCCTTAGAGTATTTTTTGGAAATAGGTGCACTAATAACTTGACCCTTAACGTAGTTATTAATCATAGAAGATGTAATTTGCTTATCCATTGAACTTGTACTAAAAATTGATAAGCTACGATCTAAATAAGTAATAACTTGCTCCATATAAAGCTCAATATCAGGAAATCTCTCATAATCAGGAAAACGATATCCTTGTAAATCAGTTAGCCACTTAGTTAAAATGTCATTAACATTTAGCATGAATCAACACCTCTTTTATGCTTCTAATTCTAACACAAAATATGACAAAATACAATTCTTTTTTATTATAAATTGTTGACAAAGAATAAAGTAAGATGTAAACTAGTATTGTAAACTAGGTTTCGATTTCAAAAGTGTAGGTGAGGTGTATGAAAAAATCAAAATATATAATGATCTGGGGTTCTAATCTTTTTTTAGAACTACATCAAAATGAGTCAGGTACAATATCATTAGGTGATACATGGTCATTTAAGCTTAAGAAGCATAAGGTTGATAATTTTTCTATGAAATCATTAGATAGTAAAAAAACAATTGATTACATGCTTAAAATTTTAAAGACTAATAGCAATTATGATATTGCAATTATTGAGCTTGGGCTTGTAGACTTGATTAATATTTTAGAAGGAAATGAAACAATTGATGTTTTTAAACAAAATCTTCTTCAAATAATTACAATTTTAAAATATAAAGGAATTAAACCAATTGTTTTTACCCTTTGCCCACTTGTAGCCTCATCTTTTAAGTTTAAAAATAACTTAAGTGTCTCAGATGAAGATATTATTTTAACCCATAAAAGAATTAATAAGGTTATTAAAGAATTAGCTGCCGAATATGAAATTGATTTAATTGATGATAATAAGGCAATCACAAAAAAGAAGAGTTCCTATTTAAATGATGATGGTCAAACGGTAAATGGTTTAGGTAATGATCTTATAAAAAATATGCTTCAAAGAAAAATTGTATAATAAAGATGTCACCTACCTCATATTGTATAGTAGGTGATTTTTTATGTCTGATTCAAAGCCATTAATGTTTATTGATTCTATCCAAGAAATTAATGAGGCCAAAAAAGAAACACAAAAAAATGTTTCTTTGAATAGAATTGATGATATTAAAGCAATGCTTTATTATAAAATGGATATTTTAATTGAGGTAAAAACGAAAAACACCTTAATTGAAGGTGTGGTAAAGAGTGTCGATGAAAATGGACTTACAATTGAAGCTGATAATAAGCTAGAAGTAATTAAGCTAGATGAAATTGTTCATATTAATATTTTAAGATTATAGGGTTTGAAGATTACAAGATGTAGTAGAAATAGGACTAAAGCATTGAATGTAGCAAATGCAATCTCCGTCAATTGTTAAGGTGTATGGTGTTGCTGTAAGCTCGTTATCTTCTGATGCCTCAAGTAATCTTAAGGTAATGAAACGACAATTTCTAATTGACTCAATCTTAAAATAAGTTGTAGTAGTAGTTGAAACGCCAACATTAGCAGTTAAGGTTCCGCCACATTTAAGACCAATCATTAAAGGTACAGTATTATTAGTGAAGGAAAATAAGGCATTTTGACAGGTAACACAATTACCCTCTTCAGAAAGAACCGCTTCTTTTTGCATTTTATCGATTCTTTGCAATAATTCCATAATATAGGTTTCACAGCAAGGTGTGATATTTACTTGCTCCATTTTCTCACCTCCTACTTTAAAATATGATGCTTCTAATAAAAATACTCTATAAAAGCCTATTATTTATTATTTTTTATGAATGATTCTTGAATAAATAGCAAGAATTATTTATAATATAATTAGAAAAAGTATTTGAGGTGGATATATGTTATTTTTGATAAGCAAAATAACTCTTATTTTGATTATTGTCATTAGTGTTACTCTTATTTTAGCTTTAGTATTTATTTTATTTAAGATGATCCATAAAGAACGTAAAGTTAAGATAGATGATAATTTTATGACAACAATGCTTAATTCTTTAGGAGGTATTGACAATATTAAGAGCTATTCAGTTGAAAATGCTCGTGTTAAGTTTGAACTTGTAAACGTTAGTTTAGCTAATTTAGACGCACTTAAGGAGCTCTCTCCTAAGGGCGTATTTGTAAGTAATAATAGTGTTAAGACCTTATTTAAGTATGAGTCAAGTGATATTGTTAAGAATTTAAGTAAAATAAAGAAATAGAGGGATATTATGGAAAAAACATTTTTAATTACAGCAGAGGCTGGTATTCATGCAAGACCAGCTACAAATTTAGTGGCAGAGGCTAATAAGTATAACTGCAATTTGACGGTTAAAATGGCAGAAAGAGAAGTTAATTTAAAATCAATTATGGGTGTTATGTCACTAGGAGTTAATAATGGCGCATTTATTACTGTTTGTGCAGATGGAGAAGATGCTGAAAAGGCCATTTTAGGTATAACTCAAAAAATTTATGAGATGCATTTAGGAAAAGAATATTAAAATGAAAAGTTTTGTAAATATATTCAAGGGTATTGCCGTTGGACTTGCTAATGTAGTGGCAGGTCTTTCTGGTGGTACTGTAGCCGTTATTTTACGCGCATATGATGCAATGCTTGATATATGTACTAATATTTTTAAACATCCAATTGTGACTTTAAAGAAGCATTGGATGTTTCTTTTTGGTATAATTATAGGTATTATTGGTGGCGCTATTGCTTTAGAGAAGCTATATAGATTTGCACCGCTTCCAGTATCAATGCTTTTTTGTGGAATTGTTATTGCAAGCTTTATTCATATGACAAGAAAAGCAATCAAAGAAGATAGGCCCAATTGGAAGTTAGGCCTTTCCTTTATAATTGCCGTTTCAATTTTGATTATAATTCCTTTTTTAACTAACGGCCATGATAAGACAATTAGCTTTAATGCTGTTAATCTTATTATATTAGTTGGTTTAGGTGCAATAGCAGCCTCTGCGATGATAATTCCTGGTGTATCAGGATCAATGGTTTTAGCATCAATGGGCTATTATGAGGGTGTTTTAGGACTTGTAAGTGATTTTATGTCTTCGTTAGTTCATTTTAATATGTCAAGTCTTGGCTATCTTTTTGTAGAATGTTTATTTTTTGCAATTGGTTGTGTTTTAGGACTTGTTTTATGTGCTATTTTGATAAAAAAATTATTTACAAGCTTTAAAGCAATATCAAATTATGCTATTTTAGGATTAGTTGGCGGATCTAGTATCGCAATGATACTTGTTGTATTAATTAACAAAAATAATAGTTATTTATTTAATTCTAGTAAAGGCTTATGGATGTGGATTACAGGTGTTATACTATTTGTAGTTGGCTTATATTTAGGTTCTTTACTTAATAAAGTTGAAGGAGATAATAATATGGAATTTACAAAAGATGAATTTTTAAAAAGAGCGTCTTCATATCGTGAGGAGTGGATTAAGCTTACAACAAAGCTTGTTAGCTTTAATTCTGTTTTAGATGAATATAAAGAAGGTGCTCAAGCTCCATTTGGTGAAGGAAATAAAGAAGTATTAAATTGGATTTTAGCTCATGCTAAAGAAGATGGTTTTGATACTTATAATTGCGACAATTATGCTGGTCATATTGCATTTGGCCAGGGTGACGAAACTTTAGGTTTACTTGCTCACCTTGATGTAGTACCTGCTGTTGGTAAATGGACAAGCAATCCTTTTGATGCAACCTTAACAGATAATGGAAATCGTTTAGTTGGACGTGGTGTTAATGATGATAAGGGACCACTTGCAGCGACTTATTTAGCTCTTAAAATCTTAAGAGATATGGGTGTTAAGCCCAATAAACGTATATTATTAATTATGGGCTGTGATGAAGAGACCGGTTCTCGTTGTCTTGAACATTATTTTAAGAAAAATCCAATGCCTGATTTTGGATTTTCACCAGATGCATGCTTCCCATGTATTAATGGTGAAAAGGTTGGTGTTCATTACGATATTACAGGAGAAGATAATTCTCATGTTATAAGCTTTACTTCTGGTCAAAGATATAATATTGTACCAGATGAGGCTAAAATGACACTTGATATTGATTTGAAAAAGGAATATTTAGCTTTCTTAAATGAGCATAATTACAAGGGTGAAGTAGAAGAAAATACTTATATCGCTCATGGTTTAAGTGCCCATGCAATGTGTCCTCAAAATGGAATTAATGCAGCTTTCATTTTATTTGAATTCTTAAATGAATATGCGCCATCTTCATTATCAAACTTTGTTGTAAATTATCTTGATAATGATCCTTTTGGACATAAGCTTCAAATTGATGTTTTCCATGAAGAAATGAAGGAATTAACACAAAATCTTGGTATTGTAAGAATTGAAAATAAGCAGGTTCATTTAGGTGTTGATTGCCGTGTACCAGTAGAAGGACATGAGCCTTTGATGCAAAAAAATCTTGATAAGGCTTTAGAAAATACAGGTCTTAAGGCTGTTGTATCTTTAGGTGGTAAGCTTCATTATGTACCAAGGAATTCAGAGCTTGTTAAAACCTTAATGTCTGCTTATCAAGATATTACAGGTGATATGGAAAATGAATCATATACAATTGGTGGTGGAACTTACGCTAAGTTCATTGATAATGCGGTTGCATTTGGTCCTCAATTTGTTGGAAGAGAGGATGTTGACCATCAAACTGATGAATATGTATATGTAGATGATTATATTAAAACAATGGCAATTTACGTTGATGCCATTTATAGGTTGGTAAAATAATGAGATTAAGACATGTAAAAAACGCATTTGAGGATTTAGCAAATGATACAAAGTATTTTGTCCTAAATCCTAAGGACTATCATGGAAAATGGGCTAGTGATGTTTTTAAAAATAATAATCCTATTCATATTGAAATTGGATGTGGTAAAGGCCAATTTATGATGGGACTTGCTAAGCATTTTCCTGATATAAATTTTATCGCAATTGAAAAATATGATAGTGTTCTTGTAAGATGTCTTGAAAAGGTTAGTCAAGATGATATTCCTAATTTAAAATTAGTTTTACTTGATGCATTAATGCTTAAGGAAGTATTTGATAAGGGTGAGGTAGAAGAAATTTATTTAAATTTCTCAGATCCATGGCCTAAGACAAGACATGCTAAAAGAAGACTTACATCTTATATTTATTTAGATATTTATCGTAATATTCTAGCTTCAGATGGTGCAATTATTCAAAAAACTGATAATAGGTCTTTATTTGAATCATCACTTGAATCATTAAGTCAAAATGATTGGTATTTAACTAATATATCACTTGACCTTCATAAAACCGATTTATTTAATATTACAACTGAGTATGAAGATAAGTGGTCACCAAAAGGACCAATCTACCGCTTAGAGGCTAGAATGTATAAAGATCCTAATCGTTTAAAAGATAAAGAAGAATAAGCAAAATAAAAATATGGTATTTATATATGCCATATTTTTTTCGAAAAATTCTTAATCTTTTCAAAATGAAAAAGGAAAAAATATATAATTTTATACAAATGCAAATAAAAAATAAATTTTACAAATATAATTGAAAATAATGTCAAATTTTGATATAATATAGATGTCCCATTAATGGGAATAAATTTTAAAGGAGAAACAGAATCAATGATTAATTTCCAGTTCGGAGGAAACGAAGAACTAGAATAGGAGGTACTCAATGGAGTATCTAGTTATTCTAGCTGTAATGATGTTTATTATAGCTATGAATAATCATGATGATGACGATTCTTCAAAAAAGAAGTAGTTGTCATTAAACTTCTGGTTCTGATTTCCTCTCTTAAAATGAGAAAAGAGTAAAGGTAGCCGCCTTTACTCTTTTTGTTTACTATATAGTAAACTATGACACTTCTGGTTCTGTCACCAATAGTATATGCTATTTTACTTAAAATATCAATAGTTTTAATAAAAAATAAAGCAATTATTATAAATTATATTTTAAAGGTAGAAGCATTGTTTCTACAATTTCACAGGCCTCTTCAATACATAAATTACAAGGAAGAATAACCTTACCATCCTTAAATCCCTTAAGGTCGTAACAAATTGACGTTTTATGCTTTTCTTCAAATGCACTTATTATCTTTTGACCAAGCTCATAGGTTTGTTTTTTAGTTTTAGGGTTGTTATAATTTCCATCACTATTTATAATTCCAGCAATCATTATTGCTCCCATTAAAGCTCCGCAGGTTCTTTTAAGTCCGGCAAGACCTGAACCAAATCCTTCTGATATTCTAAATAATGTTTCTTTATCAATGTTAAGTAAATCGGCATAAGTTACTAAAACGGCTTGTGCACAATTTAATCCACTTTTCCATGCTTCAACAGCTAATTTTTTTCTTGTTTCCATAATAAACCTCATTTCTTTAAAAGTATAGCACAAGTAAGACTATAATGCTATTATTTTACATTTTATTACTAATTATTTTAACTTTTTTTGTTTAAATTTGTGTGAAATTAAATTCAACTAAATCCTTAAGTTTAAATAATTCACTTTCTTTTCACAATATAAAGTAGTATAATTAAATGTGTGAGGTTTATTATGAAGATATTAATTGTAGATGATGATAGACAGTTGAATAATAAGCTATGTGAATATTTAACTAAAAATGGTATTGAAGCTAGTTGTACATATGATGGAGTAGAAGCTTTAGCTTATTTACAAACTAATCAATGTGATTTAATTCTTATGGATATTGATATGCCCAATTTAGATGGTATTTCAACTCTTAAGAAAATTAAAACATTTTCTAATGTACCAGTAATTATTATGAGTGAAAGAACATCAGAGATGGATGTTATTTTTGCTTATGAAGCTGGTTGTATTGATTATATTAGAAAACCATTTTACTTTAAAGAGATTTGCTTAAAGCTAAAGAACTGGTCAAGTAAAAGTAAAGCTAAGTTTATTCGCTTTGATGGCCTTGAAATTGATTTTTTAGGAAGAACAATTTCGGTTGATGGAAAGAAGAAGAATTTAACTCAAAAGGAATTTCAATTACTTAAATATTTAGTTGAAAATAATGGAATAGCTATTGAAAGAGAAAAACTTTTAAATGATGTATGGGGCTATGGATTCTTTGGCGATGATCGTACAATTGATACCCACATAAAAATGCTTAGATCTTCTTTGGGAAAATATAAGGATTATATTCAAACAATTAGAGGCTATGGCTATAAATTTGAGGTTAAATAATGTCTATGTTTTATTTAATTGGTGGACATGACTTTGATACTAAAAATAATTATATAGCTAAAAGGTTGCTTGATTTAACCCATAAAACAAATCCTACAATTGTTTTAGTACCACTAGCATCAAATGATAGTGAAAAAACAATTAATAATTTTAAAAGAGAATATGCTTCTTTAAATTATAATTTGATTACACTTTGTTTAACTTTAAAACCTGAAAAAAATAAAATAATAGAAATAATAAATAAAGCTGATATTTTATATTTTTCGGGTGGTTCAACCGCTTTTTTAATTAATTTCTTAAAGGAAAATAATCTTTTATGGATTATAGATGAGGCAATAAAAAGAGATGATTTAATAATTGCGGGTGTAAGTGCCGGTGCAATTATGCTATCAAGCTATGGCTTAACTGACCAAGAAGCATATGAAGATCATGGTGATTTTTATAATTATAATGAATTAGAAGGATTAGGAATATTAAATATAGGCTTTTGTCCTCATTTTAATCTAAATGATAGAATATTATATTTTAAAGATATGGTTAAGAAGCATAGCATTGATGCATATGCATTAGACGAGGATACTGCCTTATATATTGAAAATAATAAAATTATGCCTATTTATGCAATAAAAAAGAGGCATATTTATCAATTTAAGAAGGATAACCAACACATTATGGAACAAATGGAACTTAAAAAATTAATAACCCTTGGACCTTCAGGAACTTTTAGTGAAGTTGCAGCATTAAAGCTTAGCGAAGCTTTAAATGAGGAATATAAAATCGAATTTTATCCGACAATATCACTTGCAGCAAAAAATATTGCCGCAAATGGCTTCGGTATTTTACCTTTTGAAAATACTTTAGATGGATATGTTCAAGAAACCTTAGATATGCTTCATAAATATAATTTTTATATTTTAAATGATATATCAGTTCCAGTTCATTTTAGCTTTGTATCTAAGAATAGTAATATTGCAAATGTTAAAAAGATTTATGTTCAGTTTAAAGCTAAAGGACAATGCTTAGATTTTATTAATGAGCATGGCTTTGAAATTATCGAAACCGAAAGTAATGTTACATCCTATGAGCGTCTTAAAAATTCTGGTGATACCTATGGAGCTATTATTCCTATGCATTTAGATATGTCACCTTTTAAGTGTGTTATTGAAAATGTTGAAGATAGCAAAAATAATAATACAAGATTTTTAGTTTTATCAACTAATGAAGCAAATGAAGCAGAGCTATGTTCTAAATGCTCGCTTATTTTGGAAGCTTTAATTGATGAACCGGGAATTCTAATTGAAGCTTTGGTTAAATTTTATGCTTTAAAGATTAATCTAAATGCAATTATGTCAAGACCTACTAAGGAAGGTCTTGGTAAATATTATTTTTATACCGAATTTTTAGCTAATACTAATCTTGATGAGATCAAGGGATTAATCTCGCGAATTAACGAGGAAGGAAAATTTAAGATTAAGTGTCTTGGATTTTATAAGACAATATAAAAGAAAGGATTTAGTGATTACTATGAGAATGATTGATTTAATTGAGAAAAAAAGAGATGGGTATAAATTAAATAAGGATGAAATTGATTTCATTATTCAAGGCTATACAAAGGGTGAAATTCCTGATTATCAGGTATCTGCCTTTTTAATGGCTACCTATTTAAAAGGAATGGATGATGAAGAAGCTACTAATATGGCTATTTCAATGCTTAACTCTGGAGATAAGCTTGACTTATCAGAAATACCAGGAGTTAAGGTAGATAAGCATTCAACAGGTGGAGTTGGTGATAAAACATCTTTAGTTTTAGCACCACTTGTAGCATCTTTTGGCGTTAATTTTGCCAAAATGTCAGGTCGTGGTTTAGGACATACGGGAGGAACTCTTGATAAGCTTGAATCAATTGAGGGCTTTAATATTGCTGTAAAACCTCATGATTTTATTGAACAGGTAAAAAAGATTGGTATTGCAATTGTAGGTCAAACTGGTAATTTAACACCAGCTGATAAGAAGCTATATGCTCTAAGAGATGTAACAGCAACTGTTTCATCTATTCCGCTTATTGCATCTTCAATTATGTCAAAGAAACTAGCATCAGGAGCTAATGCTATTTGTCTTGATGTAAAGGTTGGAGCGGGAGCATTTATGAAGAATCTTGAAGAAGCTCGTCATCTTGCAAGATTAATGGTTACAATTGGTACTAATTGTGGTCGTCATATGACAGCAGTTTTAACTAATATGGAAGAACCTCTTGGTCTTGCAGTTGGTAATGCCTTAGAGGTTAAGGAAGCTATTAATACCTTAAATGGTAATGGACCTAAGGATTTACTTGATTTATGTCTTGAAATTGGTTCTTATTTATTAATTGATGCTAAGAAGTTTGAAACTAAAGAAGAAGCTAAAGCGGCAATGCTTGAAAATATTAAGAATAAGAAGGCTTTAGGTAAGCTTATGGATTTTGTTGGTGCTCAGGGTGGAAATGTTGAGTATATTAAAAATCCAGAACTATTTGCTAAAGCTAAAGAGGTAATTCCTGTTTATGCTAAAACATCTGGTTGTGTTAATCATATTGATGCTTTAGAAATAGGTCATGCAGCAATGATTTTAGGAGCTGGTCGTGAAACACTTGAAGATAAAATTGATATGGCTGTAGGTATTGTTCTTAATAAGAAGGTTGGTGATATGGTAAAAGAAGGAGATGTTCTTTGCTATATCCATACTAATGGAAGAAATACTGAAGAATCTATTGAAAAAGCCTTCAATGCTTTTAAGATTTCTGATAAAGTAGTAGAATCTAAGCTTATATTAGATGTAATAAGATAATATATTAATATGAATGTAAAAAGAGGATTTAGTGACCTCTTTTTTTTATTTTGGTGAATCTGAGTATTTTGACAGTATTGAAAACTATAGATTGTCTGTCTTGGTTAAAGATGAGCTTTTTGCCGTGGACATAACGATTTTTAAAGGGGAATACCTGGAAATTACCTGAGATAATTGGAAATTCTGGCTTATTCAGGGGGAATTCGCGAAAATTGTTGTTAGAGGATATCTTTGAAGTTTATTCATAGTTCAATTTGAGAAAATAAACAAATGTGGAAAACTATTGACAAAATGTGTCGGGGGGGGGGTATTATTAAAGATGAAAAAGCTATTTTTTATATAGCATATTTTTTGAGTTTTAGTATTTGTATAAAAGAGAGGATGTTTTATCATGAAAAAAAGAAGTTCAATTATTTTTAGTATTTTAGTGGTTTTTATAGCTATGATTTTATTAAGCTGTAGTTCAGTAACTAATAATTTAGTAGAAATAGACAATATAATTTATCATGAATGTGATGGCTATTATGTTGCTGATGGTCCATTGAAAAAAAATGAAGATTTATATGATGCAATTATACCCGAAAAAATAAATGGTAAATATGTAAAAGAAATTTCTGATAATGCATTTGATGATTGTCATTATTTAGTAAATGTATCTATTCCATCAAGTGTAGAAAATGCTGATAGTGGTCTATTTTCAGGTTGTAATAAATTAGAAAAAATAATTGTTGATGAAAATAATAGAAAATATGATTCTAGAAATAATTGTAATGCAATAATAGAAACAGAAACTAATATATTGGTTTCAGGTTGTATAAATACAATTATTCCTAATACTGTTACAAGTATCGGTAATTATGCGTTTGGATATTCTGATTTGGAAAAAATAATTATTCCAGCAAATATAACAAGTACAGGTAAATACGCATTTTATGGATGTGATGAATTAGAAGATGTCAATTATTTAGGAACTCTTGAACAATGGAATTCTTTTAATCTTGAAGAAGGAAATGATAATCTAATTTCAGCAACTTGCTATATTTATAGTGAAACACAACAAACAGATATTACTGGTTTATATTGTCATTATGTAGATGGTGTACCTACGAAGTGGTAGTTATATCAAGAGTATGTAAAATATATTTTAATTTATTAATAATACTTAAATAAAACTATCTTAAGTAAAAGGAGTTGGTGTAAATGAAAAAAAATAAGTTATTAAAATGTTTTGCAATTGTAGGATTTATTTTAATCTCATCTTTTGCCTTTACTTCATGTAAAGATAAAGAAGAGGAAACAAAAGTAACGTGTACTTATGATGGAGAAAAATTTGATTGGACAGATGTGAAATCAGCTACCTCATATAATGTAGAGGTTGAAGAAAATAGAGAAGAACAGGCTAAAACAGTAAATTCTTCCGAGTTAAATTATGATTTAAGCGGAGAAAGTGCAAAATTGTCAATCAATGCAGTTGATTCAAATGGTACAAGTTTATATTCGAGTGATACACCTTTTATATTTAAAAGATTAAGTGTATTTGATACACCTACCTATGACCATGGTATTATTTCATGGAAGAAAATTCCAAGTGCAGAATATTATTTAGTAAAAGTTGGCAATGGACAACCTCAAAAAGTAGAAAATACTTTTTTTGAGCTAAATCCAGGTGCCAATAATGATGTATGTGTTAAACCAGTTTTAGATGTTTCAAAAGTTACTGATGGAACTTATTATTCATATTCAATTCCAAAAACTTATGAAGTAGTTGCAACTCCTATGTTTGAATCTTTTGATAAAGCTTCAAAAACTTTTATTTGGAATACAGTAAAAAATTGTGGGGGTTATTATATTAATATCTTAAAAGATGGTGTCACAGTTGCAGAACAAGGTGGAATTGGTATTGATGCCACTTATTATAATGGATATTCATTTACAAATGCTGGTATGTATACTGTAAAGATTGCAGCAACAAAAAATGCGAATGTAAATAGTTATGATTCTAAATATTATGAAAAGACAATTATAAGATTAGCTGCACCACAAAATTTAAGAACAGAAGATTCTGATGGTGCAATTGTATTAAAGTGGGATGCTGTTCCTTATGCGACAAAATATAAAGTAGTTTTACCAAGTGGTAATTTTGCTGAAACAACTAATACATATTATAAATTTATTCCAGAAATCCAGAGTAATGAAAATAATTATAATTTTAAAGTGTATTCTCAATCGATAGATTTGTATACTTTAGATTCATTAGAATATGCAGAAGAAGACGTTATTAAGCTTGCAATGGTTAAAAATATTAAAATTCAAGGCCAAAAAATCACATGGGATATTGTTGATAAGGCTCAGGGATATATTGTTAGCATTGATGGTACAGAAGTAAATGTTGATAAGAATGAGTATTTATTTGATGGATATGTTGGTTCTCATGAAGTAAAGGTTAAAGCTAATGGTAATAAGTCAAATATAATATCATCTGATTATTCTACCTCACAAACAATATATAAATTATCAACACCAAAAAATTTAGTTATTTCAAATGGCGTTTTAACTTGGGATGCAGTTTCAAATGCTTCATCTTATAAAATAATTTTAACAAACGGTAACTCAGGTGCTAGTGATGGTTCTTATACATCAACAACTAATTCGATTGTAATTAATAGAAATGATTTGAGAGAAACTCAAACGATCCAAGTTCAAGCTATTGGTGATGGTAATACAATTGGTGATTCTTTATATTCTGAATCATATCAAACATTTGTTTTAAGTACACCATCTGTTAATGTAACTACTGATGGTATTGCTTGGACAAAGGTTAATAATGCAACATATTATACTGTTTTTATAGATGACCATAAAAAAAATGTAACTGGTATATCACTTAATATTTCTGAAGAAGATATCAGTATTGGAATTCATACAGTAATAGTTGTTGCAAATGGAGATTTAGTTCATTATTTTGATTCTGATGAATCTCAAGCAATTTCAATAAAATTATTAGAAAAGCCAAATGTTTTAGAAAATAGTGAATTAACAGGTGTTTGTTGGAATACGATAACATCTGCTTCAAATTATGCTGTAAGAGTTGATGACGATACAAGTGATATTGTTGGACAAACAGTAAGAAACTATGATGTTGTTTTTGCAACAAGTGGTATTCATACTATATCTGTAAGAGCCTTAGGTGACAGTACTCAAACAATTTCTTCAGGATGGACATCAATTCAAATAAATGTTCAACAATTAATGTCCTCTAAGGATTTAACCATTGTAAAAGAAGAAGATAAATTATTGATTACAGCGACAGAAGTTGAAAATGCAATTGGTTATAAATTTAAAATAGGTGGTGTCGTATATAATTCGGATACAAATGTATATGAATATATGATAAATAACCCAGGTGATTTTGTAATTTCAGCTGCAGCAGTTGGCACAGGTTTTAAGTATATTGATAGTAATTATACTTTAGAAAAAACAATAACAGTTTTAAATTGCCCAACAAAAGCAGAATTTACACAAGAGGATGATGAAATTTATTTATTATCATGGACTCCTGTTAATAAAGCTGTCTCATATTCTGTTGAAATTAAAATAGTTTATACAGATGGTGAAGAAAAAACAAAAGTATATCAAGTTACAAATTGTGAAATGAAAATTGATGTAAATGATGTTCTTTCAATTTCTGCAAAAATCATTACGAATGGTAATGATACATCAACTTTTTCTTCAAATCCAAAAGATGTTGAAACTATATTTGTAAAAAAGCATTAATGATTATTTAGTGAGGACAATTAAATGAAGAAAAAAGTTTTAACTATTATATCATGTTTAATGTTTCTTATTTTGATAACTAGTTGTTCTGGGCCTAAATGGCTTCAATGGATTCCTTGGATTGATAGTGATGATTCTATAAGTCAAATTGAATCCACGACTAAAGATGGATCTTTAATTAATTATAAAGTAGAAATTACAATTTCAAAATTTGGTGATAGTAATGATTTACAAGATATTGATAATAATCAAATTGTTACGCCTACAACTGAGTCTGAATTTAGTATTAAAGGTTTAACTCAAAATAAAATGGTTTTAGTAAAAGTTAACTTTATAGTCTCAAATAAAGCTGATAATGATTATTACTTTGAGCCATATTTTATAATAGGAAATTCAAAAGGTTATGAATTAGAGAAAGCATCTAATGATTCTGCAGATATTACGACCAAGAATCAAGGCACTAATGATGAATATATAGAAGTTAGTGGACTTTCAAAATCAATAAGAGCTGGTGAATTAAATAAATCAATTCCATATATTTTTGTGTATGAATGCAAGCAAAATTCTAATTATTTATATACAAATCAGGAATGGGCATTTTTTGATAAATCAAATAATAATAAACTAATTCATAATGTGAATGTTCAATTATCTTTTCCGACAAATTACGAAAAAATATTAGAACCAAACTTTATTTACAATGATAATACAATTGATGTTGAAATTAATGATTCGAATGTTAAATATGCTGATGTGGTTTGTGATAATAAATTAAAAAGTTTATCAAAAGTTAATGATAAATATAAAATAGAAATAAATAAAAGTGGTAAATATACTTTAAAATTAAGATCATCAGATTTGTTGACAGAAGATTATACATGTGATTTTGATGTAAAAGTTTTAGATAATGTTTCCAATTTATCTTTAAATGAAGATAAAACAATTTCTTTTTCAAAACAAGATTTAGCAACATTCTACGAAATTATTATAAAAGATTCAAATGGTAATATTAAAGACGAGTTTAATGTAATTAATACAGATAATATTGATATTGCAAATAGAGTTAGCTCGTATGAAAAAGGTGAGTACACATTAAATGTTTATGCAAATTCATCAGATAACTTAGTGTTTAAAAGTATCAACGCTTCAACAATTAAATTTAAAAAATTAGATGAGCCATCTATTTCTACAAAAGGTCATTCAATTACTTGGCAAAGTGTTACAGGAGCTACTAAATATATTATTTATAAAAATAATGAAGTGATTGCTGAAACAACTGAACTAAGTTATTCTGATAGAAGTTTTGAGATGTATGATAAAGTTTATGTTATTGCAGTAAGTGATTTTCCTAATTATTTTAATTCAGGAAAGTCTAACATTGAAATAATTACAACAGCTTAGGAGATACGAATTATGAATAACAAAAGAAGATTTATTTCATTATTTTCTGCAGTATTACATATAATTGTTTTATTAATAGTTTTCTTATTTTTTGGAAATAAAATTGCTGTTAATAAGTCCGAATTTAATGATAAAAATGAATTTTATTCAAAGTGTTTATCTAACTATATTGTTTATGGTTTAAGTGATGAACAAAAAATAGAATATAGTAATTTAGAATGTGTCGATTTTATTTATTCATATTATTCATACGAAACTAATTTAACAGTTGAAAATAATAGTTATAGAAATAGTATTTCTATTTATCAAGATTCTAATATGGCTAATACACCTTTTGATAGTGATAGATTGATTGAAAAGTCATTGAATATAAATCCTATTTATATAGATTATTCTTTTGCAAAAAAATTTGATTTAAAAATAAATGATTCAATCAAATTAAAATTAGGTAAATCAATGATTGATTTGACAATTTCGGGAATTTATAAAACAAATTTTTTAGATGACATTCATATTATGATTTTATATGATGATTATAAATCCATTATTGATTCTTTTTTTCCTAAATTTAAAAGTAATTATTCATATATTTATGCAAATGATGAAAATGCATTTGATTCATATTTAAAAGCAAATTATATTCCAAAAGCTTTTATGCTAGATAGAAATGATTTTGAAAGTGACATTGATTATTTAATTTATTTAGATAATTATAACAGTAAAGATTATTATAATTCGGTTAATATAAATCATGTAGTTTGTGAAAATCTGGATTATCTAAATTCTGATTTCTTAAAAAATAGAATTATATCTATTGTGCTTATTGTAATTCTTATTTTAATGATTGATTTTTTAATAGCTTTTATTTATTGTAAAAAATTAAAAGGAATTTCAATGTCAACGAATAAATATAAAAAATATACAAAACCACATATAATAAGTATGATAATTTCAATAATTTTAGGTTTAATTTTGATATTTTTAATAACATTATCTTATTCATCAAAAATTATTTATATAAACTATAATACATCATTAATGGCGTTATTACCTACAATAATAAGCTATGTTTTAGTTGTTGCTTTAGGTTTTATTATTAAGTATTATTTTACATACAAACTTTTTATGGTTAATAAAAGAAAAAAGAATAATAAAAATGATAATGTTACAGTAACCACAAAAGGAGAAAAATGAAAATAGCATATTTGAAGAATATATCATTTTATATATATATATTTTTTAGTGTAATTTTAATCTCGTTAATAAATTTAATTTTAGTGCCTTCAATTATAGATAATGCCAAAATGTATAATTATTATAATAGTATTAAATATGATTATACACTTTTGGCAGAGAATCGTAAGCAAAATTCTTATTATTTTCTTGATGATGATAATTATTCGTTAATATTAAGTCAAGATAACTCATTATTAGGCTATATAAATGCAGTATGTTTAATGCAAGTTGATGATAAATATTCTGAACTTGGATATTATAACGAAAGTAATGTTTTAATTGGTGTTTATAAAAGACTCAATTATAATGAATGTTCCATAACTGAAAATGTTGCGTCTAAATATGGTTTAAAAGTAGGAAACATAATTTTCAATTTATATAATGAAAAAATTACTGAATACAAAATCGTTAATATTTTAAAAAATACTTATAATTTTTTAACTCCTAAAGAAGGAGTTTATCAAGCATATATTTTTTCAGGTTATAACGAAAATAAAGTTTCCAAAGAAAAGTATTTAAGCTTTTCAATTTTTAATGATGAAATTGACAAAAATGCTACAAACTATTGTTTTACATCAACTATTATTAAAAAATGCAAAAGTAATTTAACACTTGAATATTGTTTAACTATTATTTTCTATTTGATAATGATTATAATCTACTATGTATTAAACCAAAAAGATATTATTAATATGCTTAGACTTTATAATTTGGGTTATAAAAAAAAGAAGTTGATAAAATATTTATTAATTGAAACGATATTTACTATTACAATAATGTTTATTTTTGGCTTGATTTTTGAAATTTTTATAAACAAGATTTTAATTTATATGATTGAAATAATTATTTTATGTCTTTTTATTTACGTAGTTAACGTATTTAAAATTTTTTGGAGGCTTAAAGATGGAAAAAGAAATTTTAAAATTAAGCAAATTTAAATTATCAGTTGATAATGGAAAGAGCAAAAAGGTTTTGATAGATAATAGTAATAGTATTGATTTTATTGCAAATGCAGGTGATTCAATATTGATTATTGGCCCAAATGGTACTGGAAAAAGTACTTTAATAAAAACATTATTAGGTACGTCAGATACAAAAAGCGGTGTATATCTTGAATTTGATGATTTTTTGTTTTGTGGAAAAGAAAAATATGGATTACTTGATGAAGCTGCATTGGCTTTAAATGACTCAGATTTAAAAATTATTTTAAATGATTCATTAAAGGTAAAAAGTTATTTTAAAGATTTGCTTGATGATACTTATAAAGAAAATGAAGCATTTATAAAAGATTTACTTGAGCGTTTTTATGGTGATAATAAATCAATTCTAAAGAAAAAAATTGTAAAACTTAGTAGTGGTCAGCAAAAAAAATTAATGCTTATTGGTGCATTAATGAAAAAAAATAAAAAAATATATTTTTTCGATGAGCCAATGAATTGTTTAGATGTAAGTTCAATGAAAAATTTTCTTGATGAATTAAATTTGTTAAGAAAAAGGGAACCAGATAGTGCTATTATAATTATTTCACATTGTCTATTATTTGATAATCCACAAAAAGTGTATAAAATTATAAATAATAAAATGATTGATTATACATTGGATTATAAAAAAATGGATTGTTTAAAAGAATTATAAAAGTAAATACTTTGCAAAAAAGTTAATATTGGATTAGTATAAAGTTTGTATTTTTACTGATTAAAATAATTTATCATTTAATACTAATTTATGTAATTGTATAAAATTTATAAAGTTATGTTGTACTCATAATTAAAATAAAAAAGAAAGGGAAATTATAATCTTAAATACAAATGGATTATAAGAAAAAGAATATGGAAAAATTGGATGAAAAAATAAGAAATTTGTTATTAGAAGCGGAGCAAGGAAGTGCAAGTGCCCAAAATGAATTAGGCGATTGCTACTTTGATGGAAAAGAAGTAATTCAAGACTATGAAGAAGCCGTAAAATGGTATAAACTTGCTGCAGATAAAGGAAATAGTGAAGCTAAAAATAACTTAGGCTATTGCTATTATTATGGAAAAGGAGTAACTCAAGATTATGCAGAGGCAATAAAATGGTATAAACTTGCTGCAGATAAAGGAAATAGTGATGCACAAAATCATTTAGGCAATTGCTACTATTATGGAAAAGGAGTAACTCAAGACTATGTAGAATCCGTAAAGTGGTTTAAGTTAGCAGCGGATCAAGGAAATAGCGGTGGTCAAAATAACTTAGGTGATTGCTACTATTATGGAAATGGGGTAACTCAAGACTATGTGGAGGCTGTAAAATGGTATAAGCTTGCTGCAGATCAAGAAAATAGTCATGCACAAAATCATTTAGGCAATTGCTATTATAATGGTGAAGGAGTAACCCAAGACTATGTAGAAGCTGTAAAATGGTATAAGTTTGCTGCAGATAAAGAAAATAGTTATGCCCAAAATCATTTAGGCAATTGCTACTATTATGGAAAAGGAGTAACTCAAGACTATG